>WNGB01003383.1_pt1 | contig 25115 bp, 24 predicted proteins | sample 5400681 | NCBI WGS metagenome assembly WNGB01 (sample SAMN13153367, study PRJNA577476) | soil metagenome | isolation source: 115 cm soil or saprolite under grassland replicate 2 | place: USA:California | collected 2016-06-15
TGCGCACCAATGGTGACTGGGGGACGTTCCTCGTCGACGTGACGAATCAGTCCTGGCAGGACTGGCTCGTCCGCCGGGCCGACGAGGCGTACCGGACCGGCTCGAGGGGCATCAAGTGGGACGTGGCGACGCCCGACGTGCCGCTCGGCAAGACGCGCGGCGACGTGAACGACGCGATCGCGTCCGTGATGCAGCGCATCCGGCAGCAGCACCCCGAGCTCAAGTTCGTCTTCAACCAGGGGTTCGACTTCGCGCTCGCGTATCCGCAGTTCGCGGACGGCGTGGAGACGGAGGGGCTCTTCTCGACGTCCTCCTACTCCGCTGCGTACCTCAAGCCCTGGGAGGACCCGTGGTACTGGGGTCCGCAGTACCAGCAGGCGAAGCAGCTCCACGACCGCGGCGTCGTCATCATCGACGCGGAGTACACCGACCCGTTCAGCCAGGGCGCGCGAGAGCTGTACGGCGCCATCACCGCGCAGGGCTTCGTTCCGTACATCACGAACGAGACCTGGAACATCCGCGGCTGGGGCTACAACGTGAACCCGGGGTGGTAAGCGGCCATGGCGAACCACGACCGGAGCGCCATGCAGCACCAGATCGGCGCCGATCTCTTCCACGACCTCGCGGCGGTCGGCGGCGCCGCAGCCGCGAGGATCGGCTCGAGCCCCGTCTCGGCAGCGATCCTCGTGAACGCCGGCAAGGGCGTGGCGGGCATACACGGAGGGTGCGGGGTCGCCGGCGCGTTCGGCGAGGGCGCGCTGCTCGCGCTGCCCGCGCTCCTCGTGGCGGCGCTCATCGGCCGCGCCAAGCGCCGCGGGTAGCGCGCGTGGCGTGACTCACGGGACGCCCGCCCGGCGCACGCTTCCAGCGGCGCCGGGCGGGCTCGTCGCGGGGCCGCTCGACGGATCTACACCGCACCGGGATGTGGTGACGGCGCTCCGCGTCTCGGCGGTCGCGCCCTCGCTCGACCTCCAGGTGCGCGCGGATGCCACGTCGGACCGCGCCGGCAGCGATGTGCCCGGTTCGGACCGCGGCACGGCGACGCTGGTTCATCCGGATGAACCGCCCCGTGCCTGGCGACGACGATCGAGAACATGAGATGCCTCTGCCGAGTTCATAACCAGCTCGCCGCGCGGCAGGTTTACGGCGACGAGTGGATGATGGAGCGGTTCACGGAAGAGGAGCCGTGGTCGCGCCGAACGAGGCGGCGGCGGCGCCGGCACCAAGTTGAGCGGGGGCGCTTGGGGCTCGTGAGCGGGGCTCGCACTGCGCTCTTGCGGACAGTGTACGTCTCCGGCGCCGCGCTCCTTCCTTCCGACCGCCCGCCGGAGGTCCTACAATCCACGGTCCGTGCGTACCTTCGGCAAGTACCGGCTGGTGGAGCCGATCGCCTCCGGCGGGATGGCCGACGTCTGGCGCGCCGAGGTGACGGGCGCCGAGGGCGTCGTGAAGGAGGTCGCGCTGAAGCTCGTGCGCGGCGAGCACGCGGCGCGGAGCGACTTCGTCCGCATGTTCGTCGAGGAGGCGCGGCTCGCCTCCCGCCTCGGCCACGCGAACGTCGTCCAGCTCTTCGAGTTCGACCAGATCGAGGGCCGCTACTACATCGCGATGGAGCTCGTGCGCGGCCGCCACCTCGGCCGCGTCGTCGAGCGTGCGCGAGAGCTCGGCATCCGGTTCGGCCTGCCGCGTGCCGCGCAGGTCGGGGCCGACGTCGCGCGGGCGCTCGGGTACGCGCACCGGCTCGCGGACGGCGGCCGGCCGCTCGGCCTCGTGCACCGCGACGTCTCGCCGCACAACGTCCTCGTCTCGTTCGAGGGAGAGGTGAAGCTCGCCGACTTCGGGATCGCGCGCGCGATGGACCGCGCGGGCCTCACCGACCCGGGCACCGTGAAGGGGAAGGTCGCGTACATGGCGCCCGAACAGGCTCGCGGCGAGCGCGTGGACGCACGCGCCGACGTCTTCGGGCTCGGCGTGGTGCTCTGGGAGCTGTGCGCCGGGCGGCGGCTCTTCGCGAGAGACTCCGACGCGGCGACGCTCGCGGCCGTGCTCTCCGGCGAGCCTATCTCGCCGCCCTCCGCCTGGAACGAGGAGATCCCGGCCGAGCTCGACCGGGCAGTCCTGCGCGCCCTCGAGCGCGATCCGGCGCGGCGGACGGGATCCGCGCAGGAGCTCGCGACGGAGCTCGCCGCGGTCCTCCTGCACATCGTCCGCTCGCCGGACGAGGTCGATCTCCGCGAGTTCATGCACCGGCTCTTCGCGGAGGAGGTGGAGGCGCTCCAGGCCGCGCCGCCCGAGCCGACGCGGGTCCGGCCGGTCGCGATGGCGGCGGAGCCGGTCGCGGAACCTTCGCCCGTTCCGCCGCCCGACGAGCCGCCGACGCGCACCGTCGCCGCGCCCGCACCGGGGCGGCGGCGAGTGGCGTGGGTCGCCGCGGGGGCCGCGGCGGTCGGGATCGCGGCGCTCGCGGCCGGCGTCGGTCGCCGCGAGCGTCCTTCGACTTCGCCTCCCCTGCGGGGAGGCTACGCTCAGGACGAACGGGCGGAGCCAAAGGCGACGGCGAACCCGACCTCGACCTCGACATCGACCGGGACCGCGACCGCGACCGCGACAATCCCGGCCGTCGTCGGCCCGATCCACGACGCCCTCCCGAGCGCGGCACACGCGGACCTGGAGGCGCTCGAGCTCGCTGCGGGCGTGCGCCCGGTCGAATCTGCGCATGGGCTCAACGCGCTCGCCGTCCCGCTGCGCGCGAGCGGCGACGGGATCCTGAGCGTCAACGCGACGCCCTGGGGGCTCGTGCGCCTGAACGGCCACGCGGTCGGCGACACGCCGCAGGAGATGCGGCTCCCCGCCGGGCATCACCGCGTGCGCATCGAGCGCAAGGGCCAGCGCGCGGTCGACGAGCTCGTCACCGTGAAGGCCGGCGCCCGGACGAAGCTGCTCCGGTAGCAGGCCCGGTGCGCCGCTCGCCGCGGCGCCGCTCTCCTCGGATCCCCTGACCACGAGGCGCGCGTCCCGCGCGCGCCCGGCGATCGATGCCCGTCCCGGGCGGGTGTGCCTGCGCCCCCGCGGTGCGCTCCCGCATCCACGGTACTTCCGGCGTAGCGCACGCCCGTTGACGATCTCCACTGAATGCACTAATCTCGAAATCAAGTTTTCTATAGCAGATTCAGAAACGACTATTTCGAATGGATTACCTTCAAGTCCACGAGATCGAGCGCCTCGAGCGCGACCGGGCATCCGGCATCACGAGCGGCGAGGTCGTGCGGCTGTTCGAGTCGAAGGGCGCGCGCCTTTCGGCGTCGACGTTCAGGAAGTACGTGCAGGCGGGGCTCTTGCCGCGCAGCCGGCGCGTCGGTCGGAAGGGCAAGCACACCGGCTCGACCGGCCTCTACCCGGTGTCCGTCGTGCGCCGCATCGCCGTCATCAAGCGAATGATGGCCGAGGGCTACACGGTCGAGGACATCCGCGGCAGCTTCGTCACGGTCGCGAACCGGCTCGAGGACGTGGAGAAGGGGCTCTCGGAGCTCGTCCAGGATCTCGTCAAGAAGGCGCGGGTCCACCCGCGCCGCAGGCAGTTCGAGGAGGAGCTCGGGCGGGCGGAGCGCGAGGCGCGCCGGGCGCTCGAGCGGCTGGAGAAGGTGGGTGGAGCGGTCGCGACGGTGACGCCGGAGATCGCCGGCGTCGGTTAGCGATCGGGGCGCCGGCCCGGCGCCTGTGGGATGGCGTGGGCGCACGGGGCGCCCGGGGTGGGAAGGGAGGGCAGGGGATGAGCGAGGCAAAGCGGAGTGCGGAGCCGGTGGCGGAGCCCGAGGCAGCGGCGGAGGGGCTCGACGAGGCGGACGGCAAGCGCGGGCGGCGGCGGTCGAAGACGATGTCCCGCAAGGAGATCGCGCGGGAGCTGCGGCGCCAGCGGGCGTTCGGGCTCGTGGACCCGGAGCTCGACGCGGTCATCCGGGAGATCGAGGCGGCCCGGCCACGGTCGCGCGCCGACTGCGCGGGCGGGCAGCGGCCGTGCATGTTCATCTCCTGCAAGCACCACCTCTACCTGGACGTGAACCCGTCCACCGGGTCCATCAAGCTGAACTTCCCGGACCGGGAGGTCTGGGAGCTCGACGAGACCTGCGCGCTCGACGTCGCCGACAAGGGCGGCATCACGCTCGAGGAGGTGGGGACGATCATGAACCTCACCCGCGAGCGGATCAGGCAGGTCGAGACGCGGGGGCTCCTCAAGCTGCGCGCGATCGCCGAGGACGAGCCCAGGATCCCTCCTCCCGATCGGGACGCCTGACGGCGCCGACCGGCTGAGGCTGGCGAGCGCAGGAGTCCGGGCCGAGGCGCCGTCGCCTGGGGGGGCGGCGACCCGCGGCTCCACGACGCTTGAAAGGTCGGGCCGAGACGGCTAGAAGGGCACCCTTTTCGGAGGTGCCACGCACATGGTCCGCCGCGCCCTCGTCTCGGTTTCCGACAAGTCCGGCCTCGTCCCCTTCGCCCGGCGGCTCGCCGCCCTCGGCGTCGAGCTCCTCTCCACCGGCGGCACGCAGAAGGCGCTCGCGGACGCCGGCGTCCCGGTCGTCTCGGTCGGCGACTTCACCCAGGCGCCGGAGATCCTCGGCGGGCGGGTGAAGACGCTCCACCCGCGCGTGCACGGTGGCATCCTTTTCCGGCGCGGCCTCGCCTCCGACGAGGCGGACGTGAAGGCGCGCGACATCCCACCGATCGACCTCGTCGTCGTGAACCTCTACCCGTTTCGCCAGGCGGTCGCGGCCGGCAAGCCGTTCGAGGAGTGTGTCGAGGAGATCGACATTGGCGGCCCGACCATGGTCCGGAGCGCCGCGAAGAACTCGGCGCACGTGGCCGTGGTCGTCGACCCCGCCGACTACGAGCTCGTCGCGGTCGAGCTCGAGAAGACCCGCGCGCTCTCCGCGGCGACCCGCTTCAACCTGATGAAGAAGGCGTTCGCGCACACCGCCGCGTATGACGCCGCGATCTCCGAGTATCTGACCGCCCGCGAGACGCCGGATGCCGCGCCGGCCCGCTTCCCCTCGACGCTCGCCGCCGTCTACACGAAGGTCGGCGACCTGCGGTACGGCGAGAACCCGCACCAGGCCGGCGCCTTCTACCGCGCCGGGCGCGAGCCGGACGAGCCCACGGTCGCCTTCGCCCGAGTCTTCCAGGGCAAGGAGCTCAGCTACAACAACCTCGTCGACCTCGAGGCCGCCCTCGCCGCGGTGAAGGAGCACGACGAGCCGGCGTGCGTCATCATCAAGCACAACACGCCGTGCGGCGTGTCGGTCGGCGAGACCGTCGCGAAGGCGTTCGCCCGCGCTCGCGCGTGCGATCCGGTGTCCGCGTTCGGCGGCATCGTCGCGCTGAACCGCGGCGTCGACGCGGCGGCGGCGAAGGAGCTCACCGATCTCTTCCTCGAGTGCGTCATCGCTCCGTCGTACGACGCCGCCGCCCGCGCTGCGCTCGCGGCGAAGAAGAACCTGCGCCTGCTCGAGGCCCCGCGCCTCGGCGAGCCGCGGGCCAGCTGGAAGCGCGCCCCGGAGGACCTCCGCGAGATCCGATCGATCCCGGGCGGTCTGCTCGCGATGGACCGGGACCTCGGCTCGGTGCGCCGCGAGGACTGCAATGTCATGACGAAGCGCGCCCCGACCGAGCAGGAGTGGAAGGACCTCCTCTTCGCCTGGAAGGTCGTGAAGCACGTGAAGTCGAACGCCATCGTCTTCGCCAAGGACGACCAGACCGTCGCGATCGGCGGCGGCCAGACGAGCCGGGTCGAGTCGGTGAAGACCGCGGTGATGAAGGCGCAGCTCGACGTGCGCGGCTCGTCCGCCGGCTCCGACGCGTTCTTCCCGTTCAAGGACGGGGTCGAGGAGATCATCAAGGCGGGCGCGACGGCGATCATCCAGCCGGGCGGGTCGATGCGCGACGCGGAGGTGATCGACGCGGCGAACCAGGCGGGCATCGCGATGGTCGCGACCGGGATGCGCCACTTCCGCCACTGAGATGACGCGATGAGCCTGCGACACGCGCCCCGGTCGCGGTAGGCTCGGGGCCCGATGGCCCAGCTCTCCTGCAGCCGCTGCTTCGCCGTGTTCGAGGCGGACGACGCGCGCCCCGGCGCCGCGCCGCTCTGCCCCGGCTGTGCCCAGCGCGCTCCCGCCAGCGCGCGGCTGCCCATCGCGCCGCTCGGAGGCGGCCGCCGCGCCCGCCGCGGGCGGCCGGCGCGGCGCGCCGGCGTCGCGGTCGCGGTCGTGGTCGCGATCGCAGCGGCGGCCGGCGCAGCGGTCCTCGTGCTCCGGCGCGCCCCCCCGCCCGCCGGGTCGGCGCTCTCCGCGATCGAGCTGCGCGTCGCGGAGTGGCGCGCGGCCGGCCTCTTGCCCCCTGGCCGCACCCGCGACGCGGCCCTCGCCGCGGCGCGCCTCGACGCGGGCGCCGCCGCGCTTGCCGCCGACCTGCCGCCGCGCACGGACCAGGCGCTCCGCGCCTTCCGCGAGGCGCTCGCGCTGTCGCCGGGGCGCCCCGAGGTCGCCATCGCCGGCTACGCGACCGCGTTCGCCGACGCGGCCGGTGACGAGCCCGACGGAGCCGACGGAGCCGAGCTCCGGGCGACCCACGAGCTGGTCCGGGACGCGCTCGCGGTCGCCTCGCGCCCCGCGCTCGAGGCGGCGTATGCACGCCTGCTCCTGCTCGTCCCGAGTCCGGCGAACGACTCCGAGGCGAGCGCCGCTGCGGCGCGGGCCGTGGCCGGCGCCCCGCGCGACCCCTCGGCGCGGCTCGCGCTCGGGCTCGCGCAGCTCCGGCGCGAACCGACGGCGGCGGCGCGCCTGCTCGAGGAGGCCGCCGCCGCGTCCCCCGCGGACCGCCGCCTCCTCACCGCCGCAGCCCGCGCGCGGTGGGCCGCGGGCGACGGCGCCGGGGCGCTCGCGCTCGCCGATCGCCGTCTCGCGCTCGACCCGGGTCACCCCGGTGCGCTCGCGCTTCGCGCCGAGGTGCTCGCGGCCTCCGACCGGACCGCCGAGGCGCGCGAGGCGCTCGAGCGCTGGGGAGCGGCCGATCCCGGGTCGGCGCTGCCGCCGCTGCTGCTCGCGCGGCTCGCCTACCAGCGCGACGACGATCTCGCCGCGGCGCGCAAGCTCCTCGAGGCCGCGCTCGCGCGCCACCCGGACGACTTCGCGGCGGCGCGCGCGCTCGCGCACCGCGCCGCGGTCGAGGTCGCCTCGGGAGACGTCGCGGCGGCGGATGCTTCGGTCGCGGAGGCGCTCCGGCGCGTCCCGGCGAGCGCGCCCGCGCGCTTCCAGGCCGCGCTGCTCGCCTTCCGCCGAGGGGACGCGCCGGCGCTCCGCGAGTCGGCCGGCGTGCTCGGCGACCGCGCGGGGCCGCTCGCGGCGCGCGCGCTCGCGGCGCGCTCGGCGGAGCTCTCCGGCACGGACGACGAGGCGCAGGCCGCCTGGCAGGCCGTAGCCGCCCAGGCCCCGCGCGACCCGGCCGTCCTCCTCACGGTGGCCGGCGCGCTCGCCCGGCTGCGCGCCGGGGGGCCCGCCCTGGAGGTCGCGCGCCGCGCGCTCGAGCGGGACCTCGCGGAGGGCCGGCTCCACCGGGCGCCGACCGACTTCTGGGAGGGTCCCGCGGCGCTCGTCGAGGCGTCGCGGCGGCTCGAAACGATCGCGCGCGCGGAGTCGCGCGGCGGGGCGACCGCGTTCGCGGCCGCCGCCGCGTGCGAGCTCCTCCTCGGCCGCACCGTCGCAGCCGATCGGCTCGCCCGCCTCGCGGCCCTCGCGTCGCCCCAGGCGCCCGCGCCCCCCGCGATCCTCGCGCAGATCGCGCTCGACCGCGGCGACGCGCGGCGGGCTTTCCCGATCGCGACCGCCGCCCTCGACCTCCACCCCGCCGCGCCGGTGCTGCTCGCGGTGCGCGCCCGCGCGCTCGAGCTGCTCGGCCGGAACCTCGACGCGGAGCGGGCCCACCGCGAGGCGGCCGAGGCGGGGCCGGACCTCGTGACGCCGCGGCTCGGCCTCGCGCGCCTGCTCGCCCGGCGTGGCGAGACGGCCGACGCGCGGCTCGTCCTCGAGCCCCTGCTGAGGGAGGATCCCGGGCTCGCCGAGGCGCGCGGGGGGCTCCTCGCGCTCACGCCGCCGGGGCCGCCTCAGCGCCGACAGCCGTGATATAAGCCCTCTCTCTCATGCGAATCCTCGTCGTCGGTTCTGGCGGCCGTGAGCACGCCCTCGCCTGGAAGATCTCGAGGAGCCCCCTCGTCCGGGCGCTCTACGCCGCCCCCGGCAACCCCGGCATCTCGAGGATCGCGACGCCGGTCGCGCTCCGATCGGACGATGTCGAGGGTCTCGCGCGCTGGGCGCGCGAGAACCGGATGGACCTCGTCGTGGTCGGGCCGGAGGCGCCCCTCGTCGCCGGCCTCGCGGACCGCATCGCGCGGGACGGGATCCCGGTGTTCGGCCCGAGCGCCGCCGCCGCGGAGATCGAGGGCTCGAAGGCGTTCGCGAAGGACGTGATGCAGGCGGCCGGGATCCCGACCGCCGAGTACGAGGCCTTCACCGAGCTCGCCCCCGCGGTTGCGTGGGCGCGCGCCCGCGCCGGTCGCGTCGTCGTCAAGGCGGACGGCCTCGCCGCCGGCAAGGGCGTCGTCGTCTGCGCCGAAGCCGCGGAGGCCGAGGAGGCGCTCCGGGCGATGCTCGTCGGGGGCGCGCACGGCGCCGCCGGCCGCAAGGTGGTCGTCGAGGAGCGGCTCGAGGGGCCGGAGGCGAGCTGCATCGCCTTCACCGACGGCGAGCGCGTCCGGATGCTCGCCGCCGCGCAGGACCACAAGCGCATCTTCGACGGCGACGAGGGACCGAACACCGGCGGGATGGGCGCGTTCTCGCCCACCCCGAACGTCGGGGCGGACCTCCTCGCCGACGTGGAGCGGACCGTGCTCGTCCCGGCGGTGCGCGAGATGGCGCGCCGCGGCCGCACGTTCCGCGGCGCACTCTACGCCGGGCTCATGCTGACGCCGAAGGGGCCGCGAGTCCTCGAGTTCAACGCGCGGCTCGGCGACCCGGAGACGCAGCCCATCCTCATGCGGCTGCGGAACGACATCGTCCCGGCGCTGCTCGCAGCGGCGACGGGCGATCTCTCGGGCGTGGCGCTCGACTTCGACCCGCGCGCAGCCGTCGCCATCGTCCTCGCGGCCGAGGGCTATCCTGGGAACGTCGCGAGCGGCGACGCCGTCGAGGGCTCGGACGGCTCGTTCGAGGACGACATCCAGGTGTTCCACGCCGGCACCGCGGCCGCGGCAGACGGGAGGGTCGTGACGAGCGGCGGGCGCGTGCTCACCGTGTGCGCGCTCGGGCAGGGGCTCGACGACGCCGCCCGCCGGGCTTACGCGGCGGTGTCGCGGATCCGCTTCCGCGGCATGCAGTACCGAAAGGACATCGGGAAGAAGCCATGACGCCGAGGGTGCTCATCCTGATGGGCTCGGACTCCGACTGGGAGGTCATGTCCGAGGCGAAGAGGGCGCTCGACGAGATGGGCGTCGCGTCCGAGGTGCACGTCTCCTCCGCCCACCGCACGCCGGAGCGGACGGGGAAGCTCGCCCGCGAGGCGGCGAGTCGCGGGTTCCAGGTGATCGTCTGCGGCGCCGGCGCCGCGGCCCACCTCGCCGGCGTCTGCGCCGCGGAGACCGAGCTGCCCGTGCTCGGCGTGCCGCTCGCCTCGTCGGAGCTCAAGGGGCTCGACGCGCTCCTCGCCACCACGCAGATGCCCGCCGGCGTGCCCGTCGGGACGCTCGCGATCGGGAAGCCGGGCGCGCGCAACGCCGGGCTCCTCGCGGCGCGCATCATCGCTCGCGCCGACCCCGTGGTCGCCGAGCGCGTCCGCGCGCAGCGCAAGGGGATGGCCGAGGAGGTCGAGGCGAAGGACGCCGCCCTCCAGGGGAAGATCGCGAAGGGGTAACTTGCCGACGATCTTCGACCGGTATCTCGCGAAGGAGATCCTCCTCCCGTTCATCGCCGGGCTCCTCTTCCTCACCCAGCTGCTGCTCGCGACGCAGATCCTGTCCAAGGCCGACGTGCTGTTCGGCTCCGGGGTCTCGCTCCTCGACGTCGGCTCCATCGTCGTCGCGCTGCTCCCGAACGTCCTCGGCTACGTGCTCCCCATCGCGTTCCTGCTCGGGGCGGTGATCGGGGTCGGCCGCCTGTCCGAGGACCGCGAGGTGATCGCGCTCGGCGCGGCCGGCATCTCCCCGGCACGGCTCGTGCGCGTCCCGGTCGTGCTCGGTCTCATCGCGACCGTCGCCGGGCTCTGGATCTCGACGACCCTCGAGCCCGCCGGGTTCGCGCTCGCGCGCGCGAGGCTCAACGACGTCGTGAAACGGAACGTGTCGAACGACGTCCGCGCCGGCACCTTCTACGAGCAGATCCCGGGTTACATGCTCTACGCCGAGCGGTCGCGCGAGGGGGCCTGGGACAACGTCCTCATCAGCGACCGCTCGAACCCCGCGGCGCCGGTCCTCGCGCTCGCGGCGAAGGGACGGCTCGAGCCGGTCGGGGCCGGCAAGGAGATGCGGCTCGTCCTCGACGCGGGCGAGCTGCACCGCGAGCAAGCGGGATCGGAGCAGTACGTCGCGGCCGACTTCCGCCACGCGGAGCTCGTGATCGGCATCGGCGGCACCCTCTCGGAGCGCAACGTGCTCAACCGCTCGGTGCGGGAGATGAACACGGAGGCGTTCGATCGCCGCGTCGCGCAGGCGCGCGCGCGCGGCGACCTCGGTGAGGCCCGGAAGTTCGAGGGGTACAAGCACCGGCGCTACGCCCAGCCGCTCGCGATGATCGCATTCGCGCTCCTGTCCGTGCCGCTCGGGGCCTCGCGGCGCGTCGGGCGGAGCTTCGCGATGGCGGCGACGGTCCTCGCCGTCATCGCCCAGTACGTCCTCATGCGCGCCGGCGAGGTGATGGCGCAGCACGGGGTGCTCCCGGCCTGGCTCTCCCTCCAGCTCGCGACGGTGGTCCTCTCGCTCCTCGCGCTCGCGCTCATCGTGGTGCAGGCGCGCCGGGGACCGGGGGCGGTCCGGTGATCCTCTTCGGCTACGCGGCCCGGCGGACGCTCCTCGCGATGCTCGGCGCCATCGGCGGGGTGGTCGCGATCTACCTGGCGGTGGACTTCGTCGACAACTCCGCCGCCTTCTCCGGCCATGGGTGGTTTCCAGCCGCGCTCGAGCTCTACGCCAACAAGGCGGTCGTGGTGACGCGCGAGATCGGCCCGGCGGCGATGCTGCTCGGCGCTTCCGTCGCGGTCTCCGGGTTCCGCGCCACGCGGGAGTGGACGGCGATGCGCGCGGTGGGGCTCGGGCCGTGGCGGCTCGCCGTCCCGGTGCTCGCGGTCACCTTCGGCGCCGGGGTCGCGCTCCTCGTCTTGCACGACGTCGTCGGCGTCCGCGCGGCGGAGCGGGCCGAGGAGATCACCGCGCTCCGCTTCACGCGCGGCGGGGACAAGGTCCGCTACGACGCGGCCCGGGAGCCGAAGCGCTGGTTCCGCGGCGTGGACGGCCGCCGCATCTACCACCTGCGAGGCCACCTCGCGGGCGGCGGCTTCGAGAACGTCACCGTCCTCGAGGTGGACGAGAGGTTCCGGCTCGTGCGCCGGATCGACGCCGAGCGGATGCACCCCGCCGAGGGGGACTGGATCCTCGAGAACGTCGACGACCGGAGCTTCGCGCCCGACGGGGCGATGAAGCTCGACCGGGCGCAGGCGCGCCGGTACCGGTTCGACGAGCCGCCGGAGGCCTTCTCCGTCGTAGCCGGCCGGCCGTCCCAGATGCGCTGGCGGACCCTCGTCGAGCAGATCGCGCTCAGGCGCCGCCTCGGCCTCGCCGCCGTCGAGTTCGAGCTCGAGCGCGACAACCGGGCGGCCTTCCCGTTCGTGGCCGTGCCCGGCGCCCTGCTCGCGCTCGCCCTCGCCCTGCGGCGGAACCGCAAGGGTCACGTCGCAGCGGCGCTCGGCGAAGCGGTCGGCGTCTCGCTCGTCTTCTGGGCCGCGCAGGGCGTCTCGTGGGCGCTCGCGCTCTCGGGCCACGTGCCGACGGCGGTGGCGGCGTGGGCGCCCGACGTGCTGTTCCTCGCCGTCGGCATCGTGGCGGTGCAGCGGACCTCGTAGGCCTGGGCGCTCGCCGCGGCCGACCGCGCCCCAGGCTTCACCGCCGCCGGGCGGCGCGCAGCACCCGGCGGTAGACGAGCAGCGTCGCCCGCGCGGTCTCCTCCCAGCGGAAGCGCCGGGCCCGGCCGCGCGCCGCGGCGGCGCGCAGCTGCGATCCCTCCCGGTCGTCGAGCGCCGCAGCGATCGCCGCCGCGAAGCCCTCGGGGTCCCACGGGTCGGCGTAGCGCACCGTCTCCCCGCCCACCTCGCGCAGGGCCGGGATGTCGCTCGCTACGGCCGGCACCCCGGACGCCATCGCCTCGGCGAGCGGCAGCCCGAACCCCTCGTGGAGCGAGGGGATGACGAAGCAGGCCGCGCCCGCGTAGAGCGCGTGGAGCTCGGAGTCGAGCACGGTCCCGGTGAGACGGACGTGGGGCGCGAGATCGCCGAGCGGCAGGAGCTGCGTGAACGCCTGTCGGCCCGCGACGACGAGCTGCAGGTCCCGCCCGTCGCGCCGCAGCCGGCGGAACGCGTCGAGGAGGACGGGGAGGTTCTTGCGAGGCTCGAAGGTCCCGACCGCGAGCAGGTAAGGCGCGCGCGGCCCCGCCGGCGGGTGCAGATCGAAGAGGAGTGGGTCGACGCCGTTCGGCGTGACGAAGACGCGCTCGCGCGGCGCGCCGGCGGCGCGCACGAGGTCCTCCCGCGCGGCCTCGGACACGGTGAAGATGGCGGCGGCGCGCCCGAGCGCCTGGGGGTAGAGGGGCCGGGCGTACCAGCGCGCGCCGGCGGCGTCGGGGTGGAGCCAGGGCGTCGCGTCGTGGACCGTCATCGCCGCGAGCCCGCGCCACAGTACCGGGGTGGGCGAGGCGAGCGTGTGGAGCAGATCCACCCGCGCGCGCGCCGCCGACCAGGGGAGCCACGCCTGGTCGAGGGCGACGCGGAGGCCGACCTGCGCGACCCGCTTCTCGACGTCGAGGCGAGCGAGCGACGAGGGCAGGTCGGGCCGCACGAAGAGCACCACCTCGCCCGGCGCGAGCGCCGCGAGGGCCGGGACGAGCTCGAGCGCGTACCGCTCCGCGCCGGAGAGCCGGTCCGGCCGCAGCCACGTCACGTCGAGCCCGAGCCGCGCCACGCCGCGCATCCTCCCAGGCCCGGGCGCGCCGCTCCACCGAAATCCCTCGCCGGGTGGGCCGGGCGGCGCGGACCGCGTCGGCCGCGGCGGCAAGGCGCGCCCCAGGGTGGTAGAGATCCGCGCGTGGAGCGGGAGCTCGAGGCGCGCGTCCGGGAGGCCGCCGCCGCGCTGAGGCGCGGCGGGATCGTCGCGTATCCCACCGAGACCTTCTACGGCCTCGGCGCCCTCGCGCGCGACGCCGCGGCGGTCGAGCGGCTCGCTCGCGCGAAGGGGCGCCCGGACGGGAAGCCGCTCCCGCTCGTCGCGGCGGACCGCGCCGCGGTCGAGCTCGTTGCGGTGGTGGACGGCGTCGCGGCACGCCTCGCGGACCGGTTCTGGCCCGGGCCGCTGACGCTCGTCCTGCCGGCGCGCCCGGGGCTGCCCGCTCCGGTGACGGCCGGGACCGGCACGGTCGGGATCCGCATCCCGGGCGGGGAGGTCGCGCGGGCGCTCTCGCGGGAGGCGGGCGGCGCGATCGTCTCCACCTCGGCGAACCTCGGCGGGGCGCCGCCGCCGGACCGGGCCGAGGCGCTCGCGCCGGAGCTCCGCGCCCGCCTCGACCACGTCCTCGACGCGGGGCCGGCGCCGGGCGGCCTGCCGAGCACGGTGGTCGTGGTGGAGGGCGGGACGCTCCGCCTTGTCCGCGCCGGCGCGGTCCCGTTCGAGGCGCTGGAGCGTGCCTTGCGCGCAGCGGAGCGCTGATCTAGCGTCCCGACGTTCATGGCCGAGATCGTCCCATTCCGCGCCGTCCGCTACGCCGCCACGCGCGGGCGCGAGCTCGGGCACCTGCTCGCGCCGCCGTACGATCTCGTCTCGCAGGAGCAACGCGACGACCTGCTCCACCGGAGCCCGGACAACATCATCCATTTGACGCTCGGCGAGGACCGCCCCGGCGACGCGCCCGCGACGACGAACAAGTACGTCCGTGCTGGCGAGACCTGGCGCCACTGGCTCGAGAAGGGGTTGCTTCGCCGGGATCCGACGCCGGCGCTCTACCCGCTCGAGCAGAGCTACCTCGCGCCCGACGGCCGAAATCTGAAGCGCCGCGGGTTCATGGCGGCGGTCCGCCTCCACGAGTTCAAGGAGGGCGTGATCGTCCCGCACGAGAAGACGCTCGTCGCTCCCAAGGCAGACCGGCTCGAGGTGCTGAAAGCGGTGCAGGCGAACCTTTCGCCGATCTTCGGCCTGTACCGCGACGACGCGGGCGTCACGACGCGGGTGCTCGACGAGGTGTCGGCCACCGAACCGGCGGCCGAGACGGACTCGGACGACGGCGTCCACCACCGTGTTTGGCGCGCCGACGGCGCGGCGATCGTGACGCCGCTCCAGGAGCTCCTCGCGAAGCAGCGGATCTTCATCGCGGACGGCCACCACCGCTACGAGACCGCGCTCGCCTACCGCCGGCTGCTCGAGGCGCAGCAGCCCGGGCTGCCGGTGTACGGCGGCCACCACTACACGCTCATGTTCCTCTGCCCCATGAACGATCCGGGGCTGTTCCTCTTCGCGACGCACCGGCTCGTCTTCGGGCTGAAGGAGTTCTCGCTTCCGGACTTCCTCGAGAAGCTCTCGCGCTTGTTCCGGATCGAGACGCTCGAGGAGGACGCGCGCCGGCCGGTCGGGCGCGCCTGGGCGATCTCGAAGCTCGGCGAGCACGCCGGCAAGTCCACGACGTTCCTCATGGTGACCGCCGCCGACGGCCGCGCCCGCATCGCGACGCTGCGCGACGACGTCGACCTCTCGGCCGCCGGCCTTCCGGCCAACGAGACGCTCGCCGCGCTCGACGTGACCGTCCTCCACACGGTCGTGCTGCAGCACCTGCTGGGACTCTCGCAGGAGTCGCAGGACAAGCAGGAGAACGTCACGTATGCGCGCGACGCGGGGGAGGCGGTGAGCCGCGTCCTCTCGGGCGAGCACCAGATCGGATTCCTGCTGAACCCGACGCCCATGTGGCAGGTCGAGGCGGTGGGCGAGGCGGGCGAGACGATGCCGCAGAAGAGCACGCTCTTCTACCCGCGCCTGCAGAGCGGTCTCGTGATGCGCGACGTGAACCCCCGCGAGCGCCCCTGAGGTCTCGAGGCACGCGCGCTCCCGGGCGGGCCGCCCGCGCTCCGCCGTCCCTTTCACATCGACGCGGTCTGCGCTAGAAATCGCCCATGCCTTTTCCCCAGGAACGCCCCCGTCGCCTGCGCCGCACCGAGGCGCTGCGCCGCCTGGTCCGCGAGACGACGCTCGCGCCCGACGACCTCATCTGGCCGCTCTTCGCGGTGCCCGGAACGAAGGTCCGGAACCCGGTGAAGAGCATGCCGGGCGTGTTCCAGCTGTCAGTGGACGAGCTCGTCGCGGAGGCGCAGGCGGGCTACGCGGCCGGGGTGCGGTCGGTCATCCTGTTCGGCGTCCCGGAGAAGAAGGACGCGACCGGGTCCGGCGCCTACGACGAGGACGGGATCATCCCGCGGGCGATCCGCGCGCTCAAGAAGGACGTCTCCGGGCTCATCGTGATGACCGACGTCTGCATGTGCGAGTACACCGACCACGGCCACTGCGGGATCCTGAAGCGGCCGAAGGCGGGCGGGCCGGGGCAGGATCTCGGAATCGACAACGACGCCACGCTGCCGCTCCTCGCGAAGGAGGCGGTCGCGCACGCGCGTGCCGGCGCCGACGTCGTCGCGCCCTCGGACATGATGGACGGGCGCGTTGCCGCGATCCGCACGGCGCTCGACGCGGACGGGTACGGCGACGTGCCGATCCTCTCGTACGCCGCCAAGTACGCCGGCGCCTTCTACGGTCCGTTCCGCGACGCGGCGGAGAGCGCGCCGGTCGAGGGGCCGGGAGTTCCGAAGGACCGCAAGGGCTACCAGATGGACCCCGCCAACTGGCGGGAGGCGCTGCGCGAGGTGGCGCTCGACGTCGCCGAGGGCGCCGACATGCTGATGGTGAAGCCGGCGGTGCCGTACCTCGACATCGTGCGGCTCCTGCGCGACCGGTACGACCTGCCGCTCGCCGCGTACCACGTGTCCGGCGAGTACGCGATGATCAAGGCCGCCGCCGAGCGGGGCTGGGTGGACGAGGAGCGGGTCGTGCTCGAGACGCTCCTCTGCATCCGCCGCGCGGGCGCGGACCTCGTCCTCACGTACTTCGCGAAGGACGCGGCGGCGCTCCTCACCGGGACGCGCCCCACCACGGGCTCAGGGCGAACGGATGGGCGCTAGCGCGCCCACCTACAAGGTGGTCGAGGTCTCCCCCGTCGCGGAGGAGACGCTCGAGCGCGCGCTCAACGAGTGGACCTCGGAGGGGTGGGCGGTCGAGTCCGTCCACTTCGTCACGCGGGAGGGGTCGCACCGGCCCGCGCTCGCGTACCTCTTCTTCGTGCGGGGGAGGCCGCCCGCGCGGGCGGCGACGTAGCGGCAAATGCGCGACGCGCGGCCAGAGGGGAGCCCGTATCCGAAGGCGGACCTCACGCTCCGCGGCCTCGCGCGCGCCGCAGACTTCATGCTCGCCTGGATCGTCGCGCAGAGCGCACCGCAGATCGGGCCGCTCCTCGCGGCGTTCTACCTGCTCGTCGCCGACGGCCTCATGAGCGGCCAGTCGGTCGGCAAGAAGATCTTCGGCGTCCGGACCGTGGTCGTCCCCCGGCGCGTCCCGGCGGGCTGGCACGAGTCGCTCCTGCGCAACGCGCCCTTCGCGCTCGTCGCGATCTTCTACGCGGTCCCGTTCCTGTGGCCCGTGCTCTTCGTCGTCGGGCTGCCGATCCTCGGGTTCGAGGCCTACATGATCTTCTCCGATCGGCTCGGGATCCGGATCGGCGACATCTTCGCCGACACGCAGGTGGTGGACGCGAAGGTCCTCTCGAGGGCCGGCGAGATCGCCCACGGCATCCGCCCCATCGCGCCGGCGCCCCCGACGACACCGAGCGCCACGCGCGACGGGTCGGCCGCGCGCGCGGCCGCCGCCTGACCGGCCCATGCGCATCGCGCTCACCCACAACCTCAGGCTCGCCGACACCGAGGACGAGGCGGAGTTCGACACCCGGGAGACCGTGGACGCGCTCGCCGGCGCGATCGAGCGGCTCGGCCACCGCGTCGAGCGGATCGAGGTCTCCGGCCCCGCGTCCCGCACGGTGGCGCGGCTCGAGGCCTACGGCCCGGACCTCATCTTCAACACCGCCGAGGGCCGGCGCGGCCGCTTCCGCGAGGCCTTCTTCCCCGCGCTGTTCGACGAGCTGGGGATGCCCTACACGGGCTCGGACGCGTACGCGCTCTCGCTCACGCTCGACAAGCAGCTCACGAAGCTCGTGCTCGCGCAGCACGGGGTCCCGACGCCGCGCTGGCAGTACGTCGATGACCCGCGCACGCTCCAGCTGAACGCGCTGCGCTACCCCGTCATCGTGAAGCCGAACTTCGAGGGCAGCTCGAAGGGCATCACCCAGGAGTCGGTCGTCGAGGACGCGCTCCGCCTGCACGAGGTCGTCCAGGCGGCGCTCGTGCGCTACCCATCGGGCGTCCTCGTCGAGGAGTTCATCCCCGGGCGCGACGTCACTGTCCCGTTCCTCGAGTCGGCGGCGCACGAGCGGCACGGCATCCTGCAGCCGGTCGAGTACGTCATCGCCGAGCAGGCGACGGCGGATCGGCGCTACGCCATCTACGACTACGAGCTCAAGACGAAGCTCGACGCGTTCGTGTCCGTGCGGGCGCCGGCCGAGGTGCCGGCGCCGCTCGCCGAGCGGCTCCGCGCCCTCTCCGAGACCGTCTACCGCGTCCTCGAGATCCGCGATCTCGGCCGGATCGACTTCCGGATCGGCGACGACGGGCAGCTCTACTTCCTCGAGATCAACGCGCTCCCCTCGCTCGAGAAGGGGGCCGGGATTTACGCCGCCGCCGCGCTCGAGGGGCTGCACGCGGACGGCGTCGTGAACGCGGTCATCCGCAGCGCGATGGCGCGCTGGGGGATCTCCGACCAGCGGGCGCGGCGCGGGCGCCCGCGGCGCACCGAGCGGCTCAAGGTCGGCTTCACCTTCAACGTGAAGCGGGTCGCACCGGACCTCGCCGGCGAGCAGGACGACGAGGCGGAGTACGACTCGCCAAAGACGCTCCAGGCCATCCGCGAGGCCATCGCGAGCTACGGGCACGAGGTGGTGGACCTCGAGGCGACGCAGGACCTCCCGCTCCAGCTCGCCTCGACCCCGGTGGACGTCGTCTTCAACATCGCCGAGGGCTTCAAGGGGCGGAGCCGCGAGTCCCAGGTGCCGTCGCTGCTCGAGCTGCTCGACATCCCGTACACCGGCTCGGACCCGGCCGCGCTGTCGGTGTCGCTCGACAAGGCCGTCGCGAAGCGCGTCGTCCGCACCCACGGCATCCTCACGCCCGACTACCTCATCCTCAACACCGGCAAGGAGCGGCTCCCGCGCGAGCTCGGCTTCCCGCTCCTCGTGAAGCCGGTCGCGGAGGGGACCTCGAAGGGCGTGACGAAGAAGTCGATCGTCCATGACGAGGCGGAGCTGCGCGAGGTGGCCCGCGACCTCATCGCCAAGTACCGCCAGCCCGCACTCGCGGAGCAGTACATCACCGGGCGCGAGTTCACGGTGGGCCTCCTCGGCGAGCGGCGCCCGAAGGTCCTGCCGCCGATGGAGATCGTCTTCCTCGATCCGAGCGACCCGACGCCGATCTACTCGTTCGAGATGAAGCAGGACTGGAACGAGAAGATCCGCTACGAGGTGCCGGCGAAGGTCAGCGAGCGCGAGCTCGACCGGCTCGAGCGCGCCGGGCGCGAGGTCTTCGCCGCGCTCGGCTGCCGGGACGTCGCCCGGATCGACTTCCGGATCGACGCGGAGGGCCGGATCTTCTTCATCGAGTGCAACCCGCTTCCCGGGCTCACCCCCGGCTGGTCGGACCTCGTCCTCATCGCCCAGGCGGGCGGGATCGAGTACCCCGCGCTCATCGGCGAGATCCTCTCGTTCGCGATCCGGCGCCACCAGGAGCGTGAGCGCGAGCGCGAGCGGGCCCGCCGCGCCCAGGCGGCCGCCGAGCGCGAGGGCGCCGCGGCCGCGGCTTCACGGACCGGCAACGGGCCGGCCGCTGGAAACGGGCCCATCGCCGGGAACGGCGCGCCCGCGTAGCGGCTCCGCGCTATCATCACCGCGCATGCTCGAACCCTCCCCCCCGCCCGGGCCGCGCTGCCGCGCGCGCGAACTCGGGATCAGCCTCGGCCGCTACAAGCCCGGCCGCTGGAACGCCATCACCGACGTGGCCGGCGTGAAGGTCGGCCACTCGACGATCATCCGCGGCGCCTCCGGACCGCTCGTGCCGGGGCACGGGCCGATCCGGACCGGCGTCACCGCGATCCTCCCGAACCCGGCGAACGTGTTCGAGGAGCGCGTCGTCGGCGGCGGCTTCATCCTGAACGGCGCCGGCGAGGTCTCGGGGCTCACCCAGCTCATGGAGTGGGGGCTCATCGAGACCCCCATCTTCCTCACGAACACGCTCTCCGTCGGCGCGGTCTCGGACGCCGCTGTGAAGTGGATGGTGGAGCGCTTCCCCGGGATCGGCGCCGAGCACGACGTCATCATCCCCCTCGTCGGCGAGTGCGACGACTCGTGGCTGAACGACGTCGCCGGCCGCCACGTCCACGAGGAGCACGTCGCAGAGGCGCTGCGCACCGCGAGCGACGGGCCGGTGCCGGAGGGGAGCGTCGGCGGCGGCACCGGGATGATCACCTGCGACTTCAAGGCGGGGATCGGCACGTCGAGCCGCAAGCTCCCGGAGGCGCTCGGCGGCTACACTGTCGGCGTCCTCGTGATGTCCAACTTCGGCGTCATGCGGCAGCTGCGTGTCGGCGGGCTCCCGGTGGGCGAGGTGCTCGAGGCGCGCTACCGCGAGATCCCGCGCCGCGGCCGGAGCTACGGGTCGATCATCGCGGTCGTCGCGACCGACGCGCCGCTCATCAGCCACCAGCTGAACCGCCTCGCGAAGCGCGCGGCGCTCGGCGTCGGCCGGGTCGGCTCGACCGCGATGCACGGCTCGGGCGAGATCGTCCTCGCCTTCTCGACGGCGAACCAGGTGCCGCGCGAGACGCGGAAGATGGTCTACCGCATGAAGATCCTCCTCGACCCGCGCCTCGACCCGCTCTATGAGGCGTGCATCGACGCGACGGAGGAGGCGATCCTGAACGCGCTCTGCATGGCGCGCGACATGGACGGCGCGAACGGCAACGTCTGCCGCGCCATGCCGCTCGCGGACGTGAAGGAGCTCGTCGGGCAGTGGCAGGAGCTCGCCGCGCGCCACGTCGCCGCGGGGCGCAAGGGCAAGGAGAAGGAGAAGGTGAAGCCGCCGGAGATGACGCCGGGCGAGCCGAACCGGCCGCCCGAGCGGCCGCCCGAGCCGAAGAAGCCCTGACCCGGCGGCGGGTTTCCCCCGCCGCTGATGGACGCGGGGCGCGGCCGTGCTATAGAGGGGCGCGGTTTTTGACAGCCGGAGGACCGATGGCCCGTTCGAAGAGCAAGCACATCCGCGTGAAGAGCACCCGCCGCCAGCAGTGGAAGGCGCGGAAGAAGCGGCAGAAGGCCGCCGCCGCGACGACGAAGACCTCGAAGAAGTAGCGGGCCCGCCCAGGGCGGCCGGAGCTGTCCGTCCGGTCTTGACGTTGGGCGCGCCGCTGCGCTAATCACTCGGCTCCTTCGCGGCTCCCGGAGGGGTCGCGCAGGTGCGGGGAAGTGCGGTGAAGCTCCTCGAAGCCATCCGGGATCGACTCGTCCAGCGGTCCCTCATCGGGAAGCGGAAGCTCGACCGCACGTCGACGCGACGCGAGCTGGATGGGGTCCTCAGGGAGCTCGGCGAGCGGTACCGTGCGCTCGTCCGGACCGGGCGGATGGAAGTGCCCGGCGAGCTCGCGACGCTCGTGCAGCAGGTGAAGGACCTCGAGCAGCGGCTCGAGACGCAGGAGAAGCAGATCGAGCAGCTCGAGCACGAGCAGCCGACGACGACGTAGCAGCACCAAAAGTTTGGGCCCGTGGCGCAGCTGGGAGCGCGCCTGAATGGCATTCAGGAGGTCTCCGGTTCGATCCCGGACGGGTCCACCAATAGAGACGGGCGGTTGGGAGAAATCCCGACCGCCCGTCGTGTTTTCGGGGCAGCTCCGGGGGAACGGGGCGCGGATTCGGCGCTTCCTGCGGACTGGCGGCGCCACTTGAATCGGCTGATATGGTCACGAGCCGACGGGGGTCCGTGCGCAACGGATGTTGGCGTTCGCCGAGAACCGCGGAAATCTGAACACGCCGGCGACGCCCGTTGAGAGTGGTAGGGTTCAGCGCCGATGAAGATCCAGGTCCTGATGAGCCCCGGCTGCGGGCACGGAGAGCGCGCGCTCGAGCTGGTGGCGGACGTTGTCCGGCAGAGCACGCCGGGAGCCGAGATCGAGACGACCTTGGTCGCGACCGCGGAGGACGCTGCGCGGTTGTCGTTCCCGGGCTCGCCGACCATCCGCGTGAACGGCCTCGATATCGACCCGCAAGCGCCGACGGACATCGGCCTGGGTTGACGGCTGTACGGCCTCGCGGGCGTGCCCCCGCGAACGCTCATCGAGGCGGCCGTCAGATCGGCGCTCGCGCATTCATGATCGCTTCTTCCGGCGTCGCGTCTCGGTAGCCTCCTTCGCGAGCTCGGCCTCGGGAGCCCCGCCCGAGAGTACCCATTCCGACAGGCGTCATCCCAGGACCCGCTCCGATGATCGGGAGCGCTGGTGGAGCCCCGCCCGAGAGTACCCATTCCGACAGGCGTCATCCCAGGACCCGCTCCGATGATCGGGAGCGCTGGTGGCGTGAGCGGGGCAGCTGAGGCGGCCTGAGCGCCCGCGCTCAAGCGATTCGGGGCGACGCCGTGGCGCGAGACGGCTCCGCCGAGCACACGTCGGCGACGGAAGCGCGAGCGCGACCGACACTTCCAGGAGGCGTGGCGCGGAGTAGGGCGACCTATGCAGCGCCTGCGCATTGCACTCCGTGCATGATGCGCAGGAGATAGGTGCCCGCTGGGAACTGCACATTCGGTCTGCCCGACCGCCGGTCGATCCAAGACTGCCGGTACTCCCGCAAGAAGTTCTTCAGGCGCAACAACCCCTCGATCCGCCTCCACTTGTCGCGGGCGGCGATCCGGGGCTTGAGCTCGAACCGGGGCTCACCCGCCGGCGGGCGCGCGAACGCGTTCTGCGCCAGCACGCGCGCTGCTCCAAGGAACCGGCGCCCCTCCGATGCCGCCTCTCGCTGGTGCTGCGCCTCGAGGCCGCGGAGCGCGTCGGACACGAGCGTTCGGAACTCCTCCGCGGACGCGAAGCCAGGAGGGACGGTCAGCTCGAGCGTGCGTGCTTCCGGCATGTAGCTCTTCGGGTCGAAGAAGACCTTCGGCCTACGCGCCGTGAGCTTCGCAACTCCAATCTGCTCGGGGGCAGTCCACAGGCCCGGCCACTCGGCGCTCCGCCGGACGAGTCCGGCCGCGACGGGGTTCGCGAGCACGTACGCGGTCTTCGCGACGATGTCGGCGGGGTCGAGCGGCTCCACCGCGCTGTAGCTCCCGTCGGTCGCCCAGAAGCCCTCGAAGCGCCCGAGGGACGCGTTCACCGCGCGCGCGACGAGCGAGTCGAGGTACTGCATGAAGGCAGGAAGGCGGCCGTCCAGGTCGGTGACGATGAGATGGCAGTGATTGGAGAGCACGCAGAACGCGTGGACGAGAACGCAGTGGCGGCGAGCCGCGACGGCGAGGACGTACAGGAAGATCTCGTTCGTGCGCCGGGACGGTTTCAGGAAGAAGCGACGCTCCGAGCAGCGGCGGGTTACGAGATAGGTGTTTCCAGGCAGAACGCGCCGAGGCGGGGTCATGGGGCGGCGCTACGCAGCCGCCGTGCCGCGCACAGGAAATGTCGGTACGCGCGCTTACGCTCCCGCCGTCGGGCGGAGGACGGCCGCGCGATGACCGGTGGGTTCGCCAGGCGGTACTCTCGGTCGGGGCACTCCAGGCGGTACTCTCGGTCGGGGCACTGGGGCACTCGGGGCACTCGGCCGTGTGAATGTGTTTGGGGCAACGCGCGTATCGGGCAGCGCTACGTCATGGCGCGCTCCACACGCGGTTCTGGAACTCCGCTTGCTGCTCCTGCTCCAGCTTGGCGCGCTTCAGCTCCGCTGCGGTCGGCGCCCGCGGTGGTTCGGCCACGCCGAGCCGATCGACCCTCTTCTCGAGCTTTACGACGCGTTCGGTGAGCCGCCTGATGTCGACCAGGGCCTCGTCGAGGGCGGTCGTCCCGGCGGACACACCCGTCGTGGCAGCGCGGGCGGTCGCCGTGGCGTCCGATGCGAGAGCAGGGCTGGCCGCCGCCGAGAGGAGAATTGCCAGAATAGCTGTCTTCCACATGGTTACCTCCAAACACGAAATCCATTTCATCTGGCGCGAGTGGGTGGTGGACGGGCTGCATCGCGCAGACCTTCCCAGTGCTCCGACGCCTGTTTCGCGATCTGAGTCTAGCCACCCCAGGGGAACTCGCCTCGAGCGCGCGCTGCGCGCCTGGGATCAGCGAGAACCGGACACGAACGTGAAGGCGTGGCTCTTCCGGATCCTCCGCAACGCGTTCATCTCCCGCTACCGGCAGGAGCTGCGTCGTCCAGCACCCCAGCTCTACGACACCACCGAACAGGCGCCTGAAGCGGCGAGTGGCGAGGGTTCGGGCTCCATGCATGGCGGCGCCGAGCCCGAGCAGATGCGCCGCCTGGCCTCCAGCGAGATCGAGGCGGCGCTCCTGACGTTGTCCGAGGACGCTCGGGCCGTCATCCTGCTCGACCTGGAAGGGTTCACGGAGAGCGAGGTCGCCCTGATCGTGGGCTGTGCGGTGGGGACGGTCAAGTCACGGTTGAACCGGGCGCGCGCAGCGCTCCGGCTGAAGCTCGCGGATTACGGAAGTACAGGATGAGCTGCGTCGGCCGTGTCTGCCCGCCGGACGGCATGACGCCTGTTGGGGAACGTTCGCCCGAGGAGCCTCGGGAGCGCTCACGCGCTGATCTTCAACAGCTCCATCGCCTTCTTCATGGAGGTGCCGAGGCGCGCCAGCGCCCGGGCGAGGCTGCCGATCTCGTCGCGCCGCCCGAGCCCCGGGACCTTCTGGTCGAGCTGCCCCTGGCTGTAGCTCTCCGCGACCGTGGTGAGCTGCCGGAGCGGCCTGATGATCGACAGGACCAGGAAGACGACGAGGGGGATCACGACGACGAGGAACGCGTTCCCGACGGCCAGGTACAGCCTCCAGAGGAAGGCGCCCGTCGCGTCGTGGATGTCACCGAGGATGCGCGCCTGCCGCTCCTCGACGTCGTCGACGTACACCCCGGTGCCGACCCAGAAGCTCGTACCCGGGACCATCCGCGCGTAGGAGAGCTTCGGGAGCACGCCTCGGCCCGGCTTGTCGAACCAATACTCGACGTAGCCGCCGCCGGACTGAGCCACCTGGTCGAGCTTGCGGATGAACTGGGTGCCCTTCGGGTCCACCTTCGCGAGGAGGTTCTGTCCCTCGAGGTCCGGCAAGGTGGGGAGGACGAACACGGTGCCCCCGGCCTTGTAGACGAAGTAGTAGCCGGAGTGGTCGGGGAAGAAGCGCGCGTTCTTCACGAGGCCAGTGAAGATCCGGTGCGTCTCGCGCTCGTCGGTCACGCCCTCGGTCGCAGCCGCGAGCGTCGGCGCCATCGCGTCGACGAGGTCCTTGAGCTCGTTCCGGTAGTCCTGCAGCAGCATCTCGGTCGTCTGCAGGGTGGCCATGTCGCGGACCCGCCCGACCAGCAGGTGGTACCCGGCGG
>WNGB01004710.1_pt1 | contig 25113 bp, 20 predicted proteins | sample 5400681 | NCBI WGS metagenome assembly WNGB01 (sample SAMN13153367, study PRJNA577476) | soil metagenome | isolation source: 115 cm soil or saprolite under grassland replicate 2 | place: USA:California | collected 2016-06-15
CTTTTCTTGCTCATTCTGGGCTCAATTCTTCGCTAATATCTTCGTTCTCGCCGTCCTTGTACTCTTCGTCCACGCGGATAAAATGCGCCGTCCCTCCGCCGAGCCATCTGCGCGGCTCGACTGTCTCTCCGACCGCCTGATCGATGTCTGCGAGAAACGACTCGGCGATCGCCGCACGCTCACGATGCAATGGGGAGACGAGGTAGTGGCCTTCAAATCGTTCACGGTAGGCGCGGGACATCTCGCCCCGCACGTAACTGTCAATCAGCTCATTCTCGACGGCCCACACTCGATCGAATTTGCCCCGGTCGATCAGAAGTTCCTGTTCAAGAGCGGCCTGGTCCGCCTCCGTTAACTCGCCGAGTAGGTATCTCCGGATCAGATTTTCGCGCTGATCAATTTTCATGACGCTGATCGACAATCTCCTGAGTTGTGTAGTGATCCCACAATATCTTGCGATCATCCGGGCCGGGCCGGCCCCACATATAGCGCGATCGCCATGAGTTTGCAAATTTTGCAACACTCTAAATACGGGTCTGCGATTGAAAAGCTCCGTTATCGCGAGAGATGAAACTCCTCGATAACTCATGTTGGAAAGGGTCAGGCAAAATCAAAGACCTCGCATGCGGCGCAGAAATATTCCTTCCCTTTCATCGTATTCCCGTCAGTCCCGAGCTTGATGACCTTCCCGCATCGGGCGCATCGCGTCGGCCGGTACTTGGGCGGATTCTCCAGCTTCGCAAAGTTGTATTCGTTCGTGCCGTAGTACACATAGATCTCGGTTTGGAAATCTCGCCGGCACTGTTTACACCGCCGCCAATCCCCGCCGTGGCGCTCGTTGAAGCGCCAGGCGCATAAGGTGTAACGGTCATGATTTCGATGGCAACTATTTCGCGCGCAAGAAAACATCACGTATCTTCATCATCGCAAATCAGGTTCCCGCAACACAGTGTTCGGGTAAGTTTTTTTGCCCTCCCGCGTAAGCCGCACCTATCAATCGCCGCGCCTCGCCTGATATATTTTCTTTGCCGCTCCAAAGGGTCGGCGCTATTCATCTCTCCCTCCGCCCTGGGCCTTACCGTCACGGGCTCCGACCCGCTGCTATGCTTGTTCTGACTTCCCCATTCGCGGCCGCTTTCGTTTTTCGCTGGAATTATCAATTATGTAGTCCTTCGTAATTTCACCTTTATCCCTGGAGCCTCTGACGTGCTCAGGGATCCAAAATCTGCCTGCGATTTTACCGAACAGTTTGCGCTCTTCTGTATACTCAGCAATGTGCCCCCTGACAGTATGAAAACGCTGAAGAATGGTTTGAAGTTTTTCTTCATCTCTGGTTTTCTCAAAATGTTGCGATGAACGAGGGACGGTTATTTTCAGTTTATGATGTATGCTGAAAGGTCTCCTGCCGCGTCTGACCCGCGCATGTTGGAGCTTCTGATTTGGATGAACTTCTACAGCCTCTACATTTTTACAACTGAACAGGTTAAACCCATATTGAAAGAGAGCAAGGTGAGCGGCACATGCTTTGATCATTGCTCGACATAGTGCTCGCCCCGCTATCACTGCCGGATCTAGAGATGTCCCTTCATCACATACCAGCAGGTGCGTGACCGGATAGCCTTTTAAATCCACGATGTACATGGCGCCGGCCGGAGCGATGTAGACAGTTGTTGTATCCTTTCCCACTATCCCTTTCCTATCCACCATAAAAACGTCCAGATAAACCAGACGCCCATCATATATAACCACTCTATTTGAGTTGTTTGGGCCTTCGACGGAAGATGAATCGGTATTCGAGGCTAGAGCGGCTGACGATATTTGAAACCCCTCCGGCTCCACTTCTTTAATGCTAAAAGTGCGCAACACGGCGCCCACATCAAGTCCCCCGTAGGATCTGACTTCACACCACATCAGCTCGTAGGGCGGGATAGCCGCAAACGCATCACGACTGAAATTCCACCCTTTGGAAGAAACGTCCGAGGTAAACATCCCCATAATATTCGTGAAATCGAACGGGACGACATTTTCGAGAAGTAAAGTATTCCTCTTTGCGGCGAGTGACGCATCATCGCTTTCAGCGGTTCTGAATGATGTCACCATTGCGCCTGAGCGGATGTAATCTAAAAGAAGCATCGTATTGTCTCCTTCTCAGAGATCTAAATGACCAAACATACTTGGCATATGAAAGTGGCCTCCGTTGGGAGGCCGTGTGAACCGAGAATCTCCATCTACAGCCGCAGGGCCTAGATGGAGAGTGTCAACGAATTCTTGGAGTCGCAGATCAATAGCGCAGCGTCATTCCCTGCTCCATAGCCCTTGCGATGTTGTGCCCGACCGAGCCGATGACGGCGGCGACGGCGCGCAAGCGCGCCGCCTCGATGGCCGCATCCCGCGCCTGCCCCGCGGCTTTGACGGCGCCCGCGTAATTGACGGCGTTGGCCCGCAGGTTGAGATTGTACGCCTGGTCGTACCCGCCGGCGCTGATCTTGTAACCGCGCTCCGCTCCGGCCGCGGAGATAGCGGCCCCGGCGTTGGCCGCTCCGGTAAAAGCGGCGGCGCGCCCGATGTTGGCGACCTTCATCCTCTCGCGGTATTGGTCCTGGGCCTGATCGAAGCGTATCGCCGCGCCTCCCTGATTTTGGATCGCCTGGTTGGTATAGTTGTTGAGGGCCTCCGTCTTCCCCGCGGCGCGATTCTCTATAGACCGGTACTGAAGATACAGATCGGCGCCGCTGCCGACGATCTCGACGCCTCCACCCACCACGCGCCCGCCGCCCTTGACGAGCGCGCCGCCTGTCGAGGATCCGGACGCCACTGCGTCTCCGACGCCATCCCCGATAGCGCGCGCCATGCCGCCCGCAAAGCGGGAGCCCTCGTTGATCTTTCTTCCCCAGAGCAGTTGCATTTCGGAATCGCGATCGGTCCCGATCTCTTTATTACCGCGCGCCCTCAGCGCCCCCAGATCGGCGACGGAGAGGTCCTTGCGCGTCCAGATATTCGATTTCTCCAGGTCGGTCTGCGCCTCGAGTCCCTTCAAGCCGAACTGCTTCTCAGCCTCGTAGCCCATCGTTGCCTGAACGCGTCCGGCTTCGACGCCGGCCAGCGTCGTTTCACGCCCGGCCTGCGACCCCGTGATCCCCACTATCCTGGCGGCGCGGGCCTGGATATCGGCCGATTGCCGCCCATAAGCAGCGCGCGTCACTTCGCCCTGGTACTGCCCCTGAGCCTGCATCACGTCGGCTTGGTTGGTGATCGAGGAGGCGAGTGATGAACTGTAGGCGCCGACGCCCGCGCCGACGATCGCGCCCATCCAGCCTGAGACCATCGAAGACACCGATTCGTAGACCTGCCCAGTAGTCACCTTGTAAGCGATGTAGGGCGACGCCCACAGCAATAGACCGGAGATGGTCATGATCACGATGGCGAGAATGACCGTGTGGTACGGTTCGGCGCCCGAAGTCATGATCTCCTGCATCACCTGCGGATTCCACTGGTAGACGGCGTCACTGGCGTCCAAGGCCATCGCCAGGTTGCCTCCCATGTAGGCGAAGGCTCTGATCAACTGGGAAACGGCCGGCCAGGCCAGGGTCAGCACGATCACTCCCCACAGAAACGGATATGAGATCTTCTGCGCCAGTTGGCGGTCTATCGCCACCGCGATCATCATCGGCGCGGCCAACCTCACCGCGATCGTCACAAAGCCGCCGAGCAGCATCAGGCACAGGTCTCCGAAGGCGATGATCCCGCGCGCGAAGCTCAGCATCGAGAAGAGAAACGGCATGTCGTGCGAGAGAGTCTCGAACTTGTTGTTGACATCCTTCGGCGAGGCGACCACATCCCGGATCACGCCGAGCACGGCCGCCCCCCCGTCCGGAGGCGGTTTGATGTTCTCGCCCGTCGGTTCGACGGTGAAATACCCCTTGGTGAATCGGGCGTAGCCCGCTTCACAGCTGTTGCGCTGGTCGTTGTATAGCTTATACAAAACACTATTGCCGCTCGATCCGCTCCCGCCCCAGGCGACGGCCTGCCCGATCGTGTCGAGTCTTTCTATGAGCGCAGGGCCGCTGCCCATCAAGGCCAAGACCATCACGACCCGTCCGAACCACCAATAGAGGTCGTCGCCCGCGCCGGCGTTCTCGCGAAACATGCGGGCGAAAGTGAAAGTAAAGATGATCGCGGCCAGTCCCCAGGCGAGTTTTTCGAGCCATGGCAGCAGAGGGCCCTCGAGTTCTTGTTGGATGAGCGGCAGAAGAGCCCCCGCATGGCCGATCAGGGCGCTGATCATATCGCCCCAGGTTCTGCCCGCCGCGGGCGCGGGAGAAGGGGTCGGGCTTGGCGCCTGAGCGAGCGCTCCCGCCCCCAGACAGGCGATGATGGCGATGATCCCGGTGATGATGAGTAGAGCTTGCCTGAGCCTGCGCGCTCGCATGGTCGCCTCCTTGATCAGATCAATATTTGCGGAGTGTTCTCTGGAGTTCGTCGAGCGAGTCGTTGAACCGGCTCCAGGCTTTGTTCATCGATTGCACCTGCTCGCCGAACCTGACCCGTTCTTCCATTTCAATGTTGTATTTCTTGTAGCGTTCCGCGATTTCATCCCTGAGCCGCGCGATCTGACTTTCGGCCTGTCCGATCACCTGCTCGCACTCGGCCAGCTCCTGATTGATCCTGGCGACACATTCCGCGCACTTGTTTGTCTCCTCTTTCTTCAGATTCTCCAGGGCAGTCGCCTTTCTCCTCTCAGCCCAGGCTTTCCTCGCTCTGGCGCGCTCTAGATCTCTCTGCATTTGTTCCAGAGTGTTATCCATCCGCATGAGCCTTTCCATAGTGGCAACCGAGTCCTGGCTCGTTCGCCCGATGGAATTCCTCAGATATTCCTCGAAGTCGCGGAAGTCGGATTCCGGGTCGAAGATGCCATTGCGCAAGCGGCCCTCGATGGATTTCAACGCCCTCATGCGGGAGATGACAATCGCTTCGAGCTGATCCTTTAGCTGATAAGACGCTCGCACCGTCCTCCCGATGTTCGACATGGTGGTAACCATATTGCGCTGGTTCGCGACCAGTTCTTCGGTCTTGTCCAACACCCCTTTGAGTGTCGTCAGTTGCTTGACCAGGTTGTCGAACGTCTGAATGTGGCGTTGCGCTTCTTCAAGTTTCTTTTTGATCTGAAGGGCGTATTGCGCCGGATCATATACTGTCCATTGCGCCTGCGCTGTTGAGGGAGGCATTATCAATACGCCCAATAGCAATCCTATTAAAAACTGCGTGGGCAAACATGATCTTCTTGCCTTCATCTTCATCCTCCTTTTGATTTTCCGTCGGCTACCTCATCAGGGCGCCGGCGCCCAATGTCTGCTTGTAATGATGAAGCGGCAACTCTCTTTTCAGAGTTTCTCTCATTTGCCAATGGTGTTGGATTGCTCCAACACCAGCTTGGCGTATTCACGCAGGTTCGCGACGGCCGTCTGACCGAATTTCGTCTCAAACGCCCCGAGCTTCATTTCGATTTTTTCGGCTTCACTGAATTTTTTGAACTGAGGTTCAAAGAGATGCCCGATATACGCCTTTTTTCTCGGCATGTTGTCTTTCTCTATATAGTATTTGGCTTCCAACAATATCGGGCGGTCGCCCTCCAAGTCCGTGTCGAAGGTCAACGATTCGTCGTTAACGAGGAACGCCGCCTCACTACCGCCGAAGTCTTGAGGCGCTTTGGCCTGCGAAGCTATATAGACCATAGAGTACAAGCCATCGGATTTACCGACCTGCGTCTTGATCGCCAAAGTCACGAAATAGTCCGATTTGTCCAGCAGGATTTGCGGTTTGAGCACCAGAGTAGTTTTCTGGGTGAACCTGTCGGTCATCACTTCTATTTGATCCTTGGTTGATGTGGCGTCTGTTTTTTGCGTGGAGATTTTCTCTTCACGCTTCCGATCTTGCCCGGCAATGAAATTGATCGAGCCGACAATGCACAACAGCAATCCGCTGATGAGAATAGATTTCATGATGATGCGTCTCCTTTTCGAGATGTAGACCGTTTGGTTTTCAACTAGAGGATGAGGGGGAGCGCCCAATCTACACCCAAAACTACGACCTCAAAAGCCGGAACTGCTCTTCGATTGACCGAGATTGTTCCGTCTGCTTGCATCGCTTACCGCATTTCCCAACTTTCGACTTGCGGACTGAGCAACGCCTCGTCGATTTCCACAAGCCCCGCCGCCGCCAGCCCGCGCGGATACACAGCCGCCAGCCACTCGATCACATCCCCCAATAACCAATCCGGCCTGAGCGCTCGGACGCGCGCTCTCGCGTTGCGTTCGTTCGGATTGGTCGTGTACGTCCAGAGTTCCGCCGGCGACAAGTCCATCTGGATCATCTCGACGATCTGATCCTGCCCGGACCCCAGCGCCATCACGTACTGCGCGTACTCGCCCGCCACGTTGCGGATCGCGCTCACCGCGGCCGCCGCGTTCTCCGCGAGGCCCGCGTCGCTCACGAGCTTTGAATAGTCTCCGATCTGTTTGCCGACGATTTTCACGCCGGCGTTTTTTGTCACGTCGTACAGGGCCTCGAAGTCCTCATAAGCCTGTGTGGCGAGCAGCGTGACGACATTCTCCTTGCGGCCTTGACGCGCGCCGCGCTTGATCACTTCGAGGATCCGCGGGTACTTGTCGCGAATCTTCCAAAACTCATCAACCACCAGCAGCATCGGCGTGCGCGTTCCGTCCTCCTTCAACCGACCAATCGAGCGCAACACGCGCGCGGCGACGCGCCCCGCCATTGCCTCACGAATGTCCTGCGGGAAGTTATCCAACGAATCCAACTCATATACGTCATACGGAGAATCGACCGCGAAATCCGGATGGGTAGGGGCGTCAATCCAGTGGTGATTGCGGTACTTTTCGAACGCCAGTTGAAGGGTCGCGGCGCGATCCCGCACTAACTGGTTCTCGAACGGGTAGCTTTCGAGCAGCGCCAGTAAGTGAGATAGCCTCGGCTCGTGTTTGCACTTGCCGGGAGCGTTGCGGGAGACTTCGTTCCGATAAACTTCAGTGACCAGAGTGGTCAGGATGTCCTCGGCGATGGAATCATCAGGCTTAACACGCGCCAACAACATCAGTTCCAACACCACGAGCGCGATTTGAATCTCGTCCGGAGCCTCGCCCCTCTCCAAACCCTCGAAATCCCAGGTGTTGATCGTCCGCGGATCATCGACGTTAAAGCGAAACTGGCGACCGCCGACCACCTCGGCGTGCGGGCCGAAGGATTCACCGAAGTCTATGGCTCTCACCCGCGCTTCAGGGACCGAAGCCAGCACACTGTTGTTAATGCAGGCGACGAAGACCGATTTGCCCGAGCCGGTCGCGCCGACGGCCAGGGCGAGCGGTGAAGGGTTGGCGGCGCGATCAAACAGGTCCGCGCCCAGCAGCCTTCCGGTCGGGGTGGAAAACAACATATGCGGACGCCTGGCTCCCTCCCAGGGGCCTTCAGTCGGAACGAGCGCGGCCAGGCTGCCGGCGACCTCGATGATTTCTCTTCCGGCAGATTTGGAGTCCGCTTCACCGACCAACAGTTTAGGGTAGAGGGCCTGTAGCGCTTCCGGTTCTTCGCGCGCCGCCTCAACGCCCGCGATCTGGCGCAAGGCGGTAATGACCTGCTCGCACGCGCGGTCGAGAACCCTGAGCGATTCTTTCTTCTCACGAAACTCGTAGACCGGCGGCCCATAGACGATGATGTAAAACCGCATTTCGACGAGCGCCTCACGCGCGCCGGTGATGTGAGCGCGCACGGTTTCGAGGTCCGCGAGCGCCGCTCTCGCTTCGGGCACCTGTTTGACGCGACCGTCCCCCCGAATCGAGGTCCGCCTGACCTGGCGGATGCGCCGGTCGAGGCGTTTGGCGAGCTTGCGCTGATCCGGATAGATAAACTCGACAACGATCGTGTGCCTGAAATTGAGCGCGGGGTTGAACACGAGCGCCCGCAGCGCGTCGGCGGTCACGAACGGTTGCGGGGGAGTAAGCATTGACACTACGGCCGCCGGATGGCCGCCGTGCATGACGTAATTTCCCTCGCACGTGACGGTCTCGGCGCACAGATAGTTCCTGATGTCGAGCCCGAACACGTCAGGCAGAATCGGAACCGATTGCGAATCCTGACGGTGGCCTAGATAGACGGCCTCCCACAGCCTGTCCCGGTCGAGCCGTTTGAGCGCGAGCGGGCACTCACGCTCGACGAGTCGAAAGACCTTCTCGGCCTTCTGCCTCGCATCCATCTCATCCCTGATTAACCTGCTGACTACGCCGTTATCCGCCGTTTCCTCCCAACTTCGGCGTAACGCCATGGGGATACTTGCCAGGCCGCTCTTCCCGATCTCATTTATGGCGCGAGGGATGAAAGCATGCAGCCCCGCGCTTCGATCATCGCCTTTTTGTTTGCCGGGTATGCGCGCCCAGACCGAGAGCGTACATTGGCGGTAGCGATGGGCGTCCGCCGCGGCTTGATAAAACTCCAGACTACTGACGTGCAGGCGCGCGGCTTCAAAGTGGGTGAGCAAGCCGTCGCCCCTTGCTTGAAGATGTTTGAGGATCGCGCGCCCGGGATCGGGGCCGGATGAGAAGCGAAACTGAATGAGTGTGCCCGGAGGCTTATCCACCGCAAGCATCCGGGCCTGGCCATCGCAGCGCGCCTCGATAACGTGATCATGGGCGAGCATCGTCGGCTCCAGCTTCGCCTCCCAGGCGCACGAGATGTCGCCGTTTGCATGGCGCAAGACGTTGTCATAGAGGCCGACAATTGATGAGTCTCGTCTCCGCCCGTCGGGGCGGGCCGGACGCTCGATTCGCTCCTCGAGATCAGTCATCGGTTCCGGCGCTTGTCGGCTCCGCTTCAGTTGTTTGAGGTCACGCTGAGCCTCGAAACCCAGGCGCAACGCGCGCGCGCCGAGCCTTGCGCCGAAGCCCGCTCCGGTCGCCGCGAGAACGCTTCCGATGATCGCTGCAATGTCCATGATCACCTCGCTGATTTGTGAAGAGATGGCGTTAAGAATCGCCTGAGCCGGCTACCCGGCAATGATCCATCTCCGCGCGGGCCGCTTCAGTGCGTCGCGCGGCAAGGCGCGACGCTCTCGGGGGTGTTGGACGAGCGCGCGAATCTTATGCTGCAACCAGAAAGGTCGCCGCCCGATCCGCGCCCAGTTGAAAAAAGCTATCGAGAGCCCCCCCGCCAACAATCCCGTCCATAATTCCAGGGGGACTCCCGACAGCTTCAAATCGAGCAGGAACGGCGCCGTGTAACCAATGAACGCCGCCCCCATCACGAACTTCCAGTCCGAGCTGACGACGCCGAATTTGACTACCGGCAGGTAGACGTTCGGTCTGATCGGTCGCGGTCGCATCTTTCGCTCTCCTCAATTGCCAAGATCGGTATCGAGATCGACGGCCTTGCCCTGTGAGAAGCTGTAGATGAGCGAAGCGACCCCGCCCAAACTCATCATCAGGCCGCCGCCGATAAACTGCTTGAGATAAGCCTTCTCAGTCATGTAATTGACCACCCCCCAGCCGACGCCGCCCACTCCGAGCAGGAACAGCAGATTGCGTCCCCACCGGATGGCTTCTCTGACGCCCGAACCGACGACCTGATCATTGCCGCCGAAGATGTCGCCTCCGGGCGTCTGGGCGAGAGCCCGCGCGCTCATCAGCAAGAGGGTCGCCGCCAGTAGCAGCGCCGGCTCGACGGCCCGAATGACGACGGCGAGTTGGATCGCCCGATTGTCCATCCTGGCGAGGCGTGAATGTTCGAGGATTTCATCCTCCGGTTTGCAAGCCTCTAAACGTACACGTATTGACTTCAGATCCATAAGCAAATCTCCAAAGGCATTCCATCCGAGGGAGCGTGACGCTCCCTCGGATGGAGAGAAATTGTGAGATCATGCGGGGCGTGCGGGCCGGGGCCTCATCAACATGGGCTTGTTCCGACTTTCGTCCACACAAGCCGCCGCCAAACCCCTCAAAATTTGGCAGTGATCATTGACAAATTCCCCTGCCGGAGCAGCCCCGCCTGTACCCGGTCCGGGCCTGAACGGGCGCCGGACCGGGCGGGTGGTTTCGGCGCATGTCTTAGTCAACTCCTGTGCCATGTCGGCGGCTCTCCCCGGCATCGAGTTTGCGGAGGCTTGATTGATGAACGTAATAACGATCAGATTGAGATCTGCCGCAATCGCCGCATCACTCGCGCTCGCGCTACCTGCATCAGCCAATGGGCAGAACACGCAAACAGACGGCGATCAATTATTGCGACTCTTCGCACGGACCGAGGCGAAGCATCGAAGCTCGCGCCGCAACCTCGCCGAGATACTACGCAGTCAACCTCAGTTCTGGAGTGAGTTGCAGGCGGTCGCCTCGCGGCTTCAAACGCAACCCGCATGGCTACTCAATGTGATGGCGAGCGAGTCTCTGTTCAACCCTGTTGCCCGCAATCCCCTTCCCGGACAGACTGCGAGCGGCCTGCTGCAATTCATCGAGGCTACCGCGTGCCGAATGGGGACAACCACCGGAGCGATAAGGCGGATGAGCCCTCTGGATCAATTGCGCCTCGTCGAGGGCTATCTCAAGCCGTTCAAAGGCCGGTTGAAAGCCTTGCCCGACGTCTATATGGCCGTCTTCCGCGGCTCGATCGTCGAGGGGGGCGACGAGGCAGTCGTGGTAGACTCCTCCAAAGAGCCGCGCGTCTACGCCCTCAACAGGTCGCTCGATCTCGACAACGACAAGCGTATTAGGAAGGGCGAGCTGGGGCTTGCCGCGCTCAGCGTCGGCAGGTTTTTGCCTTCGCCGCACGCCCTCCGCCGCGCCCAGGCCGTGAATAATCCTTCCGGCAGAACCGCTTTCGTGCGAGGGAAAGACAAAACGCCTCAGCGAAATGTCGATAGCCTCCATTCCAGCGCTCCCGCGGCCGCCGGCGAAGTCTCTCAGCCACCCCGCTCCACGCGCTCAATTTACATTCGAAATAGATAGTCACGCAGGCGTGGCCATCGCCTGCGGATCAAAACCCTTTCGGATCATTCGTCCATAGCCGACATTGTAGAGACTACTTTGACGGCGCCGAACTCTCGCTTCTGAAATGCCGTTTTCGGCATTTTTCTGCCGAAAACGGCATTTTTCTGCCGAAAACGGCATTAGAACAAGCCGAGACTCCTCAGCGACATATAGGAAAGCAGGCGTTACTATCGAACGCCATAGTGACGCATGCGGCGCCATCACTTCCGAATGGGTCCGAAAACTACGCTTACAGGCCGCGGATCGAAGCCATTCAGATCAACATTCGAATCAAGAATCCTCTCTATTGGCGCCCCTTGGCGATCTGGCACATAGATTGTTTATCGCGGCAGTCGATGGAGGTTTACCGATGTCTGAGTATCCCGAGTTGAGTGAGTTTATTGAGGGCTTTGCTGATCGCTACGCGCGCAGGACTGAATGCGGCCCGGCGCTCGCGGTGACGGATGAGGAACTGCGGACGCTCGGCGAGTTTCTCGCGCAGGGCCTGGTTGAGTATGCGGAAGCAGCCAGGTCAAGCGACTCTCTGTATCACCCCGCGTTGGGCAATTTCCTTGAAGAGTTCGCCGACCGGCGTTCGCGCGAGAGCGATGTCGGCGCGGCCGTCGAGGTTGACGAGGAGGACATGCTCGGCCTGGGGCTTTTCCTCACGAAAGGCCTCATCGGCTGGGTGTTGAGGCTCGACCGGAATAGGGGGCGCTTCGCGGGTTTTGACGAGATCGCTGGAAGGAAAAGGTCGAGTTTCTCCGGTCCTTTATCCCGGCGCCTTGTAGTGGGGGCGGCATGATGAGTTATCCCAGAAATATTGAATTCGCGGAGTTCATCAAGATCTTCAGGCATCGCTATGTCTATGAAGACGCAGACGGTCACACATTAATCGCGATGACATCTGATGAGGCGCTCCTGCTCAGCAAATATCTCTTTCGCGGGATTGCGGATTGGGTGCCGGACGCGGCCTCCGGAACTGGCGGGCCCCCAGACTTGGGTGAACATTTGGACCGATTCGCCAAACGGAACATCAGGCAAACGAATCTGGAGTTGAGAGTCACGGATGAAGACCTGCGGTCGCTCGGGGCGTTCTTCGCGCGTGGATTGGCGGCCGTAGTTCTTACTTTGGAGAGCGCACATGAAGGAGCTTACTGTTGTTGAGCCTTCTATCACGGTTCAGGCTGGTTCTCTGGAATCGGATCACGCCGATAGCCGAAAGACTGTGGCGGCCGAGGCGATTTCTCTTTCGGCCGCTCTACACCGCGATCCGGTTGACGTCAGAACTATTTTGAGTCTGTCGTGGGTGGGCGTATTGCTCGCGCTGCTCCTGGTCGTAAGTCTGGCGTTCAATGTTTACCAGTATTGGCGGCGGCCTGATCGAATCGTCGTGGACCGTTCGTCGGGCCGCGTGCTGATGATCAACGACCGCGAATACGGCGCGACCGAAGCCGTGAGCTTCGGCCCGGACAGGCTTACCAACGCCGACAAACAGTACATCGCCGGCGAGTTCGTTCGCGCCTTCTATCAGATCGACCCCGCGACTCGAAACAAGGACATCGAGAGGGCGTTGCGGATGATGGTCCCGAATTCCGCGCTCGCATTCGCCCAATACCTCAAGCGCAACGGCGTTCTCGACAGGCAGCGGGCCGAGTCGCAACAGGCGACATGGACGCCGCAGGACATTTCCGTGGACCAGGCCGACCCGTATACGGTGCGAGTTATCGGCAAACAGGAGGTCACGAAATTCCTCGCGGGCGCCGCTCAAACCGAGACGCGCCAGTTAAGCATGACGCTCAAGCTCGTCGCCGATCCGCTACGGCGCGCGGATCGCAACCTGCGCTCGGGATTCCTGGTCGCCAGGTTCGACGATAAAGAACTGGGCGCGCCCGTGGGCGCAAACGTTTTGGTCAATCAATAGCGCCGACTTTATTCGGGGAGGAACACATGCTTTTTGGCAAGCAAAAGGCAATGACGGGTTTTGTTATCGCAGGTTTGATGGCCGCCGCTCTCGCCTTGCCCGCCGGGGCGCAGGCGCGCAGGCGCGACGCCAGACAGGCGCACGCCGCTAAAGCGGCGGAGGAACGGTCAACGTCTTCAGTCTCGCTCGTCGAGCGTGCGCCGGCCGATTATCTGTCGGGCGAGGCCAACGTCGCGGTGACCGGCAATCAGAATCCGGTCATCAAGCTCGGGCTGTCGCCGAACGGGGCGACGATCATCGAATTTCCGGCCTCCGACAAGCTCTTCAACATCATCCCGGGGAACAGCAACCTGGTGACGGTCGAGGAGTCTCCCACGAAGGAGACCGACCGCTTCGTCATCGTGCGTCCCGGCGATGGGTTCGGCTCTCCCGCGACGATGGCTCAGATGAGGCGCGCGCCGGCGAGTTCGGTGATCGTGCAGATGACGAGCGGCCTGGTGATTACCTTTCTCTTCTATCCCGTTCCCCAGCTCGCCGAGCAAGCCCATCGGGTGGTGGTCACTTACGACCGCAACGAGGTCATAGCGACTCGCCGCGCCGCCGGTCTGGCCGTCAATCTGGATAGCGCCGGTGAAGATAAGACGCGGTCTACGGCGTCTCTCCGCGTGGCCGCCCCTCTGAACTCCGCCAAGCCTGCAGGGGCCGGCGCGCCGCAGCCTCCTGAAAAGTCGTCTGAAAAGTCGGATGAAAGGCCGGGGTCGAAGTCGCAACCTGCCGAACAGCCCGATCAGAAGAGGGGCGATTTGTATGGCGTGGCCGGCGAGGCGCTGTCCGAGGCGATCAAATCGCCGGAGAGGTTCAAGAAGTGGGGCGATTCCGCGCACGGCCTCTCGATTTCGACCCCGCTGGTGCGCGAATTGGATGCGCGGTTACAGATGGCCGTTTTCGCGGTCCGCAACACCAATAAGGCTGACGCGAGAATAGTCCCGGGTCAACCCGAAATATACGTCCAGACGAGCACCGCCGATGACAGGCTCGTGACCGTGGATTCGATCCGGAAGCTGGCCATGCAGACGACGGCCATGGAGGGACTTATCCCCGGCAAGGGGACGGCGTACTACGCAGTCGTTTATGAAGCGCCGATTCTCGGCGCGCGGCAGCGGTTGCGCGTCGCCGTGGGGAAAACCACAGCGGCCGACGAGCCGGCGATGGCGTCACTCAATGTCCAAGAGGGAAAAGGCGGCGCTAAGAACCACGGAGGTCAGTAATGGACAAGAAGCCTTTTGCGACCAATGGCAATTCCGGCGTCGCCGTCTCGAATCCGGCGTCCCCGAATATCGAGCAATTTCCCGAGGATGAATTCTCCGGGCTGAAGTACGTCGATGTTGCGGCCTCCACTTCGCCGGATGAGGCGGAGCCGAGGCCCTCCGGCGCCAAACGGCGCAAGACGACTCGCGGCTTTCTCATCCTGGCGGCGCTGGCGATCGTCGTCATCGGCTTCTTCTTTTGGACGACGAGCGGAAAGAAGAAGATCGATCTGGCAGTGCGCGACCGAAGCGCACAGGCCAAGGAAGGCGTCGGGCAAGGCACCACGCAAAAGATCGACGATGTCACGGCGCAAGCGATCGCCGAGGTTCGCAGCGCCCGCGACGCGTCGCCCTCCCCTTCGCCCGCGGCGGCCGCCAACGTTGAGGCCTCCACTGCGCGCGACACGACTCCGGTGACGGTCCCCCTCGGCGGGACGGTGGCGCCTCTCGAAAGCCCTCCTGCGCCGGTCGCGCCGGGAGCTTCGTCCACGTCCGCGCCGCCTCGCCCTTCCGAATCGGCCTCCGGGCGCAACACCGAGCGTTCGATTCGCTGCGCCCCGACCCAGAAGCCGGCCGCGCCCCCATCGAAGCAGTCCCCCGCGCCGGACCTCGCCCTCGGCACGGCCGGAGCGCCCGCCGCGCCTCTGTCCGCCCTCGAAAAAACAGTCACCCTGCCGCCTTTCGGCGCGCTGCTCCCGGTCCGGACCCTGGGGGCCATCTACACGCTGCGCCCGTCGCTGGCGCGCTTCGAGTTGACGCGCGATATGCGCGGTGAGGGATGGGCGATGCGAAGAGGCACGATCCTGGTCGGACAGCAGAGAGGGAGCGAGATCGAACGAGCCTACATAAGCCTGACTGGCTTCATCGATCCAGAGTCTGGAAAATTCGTGAAGCTGTCCGGGGACGCGCTCGGCGCCGACGGAGCGCCAGGGCTGCGAGGCAAGCGCAGGCAAATCAGTAGCCGCTGGGCGCGGGTTCTATCCAGCGCCGCCAGCGCCGCCGTCACACTCGGGCAGGCCGCGCTCTCGCGCGGTGGAACGATCGTGAACGTCCCCGGCGTCGTATCGCCGGAGATACAAGGCTTCACTGCCACCGCCGTCAACAGCCGGGAGTTTGTTGAAGTGTCCGCCGGCGCGGCGGCGTTCCTACTCGTCACCGACCTGCCCAAAGAGATCCGAGGGGTTGACCCGCAGCCGATCTCCGATAATGGCGGCGGTCCATCCCTCGGGGATGAGGAACTGGCGAAGCTGGTTACTGACGGGTCGCCCGAACAGATAAGGGCTGCGCTTCCGCGCATGACGCCGGAGATGCGGCAAATCGCCCAAGCCGTTTTGAAGGAGTCGAAATAATCATGAGGTTTAAGGATAGAGAGTGGTGGGGAGAGCTATTTCGATTCATAGTCGGCGCCGCGCTTCTTCTTGCCGGAATGCTATGTGTGCAGCTTGGCTCGCTTGTTCTGATTGCCGCCTCTGCGCCCGCAGTGCCCGAACTCCAGCCATCCCACGCGCCGCCGGTTTCGCCACCACCATCGCAAACACAAGAAGTTACTGCTCTCGCCGAAGTCGTCGACGGCGAGGGATTTGAATTCGACGACGACGAAACAAGGCTGTGGGTATTGGGAGTAGCGGCTTTTTTGCTCGGACTGGGGGCGCTCTTAATTCTTGCTTCAATGTGGGTGGGAAGGATAGGAGAACCGCTTTGTCTTGCCTGGAAACGAGCGTTAAACAAATCGCTAAGAGTAGGAGTTGAGTAAGCCGGATGTCGCCGAAAGATCCAGCCAGAGAAAACGTTGACCCGCGCGAAACGATCAAGCGCGAAGGACTTGATGCGCTCGCCGCCGCTCTGGCGGCGGTGGGCTACGTTACCCAAGGGCGATTGCTCATTGACCTCGGGCATGCGCTGCGCAGCCGCAAGCCGTTGCTCATCGAGGGGCCGCGCGGCGGCGGAAAGACGGCGCTGGCTGAGGCGCTCGCCGCGGCGTGCAACCTGACGACCTTCTACTTGCAGGGGATGGACGACCTGACCATCGCCGACGTCCTCTATTCGTGGGACCGGGAGGCGCAGACGCAGATGGTCAGGCAGGAACTGGCGGCGGGATCGAGGCTGAAAGAGGCCCAGGAGAAGCAGTTCACGCGCGAATACCTGATTTTGGCGAGGCGCTCGCGGCCTTTGAATACGCGGGTCTCCACCAAGACCCGCCGATTTTGATCATTGACGAAGCCGACAAGCTGACCGAGAAGATCGAGGACATGCTGTTGCAATTGCTCGGACGTGGCTGGGCGCATGTGCCGCGCCTCGGCGACATTGGCGTCCGCGATCGGGCGAGATGGCCGATAGCCATTCTTCTCTCGAACGACATCCGGCACGACCTGTCGGCGCCACTCCGCTCGCGCTGCGTCTACACCTGGCTCGAGGCGCCCACGCCGCAGGACGAGGTGCGTATTTTGCGGGCGCGCTTCCCCGAAGCCTCGCCAGACCTGGTGCGCGACGTCGCAAAGCTGATTAGCTGCATCAGGCGCGACATGCCTGCGGTTAGAGATAAGCCCGGGCTGCGCGAGTCGATAGATTTGGTAGAGGCTCTGCTCGCGGCCGGCGCCGAGCGTCTCACCGCCGACCTGATCGATAAGCATCTCTGCTTTCTTGGGAAGAGGCGCAAGGAGCTTCTCAATCTCCGGCAGGGGCTGGCGAGAATGGAGTTCGCGATGCGGACTGTAGATCCGGACATCGATGCCTGGGTGAGGAGGGCTTTTGCCGATGAGTCGCGCATGTTTGAAAAGGCGGCGTGATTTGAATGGGATCTTTAGAGCGGAATGTGTTCACCCTGTTCTCATATTCACGTTGCTTTGTGTAGTTTCCAATTCAAGCATCATGCCATGAGCATACAACATCTCTCACATCGCAACCTATCGCCGGCGACGATCGTCGGCCTGACCTCGCTGGCGATTGTCGCCGCGCTGCTCCTCGCGCTATATGCGGGAGGCGCTCACGCCGTAGATCCCCGAGTCACCCTGCATCCGGAACAGGGCGGCGCCGGACGGGCGCCGGCGGCTGTTTCTTCCTCAGTCGCCACGACGATGGACGGCGAGGTGGCGCGCACGGCGGATCGGATCGGAGAAGCGACGGCGCTGGCGTTATCGGCGGGGGTGTACCTGGCGGGCGCGGGAGTCCGGGGCCGGCCGCCGCGCGACGTGCAGACGCTTGTACTGAGTCTTGCGCGGACTGGGCTGCTGCCTCCTGGTTTTGCGGCGACTGGGTCTGCGGGGACTTTGGTCTCCGCATGGGGAAGTCTGTCGGTGCGTTACCGTCCCTCGCCATTGGGCGTCGAGGTCGTCTCGATCGCGAGCAAGCCCGAGTACGGCCCGGCGCTGATCGTTCGCCTGCCCGACGAGGCTTCGGAAAATGGCGAAGCGCGACTCTATGTCGCCGGCCGGTTGCAGGGCGTGACCGTGCCCGCGCCCTTCGCATCCTCCGCCGAGGTGATCGCTTTGGGATGGAGTCCTGAGCGGTTGCGCTCACTCAAGTAGCGGTTGACGGAGGCTCTCATTTTGCCATGTCGCTCGATCGATTCTTCAAACAATGGGACGTCCGCTACGGCATCCCGCGCCCGGCGAGCGCACTGTACCTGGACTCATATCAGGCCGGGCTGCGGCTGCTGCGTGACGCTGGCCAGGGAGTCGCCCTCGTGTCTGCCGGCGTCGCTTCCGCCTTCATCTGGCGCCAGATCGGCGAGATGCTCCTCCGCGTGGATCTCGATTTCCGCCCATATATCCTCCTCATCTTAATCGTCTGTATCCTCATTGGTCTCCTCGAAGCGTCGTCCCTGGCGATTCCCTATTACCGCATCACGCAGCGCGTGACTCACGGCTCGGCGCGCTGGGCCGACGTGGGAACGCTCAAAGACTCGGGCCTGGCTTTTGACAACCGGCGGGCCTTGCCGCCCGGCGCGTTGCGGATCGGACGGCTTACGCGCAAATACGATCTGGCGCTGCCCTTCGAACAGGTCCTTCGTCATGCGGCGATCTTCGGCCCGCCGGGTTCGGGCAAGTCGCGCACCTTCTTCATGAACATGGCGAAGGACTGGTCGCGTCGCGGGTCGGCGATCTTCCTCGACCCGAAGGGCGAGCTTTTCAAATACACGGCCCGGCATTTCAGGCGCGTCTACCGCCTCGACCTGGCGGACCCGCGATTGTCCGACCGCTGGAACTTCGTGCCGGCGTGCAGAGGAGACGCCGAACTGGCTCATGAGATCGCGTCAATTGTGGTGGGCTTCGATTTCAACAAGAACTACAACGGCGACCCTTTCTGGCCGCAGGCCGAAACGGCGCTGATGACTTCCCTGCTCTTGCACCTGTCGCAGATAGCGAAAGCCCCCACGCCCGCTCACGTCGCGGAATTCATTTCCACGCGCGACTTCAACGAGATCAACAACGAGATGGTCAAGTCGCCCGACGCGGAAGCCCGCGTTCAATGGGGGATATTCAAAAAGGCGGATAGAGAAAAGACCCAGGGCGGGGTCTACATCGGCCTGGGTACAAAACTAACCCCGCTGCGCTCGCCTCATGCGATGGCCGTGATGCAGTCGGTGACCGAAGAAGAACGCGAACGCGGCGTCCGCGAGATCGATCTCTATGACCTGCGAAAGCCCGGCACGGGCATTTATGTCGTGATTCCGGAGGGCGATGCGACCAGGTACAAAATCGCGATCTCAATCATGTTCGGGTTGGCCGCAAGCGTCATGCGCAAGACGAGCGACGACGAGAACGGCGCTCCAGTGCTGCTTGCGCTCGATGAGGCCGGAAACATCCCGCTCCATAATCTGAGCGAGGCGCTCGGCGTCGGTCGCGGACGAAGATGCGGGATCGCGCTCGGCTACCAGAATATAGGGCAGATCTACAAGCAATACGGGCGCGACGGCGCGCAGGCGATTCTCGGCTCGGTCGGCTCGATGGTCTTCTTGCCCGGGCTGGACGCGGAAACGGCCCAGTATGCGGCAAAGCGAATCGGTCGAACCACCGTCCTTCAAAACACGGTCGTCGACGCGGCGGGTAACATCTTTGATCAAGACCGCTTGTCCGAGACCGGGCGCGACCTGCTCGACGCCGCGGAGCTGCGGCAGATGCCCGAGTACGGGCAGGCCGTGGCGATCATCGGCTCGGCCCCTCCCGTCAAATTCCGCTTCCTTCCCTGCGTCAAGAGCGGGCCGCTCGCCCATCCGCTGCCGCGCGAGACGGCACGCCCGGTTTCGCTCGCCGACGCCGAAGAAGCATTCGCGTTGCGCCAGGCTGAGGAGGTGACGGCTGAATCGTCATCCGGTTCGGGCGCGGGCGACAGTGACATTTCCTCCGGCTCACGCGAAGGCGCCACCAGGCATAGCCGGTTGAACGACGCGAGGCTTCCCTTGTTCGACCAGGAAGCAGAATCAAGCGGCAATCGCGTCGCCCAAGAAACATTCGTACCTGCTGATCAGATACCGTTCGACTATGATGTGGGTCCGAGCGGCGGCCGCGAAAGCATCGATTCAAGGATCGATTCCATGCTTCTTTTCCCTCCCTCTACTGAAATGAAGCCCATGGCGGATCCGCCGCCCACAGCGCCTGGTTTGGTCGACACAGACAGCGATGTTAACTCCACCCTGGGCAGTCTCTCCCTGCGCGACTTCGGAGGGACGCTCAAGACGGAGGCGACGCCCGGAAAGGAGGCCGGGGAATGAACCAATCAATCAATGCGCGCCGGCTGCGCATGTCTTTCTTGACACTCGGCGCGTCGGTGGCGGCGATGGTAATCGCCTACGCGGCCACTACGCTGCTGGAAGCGAGGAGGCTGCGGGAGCAGACGCCTCGGCTGGCGGCCGACAGCCTGGTCAAGGCGCTGCGCGCGCACCACAGGCAGACCGGGCGCTTCCCCGATAATTTCCGCGAGTTGGAGGCCCGGGTGTGGAAACACAAAAGCGCCCCCGATTTCGGAGTCGACAACCGCAGCCTGTCAGTCGCCAATTACTTCTACATCTACGCAAGGGTGGACGCCGGCGTCGCGACGATCTGGATCATTCCGACCGGGCCGAGGCGGGAGGAAGGCTCGACTCATTTTCTCCTGCTCACCCCGGACAATCTGCGCCGCTGGAAGGGCGCTCCGCTCTCCCTCGACGAGGCGAAGAGGTTGCCCCCGGTTCCGCAATACCGAGAGATGGCCATGCTCGGCATGACCGAACAGCGCCCAATCGAGCTCACGAGGAAGAAGTAATGAGGGGCGGAACATGCGAGCCGTAGTCAAAGTCAAACAGAGCCAGGGGCGCGGCCCATCCAACGCCGCCCGTTACATCGCCGAGTCAAAGCTCGCCCCCGAGCGCGAGGGCAAAGGCCCGCGCCCGCTCTTCACCGACCGCGGGGATGAGGATTTCGAGCGGCTGGGCGCGACCGATGAGGAGCGCAAGGGGCGGCTGCGCGAAGCCGCCCGCGAGGCGATGTATGAACTCAAATCCGACCTGCGTGTCGCGGACTGGCGATGGGTCGCCGGCATTCACCTCAACACCAGACACCCCCACGTTCACTTCCTCATTTACAAAGAAGTCACTGACGACCAAGGAAAGCGGCGGCGTTTGGGGAAGATCCCGAAACGGTTATTGCCACGCCAGGAGCGCAATCCGGTTGGCGGGACGAGACCTGTCGAGGGCGCCGTCGGCAGACATTTCGTCGAGGCGTTGGATCGCGCGTCGGAACGAGCGCGCGAGGCGGGACGCGAAAGACAAGAAGCATTCACGAGGATGGCGGACGGAGGCCTTGAAGCGCCGGCCGAAATAAATAAAGAGCGCGCGCCTTCATCGCCCAAGTCTCTGCCGGAGCCCAGCCCGCGTCCTTCCGTCGGCCAAGCTCATGCGATCAGGGTTGTCAACAGAAAACATTTTAAGGGCGGGGGAGACAGCGAGGTCTACATCGGGCGCGCGATGGACGGGATCAAAGGGAGCGTTCTCGGCAATCCGTACAGAATCGGTCGTGACGGCGCGCGTGAAGAGGTGATTGAAAAATATGATCGGCGCCTGTCATGGGAAATCGCGGAACGAGGCGACGCGCATCGCGAGTTGCAAAGACTGGCGGACGTCGCGAGAGCCGGCGAACTGGTCCTGGTCTGCTGGTGCGCCCCCGAAAAGTGTCACGGGGAGATCATTAAGTCCGAAATAGAGTCGATCAATCGCCTACGAAACCTGGAAGGGGAGGCGCAGGATATGTCTGAAATATTGTCCCACTCGCTCGAATTCGACGCTCCGCTCGTCCACCAGGGGATCGAGTACCGCACTGTCGAGAACTTCTACCAGGCGATGAAGACCGCCAAAGACGACCTCGAAACGCGGCGCAGGATCGCCGCCGCCACGCCCGATGAGGCGAGACGATTCGGGGCGCAAGTACAACCGCGTCCCGACTGGCCGGAGATTCGACGCGAGGTGATGGAGACGGCGCTCGCTCACAAGTTCGCTCCCGGCACGCGCTGGCATGCGCGGCTCCGATCTACTGGCGACCGCGAAATAACAGACGGCAGCAGGGACAACATCCTCGGCCGGCTGTTGATGGACATCCGCGAGGAAGGCAAACGCAGACCTCCGACCTTTCTGGATCGGCTGAGCGGCGAAACGAGATCGTGGATCACGCTGGAGGTCATGCCTGCGATCGACGGATTGCTTGAAGCCGGAAAAACACGCCAAGAAATCTTCGCCGAAATCGACAGGCAGGTCTATCGCCGCCGGCCGCCCTCGGGCGAGAGGGAGCGCAATAAAGATATGGCCGAGCGAACCAGGATCAACGACTTTCTCAAAGCCCGCGCCGATCTCAGGCTCTACTCCGACGACAGGCTGCTGGAACTCGCCGGGCGGAATCCTTCGCCGGCGGGGAGAGAGCTTACGCGGGAATTGATCCTGCGCGGCCCTCGCCAGAAATTCGGCGCGGAAGGAGGCGTCAGAAGCGACCTGCGCGAAGCCTTCAGGGACCGGCATTTGAGTGAGACCGGATACGAGACGCAACACGGCAAGGCCGATTGGCTAAGCCGCCACAGCCGCGAGCTGCGCGACATGCACGAGCGCGGCGCGGTCATCAAAGACGACATTCTGGTAATCCCCGCCGAGCCGCACGAACTGAACGGCGTGGTCAACGACCGCAAACCGTTTATGAACGAGCTTCGCTACGCCTTCGACCTGATTCGTGATCCGCGCAAGGCGGTCGAGTTCCACACCCTGGGCAAGGCGATCGCCGGCCGCACAGCCGACGCGGAGGGCGAGATCGCGTTTTTCAAGTACTACTACGGCCTGATCTCAAGAGAGAAAGGCGATGAGCAGGGGCGGCCTTTGAGGAAGGGCGAAGGCGCGGCGCGGGAGGAAGCCATCGAGATCGTCCTCGGCAAGATGAGGGACCTTGCCCCGGCGATGGAGGAACTGGAGAGCCGCGTGAGCGTCGAGGCGCTGCGGCCCGGCCTTGTCGATTCCCTTGAGGAGATTCGTGAGGCGCAAGCGTCGGTCTTGTATGACGACGAGCAGGAAAGCCTGGCCGAGCCTGCCGACGTCGGAGCGGTTGAAGAGGGCGCTTCCGACCTCGACGGGCCGGAAGCGACGGGGCGCGAACCGGAAGCAGGACGATTCATCTTCAACACCTCCGCGCGAAACATGAACCTGAACGACGAGAGCCTGCGGCTCCCCTATGGGCTGACCTTTGAAGACAGGAAAGACCTGGTCGGCGTCCACCTGCCGAACGTCGACGCCAAACTTGAAGGCGGGATGGCGCCGAAGGCGGTCCTCTCCGTGATAGACGAGATGGTGGAAGAGTGGAATCGAAGTCTGCCGGAGGATCTGACGAACAAACAGCGGGAACGGGCGTTGGCCAAAAGTGGGCGCGTCGGCGCCTTTCTCAAGGATTACGTCGCCGAGAGGCTGAAGGACCCGGAGACGCGGGCGCTCAACCATTCGGAAACCTTCCGCGAAGCCCATGCCAGAATAACCGAGGCCCGTACTCCGGATGAGCTCAACCGCGCGGCCGACGCCGTCCGCGGCGACAACAGGTTCAACGAGCGGGACCGTAAACTGCTCTTCTTCGGTCGCGCGCCTGATCACCACACGCCGGAGATGCACGAAATGCGCCGGATGTGGTGGATGCCGCAAACGGAGCGTGTCAACGCGCTCTCGGAGGGCAGGCTCGCTCCGTCGCCCGAACTGAAGGATCTCGTCACGGAACTCGATTCGCGCGACTCCAAAGGGAGAGTCGATTACTTCTTCTCCGCTCTAAAGAATCCCCCGGAGAAGATGCGGAAGCCTGAAGAGAGTGTGAGACTCGGCCTATGGCCGAAATTCCAGTCCCTGCTCTCGCATGAACGCGCCTATCTGCTCGACCTGACGTGGGAGAAAAAGCAATCTTTTGCCGGCAGGCATCCTTCCTTGCGCGAGACGGCCCCTCGGCTTGAGGAGCCTCCCCCTTCCCGCGACGGTGAATCCATTCGCATGTACCTGGCGGAACTCAGAGATAGAGAGCGAAGCCTGCTCGAAGTCCGACAGCCGCTCTCACAAGAGGAACGGAGCGCCGTTCACGACAAAGCGTGTCGTCAGGCCTGGGATCGGCTCGCGCCGCTTGAAGTGCTCGCCGAGCGCCCGACTGAGGCGGCCCGGCGCTTGAGCGACACGATCGTCGAACTCCAGGAGAAGATTCAACCGCAAGCCAGGCTCGCCGCTCAGGCCCTTGATGAATTCAGCCTGGAGAAGACCGGGCATCCTCATGGCCGGATTCCTCAAGAAGCGCTCGCCAGGCTTTCGCCGTCCGACCTCGGCAGGATCAACGAGATGGAGCGGTTCGCGTCCGCGGCCCGCGACGAACTCTATCGAGGCTTCGAGAGGATCGATGACCTGCGCCGAGAGATCGAGATGTCCCGCGAAGCCGCTGAACGTCCGGGCGAACGGATCGCCGCGAGCGAGTCCCGCGAGCAGACGCCGACCACGAGCCGGGGGCCGGAAACCGCTGCCGGCGCCCCTGCAAAAGAAGCTTCCGGGCGACAAACGCCGCCATCCGCCGACCGCTCTTTCGGCGAGCCCCCACGCGAGAGCCGGTCGTACCGCGAATACACGGCGGCCGTGACGGAGATCGAGCGGCGGTTGCTCGACGAGGCGATCCGGCAAAAGCAGCCCCTGGATAAAGACGGACAAGAGATTGCGCCGGCGGACGGGCTGCTCAGCCGCGAAGAGAAGCTCAGGATTCGTACTATTGCGGCCGGCCTCGCCTGGGAGCGGATTGAGCCTCGTGAGGTATTTACCAATGACCCGGCGGTCATCGAACTCTTGTCTCTAGGCGAAGCAGTCGCGCGACTGCGTGACGAGGCGCAACCGCGGGCGCGGGAAGCGGCCGGTAAACTCGACGAGTTCATCCGCTTACGCAATCTCGATCGGTTCGCCGCGGAGAAGACAGACTACTACTACCGCGCCGATCAGATCCCCGAAGGCGACATGGAGAAACTCTCGCCCGCCGAAAAACTGGAATTCGCGGCCCTCGAACGACACGCGGGCGCGACCCTCCGCGAGTTTAAACAGGGTTTCAGGACAATTGATAAGATCAGGGCCGAGATCGATCGGGTCCGCGACGGCAACGGCTGGGCGGCGCCGGGCGGCGTGCGCGAAACAGAGAGTGATGGACAACACGTCGCCCGCGCAGGCGGTCAAGGTGATCGCGTCGAAGCCCCTGTCCCCGACACCGGACGGGAGCGGATGAATGATCGGATTATTCTGGGCCGTTGCGTTATCGCGCATGCGCGGGTGGACTCCGCCGCGCTCGATTATGAGGTAGCGCGTGATCATGGGCGTACATTCCGCTTCAACGTCCATGACGAGAGCGTGGAAGCG
>WNGB01019550.1_pt1 | contig 25103 bp, 19 predicted proteins | sample 5400681 | NCBI WGS metagenome assembly WNGB01 (sample SAMN13153367, study PRJNA577476) | soil metagenome | isolation source: 115 cm soil or saprolite under grassland replicate 2 | place: USA:California | collected 2016-06-15
GGCCGCTCGAAGGCATCATGGTGCAACTGCGCGGAGCGCAGTCCAACATCACGACCACCGTCTACACGGACGAGAAAGGTCGGTTCGAATTCCCCAAGCTGCGGGCCGGCGCCTATACGTTGAGGATCGCCCGGGCGCTTGAATTCAAGCCCTACCAGAAGCTCGCGGTTCCCATCGGGGACGGATCGGTCAAACTCGACGACATCGTGCTCGAGCGGGTCTCGAACGGCGAATTTGTGCCCGCCACGCCGGATATCGAAGCGCAGCTTGCGGGCGCGGAGCTGGTCTGGAATCTCGACGGCACCGCGCAGGAGAAGCGCACGTTCAGCTACGGCTGCGGCTCCGGGTGCCACACCTATGGACAGATCCTGCGCAACCGGTTCGACGAGGCGAGCTGGCGCGCCATCGTGACCAAGATGACCCATTGGACCGGGTCCCTGCTCCTGCACGAGGCGAAACCGAATCGAATCCCGCCGGACGAGCAGGACGTCATCGTGAAATGGCTCACCAAAGTGCGCGGCCCCAACGCCAAGGACATGAGCTACCAGCTGCTGCCCGGACCGCGCGGGCCGGCGACCAAGGTGGTGATCACCGAATATGAGCTCCCGCGACTGCTGACCGCCCCGCACGACCCGGTCGCGGACTCGCAGGGCAACATCTGGTTCAACAGCCACCGCACCGCCTACATTTCCAAGCTCGATCCGCGCACCGGCGTGGTCGAGGACTTCAAGGTGCCATCAACCCCGGGCGCCAATCCGGGCCAGCATTGGATCACGGTCGACAAGAATGACGTGGTCTGGTTCTCGGAAAACTGGTCGCACAAGCTCGGCCGGCTCGACCCCAAGACCAAGGAAATCAAACACGTGCAATTCCCCCATTTCGGGCGGCCCATCAATGCGCCCGGCCTCGGCAACCTGGCGCTCTCGCCCGACGGCTTCATCTGGTATGCGCGCGGCAAGGCGGTGAACAAGGTCGATCCCAACACCGCCCAGGTCGTCAGCAAATTCCTGCTCAAGAAGGTCTCGTCGGCCTACGGCAACGAGCTCTCTGCGGATGGGCGCTATTTCGCGGGCGGATCGTGGCCCGAAGACTGGGTCACCTTCCTCGACATCGAAAGCGGCGAAGCGCTGGAATTGCAGACCCGCACGCCGCGGGCGGCGCCCAAGCGCGGCGGCTTCGATCCGGACGGCAATGCCTGGTTCGGCGGCGCGGGCGGATATCTGGTGAAGTTCGACGCCAAGACCCGCCAATTGATGGAATACCCACCGCCCACGCCGGGCGTCTCCTTCTACGAGTGCCTGCCGGACAAGAACGGTGAGATCTGGGCCGGCGAGCTCTATGCGGGCCGGATCGCCCGCTTCAATCCCAAGACCAACCGCTGGACCGAATATGTCCTGCCCGAGCCGGTTTCCCACAACCGGCGGACCTGGATCGACAATTCGACCGATCCGGTGACCGTCTGGTACGTTGATCACGACAGCATCATGGTCCGCGTCCAACCGCTGGAATAGCGCGCCCTACCCCGCCGCCTTGATCAGCCGCTCGGCGGCGGCCCGCGCCTCGGCGGTGATCTCGGCGCCCGCGAGCATGCGCGCGATCTCCTCGCGGCGTCGCTCGGCGGCGAGCTCGGCGACGCGCGTCGCCACCCGCTTGCCCTTGTCGAGCGCGTCCTTGGTGATGAGGTAATGCCGGTCGGCGCGCGCCGCGACCTGCGGCGCGTGCGTCACCGCGATCACCTGCGCCTGCCGGGCAAGGCGTGAGAGCCGCACGCCGATCGCGTCGGCGACCGCGCCGCCAACGCCGGTATCGATCTCGTCGAAGACGAGGGTCGGCGCCGAGCCGCGGTCCGCGAGCACCACCTTGAGCGCGAGCAGGAAGCGCGCGAGCTCGCCGCCGGAGGCGACCTTCATCATCGGCCCCGGTCGCGTCCCCGGATTGGTGCGCACCCAGAACTCGATCCGGTCGACGCCATGCGGCCCACCGGCCTCGGGCTCGGCCGCAATTTCAGTGGAAAACGTCGCGCGCTCGAGCTTGAGCGGCTTGAGCTCGCCGTTGACCGCCTTGTCGAGCTTCTGCGCGCACTTGCGGCGGGCTGCGGATAGGGCTGATGCGGCCTCCCGATAGCGGCTGTCCGCCTCGCGCGCCGCCGCTTCGAGCGCCGCGAGCCGCTCGGCGCCGGCGTCGATCAGCGCGAGGTCGGCGGCGTGGCGGGCGGCGAGCGCACTGAGGCCATCGACCGGCACCGCATATTTGCGCGACGCGGCGCGCAGCGCGAACAGCCGTTCCTCGATGCGTTCAAGCTCACGCGGATCGTGGTCGGCGGCGCGCAATGCCTGGTCAAGATGCGCGCGCGCCTCCTCCAACGCATTGAGCGCCGCGTCGAGCGCCTTCACCGACGGCTCGATCAGCGCGGGCGCCTGCGCGGCGCGTCGCTCGAGCCGCCGCACCGCGGCCGACAGTGCCGGCACCGGCGACTGGCTGCCGCCGACCGCCTCCTGCGCGTCGCGCAGATCGCCGGCCACCTTCTCCGCCTGCATCATGGCGCTGCGCTTCTCGGCGAGGGCGCTCTCCTCATCCGGCTCCGGCGCGAGCCGGGTCAGTTCCTCGACCGCGTGGCGCAGCCAGTCGGCTTCGCGCTGGGCGCGTTCGACGCCGGCGCGGCAGGCGGTGACCTCGGCTTCGCGCGCGCGCCGCTCCTCCCACAGGCGCGCGACCTCCTGCGCCTGCGCTTCGAGGCCGCCGAAGGCGTCGAGCAGGCGGCGGTGGGTCGCGGCGTCGACCAGGGCGCGCTCGTCGTGCTGACCGTGGATCTCGACCAGCGCGGCGCCGACGGCCTTCATGACCTGCGCGCTCACCGGCTGGTCGTTGATGAAGGCGCGGGTGCGGCCATCGGCAAGCTGCACCCGGCGCAGGATCAGCTCGTCCTCGGCCGGGATACCGTCGGTCAGCGCGCGCGCCGGATGGTCATGCGCCACGTCGAAGGCGGCGGTCACCTGCCCTTGCTCGGCACCGTTGCGCACCAGCGCGACGTCGCCGCGGGCGCCGAGCGCGAGCGCAAAGGCGTCGAGCAGGATCGACTTGCCGGCGCCGGTCTCGCCGGTCAGCACCGCAAGGCCTGCCGCAAAGTCGATGTCGAGTCGGTCGATCAGAACGATGTCGCGGATGGACAGCCGGGTCAGCATGATGACAGCGATGATGACAGCGATGATGACGGAGAACGAAAACGGAAGATAACCGCGATTCTGTCGTCTGTCGTCAGCTGCGGTCGCGCTTCGCTAAAGCGGGATGACTTTTCTTCGAATCGTCATCCCGCTTTAGCTTGTTGTTTGAGCATGATCTTTTCCGAAAACCGCTGCACACTTTTCGGGATCATGCGCTAGCTGAACTTGAAGGCCCGGCTGATCCAGGAGCCCTTGTTTTCGGACGGCTCGAGCCCGCGCGCGTTGAGGAGCGCATAGGCGTCCTTGTACCAGCGGCTCTCCGGGAAATTGTGACCGAGCACGGCGGCCGAGGTCTGCGCCTCGCCCACGATGCCGAGCGCCATGTAGGCTTCGGTCAGGCGCAGCAGCGCTTCCTCGACGTGGCGCGTGGTCTGGTAGCGCGTCACCACGACTTTGAAACGGTTGATGGCGCCGCCGAAGTCGCGCCGCTCCATGTAGTAGCGCCCGACCAGCATCTGCTGGCCGGCGAGCTGGTCGCGCGCCTGCTCCATCTTGCGCTTGGCGGACACCGCGTACTCGGAGCTCGGATATTTGCGCACGACCTCGTCGAGCGCGGCGATGGCCTTATCGGTCCGCTCCTGGTCGCGGGTGACATCGCGGATCTGGTCGAAATAGCTCGAGCCGATCAGGAACTGGGCATAGGCCGCATCCGGGCTGCCGGGATGCAGCTGGATGTAGCGCTTCGCCGAATTGATCGAATCGTCGTAGGCGCCGGCCTCGTAGTAGGCATAGGCCGACATGATCAGCGATTTGCGCGCCCATTCCGAATAGGGGTGCTGCCGGTCGACCTCTTCGAAACGCTTGGCCGCGCCTTTGGTGTCGCGCTTGACGTTCAGGAGGTAGAGGCCCTCGTTGTAGATGCTGTCCGCCGGCTGATCGAGCACGGGGTCGTCCTTCGACCCCCACAGGCTGCTCAGGGTGTCGCATCCGCCGAGCGCAGGCGCGATCAGGACGAGCGCCAGCAGCGCCAGCGCGCGACCGCGTCGACCCGAACGATCCGAGGTCTGTGAGCCCCAACGCATGGATGCGACCAAGTCCCCCTGCCCCTTGCCCTTGCATTCAGCCGGCCGGGCATTCCCCAATGCCATCGATCTAGCCGATAAACCCTGGTGCAACCAATGGAATATGCAGACATTCCGCCCGGAATGTGGCGGGGTCAGGAGTCGGTAATCAGTGGTCAGTAATCAGGAAAAAGCCCTCGGAGCCCCGCCAAAGGCGCTGGCATCGGCCATCAGCGCGGAGAGCACCGCACAGTTGAGCTTGTGGCCGCCGCGCACCGACCGGTAGGCGCCGATGAGCGGCGCGCCGGCGAGCGCGAGATCGCCGATGGCGTCGAGCGCCTTGTGGCGCACGAACTCGTCGGCGAACCGGGTCCCCTCCGGGTTGAGCACGCGATTCTCGGTGACCACGAGCGTGTTCTCGAGCGATGCGCCGAGCGCATAGCCGGCACTCCAGAGCTTGGCCACGTCGCGCATGAAGCCGAAGGTGCGGGCGCGGGCGATGTCGCGCCGGAACAGGTCAGGGATGCAGTCGAACGCCAGCGCCTGGCGCCCGATCAGCGGGTGATCGAAGACGATCTCAGTCTCCATCCGCAGGCCGCGCCCGTGATAGGGCCGCAGCTCGCCATAGGTGTCGCCGCTGGCGACGCGCACCGGCTTGAGCACGCGGATGAAGCGGCGCGGCGCGGACAGCGTCTCGATGCCGACCTGATCAATGGCGTCAACGAACGGCGCCGCGCTGCCGTCCATGATCGGAACTTCCGGACCGTCGATCTCGATGACGGCGTTGTCGACGCCGAGGCCGCGCAGGGCGGCAAGCACATGCTCGGCGGTGGACACCAACGGGCCCGACGCATCTCCCAGGACGGTCGCAAATTCAGTGGCGGTGACGGCGTGGAAGTCGGCGCGGATCTCGCGCTCGCGTCGCCGCCCCTCAAGGCCGGTGCGGATGAACCTGATTCCGGTTGAAGCATCGGCCGGGTGCAAGGTCAGCGTGACCGGCAACCCGGAATGAACGCCGACGCCCGACAATACGGCCTGGTCGCGAAGGGTAGTCTGCCGTCCGGTTTTCATACTCCCGTCCCGCCTACTCGCACGCCGTCGCATCCCGGCACGCGTCCCCGGCGACGCTTGATTGCGCCGCCCCACTGAAGCCACCTGGGGATTTAAGCTTGTCACGCAGGTCCTGACCGACCCACATAAGTCCCCCGACACGAAAACCCCTTACTGCGAGAGAGCTTAACCTTGTTGATCGGCAACTCAACTCACGCTTTTTTACCGACTGTTACCTTGAAGGTGCCGCAATCGCGCCGCGCGACTGACGCAAATCGCCGCCGATCGTGCCGCGCTGTGGCGCGTGACAGCCGCGGTCGGCCCTTCTGGATCAGTCGGGGCGCGTGGGGCGCCTGAGATTACCTTTTCGATACAATGTGTTACGAAATTATCGGGGGGCAACATCGCCGGCTTGGCCGGGACCCGGCGGGTGAGCGCCGGGCCCCGGTCGCACCGGGCGCCCTGAGGTCAGGTCGCCTGCCGGCGCAGGAAGGCCGGAATTTCGAGCTGATCCTCCTCCGGCGAATTATGCACAGGAGCTTGCCGGCCGAGCGGGTCGAGGCCCTGGTGAGAAGGCCGCTTGGCGTATTCGGAAACCGGGTCGGGCTGCCGCGGCTCGGTTGGGCGAGTCGGCGCCACTGGGCGCATCGGCTGCCGCTGCTCGGGGGCGCGTTGTTCGGGAGCGCGTTGCTGCTGCTGGACCGGGCGAAGCGCGGGCCGAGGATTGGCCGGCATTTCGGTCTCCTCCGGTGATTCCTCGCGGCGGCCGAGACCGACCGATGCGAGGCGCTGCAACAGTCCCATCCGACGCTTTTCCGGATGCTCGGCGGCCGGTTGAGCCTCGCCGCGCATCGCCCGCAGCTCGTTCTGCGCCGGGACCGGCAGGTCCTCGATGCGCGGCATGGCCCGCGCCGGACGACCGGTGCGGTCGGGCGCCGGCGGAATGAAGGCTTGCTGCGGCTCGTGCGGCTGCGATTCCATGGCCACCGGCTCCGGGAACAGCGACGGCTTCGGCTGCATCGGCCGGATCGTCACGTCGTCGGGGGCGCTGATCGGCAACATGGCGGAGGCGATGGCGGCCTTCGCCGCTGACTCGATCGCCTCCGTATGCCCGGACGCGTTCGCGGCCGGCGCAGGCGCCGGCTGCGGCACGTACGGCGTCGTCATCGGACGGGTCTCAGCGCGCTCGACCCGCTCGGACAGGCGCTGCTGATCCTGCCGCAACTTCTGGGCGAGCTCGGCGAGCCGCGTTTCCGGCGCGGCCGCCGGCCGGCCCGACGAGATGGCGGCCTGGTCGATGCCGGTTGCCACCACCGACACGCGGATGATGCCTTCAAGCTGCTCGTCGAAGGTCGCGCCCACGATGATGTTGGCGTCCTGGTCCACCTCTTCACGAATACGGGTGGCGGCTTCGTCGACCTCGTAGAGGGTGAGGTCGCGCCCGCCGGTGATCGAGATGAGGAGGCCCCTGGCGCCCTTCATCGAGGCGTCGTCGATGAGCGGGTTGGAGATCGCGGCCTCGGCCGCCGCCAGCGCCCGCTTCTCGCCCGACGACTCGCCGGTTCCCATCATCGCCTTGCCCATCTCGCGCATGACCGCGCGGACGTCGGCGAAGTCGAGATTGATGAGGCCTTCCTTGACCATCAGGTCGGTGATGCAGGCGACGCCGGAGTACAGCACCTGGTCGGCCATCGCGAAGGCATCGGCAAAGGTCGTCTTCTCGTTCGCCACCCGGAACAGGTTCTGGTTCGGGATGATGAGGAGCGTATCGACCACCTTGTGCAGTTCCGTGATGCCGGCCTCGGCGACGCGCATGCGCCGCACGCCCTCGAAGTGGAAGGGTTTGGTGACGACGCCGACGGTGAGGATGCCCAGCTCCTTGGCGCAGCGCGCCACCACTGGTGCCGCGCCGGTGCCGGTGCCGCCACCCATGCCGGCGGTGACGAACACCATGTGGGCACCGGAGAGATGGTCGCGGATCTCGTCGAGCACCTCCTCGGCGGCCGCGCGCCCGACCTCGGGCTGCGAGCCGGCCCCGAGACCCTCGGTGACCTGAACGCCCATCTGGATGACGCGCTCGGCCTTTGAGGAGGTGAGCGCCTGGGAGTCGGTGTTGGCGACCACGAACTCGCAGCCCTGAAGACCGCTCGAGATCATGTTGTTGACGGCGTTGCCGCCGGCGCCGCCGCACCCGAACACGGTGATCCGCGGCTTGAGCTCACGGATGTCCGGAATCTTCAGATTGATCGTCATGTTTGCCTCGTTCGTAACGCGGAAGTCACCGCTGGGTCGGGCCGGTCCGCCGCCGGCCGATGGAATTCGTGTGATCGAGTCATCAGAAGCTCTCGCGTAGCCATCGTCCGACCCGTGCGACATAGCCGCCTGTTCCTGTCGCCGCGTGCCGCGTTTTCCGCGGTTCGAAGTGTTCGAGATGAGCCGCCTGCGGGTAGATCAGCAGGCCGGTCGCCGCCGCAAAGGCCGGTCCCTTGGCCTCCTCCGGCAGTCCCGCGATGCCGAGCGGGCGGCCGATGCGTACCGGCCGTCCGAGTATTTGCGTTGCCAGCTCGACCAGGCCGGTGAGCTGGCAGGCGCCGCCGGTCAGCACGACGCGCCCGCGCGGCTCGGCCGTGAACGGCGATGCCGCCAGCCGGTCGCGCACCATTTCGAGAATCTCCTCGACGCGCGGCTTGATGATCCGCACCAGCTGGGCGCGCGAGACGAATTGCGGCGACTCGCGCTCGTCGTTGTTGACCGGAGGTATCGTGATCATATCGCGCTCGTCCGAGCCGCCTGTCAGCACGCTGCCATAGAGCGTCTTGATTCGCTCGGCGTCCGCAATGCGCGTGTTCAATCCGCGCGCGATATCCATGGTCACATGGTGTCCGCCGACCGCAAAACCGTCGCCATGGACGAAGCGGCCGCCGGAAAATACCGCAGTCGTGGTCGTGCCCGCCCCGAAGTCGATCAGGGCCGCGCCGAGATCGGCTTCGTCATCGGCGAGCACCGACAGACCGGCGGCGTAGGGGCTCGCCGACAGCGCCCCGACCTCGACGTGGCAGCGCTCGATTGCCAGGACGAGGTTGCGCACGACCGCGTCGTCGGCCGTCATCACGTGCATGTCGATGCCGAAGCGGCGGCCGACCATGCCGCGCGGATCGCGGATGCCATTGGCCCCGTCGAGCGAGTAGCCGATCGGCAGGGAGTGCAGCACGACCCGGCCGGGCCGCACCGAATGCTGGCTGCAGGCGGAGAGCACCCGCGCGATGTCGCCGTCGGCGACGGTCTTGCCGGCGACGTTGACGGTCGCCGACATCAACTCGCTGGCGGGCTTGCCCGCTGACAGCGAAACGATAACCGATTCGAGCTGCATCTTGGCGGTCCGCTCGGCGCGATCGAGCGCCTGCCGCATCGCCTGCTCGGCATCGGACAGGTCGACCACCGCGCCCGCCTTCATGCCGCGCGCGAGCGTGTGGCCGAAGCCGACCACCTCGACGGTGTGGCTGCGCCGGCGCAGTACGTCCTGCGGCGCCTGCGGCTTGAGCCGCGCGATCAGGCAGGCGATCTTGCTGGTGCCGACGTCGAGCGCCGCGACCAGCGCCGAGCGCTTGGGCGACAACGGCTTGGTCTTGGGGGTCAGGCCGAACTGGAGGACCGAGCTCATGCCGGACCTCCTTTCTTGGCCTGCGGCTTCTTGTCCTTGAGCGCGTCCGAGCGCGCCTGCGCGGCGGCCGGCGAAAGCCGCACCGTCACTCGATCCGGCAGTCGCAGGTCGATCGCGGTGATGTCGCGCGAGATCAGCTTGGCTTCGCGGTCGAGCGCGACCAGCCGTTCGAGCGCGGCGGTGACCTCGGCCTCTGGCAGGCGGACATCGAGGCCATTGCGCAGCCGCAGATTCCAGCGGCGGTCGCCGACCAGGATCGAGGCGCGTACCTGATCGCGAATTTCGGGATAGCGGTCGAGCAGCGCGAGAAACGCCTTGGCACGCTTCTCGGCGCCGCGACCGACCACCAGCGGCAGCTTCACCAGGCCGGGCGTGATGTAGGGTTCCAGCACGGTGCCGTCGTCGGCGATCACCGCCACGCGGCCGTCCTTCTGCCAGAGCGCGAACGCCTCGCGCTCCGTGATGCGGATCTGCAGCTCGCCGGGAAAGAGCTTGAGCACGGTCGCGTCGCCGATCCACGGGCTGGTCTTGAGCCGCTCGCGCGTCGCTTCGACGTCAAGGAACAGGAGCGAGGTGCGGCCGGTGACGCCGGCGACCGCGAGCACCTCCTCGCGGCTGACATGGACGTTGCCGGTGAGCGCCAGCGAGGCGATGCGGAAGCCGGCCGCGTTGGCGGCCTGGTCGCGCGCGTCCTTGAGCGCGGCGATGGCCGTGGGCACGTGGCCGCCCTTGATCGCGCCGTAGACGATGCTGGCCATGACGATGAGCGCGGCCGCAGTGACGCCCGCGCCGCGCGGGAGCTGGTTGCGCAGGAGGAAGAACCAGAAGCGCCGGATGAGCCGCTGCACGAACGGCCGCGCCGGGCCCGATTCAAAACGCTCGTCGATCGCGACGGCACGCTGCGGCCGCGTCGGCGGCCGCGCGCGCAATCGCGCGATCCAGGTCAGCGGTTGAGCGATGCGTCTTCGACCATCCATCGCACAAGCTCATCGAACGAGATGCCCGCGTGCGCCGCGAGCTCGGGCACGAGCGACGTCTCCGTCATGCCAGGTTGTGTATTGACCTCGAGACAGACCAACCCTCCCGTCCCCTCGATCCGGTCGTCGTAGCGGAAGTCCGCCCGGCTCACGCCCCGACAGCCGAGCGCACGATGCGCCGCCAGCGCTAGTCTTCGGGCCAGTTGGTAAACAATTGGTGAAACAGGGGCCGGCAAGAGGTGTTTCGATCCGCCTGGCGCGTACTTGGCCTGGTAGTCGTAGAATCGTACCGTCGGCACGATCTCGATCACGCCGAGCGCCTCCTCGCCCATCACGGCGCAGGTTAACTCCTTGCCGGGAATGAACTTTTCGACGATGACCCGATCCCCATAGGCCCAGTCGTCGCGGGTCAGCTCCTGCGGCGGATGGGTGTGGTCCTCGGCAACAATAAATACTCCGACGCTCGATCCCTCGGCGATCGGTTTGACCACATAGGGGGGTGGCAGGAGGTGCGCATTGGCGGCGTCGAAGCGCGAAGCGATGAGCCCTTCCGCCACCGGCACGCCGGCCGCGCGGAAAAGTTCCTTGGCGACGTCCTTCTGCATCGCCACCGCCGAGGCCATCACGCCGGAGTGGGTGTAGGGGATGGCGAGGACTTCCAGCATGCCCTGTAGCGTGCCGTCCTCGCCGGGGCGCCCGTGCAGCACGTTGAGCGCCACGTCCGGATTCACGGTGCCGAGCACGGTCGCGATGTCGCGGCCGACGTCGATGCGGGTCACCCGGTAGCCGAGCCGCGTCAGCGCGTCCGCGCAGGCGCGGCCGGAGCGCAGCGATACCTCGCGCTCGGCCGACCAGCCTCCCATCAGAACGGCGACGTGCTTGCTCATGCTCCGATCAAACTGATTCGCGGCGAAGCCCAATAGAATCGAGATTTTGCGCCGCGTCGAGAGTCCGATTGACGTTCCATGAAACTCTTGAACGGCCAGAGCGTGCGCGAAGCGCCGGGTAGGCGAGGAGGTTACCCCCCTCGAGGTGAGAGGATTGGCATTCGGCCTCGACCATGACCTGCTCGAGGCCTCAGCGGCGCGGCGCCCGCTCCGTCGGCAGCGGGGCGCCGTCGTAGAGCCAGGCCAGGCAGTTGAACATGTGGGCCTCGTCCCAGGCGGCGGTGGTCTCGTTGCGCACGTCCCGCGCAATGCCTTCGGCATGATAGAAGTCCCAGACCGCGCGCGACTCGAGCTGCACGCGCGCGGTGCGTAAGAGCCGCGCCGCCTCGAATTGCTTGAAGGCGGACGCGAGGTCGCCGCCGGCGGCGTGGATCAGCTCGGCGAGGCAGAGCCCGTCTTCGATGGCCATGCAGGCGCCCTGCGCGAGCGACTGCAGCGGCGGATGCGCGGCGTCGCCGATGAGCACGACGCGGCCCTTGTGCCAGTGGCGAACCGGAGCGCGATCGCCAACCTGCCAGCGGCGGCCGAGGTCCATCATGGCGAGCAGCGCGCGCATAGCGGGATGGGCATCACGATAGGTGTGCTGGAGCTCTGCGCGATAGGACGAGACGTCGCCCTTCTGCCCGTGGGTCGCGGTGCGAAACACCGCGACGATGTTGAATAGCGCGCCATGGCGCAACGGATAGTGCACGATGTGGAAACCAGGACCGCCCCACAGCACGACCTCCTCGCGATGCACGTCGGCGGCAAGCTCCGACATCGGCACGATGGTGCGATGCGCGACGTAGCCGATCGGGCGCGGCTCGCCGTCGCCGACGAGCCGCGCACGGGCGAGCGAGCGAATGCCGTCGGCACCGACGAGCGCGGCGCCGGTGAAGCTGCGACCATCGGCGGTGGTCACCGCGACGTGGCCACCGAGGTCATCGAAGGCGGTGACCATGGCGTCGGGCACGAGCTCGATCTCGCCGGTGCGTCTGCAGGCGTCGAGCAGCGCGTTGTGCAGGTCGATGCGGTGGACGATGATGTAGGGATGCTTGAAGCGCGCGCGGAACGAGGCGCCGGTCGGGATCGTCACCAGCACGTCGCCGGTGAAGGCGTCGCGCATCAGCACCGCCGGCGGGCAATCGGCCTTGGCCATGACCGCCCCGGTGATGCCGATGCGGTCGAGCACGTGGAAGATGTTGGGGCCGAACTGGATGCCGTAGCCGATGGCGCCGAATTCCGGCGCACCTTCGAGCACGCGCGAGCGCCGGCCGCGGCGGGCGAGCGCGAGCGCGGTGGTGAGCCCGCCGAGGCCGCCGCCGCAGATGAGGATGGGTTCTTTCGTGGCCATCGCTCACCTTCAGGTCGTTAGAGGCAGCGGACCTCTAGGCCCGTCATCCTGAGGTGCGAGTGGCGCAGGCAGTTGCCTGCGCCCGAGCCTCGAAGGATGCGGCCCCGGTCGCGGCGAGATGCGGGCCGTCGCCCTTCGAGGCCCTCGCTTCGCTCGGGCGCCTCAGGGTGACGGAGATGGAGCGGTGCGCTTCGAAGGAAAGCGATCATGCTCTACCCTAGCACACCAATCCGCTTGATCTCCCAGTCGAGCTCGACGCCGGAGGTTTCCTTGACGCGGCGGCGCACGGTCTCGCCCAGCGTCTCGATGTCGGCGGCGGTGGCGCTGCCGAGATTGATCAGGAAGTTGCAGTGCATCTCCGAGACCTGGGCGTCGCCAACCTTGAGGCCGCGGCAGCCGGCGGCGTCGATCAGCTGCCAGGCCTTGCGGCCGGGCGGGTTCTTGAAGGTCGAGCCGCCGGTGCGGCTCTTGATCGGCTGCGTGGCTTCACGCGACTCGGTGATCTTGTCCATCTCGGCGGCGATGGTGGCGGGATCGCCTGCCCGGCCGGCGAACAGCGCCTCGGTGAAGATGACGTCCTCGGGCGCGCCGCAATGCCGATACGTGTAGTGCATGTCGCTGTTGGTGAAGACACGCACGGTGCCGCCCCGGTCGACGCCGCGCGCCTCGACCAGCGCGTCCTTGGTCTCGCCGCCATAGGCACCGCCGTTCATGCGCAAGGCGCCGCCGATCGCCCCCGGGATGCCGCGCAGGAACGCTAGCCCGGCGATGCCGCCCGGCACGCCGCCGTCGCGCACGATCAGGTTCGAGCCGAGCCCGACCACGGTGACGGGGACGTCGGCGGGGAGATGTGCAAGCAGGTAGGCGAGGTCGGCTTCGTCCTCGGGCATGAACAGCGCCTGCGCCGGCCCGCCGACGCGAAACCAGGTCAGCGACGCCAGCGGCTCGTTCGGCAGCAGCCGGCCGCGCAGCGACGGCATGCGCGATTTCAGGTCCGGGACAATATCAGGGAAGCTCATGGCACGATGGTGGCCGAACGCATCACGCCACCTTGCCCGAGGCGGCGAGCTCGCCCGGCAGGGCATAGGCCCATTGCGTGATGTTGCCGGCGCCGAGGCACACCACGATGTCGCCCGGGAACGCCAGCCGCCCGACGATGCGCGCGAGGTCCTGCGGGCCGTCGAGCGCGATCACCTGGCGATGGCCGCGCGCGCGCAGGCCCTGCACCAACGCATCGCGGTCGGCGCCCGGGATCGGCGCCTCGCCGGCCGGATAGACATGGGCGATGATCACGGTGTCGGCGTCGTTGAAGCAGGTGGAGAACTGCTCGAACAGGGAATGCAGGCGCGTGTAGCGATGCGGCTGCATCACCGCGATCACTGCGCCCTTGGTGGATTCGCGCGCCGCACGAAGGACGGCCGCGATCTCGACCGGGTGATGGCCGTAGTCGTCGATGATCGGCACGCCGTTCCACTCGCCGGTTTTGGTGAAGCGCCGCCGAACGCCGCCGAAGCTCGCGAGCGCCTTGCGGATCGCCTCGTCGGCGATGCCGAGCTCGTGCGCGACCGCGATCGCGGCGGTGGCGTTGAGCGCGTTGTGGCGTCCGGGCATGGGCAGCGTGAGCGCCTTGATCTCGTGCACGCTCTCGCCGGCGCGGTCGCGGAACACGACCGAGAAGTGGGACGAACCGTTGGCGTGGTCGAGATCGGTGAGGCGCACGTCGGCCTGCGGGTTCTCGCCATAAGTGATGACGCGGCGGTCCTCGAGCCGGCCGACGAGCTGGTGCACGACCGCGTGGTCGGTGCACATCACGGCGAAGCCGTAGAACGGCAGGTTCTCGACGAAGCTGCGAAACGCCTCCTGTACAGCGTCGAAGGTCTTGAAGTGATCGAGATGCTCGGGGTCGACGTTGGTGACGATGGCGATGTCGGCCGGCAGCTTGAGGAAGGTGCCGTCGGACTCGTCGGCCTCGACCACCATCCAATCGCCGGCACCGAGCCGCGCATTGGTGCCGTAAGCCTCGATGATGCCGCCGTTGATCACGGTCGGATCGAGATCGCCGGCGTCGAGCAGGGTGGCGACCAGCGAGGTGGTCGTGGTCTTGCCGTGGGTGCCGGCGATGGCGACGCAGCTCTTGAGCCGCATCAGCTCGGCCAGCATCTCGGCGCGGCGCACCACCGGCACGCGCTTGGCGCGCGCCGCGATGAGCTCCGGATTGTCGCGCTTGATCGCGGTCGAGACCACGACGACCTCGGCGTCGCCGAGATTGTGGGCGGCGTGGCCGACCGCGATCGTGGCGCCGTTGTCGCGCAGGCGCTTGACGTTGGCGCCCTCGGACGCATCCGAGCCCTGCACCGCGTAACCGAGATTCATCAGCACCTCGGCGATGCCGCTCATGCCGATGCCGCCGATGCCGATGAAGTGGATCGGACCGATGTCGCGCGGAAGCTTCATGACCCCCTACCCATTGTCGCTTGAATAGTTTCTTGCACCAGATCGGCGAGCCGCTCGGCGGCGTCGACCGCGCCCTGCGAGCGGGCTGCCTGCGCCATTGCTACGAGTTTTTCCGGCGCGCTGGCAAGCCGCGTGATCTCGGCCGCGAGCCGCACCGGGGTGAAGTCGTCCTGACGCAGGCGCAGCGCCCCGCCCGCCGCCTCGAGCACGCCGGCGTTGGCGAACTGGTCCTGATCGAGCGCGCCCGGCAGCGGTACGAGGATCGAGGGCCGGCCGATGGCGGCGAGTTCCGCCACGGTTCCGGCGCCCGAACGCGATACCACCAGATGCGCGGCCGCGATCCTCGCCGGCAGGTCGCTGAAGAACGGCGCCACCTCGGCGGCGACGCCGAGGCGTTTGTAGGTTCCGCGTACGCGCTTAAGATCCTCCTCGCGCGCCTGCTGGGCGAGCAGAAGGCGCGTGCGCAGCGCCATGGCGAGCCGCTCGATCGCCGGCGGCACCACGTCGGACATGATCTTGGCGCCCTGGCTGCCGCCGAAGACCAGGAGCCGCAGCAGGCCGTCCACTGCCGGCGCTTCGAACGCCGACGTCGCAGCTGCGATCACCGCCGGCCGCAGCGGATTGCCGGTGCGCCTGGCCTTGGCGGCGAGCTTGGGCTCCTTATCGAGGACGCCCTCGAAGCTGGTCGCGATCGCGCTGACGCGCGGTGCAAGGAGCCGGTTGGCGCGGCCCATCACGGCGTTCTGCTCGTGGATGATGGTCGGGACCTTGCGCAGCGTCGCAGCGTAGAGCGGCGGCACGGTGGGATAGCCGCCGAAACCGACGACGGCGGCAGGCCGCACGCGGCCAATGACGCGATGCGCCTTGACGAGCCCGAGGCCGAGCAGCGCGGCGGTGCGCGCGAGCGCGATCGGGTTGCGCGAGCGCACGGTCTCGCTCGGGATCACGTGAACCTGACGGGCCGGAAATTTCGAACCGTAACGGCCGCCGCGGGCGTCGGTCGCGAGATCGACGGTGATGCCGCGGCGCGCGAGCGCGGCCGCCAGCGCCTCGGCCGGAAACAGATGTCCGCCGGTTCCGCCGGCGGCCAGGAGCACCACCGGGCCGGCGCCGCCGGTCATCAGGCCGCGCTCCCGGCCGGCGCCAGGGCGCCGTCGCTCGACAGCATTTCGGTGCGCGGGCGTTCGCGCGTGACGGCAAGCAGCATTCCCATGCCCCAGGCGAGCGAGATCATCGAGGAGCCGCCATAGGAGATGAACGGCAGCGTCATCCCCTTGGCCGGCATCAGGTGCATATTCACCGCCATGTTGATGGCGGATTGCAGGCCGAACAGGATGGCGAGGCCGGCCGCCGCGAAGCGCCGAAACGGATCCTCGGTGCGGGCGGCCCGGCAGAGCGCGCGCAACACGATGAAGGCAAATAACGTGACCAGCACCAGGCAGAGCACGATGCCGAACTCCTCGGCGGCGACCGCGAACACGAAGTCGGTGTGGCTTTCGGGCAGGATACGCTTGACCGTCCCCTCCCCCGGGCCGCGGCCGAACCAGCCGCCGCGCAGGAACGACTCCATCGCCTGGTCGATGTTGAAGGTGTCGCCGGAGGCCGGATCGAGGAAGCGCTGGATGCGGCGCGCCACGTAGGGCGTCGTCATATAGGCGCCGGCGAGGCCGACGACGGCGGTGCCGCCGAGGCCGACCACCCAGATCATGCGCATGCCGGCGAGGAAGAACAGCGCGCCCCAGACCAGCGAGATCAGCATGGTCTGGCCGAAGTCGGGCTGCAGCACGAGCGCGGCCACCGCGACCAGCAGGATGCCGAGCGCCATGGTGTTGGCGGGCATTTCCGGACGCCGCGCCGACTCGCCAAACAGCCAGGCGATCAGGATCACGAATGCCGGCTTGAGGAACTCGGAGGGCTGGACGTTGACGCCGAGGATCACGATCCAGCGCCGCGCGCCCTTGACCTCTGCGCCGTAGACCAGCGTGAGCGCAACCAGCACAAGGCTGGCGATGAAGACGACGAGCGCGATGCGCCGGATGTAGCGCAGCGGCAGGAACGAGGTGACGATCAGGACACCGATCGCCGGCAGCACGTAGAAGATATGGCGATTGACGAAATAGAACGGCTCGAGCCCGAGCCGCGCCGCGACCGGCGGGCTGGCGGCGAGCGACAGCACGATGCCGCCGAACATCAGGGCGAGCAGCGCCGCCAGCATCAGCCGGTCGACCGTCCACCACCGCGACCCCCGTCCCCAACCTGTAGTCCTGACTCGCGATGGTTGAGGGATCGTTAACGAGGACGCAAAAGTGTAAGATTGGCAAAGGCGTGCGCCGTAAACCTCACACGGCATGAGCCGTCGATGCGCGCCGCGCCCAGGCATGTTGATCGGCATGAAGAGGTCGCGATGCTGTTTCGCTCCTATAAGCCCGCCGCGCCCCTTTGTGAGTTCGTCGAGGACTTCTGGCTGTATCAAAACTACGCGGGCGAGCATGCGCGGGAGCGCATTCTGCCGAGCGGCACGTTCGAGATGGTATTCAATCTCAATGAAGATGAGCTGCGCATCTACGGCATGCACGAACAGGACGAGTGTCGCCGGTACGCGGGAGCAGTGATCTCGGGCCCGTATGCCCGATCATTCACGAGCGACGCAGCGGAAGAGACATCGATCATGGGGGTCCATTTCAAGCCGGGTGGCGCTTTTCCGGTGCTCGGAATTCCGGCCGGAGAGTTCACCGACATGCATGTGGACCTGGCAGCCGTTTGGGGCCGGGCCGCTGCCGAACTGAGGGAACGGTTGAGCAGGGCGACGAAACCGGCGGAGCGGTTTCGGCTCTTGGAACACAGCATTCTAAGACGTCTCTGTGGCCGACCCATGCGCCGCAGTGCCGCCGGTCGAGCGGTGGAGATACTGCTTGCCGCGGATTGCGGGTACTTCGACCAGTCGCATCTCATTCGCGATTTCCTCGAATTCTCCGGCGTAAGCCCGGCCGATTTCTGGCAGCGCCAAAGACAGCTTGATCGTGCGGCCGCGCACGTGAAGCGCCACCATTTGCCGTTTGCCGAGTGAGTTCAATTTTTTCCAATACTCCATCGCCCGATTTGTCGATCATGCCGCCCGAGAGTACCTGAAGCGCACGAGACGCGGGTTCTCGTGCGGCGTCTGAGGCGAGGTAGAAACATGCCAATCACAATGGTCAATGTTCGTTACATTGTCGATGATGTCGAGGCGGCGGTCGCCTGGTACACAAAGCATCTCGGCTTCACCGTTCTGTCGAGCGCGGCACCGGCGTTCGCAGATGTAGCGCGTGGATCACTGCGGCTGCTGCTGAGCGGGCCAACCAGTTCGGCAGGGCGTGCCATGCCGGACGGAGAGCACCCGCGGCCCGGGGGCTGGAATCGCATCCATCTCATCGTGGACGATTTGCCGGCTGAGGTCGCGCGGCTGCGCTCGGAGGGGGTGCAGTTCCGCAACGACATCGTCAGGGGACCGGGCGGAGCACAGATTCTGCTGATAGACCCGTCGGGAAATCTGGTTGAGCTGTTTCAGCCGGCCCGCTGATGATGATGCGACTGGACCACACTCGCCAAAGGGGCCCGCCTTACGGATACTACTATTCGACCTTGATCCCCGCCGCCTTCACCACCTTGCTCCATTTCTCGCTCTCGCTCCGGAGCTTGGCGGCGGAGTCGGCGAGCTTGACCGACGCCGGCTCGAATCCGAGCGCGTCCAGGCGCTGCCGCACGTCGGGCAGCGCAACGGCCTTGTCGATTTCCCGATTGAGCAGAGCGACGATGTCACCCGGCGTGCCGGCCGGGGCGAAAATTCCGATCCAAAACTCGACGTCGATGTCGGGAAAACCGGCTTGCGCCATGGTGGGAACGTCTGGCAGCGCCACCAGCCGCTTGCCGCTCGCGACCGCCAGCCCGCGCAACTTCCCGTCCTGGACCTGCGCGACGCTCGAGGCCGGCGAGCCGAACGCAATCGGTGTATGCCCGCCGATGGTGGACTGCACTGCGGGGCCGGCGCCGTTGAACGGCACGTGCACAAGCTCGAGCCCGAGCGAGAGGCGAAACAGCTCGGCCGTCATGTGTCCGGGCGTGCCGATGCCGGGCGACGCATAGCTGTATTTGCCCGGATTGGCTTTGACGAAATCGACCAGCTCCTTGACGGTCTGCACTGGCAGCGAGGGCGTGACGGTGAGCACCTGGGTGGTGGTGACCGCGATCGAGACCGGATCGAAGTCCTTGAAGGGATCGTAGGGGACCTTCGGGTACACCTGAGGATTGATCACGAACCCGGTATCCATCACGAGCAGGACATAACCGTCATGCGCGGCCTGTGCGGCGCGTCCGGTGCCGACAGTGCCGCCCCCGCCGCCCACGTTCTCGATGATGAATTGCTTGCCCAGATTCTCGGACAGCTTCTGCGCGATGAGGCGGCCGATCGCATCGTTCTGGCCGCCGGGCGCGAATGGAACGATCATGCGCACCGGCCGCGCCGGATAGGCCTGCGCGCTTGCAATGCGCGAGACGGCCGGCAGAGCGACAGCGCCGGCGGCCAGATGCAGGAATGTCCGGCGGGGAAGTTGCATGAATTGCTCCCGAGCGTCGTCACGCGCAAATGGCAGGCTACAATGCGCGCCGTGGTCGAGGAAGGGCGAAGAAGCGGACGTGCAATCGGCAATTGGGCGAGGGCGGCCGGTGACCATGCTTCCGGCAGCACCCCCTGTCTGGTATCGTCGGCGCCGTCGTCGCCAACTGATCGGGCGAAGGCTTAGGCTTTCCCCCCTCCTCGCTCCGGCGAGGAGGGATTTTTGTTCCGTACAAAAAGGAAGCCGTTTGGGAGGAGCGATGCCGACCGCATTCGAGGAGATCATGGCAGTGCGTGGCCGGGCCGTGCCGGAGCGCGGAGAGGTCACCATTGTCGACACTGATCCCGTGCTCTCGACGCGCTTCAAGATCGGAGAGACCTGCGCCGCTGCGCTTGCCGGCGTCGGGGTCGCGGTGTCCGATCTCTGGGAGCTGAAGACCGGCAGGCGCCAGAAGGTTTCAGTCGCGGTGCGCCATGCCGCGGCCGGCCTGCGCAGCACCTCCTACCTGCAGCGGCCAGGGCCGGACGGCACCTTCGCACCTCTCGTCAACGAAGAGCACGAGGCGATGCGCCGGATCACACAGCCGTGGCCGACCCGCGACGGGCGCTGGTTCCTGCCGCATTTCGGGTTGCCAAATCTCAAGGGTAGGGTCTTGAAGGTGCTGCGCTGCGAGCCCACGCCAGCGTCCGTAGCCAAGGCCGTCGCCAGCTGGGATGCACTCGAGCTGGAAGCCGCAATCGACGAAGCACGAGCCTGTGGCGCCATGGTGCGCACCAACACAGAATGGCTAGCGCACGCGCACGGCCAAGCGCTCTCCCAGATGCCGGTCGTCGAGATCATCAAGCTTGGCGACAGCGATCCAAAGCCTCTTCCCGATGGGCCTCGCCCGTTGAGCGGTGTCCGTGTGCTCGACCTGACGCGCATCCTGGCCGGGCCGGTGGCGGCGCGCACGCTTGCGGAGCATGGCGCCGACGTTCTGATGGTGACGGCAGAGCACCTGCCGCAGATTCCCGAACATGTCATCGACACGAGTCACGGCAAGCGCAGTACGTTCCTCGATCTGACGCGCGCTGAAGACGCTGCGCGCATGAAATCTCTGCTCAAGGATGCTGACGTGTTCTCGCAGGGCTATCGGCCTGGTGCACTGGCGAAGCTCGGCTTCGGGCCGGAACAGCTTGCCGCCCTGCGGCCGGGCCTCGTCTACGTCTCCATCAGCTGCTTCGGCGCCGCTGGCCCGTTCAGTCACCGCGCCGGCTGGGAACAAGTGGCGCAGACCGTCACCGGCATCCTTCACGAAGGCAAACCGGACCGCCCCGCCTTGCTGCCGGGCGCCGCCTGCGACTACACGACTGGCTATCTCGCTGCCTACGGCACGCTGCTGGCGCTGGCCCGGCGCGCGCGCGCGGGCGGCAGCTACCATGTGCGCGTCTCGCTATGCCAATCGGGCATGTTCATCTATCGCCAGGGCAAGGTGAATCACGCTGCGACCGATCTCGACCTGTCGCCAGGGGAGCTGGATCGCATGCGCATCGAAAGCCGGCCGAGGAGCGGGCCGCTGCGCCATCTGGGCCCGATCGTCCAGCTCTCGGAGACGCCGCCACACTGGGATCGCCCGACACCGCAGCTTGGTAGCGATGTGCTTGAGTGGCTTTGAGAAGCGTCTGCGTATGCGGCGGCGGTTCGGTGCACGCTCATGTCTTTGCCACCATCCCCGGCAGCGAAAACCGAGCAGGTCGTTGCCTTCTACAACAAGTGCGGCACCTGCGAGCAGCGGATCAAGGAGGCAAGTTGCGATGAAGCGGATACCGCTGTCGTGCCAGACTTCCGGTTTGCCAAGAAAATCGCTACGATCTGCCCAAAAGAGATCAGGCGTCATCCGGCGAATGTCGGCCAAGCAAGGCGTCACAGCGCATATCACGCAAGGAAAGGAAAACAAACACGCGCCAAACCCGTGTCTTTAGGGAGGACACCATGGCAAGTCAAAGCAGTATCATATCGATCGCAGTCGCGGGCATGCTGAGTGCAATGATCGTTGGTGCGCTGGCGCAAGAAAAAAGCAAATATCCCGACTGGTCGGGGCAATGGACCAGGGTTCCCGACGGCGGAGTGCCGCGTTACGACCCGACCAAACCCATTCGCAAGCAGGAGGCACCGCTCAAGCCGGAGTACCAGGCACGATTCGAGGCAAGCATGAAGGACCAGGATGAAGGAGGCCATGGCCTCGACATGGCCTATAGCTGCCGGCCGCCTGGCATGCCGCGGATGATGTCAGGCGTGGCCCGCATGGAATTCCTGATCTCGCCGGACGTCACCCGCATCCTGTTCGACCGCAACGACTATGCGCCGCGCCGCATCTATACGGACGGACGCGATTGGCCCAAGGTCGGGCCCGATGACACGACCTTCCCCGGCTACTCCATCGGCAAATGGATCGATACGGACGGCGACGGCCGCTACGACGAATTGCAAGTCGAGACTCGCCACGTGCGCAATCCGCGCACCTGGGATCAGAGCGGCATGCCGATGGCTGACGACGATGAAGGTGTCATCAAGGAGCGCCTGTTCCTCGACAAGGATAAGCCAGGCATTCTCCATAATGAGATCACGACGACCGACAAATCGCTGACGCGGCCTTGGACGGTGATGAAAAACTACCGTCGCATGCAGGACATTCAGTGGGTGGAAAACAACTGCATCGAAGGTCAAGTCTGGGTCACCATCGGCAAGGAGATCTATTACCTCAGCGCTGACGGCACCATCATGCCGATCAAGAAGAATCAGCCGCCACCGGACTTGAAATATTTCAATCAGGCGAAGAAGTAGCGTCCCGCTCCGCGCCGACGCGCGTGTCTTTGGTCCTTGGTCACGCTCCGTGCGCATCGGTCTTGATCGATGCGCGCCCGCGCATGATGCTTGCCGTCCGCCGCGCGCGCTCACGTCTTCGGCACCAGCCCCGGCAGCGCCCGCACCAGCTCGCGAAAGGCGTCGCCGCGCGCCTCGAAGTTGCGGAACTGGTCGAACGAGGCGCAGGCGGGCGAGAGCAGTACGACCGGCTCGGCCACGTCGGCAGCCTCGGCATCGCGGGCCGCGAGCGCGACGGCCCGATCGAGCGTGCCGGCGACTACGTGCGGGACCTGGCCTTCGAGCTCGGCCGCAAACGACGCCGCCGCTTCGCCGATCAGATAGGCCTTGCGCATGCGCGGGAAGAAGCCCGCGAGCGAGGCGAGCCCACCGGATTTCGGCTTGCCGCCGGCGATCCAGAAAATATCGCTGAAGCAGGCCAGCGCCTGCGCGGCGGAATCCGCATTGGTTGCCTTGGAATCGTTGACGAACAGCACACGCCCCTTGCGTCCGATCTCCTCCATGCGATGTGCAAGGCCGGGAAACGTGCGCAGGCCCTGCTGGATCACAGCCGGCGTGACACCGAGCGCCAGCGCCGCGCCGCTCGCACAGGCGGCGTTCTGCGCATTGTGCGCGCCGCGCAACGAGCCGATCTGCCCAACGCCAGCGATCGCGCGCGCTGCAGCGCCTGTCGCCTGCATGATCTGCTCGGCCTCGACATAGAGCCCGTCCGCGAGCGGACGGCGCACCGAGACCCGCACCACATTCTTGCCGGCGCGATCAAGCCGGTCGGCGACGGCCTGGCACCAGTTGTCGTCGACACCGACGATCGCGGTGCCGCCCTCCTGCACGCCCATGACCAGGCGTTCCTTGACCGCCGCATAGTGCGCGAGCGAGCCGTGGCGATCGAGATGATCCTCGCTGACATTGATGAGGACACCCACCGACGGATCGAGCGAAGGCGCGAGATCGATCTGATAGGACGAGACCTCGATGACGTGCACCTGCCCGGTTTGCGGCGGCGCCAGTGACAGAATGGCGGTGCCGATATTGCCGCCGAGCTGCACCGTATGGCCGCCGCAGGCCAGCAGATGAGCCGTGAGCGCGGTGGTGGTCGACTTGCCATTGGTGCCGGTGATGGCCACGAACGGCGCCTTGGGCGCGTGGCGCCGCCGCTCGCGGCAGAACAGCTCGATGTCGCCGATCACCGGCACGGCGGCCGCACGTGCGAGACCGACCGACCAGTGCGGCGCCGGATGGGTGAGCGGCACGCCGGGCGCGAGCACCAGCGCCGCAATGGCCGACCAGTCGGCTTGGCGCAGATCGGCAGCTGTGCAGCCGGCGGCCTGCGCCTGTGCCATCCGTTTGGCGTCGTCATCACAGGCGATGACCTTGGTACCGCCGGCCGCCAGCGCCTGACAGCTTGCGAGGCCCGAGCCACCGAGACCAAAGACCGCAACGGTCTTGCCGGCGAAGGTGGTGATCGGGATCATGATCACCGCAGCTTCAAGGTCGAAAGCCCGATGAGGGCGAGCACCACCGAAATGATCCAGAAGCGGATCACGATCTGCGGCTCGGTCCAGCCGAGCTGCTCGAAATGATGGTGAATCGGCGCCATGCGGAACACGCGCTTGCCGGTCAGCTTGAACGAGACCACCTGCACGATCACCGACACCGCCTCGAGCACGAACAGGCCGCCGACGATCGCCAGCACGACCTCGTGCTTGGTCGCCACCGCGACCGATCCGAGCAATCCGCCGAGCGCGAGCGAGCCGGTGTCGCCCATAAAAATCGACGCCGGCGGCGCATTGAACCACAGGAACCCGAGACCCGCGCCGATCACGGCGCCGCACAGGATCGTCAGCTCACCGGTCCCGGGCACGTAGTGGAGCTGCAGGTATTCGGTGAAAAACGCGTTGCCCACCACGTAGGAGAAGACCCCGAAGCAGCCGGCCGCGATCATCACCGGCCCGATCGCAAGCCCATCGAGACCATCGGTGAGGTTCACCGCATTGCCGGACCCGACGATGATGAAGGCGCCGAACCCCATGAAGAACCATCCCAGCGGCAGCACCAGATCCTTGAAGAACGGAAAGGTGAGCGAGCTTGCGAACGGCTCGCGGCCGAGCGAGCCGAGAAAATAGCAGGCTGCGAGCGCGATCAGCAATTCGATGCCGAAGCGGAGCTTGCTGGAAAACCCGGCATGGGTCTGCTTGGTGACCTTGAGATAGTCGTCGTAGAATCCGACCGCCCCGAAGGAGAGCGTCACCGCCAGCACGATCCAGACATAGGCATTGCCGGGGTTAGCCCACAACAGCGTCGACACCAGGATCGCGAGCAGGATCATCAACCCGCCCATGGTCGGCGTGCCCTTCTTAGTCACCAGGTGTGACTGCGGCCCGTCGGTTCGGATCGGCTGTCCTTTGCCTTGCTTCAGGCGCAGGTGATCGATGATCCAGGGCCCGCACAGGAATACGAACACGCCGGCCGTGACCATGGCACCGCCGGTGCGCACCGTCAGGTATCTGAACAGATTGAGGACGTTGAACTGATCGGAGAAAAGGGAAAGCCAATAGAGCATGGATCAGCCTTTGGGCGATCAGCCTTGGACGCGTGCCGCCGCCGCGTCGCGACGCGAATACTGACGCTCCAGCGCCTTGACGATCGGACCCATCCGCGATCCGAGCGAGCCCTTGACCATGAGGGCATCACCCGGACGGATAGCGGCGATCACATCGGCCTCCAGCGCGTCCGCGCCCTCCGCATAGCCGCCTCGGCGCTCGGAGGGAAGAGCCTCCCACAGCGCACGCATGAGAGGCCCGCAACAAAAGACCAGGTCGATGCCATGCTGGCGGATCGGTTCCACAAGTCCGCGGTGCAGATCGGCACCCGCCGTGCCAAGTTCCAGCATATCGCCGAGCACCGCGATGCGCCGCCCGCGCGACCCGATCTCGGCCTGGCCAAGGAGCGCGATCGCGGCCCGCATCGAGGCCGGGTTGGCGTTGTAGCTCTCATCGATCAGCAAC
>WNGB01004999.1_pt1 | contig 25101 bp, 20 predicted proteins | sample 5400681 | NCBI WGS metagenome assembly WNGB01 (sample SAMN13153367, study PRJNA577476) | soil metagenome | isolation source: 115 cm soil or saprolite under grassland replicate 2 | place: USA:California | collected 2016-06-15
TGTGAGCAGCCCTGGTTTCACGACAACCCAACCCGACATGATCCTGCGTTACAACGGCACGACTGGGGAGTTCATCGACACCTTCGCTTCCGGAGGCGCCCTGAACTTTCCACAGTACCTGGCCTTCACGCCGGCCGCCGCCGCGGGCGTTCCCGGACCGGGAACGTTCACGCTGCTGAGCGCCGGTCTGGCTGGTCTGGCCCTCGCGCGCCGGCGACGGGGGAGACCGACGAGGAGCCTACGTGGGTGATGTATGAGCGTGGTCGGGCCGGTAGTGCGGCCTGTGCCGGGTGACGGCCCACCAAGTCGGATCGGGGGCTTCCAGAGCATCGGGGCCCTTCATTTGTTTTCTCTAGTCACTCGTCTCCGCAGCGGACAATGTCAGGCTCGCTCAGACAGGTCATCGGATTTCCAGGAGCCGAAGCGCGGCGTCGAAAAAACAGATCTGGCGTGGGCCACCGGTGCCCGTACGATGGCATTGAGCATGGTGACGACGGCGAGGTGCACATCTTCCGCGATCCCATCCACGGCCGGCTCGCAGAGGATCGAGATGCCATCGGCCATGCCGGCATCGATGCAACCACGCAGCATCCGGGCTTCCGCCCTGGCGTCGTGCAGAATATCCGGATCATCGAGCAGAGCGGCGAGGCACGCCGCGATCCCATAGGCACCCCAATTGGAGCAGGTGCCAGGCACGATGACGTCGACCATGGTGGCGTCGGCCACGCCGCCGCCGCACGGGCACTGGCACTTCGCGCCGTAGGGGAGCAGCCGCTTCACCGTGTCCGCGATCGCGCCCATGCCGATTTCGTTTCCTCGGTCGCCCACGCCGATGGTCAGCACCCCGCGCGGGCGGGCCGCCTCGAACAGGCGTCCGGCCTTTGCCTGGAAGGCGGAGGAGTCGTGCCCCTTGACCATGTGATAGACGCCGCGCTCGTTCGGTCCCAGCTTCTCAATGGCGACCATGGCGCTCGGGTGGAGCTCATCCAGCATCCGGGCTGATTCATGGACGGCCTTGGCATCATCGACGGGAAAGCTCAGCACGGTTGCCGAGCGATTGAGATCCGGACTGAGTCGCCGCAAGTGATCCATGCCGAGGAGGTTCAGGCCGGTGCCCCGCACGGCGGCGCGGACGCCTTCGACCAGACACTCTTCCGTCACGATCACGGGCTTGGCGTGGAGGCCGAGGGTGAGGGCCCGGGCCAGCGACGCCGCGCCCATCGGCCCATCGGGCTCCCCGACCACCAACTCGAATCCTGGATAGGTGCACCCGGTGGCGATGATGACCGTGGCGCCGGGGTGGACGCGCTCTCGGAGACGTTCGGCGGCCAGGAGGGCGGGAGCCTTGCCGTACAGCTGTCGCGCCGCCTTGTTGAGCTCGTGGATGACGCCGTACCCGTAGTCTGTGGTAATCAGCCGATCCACGCTCTCCGCGATGGTCGCGATGAGACCCGCCTGCTGCTCATTCATGCCGATGCTCCTATCTGCCAATCATGAGACGCGGCAGCCACAAGCTGAAGGCGGGGACGTAGGTGATGACCATCAACGACGCGAGCAGTCCCAGGATGTAGGGAAAGAGGTACCCGAGGATCTTCGAGAGGCGCAGCCCGCTGATCGCCATGGCGGCGTACAGGCACACACCCATGGGGGGCATGATGAACCCCACCCCCGTGTTCGCCATGATGATGATTCCGAAGTGAATGGGATCTATGCCGAAGCTCTGCGCCACCGGATAGAGGATCGGTCCCATGATGATGATGATGGGAATCGCCTCGAGGAAGGTCCCCAGCAGGAGAAGGAGGACGTTCACGAGCAGGAGGAACTGCCAGGGTTCCGTGGTCACGGTAACGACGAGGGTCGTCAGGTGCTGAGGGATGCGCAGTGCGGTGAGCACCCACGCGAATGCGCTCGCCGCCGCGATGACCAGCGCCACCACCCCGGTGGTCCTCACCGTGAAGTAGGCGACCTTCGGAAGATCCCGGAGCTTCAGTTCTCGATAGACGATGGCCGCGAGGAAAAAGGCGTACACTACGGCGACGACCGCGGCTTCCGTGGGCGTGAACACGCCGGACAGGATGCCACCGAGAATGATCACCGGCATCACCAAGGGCAGAAAGGCGGCGCGGCCAGCGTTCAAAATGCCCGCCAGTCCCATCCATGGCTCAGTGGCCAGGCCGAGACGGAGGGCAAAGAGGTAGGTGATCCCCATTACGAAAAGGCCGTTCACAATTGCCGGCACGAGCCCGGCAATGAACAGCGCCGCAATGGAAATGTTTACGACCGAACCCAGAATGATCATGTCGATCGACGGAGGCACGAGGGAGGCGCTCGCGCCCGATGCTGCCGCGATGGAGGTGGCGAGTCCCGCCGGGTACCCGCGCTTCCGCATCGCGGAGATCGTGACGGACCCGATGGCCACGGTGTCGGCGGTGGACGATCCTGACACACCGGACATCATGGTCGTAGAGACGAGCACGACCATCCCCAGGCTGCCCTTGATCGGGCCCACGAGCGCCATGGCGAAGTTCACGAGGCGCCGCGACACGCCGCCGTACTCCATGAGCCCGCCGGCCAGAATGAAGAGGGGGGCGGAGATGAGGGGAAACGAGTCGAGGACCGTGAAGAACCGCTGGGGTACGACCATCGTGGGAACGCCGGACCCCATGGCGCCGAGCCACGCCACGATGCCGAGGGCTACCCCCACCTGGGCGCCGGCCACCAGCAGGAGGATGAGGGCGCCGAAGAGGAACGGGATCATCGCGGGGCAGAGGTGCGGGGAGGCTTCTCGCCTTCGTCATCCACGCTGTGGCGATCCCGGAGACGCGACCCGCGAATGGTCTGGACCGTATCGCTCACGGCGAAGAGCGCCATGAGGCCCAAGCCCGCAGGGATCGCAAGGTAGGGAATCGACATGGGGATCGTCAGAACGGGCGAATCCTGGACCCCGTTGCTCAGCGCCAGCTCGAGGGCGGCCCACGAGATCACGAGCAGGAAGGCACTCGCGATGACTCCGATGAACCCAGTGACGTATTTTGCAAGCCTAGGCGGCATGCGCTCGAGGAGCAAGTCCACGAAGAAATGGGCCCGGTCCTTGGCGGCCATACCCGCCCCGAGCATGGCCACCCACACGAAGAGGTAGCGCGCCGTCTCCTCGGTCCAGTCGAACGGCTTGCTCAGGACATAGCGACTGAGGACCTGGAGCAGGGTCGTGGCGACGAGGAACGCGAGCAGCACCATGCCGAGGCCAAGAATGAGTCGCCAGACCCCGAGCCCCAGCACCTGCGCGCGATGCATGGTCAGCCCATCCGAAGCGCTTCGTCGATCCGGCGCTTGCCGCCGACCTTGTCGGCAAACTGATCCCAGACCACGCTCATCTTCTCCTGGAAGAGACTCCGCTTGGTCTCGTTGAACTTGACGCCGTCACGCTCGGCGCCGGTCCGGCTCTTCGCGTCCTCGGCCGTCATGGCCTGGCGCTGGAGGGGCTGCGACTTGAGCGCCGCCTCCGTCATGACGGAACGCACATTTTCGGGCAGCTGTGACCACCACTTTTCGCTCACGGCGACCACCGCCATCTGGTGGATGTGCCGGGTCAGCGAGCCAAGCTTCACCACTTCGTACCACTTCGAGGTATAGAACCCCGTCATTGAGCCATCGGCGCCGTCGAGCACGCCCTGCTGGAGAGACGTGTAGACCTCCCCGAATGGCATGGGGGTGGGGAGCGCCCCCGCCGCCTTCCACATGGCGATATGAATCGGGCTCTCCAGCGACCGGATCTTCATGCCTTTGAGGTCCTCGGGCGCCTGGACCGGTCGCACGCGATTGAACAGCTGCCGTTGACCGCCGTCGTAGAAGGCGATGACGCGAATGCCCTTGGCCGGCAGCGTCTTGACGAGGTCCCACCCCATCGTGTCGGCCACCTTGTAGATGTGCGCGCTGTCCTTGTAGAGGAATGGAAGGTCCAGGAGCTGGACCTCCGGGGCAAACCCCGCCAGCACGCCGGTAGCCCCCACCGCGATCTGCACGGTGCCCAGGCGCAGTCCTTCGAAAAGGTCGCGCTCGTTGCCGAGCTGAGCATCGGGATAGAACTGGATGTCGACGCGTCCGCCCGTTCCCTGGTTAGTACGGCGGATGATATCTTCGATGCCCGTGGTATACGGGTAGGCCCGCGCCACCGCTTGCCCCGCCTTCGCCTGAATCTTCTCCTGGGCGCCCGCCCGATTCCCATGCAGGCCGACGGCGGTGGCAATGCCTCCGGCGGCGGAGATCCTGAGGAGTTCGCGCCGCGTGTGTCCCGTCGGTTCCGGATGACCGCTCATATGCGTTCTCCCCGTGTCGATTGGTTCAGATCCAACAGCTTGGCGAGATTCCCACCCAAGACGAGGGCCCGCTCCTCCTCTGTGCGGAAGATGCTGTTCACGATGGCATGTTTGACGTCCGGCAGCGCAAAGGGTCCATCCGTGCCCGCCACGAATCGCTCCACGCCGTAGCGTTCGTAGGCCTCGAGCACCGTCGCTCTCTCCGCGCAGGTGGTCAGATCGAAGAGCACATTGTCAAGAGGGCCAACGGTGCTGGCGAGCGTCTTGCCGCCCCAGATGTAGCCGGAGTGAACCATGAGGAAGAGCAGATCCGGAAAGCCCACGCAGACATCCATGACGGCTTCGCAGGTGTTATAGGTCGAGTCGGCGGCGGCATGGATGGCGATGAGCAGCCGGCGCTTCACTTGTCTCTGCACCTGCACGAGCTCGGTCAGAATGTGCCGGACCGCCGCATGATTCACGGGGTATCCGTGCTCCTTGGGATGCATTTTGACGCCGTGAAGGCCTAACTCCCCGATCGCCCGTCCACACTCTTCGATGGCGAGATTTCGCGTGAACCGGTTGAAGGCTTCGCCGCGCCTCTCCAGGGGATGGGTGTAGACCTTCGGAGGCTGGAGCCACGGATTGATCGTGGCAAGGCCGAGCACACGCCCAGGGTACAGGTTCTGAATCTTCGCGATGTAGTCGTTGCCGATGAAGGGGTTCCAGTCAGGAGTTCGGTGGCAGGCGCCCTGGTTGACCTGGAAAACGACCTGAACATCGACCCGGCCCGCCTCCATCCACGGCAGCAGGTCATCCTCCGCAATGAAGGTGCACGTCGGGCTCACGCCGATATGATGATGCGTGTCGATGATGGGCCATACCCGTTCCCCTGTCATGTCTGATGGGACCTCTGAGCCGTGTCGGGCTCGGCGAGTCGGCGGTCGTCGGCCGGTAATCGATCAGGTCTCCCAAGATGTAGCGTTTCGTCCGCTCGAGCGCAAGGGCCTTCACGTCGCTTGACAGGATCGAGGAGACCCGCCTAGATTGCGCCCCTCTTCACCGCGGACATCGACCTCCGAACGAACCGACGAGGAGGCCACGTCCGCCCTCATGAGGCACGCCTGATCGATGCGCGCCATGCTCTGTCACGCGTGGGGAGCGGTGGAGAGCCTCCAGCTCGGCGACGCGCCGACGCCCGTGCCTGCCGACGGAGAGGTAGTCATCGGGGTCAAGGCTGTGGGCATCAACTACGCGGACGCCATCATGGTGGCCGGCAAATACCAGACGAAGCCGCCGCTGCCGTTCAGCCCCGGTCTCGAGGCGGCGGGGATCGTCGCCGCCTGCGGCGATCGCGTGACGCGCTTCACGCCGGGCGATCGCGTGATGGCGATCCTCGCCCACGGCGGCCTCGCCGAGCTCGCGGTTGCGCCCGAGGCGGAGACCTTCGCCATTCCCGACGGCATGAGCTTCGACGAGGCGGGGGCGTTTCCGGTAGCCTACATCTCGAGTCACGTCGCGCTCCGCTGGCAGGGCCGGCTCGGGCCCGGCGAGACACTGCTGGTGCTGGGAGCGGCGGGCGGCGTGGGGCTCACCGCGGTGGAGATCGGCAAGGCCATGGGTGCGCGCGTGATCGCGGCGGCCAGCACGGCCGAGAAGCTCGCGGTGACACGGGAGCGCGGGGCGGATGACGTCGTCAACTACGCGACGGAAAAGCTCACGGACCGCGTGATGGCGCTGACCGACGGCAAGGGCGCCGACGTGTGCTTCGATCCCGTCGGCGGAGATCTCTTCGACTCCGCCCTGTCGTCGCTGGGGTGGGGCGGCCGTATCCTCCTCATCGGCTTCGTGGCCGGGGTGCCGCAGATCGCCGCGAACCGACTCCTCGTGAAACATCGGGCCGCGCTCGGATCCTCGTTGCGGTACTTCCGCTGGCACGCGCCGGACAAGCTCCGCCGCTCCGTGGAGGAGCTCATGCAGTGGTACGGCGAGGGCAAGCTTCGGCCGCTGGTCACGCACCGCCTGCCGCTCGAGCAGAGCGTGGAGGCAATCCGGCTGCTCACGGACCGCAAGGCCCACGGCAAGGTCGTGGTGGTGGTGGAGCCGCGATGATGGAGATCCGCGTGGAGCAACATGGGCGGCACATCGTGAGGGTGACCATCGACAATCAGTCCCGGCTCAACGCCCTGACCCGGCCGATGATGGCCGAGCTTGGGCGCGTGTGGGACGAGCTCGAGCGGGGTGACTGTCGCTGTATCGTGCTGACGGGCGCCGGCGAGCGCGCCTTCTGCGCCGGGGCCGATATCAGCGGCGACCTCTCCGCGAGTGCGGAGACCGCGAAGATCGTCAGCCACGCGCTCCTGAAGACGGACGCGTACTCGAAGCCGATCGTCGCCGCGGTCAACGGCGACTGCGTCGGTGGCGGGCTGGAGCTCCTCCTCTCCACGGATATCCGGGCCGCCACTCCCCAAGCGCGATTCGGTCTGCCCGAGGTGCGCTGGTCGATCTATCCGTTCGGGGGCGCCACCGTCAAGCTGATCCAGCAGATCGGGCACGTCCACGCCATGGATCTCCTGCTCACCGGACGGCTCGTGGAGGCGGAGGAGGCGATGCGCCGGGGTCTCGTCAACCGCATCGTGCCTGCCGCCGGCCTCATGGCGTGGGCGCTCGAGACCGCGGAGACCATCGCGGCCAACAGCCCGTCCGCGGTGCAGGCGGTGAAGGAGCAGACCAGCGCGACGATCGCCGAGCACGCGCGCTCGCGCGAGGCCTTCGACCAGGAGCTCGGCGACCGGGTACGGGCCAGCGCGGAGTTCACCGAGGGTGTTGCCGCGTTCCGGGAGAAGCGCCCGCCCCGCTACGAGTGAGGGGCGGCGAGTGCTAGCATACGCGCATCATGACCCCAGGAATCCCGCCATCCGCCTCCGATGTGCGCATGGAGCGCGCCGAGCGTGTCCTCACGCTGATCCTCGACCGTCCAGACCTCCAGAACCGGCTCACCCGCGACGTGCTCCTGACGATGCAGGGCATCGCCGACGATCTGGGCGGTGACGACCTGATCCAGGCCGTGGTCGTCACCGGAAGCGGCCCGGAGTTCTTCTCGATGGGCATCCTGAACCCGGCCGTGCGGGCCAGCTATACCAAGGAGGAGATCCTCGAGCTGGTCCGCATCGCCAACCGGCTCTACGACGCGATCGAGGCGCTTCCCCAGGTCGTCATCGCGGCCTTCAATGGCGCCGCGCGAGCGGGCGCGGCGGAGCTGGCCCTGGCGTGCGACATTCGGCTGGCCGCCGCCCACGCCACCTTCAGGCTCCCGGAGGCGCTGTGGGGGGGCTTCCCCGGAGCGGGCGGGCCGGTCCGGCTCCCCGAGATCGTCGGCCGCGCCCGCGCCCTCGAGCTCATCTGCACCGGCCGCGAGATCGACGCGGCGGAGATGGAGCGCCTCGGGCTCGTTCTGGGCGTGTACCCCGCCGATCGCCTGCGGGCGGAGGCGCACGCCTTGGCCGCCCGCATCGGCGCGAGCGGTCCGCTCGCCACGCGCGGCGCCAAGCGCATCATGAACGCCCGCCGTGACGCCGGCTTCGCCGCCGCCCGTTCGCTCTCCGACGCCCTCCGTCGCGCGCTCGAGTGGAGCCATGACGTCGACGAGGGCTTGGCCGCGCACCGCGAGGGCCGACCGCCGCGATTCACCGGGCGATGAGCGTGCGCCCGAAGAGTCGGACGCTGGGCGATCTCCTCGACGAGATGGCCGCGGACCGGCCTCGCGCCCAGGCCCTCGCCTTTCGCCACGAGCACATCAGCTACGCCGCGCTGCGCGGCCGCGTCGACGAGCTCGCGCGCGCCCTCATGGCGGTGGAGGTGACACGCGGCGACCGGGTCGCGGTATTGTTGCCGAACCGGCCGGAGTGGGTCGTGGCCGCGCTCGCCATCGCCAAGATCGGCGGCATCGTGTCGGCGATCAGCACCTTCTCCACGGCCCGCGAGCTCGGATGGGCGCTCGAGCACTCCGGGGCGGTGGCGCTCATCACCGTCTCGGCCTTTCGGGGGCGGGCTTATCTTGACGCGCTCCATGACCTCTGTCCCGGGCTGGCGGGGAGTGCGCCCGGCGCGCTTCGAAGCGAGCGACTCCCCAGGCTCCGGACCGTGGTGTCCATGGATGGTCGGCGCGTGGACGGCGTGTTCCGACCGGAGGACTTCCTCGCGCTGGGGGCCAGGGTGGGAACGGAGGCGCTGCGGGAGAGACAGCGGTCGGTCCGCCCGGGTGACGTGTGCTACATCCTCTACACCTCGGGGTCGACGGCCCTGCCCAAAGGCGTCACGCTCGCGCACGGCGGCGTCATCGAGAACGGCTTCAATATCGGAGAGCGCCAGCATCTGACTCCCGCGGATCGGCTCTGGCTCGCCGTGCCGCTCTTCTGGTCGTTCGGATCGGCGAATGCGCTGCCCGCCATCCTGACCCACGGCGGGTGCGCGGTGCTGGAGGAGAGCTTCGAGCCCGGGGAGGCGCTGGAGCTGCTCGACCGCGAACGGTGCAGCGTCTATTACGGCATGGCCAACATGGCGCGCGCCATGCTGGAGCATCCCGATCGTCGCCTCCGCCGGCTCGACTCCATGCGCACCGGCCTCACCATCGGCCTCGCCGAGGACATCGAGATGACCATGGAAGCGGTGGGGGCCCGCGAGCTCTGCAACGTCTACGGGTCGACGGAAACCTACGGCAACTGCGCGGTCACCGACGCCCACGATCCGCTCGCGTTGCGCCTGCACACGCAGGGCCTGCCCCTGCCCGGCATGGATATCCGCGTGGCGGATGCCGAGACGCGGCGGCGGCTGCCCGCGGGGGAGGTGGGCGAGCTATGCGTGGCCGGTCATGTCACGCCCGGCTACTTTCGGGCACCGGAGCTCGACGCGGCCGCCTTCGACGGTGAAGGATATTTCCATACCGGCGATCTGGGGCTGGTCGGTGAGGACGGGCGAGTGCGCTTCCGGGGCCGGTTGAAGGAGATGATCAAGACCGGCGGCATCAACGTCGCGCCGCTCGAGGTCGAGGGCGTGCTCCTCCAGCATCCGGACGTCAAGCAGGCGTACGTGGTCGGCGTTCCCGACCGTGACAAGGACGAGGTCGTGGTGGCGGTGCTGGAGCTGCACGAGGCCGCGGCGGCCGACGCGGGGGTGATCGTCGCCTTCTGCCGCGAGCGGCTCGCCAGCTACAAGGTCCCGACACGGCTCGTCTTCCGCAAGGCCGAGGAGTTTCCTCGCACGCCGACCGGCAAGATTCACAAGCCCGGCCTCCGGGACGAGCTCGCCACGGGGCAGGAGTCTCCTCAGGCGCCCAGATAGGCGCGCTGCACCCGCGGGTCGGCGAGCAAGGCGTCGTGCGCCCCTTCGAGGGCGACGCGGCCGGTCTCGAGGACGTAGCCGCGATCGCAGAGCTCGAGGGCCTCGACCACGCGCTGCTCCACGAGGAGGATGGTCAGGCGCCGGCTCTTCCGGATGCGATCGATGGTCTCGAAGATCTGCTCGACCACACGCGGCCCGAGCCCTTGCGACGGCTCGTCGAGCAGCAAGAGATCAGGCTGCGCCATGAGGCCGCGGCCGAGGGCGACCATCTGCTGCTCGCCGCCCGACAGGGAGCCGGCCAGCTGCTGGCGCCGCTCGCGGAGCACGGGGAAGAGGGCGAGCACGGCCTCCAGTCCTTCTGCGCGTTTTGCCCGCGCGGCGCGACGATAGGACCCGAGCTCGAGATTCTCCAGCACGGTGAGGGAGGGGAAAATCCGGCGTCCTTCGGGGACGTGCGCGATGCCGAGCGTGGCGCGCTGATGCGCAGGAAGAGCGGTGATGTCACGCCCGCGGAACTCGAGGCGCCCCGTCGCGCCCCGGATCGAGCCCGACACCGCTTTCATGAGCGTGGTCTTGCCCGCGCCGTTCGGTCCGACAATCGTGACGAACTCCCCCTCCGCCACCTCGAGGGAGACGCCCTCGAGGGCGTGGAGGCCCCCGTAGGTAACGCTAAGGCCGGCGATCTTCAGCATGCTGAGCAGCTCCGTGCCGCGCGAGCCAGCGCGTGCCCAGATAGGCCTCGATCACCGCGGGGGTCCGCGTCACCTCTCCCGGCAGGCCCTCGGCCAGTCGCCGGCCCTGGTCCAAAACGACCAGTCTGTCGGCGAGCCTGACGAGGGCGTGAATGGTGTGCTCGATGATGGCGACGGTGACCCCCGCCGCGCGAGCGCGCCGGATCATCAGCGCCATGAGCTCGACGCCGTCGGTGGAGAGTCCCGCGAGCGGCTCGTCGAGGAGGATGAGCCTGGGGCGGGTGGCGAGGCACCGGGCCAGCTCCATCAAGCGCAGCTCGAGCGTGGTGAGGCCGGTGGGCACCACGTCCGCGCGGTGCGCGAGGCCGACCAGCTCGAGCGCGGCCAGCGAGCTCACACGCGCGTCATCCGGCGATGCGCCGTGGGCGAAGGCGCCGACCATGACGTTCTCCAGCACGGTGAGGTGGGGAAAGAGGCGCATCACCTGGAAGGTGCGGCCGATGCCGAGCCGGCAGATCACGTGCGGCTGGAGCGCCGTGATGGATTGGCCGAGCCAGCGGACCTCGCCGCGCTCAGGCAGGAGAAAGCCGTTGAGGACATTGAAGAGCGTGGTCTTGCCCGCACCGTTCGGGCCGATGATGCCCAGGATCTCGCCTTCGCGCACGTCGAAGCCCACGTCGGAAAGCGCCTGGAGGCCCAGGAAGGATTTGGAGATCCCGCGCACATCCATGAGCACCGATCGCGCGCCCGCCGGCACGGCCGGAGTCGCCCCTTCCACGTCCGCCGTGGTCGGCGCGGGGCGGGCCGCTCCGACCGAGCGGCGTGTCCGGGCGAGGACCGTGCTCCGTACGCGCCAATAGAGCCCCTCGGGCGCGTACATCATGACGGCCATGAGGGCGGCGCCGTAGACCACGCCTTGGATGCCGGGGAGCCGGTCGCCCACCGTCGTGTCGAGGATCTCGCTCACGGGAATCATGATGGCGGCGCCGATGATCGGTCCCCAGAGCGTCCCCGCTCCACCCACCAGGCACACGGTCAGGGTCTGCACGATCACGAGCACGCCGAAGACCGCTTCGGGCGTCACCACGAAGAGAATGGCGTGCGCGTAGACGGCGCCCGCGACGGCGGCGGGGGCCGCGCTCAGCATGTAGGCGATCATCTTGCAGCGGAAGCTGTCGACGCCCATGGCCTCGGCCGCCTGCTCGTTCTCCTTGATGGCGCGCAACGAGTACCCGAGGCGCGACGTCTCGATGAGCCGAGAGAGGACGAGGGTGGCGGTGAGGATGCCGAGGGCGAGCAGATCGAAGTGGCGGGGCTCGGCGAACTGCATGAAGAGCCCCGGCTGCTCGCGCATCATGGGGATGGCCACTTCCTGATAGCCGAGGTAGTCCATCACGATCCGGAAGATCAGCGGGTAGGCGAGGGTGGCCAGGCCGAAGTAGATCCCGGCGAGACGGAAGGTGGGCGTGCCGATGAGCACGGCGGCGAGCACGGCCACCCCCACCCCGCCCAGCATGCCGAGCCATGGCGTGAGCTTGAGCTTGGCGGCCAGGAGCACGGTGACGTAGGCCCCGATCCCGAAGAAGGCCTGGTGACCGAAGGAGATCTGCCCGGCGTAGCCGCTGATGATGTTCCAGGCGAGGCCCATGGTCGCCCACAGAAAGACGAGAGTGAGGACGCGGTGGTGATAACGCTCGGTCACGGCCAAAGAGAGGACCAGGCCCACCGCCACCACGGCGGCGATGGCCAGCCACTCGCGCGACCGGGAGGCCACGCCTAGACCGTCCGCGCGCGGCGGCCGAAGAGGCCCTGCGGGCGGACGTAGAGCACGAGCAGGAAGGCCACGAAGACGCCGACGTTCTGGAGCTGGAGGGGTAGGACGAGCAGTGTCAGCGACTGCACGAGCCCGATGGCGAGCCCGCCCACGAAGGCGCCGGGGATGCTCCCGAGGCCGCCGAGGACGACGGCCACGAACATCAGCACGATGAAGTTCACGGCGACATTGGGCTCGATCGGATAGTACGTGGCGAGCAATCCACCGGCCGCGGCCACGAGCGCGATACCGACGCCGAAGGCCACGCCGTGCATGGCGCGCACGTTGATGGCCTGATAGCTCGCCGCCTCGGGATCGTCGGCCGCCGCCCGCAGCGCTTTCCCGAGGTCGGTGCGGGTGAGAAACACGTACACGGCGGCGGCGAGGAGGAGGGCCATGAGGAAGGCATAGGTTCGCGCCTGGTTCAGGAGGAGAGGGCCGAGGGCGAAGGCCTGGGTCGCGTAGGTCGTCCGGATCGCCCGCGGCATGGGCGACAGGATCATGGTGGTGGCGTTGGTGATGATGAGCGACATGCCGAGGGTGAGCATGAGCTGGGCGTCCATCTCGCGATTCGGATCGCCCCCGCCGGTGACCCGCGCGAGGAAGACGCGGTGGACGACCAGGCCGGCCACGAAGAACGGCGGAATGGTGACGAGGGCGCCCACCAGCGGGTCGATGCCGAGCACCACCGCGTAGTAGTAGGTCAGGTACATCCCAAGCATCATGAAATCGCCCTGCGCGAAGTTGACCACGCGCATGACGCCGAAGATGAGGGCGAGGCCGATGCTCATGAGGGCGTAGACGCCCCCCACGAGGAGACCGGTCACGACGTACTGGGTGAGCTCGCTCGCTATCACGGCGCGCCGGGCGCGCGCGCTACTTGTGCCAGACCACGGGGCGCGTGGCCAGGTTCACCGGCACCACCGTGAAGGGCTCACCGTTCTGCCACTGGACGATCAAAGGCACCGCTCCGATGCGGCGGCCGCGCTCGTCGAAGCGGATGCGTCCCGGGGAGAGGGTGGAAGCGGCGGGCCCCGTGCTCAGATCGATCTTGGCCAGCGCGTCGCGGATGGCCTTGGGATCGGCCGACTTCGCCTGCTCCGCGGCCTCCTTGATGAGCCAGACGTGCGCGTACGAGCACAGCGGGTCCTGCGTCATGAAGGGCTCGCCCGTCCGCTGGACGAATTTCTTCACCAGCTCCTCCTGGCCCTTCAAGGGATGGGCGGCCACCACCGACTGGATATTGTCGAGCAGCTCCTTGCCGACGGTCTTCACGTACTCGGGCGTCACCAGCCACGCGCCCACCCCCTGGATATGCGTCTTCACGCCGAACTCTTTCACCTTCTGGAGCACCTGGATCGAGTCGGGGAAGTTCGTGGCGCCGTAGAAGACGAGATCGGGCTGGGTGGCACGGAGCTTCTGCACGATGGAGGTCGCGTCGGGCAGGGGCGGCGTCCACACTTCGTCCACCACCAACTCGATGCCCTTGGCCTGGAGGAGCTTCTCTCGCAACGGCTTGAAGAAGAAGACGGTGGCCGCGGTATTGTCACCGATGAGCGCGGCCTTGCGGATCGGCTGGTTGTTCCGCTTGGCGAGCTCGACCACGAGGTCGAGGGCCTGCTCGGCCTGCGCGGAGGAGACGGGTGAGGTCTGGAAGGTGTACTTGAAGCCGCGCTCCGTGATGCTGTCGGCGTACGACAGGGTCAGCCACGGCACCTGCAGCCGCTCGGCCACTTCGGTGACGCCGAGGGTGAACGAGCTGAGCCATGAGCCGATGCCCGCGCTGATCTTCTCGCGCGTGAGGACGCGCTGGGCGGCGCTCACGGCCTTTTCCACGCTATCGCCGGCGTCGGCCTCGCGCAGGACGATCTTGGCGCCCCCCAAAGCCTTGATGCCGCCCTGGGCATTGATCTCCTCGATGGCCATGTCCGCCCCCATCTTCTTGAGCTGTCCTTGCCGGGCCCACCGGCCGGAGAGGGGAACGACCAGCGCGATCTTGACGTCGTCGACGGCGACCGCGGGCGGAGGACCCACCACGGGCAGGGCGAGGAGCAGGGCAAGCACGAGGGTAACGGCCCGAGCGAGTAGGCTCATCAGCTGGATCCTCCGGCGTTGGAGTGCAGGGACGAAGCGCATCAACTCGAGCGGCGGCTACTATAGCACCTCAAGCGCTACCAGGACGTCACCCTGCTCCTTCTCAAAGACGAATAACATCGCCTCCGCAGGCTGAGGTGGCGGTACTCCACCTCATCGAAACCGCGCAATCATTTCCTTCCCGTACCGCAGCACGTCGTCCGGCGTCTTCACCTGCGCGGGCAATCCCGCAGCCGCGCTGACCGGCACGGCCACCCGTGCCACCCCACGCTTGGCCAATGCTTCGATCTCCGCCGGGTCAGAGGGAGCAGCCACGGTGATCTCGATACCGGTCGGATCGCGCCCCGCCGCCTCCGCGGCCCGGCGCATCTCGTCGAGGAGCTCCGGCGGTGCCGGCCGCGCGGGAAAGTAGCCGTCGCCGAGTCTCCCCGCGCGTCGGGCCGCCGCGGCCGTGTCTCCGCCCACGATGATGGGAATCCGACGTTGCGGAGGCAGCGGACGGCAGAACACCTGGTCGAAGGAAACGAATCGCCCCTGGTAGCTCGCGCGCTCCTGGCTCCACAGGGCGCGCATGGCCGCGACATAGTCGTCCGTACGCGGGCCGCGGTCCTCGAAGGGCACACCCAGCGCGGCGAATTCCTCGGCGAGCCAGCCCACGCCAATGCCCAGGAGGACGCGTCCGCCGCCCGCCAGATGATCGAGGGTGGCGATCTCCTTGGCGGTGACCACGGGATTGCGCTGAGGAAGGATGAGAATGGCCGTGCCGAGCTTGATCGTGCGCGTGGCCGAGGCGATGTAGGCGAGCCAGATGAGCGGATCGGGGATAGGGAAGTCCTCGAGGCCCGAGCCCATCCGCCCGCTCGGCGAATAGGGATAGCGCGACTGATAGGCGTGGGGCACCACCACGTGCTCCACCGTCCAGATCGAGTCGAAGCCGGCGGCCTCGGCCGCCTGCGCCAGTTCCACTGCGGCCGGACCGCTCGAGTGGCGTCCGAGGCTGGCGTAGCGCAGTCCAAATTTCATGAGCGGCCTCCTGTCAGGGGGTTGGCGTCATCCGGACGTCTCGATAGCGGGTGATCGAGGAACCGATGATCGCAGTCGAGGCATCGATAGCGATGCTTGCCCCGAAACTTCAGGACCAGACGCTCAAAGACGCTCTGGCGCTCGACGCGGACAACTGTACGGCTTTGACATTTGCTGCATACATGACCCGTTCTTACGGCGTGGTCCCGGCGGTCAGTACTGGTGAAGCGCCGCGCCATCAGTCTCCCAAAGAAGAAAGCGCCCCACGGCAAGGCCACCGAACCGAGCGCAACAAGCGCCAGGGCACGCAGGAGCGAAACGGGGGCGGGGCGAGCACGGGGAGAGTCATAGAAGGTGGCAAGATTCTCGTAGACGAGCACCGCTCTTCCCTCGGAGGAGGCCACGGCCTTCATGGCCTGGCCACGTGTATAGAGCATCGACGGCTGGCCTGGCAACGAGACGACGTAGAGATGACTGATGTCACCCCCCGGAGCCAGATGAAACAATGAAGGAGGCACCACGGGCAATAGCGTGACGTTCATGCCATCTCCGATCGTCACATCCGACAGGGCCGCCCACGCGGGCGGATCGCTGTTCAACAGCCTGCTCGCGATCTGCGAGTCCGTGAGTGCGGCGTACTCGGGATTGGCGAATCGGAGCGACCGGAGCATCGCCCCTCTTGTCCCCGCCTTCTCGATGGCGGCTGGTGCAGATCGGTCGAGTTCTTCCTTGATCTGCCGATCGGTGAACCCCGGGGGAAACTGAACCACCCCCAGCTGCATGACATAGACCTCGGGGTGATCGTACGTCCTTGACCGTGTCGCTTCGTTCCACACGCTCTTTTGTTCCGACCACACCATCCCAACAACGAGGGCGCCGGCAAGAAGGAATACCAGAGAGACGCCGATGGTCACTCGACGGGAAACAGCCTCGAGGCTCGTTCTGGAAGCGTGGCGGCGTTTTCTTAGCATGGTCAGGAAGCGTGAATGGTCGATGTCGAGGACCTAGGGTTCCCCGTTGGTCCGGCTTGCAGAGCCTGAAAGGAACAGAGCGTCCCAGCCGAGTCGCAGGCCGGTGCGACTCTCGTGCCATTCCGCGAATCCCTTTATTCACGCCTACGTAGTTGGGACACGGCACAAATCGCGGCGCGAAGTGTAAGCAGGGTCGACAGCTCATCGCGCCTTCCAGTTCGGCTTGCGCTTCTCGGCGAAGGCGCGCGGTCCCTCGACGGTGTCCTCGGACCGGCGCATCCGGTCCGCTTCCGTGTAGCCGAGCTTGAGCGCGATGTCCAAGGGGTGGCCCAAGCCCATGAGCGCCGCCTGCTTGCTGGCACGGATGGACAGGGGCGCGCAGTCCAGGATCTCGTGGGCCCATGTGAGCGCGGCGGGCATGAGCTCGGCCCGCGGCACGACCTCGTTGACGACCCCGAGCCGGTACGCCTCCTGGGCGGTCATGTGACGGCCGGTGAGGATGTAGCCCATGGCGATCTTGTGCGGGATCATGCGCGGCAGGCGATGGACGCCGCCCGCTCCCGCCATCAGGCCGACGCGAGGCTCGGGCAGGCCGAGCCGGGCGGAGTCGGCGGCCACGATGATGTCGCACGCCAGCGCCATCTCGAAGCCCCCGCCCAGCGCGTAGCCGTTGACGGCGGCGAGGATCGGCTTCCAGTTGGTCGTGCGGTTGGCGAGGCCGCCGAACCCGCTCTCGGCCATGCGCACCATGTCCCGGCCGTGCTCGGCGGTGAAGCGCAGATCGTTGCCGGCCGAGAACGCCTTGTCGCCGGCACCGGTGAGGATGCCGACCCAGAGGTCGGGATCGCGCTCGAAATCGTTCCAGATCTCGTGCAGCTCGAAGTTGGCCGGCGGGTGGAGCGCGTTCATCCGGTCGGGACGGTTGATGGTGACGATGGCGATGCGGCCCTGCTTCTCATAGGTCGCGAACTCGTAGGCCATGGCTGTCACCGTCCCTTGAAGACGGGTTTGCGCTTCTCGACGAACGCGGCCGCCGACTCGCGAAAGTCATCGGTGAGGTGAAGGCCCCGCCCCTGGGTGTACAGACGGGATTGGCGCTGCATCTCGTTGACGAACCAGCGCATGACCCGGACGTTCGCGCGCACGGCCAGCGGCGGGTTCTCGATGATCTGGCCGGCCAGCGCCTCCGCCGTGGCCATCAAGTCGGTGCGAGGCACCACCCGATTGACCATGCCGTGCTGGAGCCCCTCCTCGGCGCTGAACATCCGGCCCGTCAGCGCCACCTCGTTGGCGAAACGACTCCCTGTCCAGAACCAGGTGGCGACCCAGTGCTGAGCGCCGCCGAGGCCGCGTTGCACCTCGCGAATCTGGAACTGCGTCCCCGCGGCGGCGATCACGAGGTCGCAGGACTGGGAGAGCGAGTAGCCGAGTCCGAGGGCATAGCCGTGGACGGCGGCGATGACCGGTTTCCAGTTGACGGTGTCGCCCAGTCCGTTCTCCCGGGAACGGCGCCCGGCCGGCCCGCCCAGCCGACGCATCTCTTCAGGCGTGCGCAGCTGGCGTTGCTGCACGTCGGCGCCGGAGCAGAAGGCGCGGCCGGCGCCGGACAGAATGGCGACCTGCAGGTCGGTATCGGCGTCGAACTCGAACAGGGCGTCGTTGACCTCCTCCACCAGCTGGTCGGTGGCGGCGTTGAGCTTCTCCGGCCGGTTCAGCGTGATGAGGCAGATCGGTCCTCTCCTCTCGTAGAGCACCGTCTCGAACTTCGGCAGGGCGTGACGACTGGTGGCCATCGTGCGCTCCTCTCTGGGCGGTCGCCGTTCGGCGTGGGGCGATTCTACTGCCGGCGCGACTGGCAGGGCAACGACGGCAAGCTCGGCTGGCCGCGATGGAGCGGCCACCGCGGGACTCCGGTGGGTGGTCTCCGGGCGACGGAGCGCGCTAGGGAGCGAGGGCGAGCCGCTGACCTCGGGTGAGGCTCTCGCCCAGAACCTCGGTGTCCGCGCCGTCGGTCAGCCCGAGCTGGACCGTGACAGGACTGAGGCGACTGTGGGCGCCGAGGACCCAGACGGTCCCCGTGCGCGGCGAGCCGGTCTCGGCGAGGTCTGGTGCCTGGGTCGCCCCGTCGGTGGGGGCCGGGGCCGGCGGCGACTCCGGGGACGGGCGGAACCGGAGGGCCGCGTTCGGCACCTTCAGCACGTCGGGACGGCTGTCCGTGACGATGCGCACGGTCGCGCTCATGCCCGGCAGGAGAAGCTTGCGCGGGTCATCGATGCCGACCAGCACGCTGTAGATGACCCGGTTCTGCACGAGCCTGGCGGTCTTCCGGATTTGCAGTACCTTCCCCGGGAACGTCTCCGTCGGAAGCGAGTCGACGGTGACGCGGGCGGGCTGTCCGGGCTGGATGCGTCCGATATCCGCCTCTCCCACGTTCGCCTCGATCTTCATCTTGCTGAGATCCTGGGCGATCGTGAACAGGGTCGGGCTGGCGAGGGTCGTCGTCACGGTCTCACCCACGTCCACGTTGCGGGAGATCACGACGCCGTCCACGGGTGAGCGGATGGAGGCTCGATCGACGTCGACGTGTGCCTGCTGGAGCGCCGCCTGCTTCTGCCTCACGCTGGCCCGGGCGGCCTCCAGGAGCGCGGCGGCGACTTGGATCTGAGCCTCGGCCGAATCGACGTTGGATGTCATGGCCTGGAGCTGCGCACGGCTGGAGTCGAGCTGGGCCTGGGCCGAGCGCACCGCCGACGCGCGTGCGACCTCATCGGCCCGGACCGCGTCGAGCTGGGCGAGCGCGGTGTCGTACGTCGTGCGCGCGCCCTCGGCATCGCTGCGCGAGATCAAGTCGCGGCTGGCGAGCTCCTCTTTGCGTTCCATATCGCGCTTGGCGTCCCGGAGGAACACGGTGGCCTTGGCCGTCTGCGCCTTGGCGGCCACGACCGCCGCGCGAGCGTTGTCCAGGTCGGCGGCGGCGCGCTCGATCTGGGCCCGCTGATTGAGGCCGTACGCCTTGGCGGAGGCCACCTCGGCCTTGGCCCGCTCGAGCTGTCCGCGCTGGTTCGACACCTGAGCCTCGGCGGCCTCGAGCTCGGCGCGCGCCTGCATCACCTTGGAGTCGAGGACGTCGGGATCGATCCTGGCCAACAGCTGCCCCCGCTTGACGATGGAGTTGAAGTCGACGTGAATCTCCCTGATCTGGCCGGACACCTGGGCGCCCACGGGGACGGTCATGACGGGCGCCGCAGTTCCGCTGGCGGAGATGCTGACGGTGAGAGGGCCCCGCTCCACTTGGGTGGTGGAGAATGCCTCGCGTGTATTCCGATGACCGTACAGGTAGACGCCAACAACCACTCCAAGCGCCAACACCAGAAGGACTGCATTCCGTGCCTTCGTTTTGACCACTGGGCCTCCGTGCGCGTTCGTTCCTGCGCTATGGCATAGCCGGCTCAGCCACTGCCACGTCACCCGCATATCCTATCGAGCCGCGCGAGCGACAGTCAAGAGAAGCTCCCGCCCTGACGCGCAGAGCGCCCTCATGCACGCCGCGGTGCGATTCAGGAGGTGGGAGCTACGTCGCCCGAGGGAACGCCGGCATGACCTCTCGGGCGAACCGCGTGAGCTGCTCGATCATGAGCTCTCGCGGCGTTCCGATGGCCCAGGCGATCATGACGTGGTCCAGCCCGGGATACCGCTGCTCGATCTCCTTCAGGTAGGCGCATTGTCCTTGACCACTCCCCACCCGGCGACTAAGCTCTCGGCACCTGTCGAGCGGAGGACACCAGTGGCGACGACCGAGGCCGTCTTCAACCCGCTTCTGCCCGAGTTCCACGCGAATCCCTATCCCTTCTATGAGCAGCTGCGCGAGAAGGATCCCGTGCACGAGAGCCCGCTGGGCTTTCTGGTCCTCACGCGTTATGACGACGTGGTCATGGCCCTCCGCGATCCGCGCTTCGGTCGGGTCGGTTTTGAAGCGCTGCTCGCGGCGCAGTATGGGCCCGAGGGTGCGGAAGGACGGCTTCCGCGGTCGATGCTGATGCGCGATCCACCGGACCACACGCGGTTGCGGACGCTCGTGAGCAAGGCGTTCACGCCTCGAGTCATCGAAGAGATGCGCCCCCACATCCAGGCCATCGTGCACCGCCTCCTCGATCAGGTGCGGAACCGCGAGGGCATGGATGTGATCGCCGATCTGGCCTATCCGCTCCCCGTGACGGTGATCTGCGAGATGTTGGGGGTCCCCCTCGATGATCACGTCGCGATCAGGGACTGGTCCTCCGACATTGCGCGGAGCCTCGACTCGATCGGGCTCCTCGCGGATCCAGAGGTGATGGCACGCGGCGACAAGGCGCGTCGCGCCCTGACCGAGTATTTTCGCGGCCTGCTTCCCGAGCGCCGCTGGCGTCCCCGGGCAGATCTCCTGAGCCAGCTGATCGCCGTCGAAGAGCGGGGAGACAGGCTGAACGAGAGCGAATTGCTGTCGATGTGCCTGTTGCTGTTCATCGCCGGTCACGAGACTACGGTGAACCTCATCGGGAACGGCGTGCTGGCCCTGTTGCGCCATCCCGACGAGCTCAAGAAGCTCCGGGATCAACCGGGTCTCATCCCTCTCGCCATCGAGGAGCTGCTGCGGTACGACAGCCCGGTCCAGTGGACGGCGCGGATCACCAACACGGATGTCGAAGTCCAAGGTCGCCAGATCCCGAATGGGGCGATGGTCGTTGCTGCCATCGGCGCCGCCAATCGCGACCCGAGCCAGTTTCGCGATCCCGACCGGCTCGACATCGCCCGCGAAGGCAATCGCCACGTGGCCTTCGGCTTCGGCATCCACTTCTGCCTCGGAGCGCCCCTGGCGCGCGTAGAGGGGCAGATCGCCTTGGGCACGCTTCTTCGCCGGATGCCGGCCCTCGCACTACAGACCGCGACCCCGGAATGGCGGGATTCGTCCGCGCTTCGAGGCCTCAAGACACTCCCGGTGACGTTCGAGGGCTCGCGATGCCAGTAGCGGACCAGCAGACGAGGCAGCGGATACCCGGATATTGTGCGCTGTGTATCTCTCGGTGCGGCTCGATCGCCGTCGTGGAGAACGGTCGCTTCGTGGCGCTGGAGCCCGATCCGTCGCACCCCACCGGCCAGGCCCTCTGCGCCAAGGGGCGCGCCGCGCCGGAGCTCGTCTATCACCCGGGCCGGCTGCTCTATCCGCTGAAGCGGACGCGTCCCAAGGGCGATCCGGACCCGGGCTGGCAACGGATCAGCTGGGACGAGGCCCTCGACCTGACCGCGACCAGGTTGCGGCAGCTCGCCGCGCGACACGGCCCGGAGAGCGTCGTGTTCAGCTTGGTCTCGGCTTCCACGTCGGCGATCGCGGACTCTACGCCCTGGATCCAGCGTTTGATGCGGGCCTTCGGCAGCCCGAACCTCTGCGGATCGATGGAGCTGTGCGGCTGGGGGCGGATATATGCCACGCGCTTCACCTACGGTACCGGCGTGGGCGTCCCGGGCACGCCCATGCCGGACCTCGAGAACGCCGGCTGCATCCTGTTCTGGGGGTATAACCCGAGCGTCGCGCGGCTCACCCACGCCACCGCGACGGTGGCGGCGCTCAAGCGCGGCGCCCGTCTCATCGTGGTCGATCCGCGCCGCGCCGGGCTCGGCAACAAGGCCGATGTCTGGCTGCGCGTGCGGCCCGGCAGCGACGGGGCCCTCGCCCTCGGGATCGCCAACATCATGATCGAGCGCGGCTGGTACGATCGCGCCTTCGTCCGCGACTGGACGAATGGCCCGCTGCTCGTTCGCGCGGACAACGGACGATTGCTGAGGGAGGGCGACCTTTCGCCCAAAGCGAGTGCGCGGAAGTACGTGGCCTGGGACGCGATAGCGCAGCGCCCTCTCGTCTACGACCCCGTCCTCCGACGCTACGAGGGGGACGGCGCCGAGCCGGCCCTGTTCGGTGAGCGCAAGATCGGTACGGAGCACGGCGACCTCGTCTGTCGGCCTGCCTTCGAGCTTTTCGCCGACCTGTGTCGGCGCTACTCCCCCGAGGCGGTCGAGGCGATCTGCGGGGTCGAGCGCGATCAGATCGAGCGGTCCGCGCGGCTGCTCTGGGAGTCGCGGCCCGTGTCCTACTACGCCTGGAGCGGCGTTGAACAGCAGAGCAACGCTACTCAGATCTTCCGGGCCATCTCGATGCTCTACGCCCTGACCGGCAGCTTCGAGGCACAGGGCGGGAACGTGCTCTTCCCGAGCACGCCGGCCGCGAACGTGGCAGGAGACGAGCTGCTGTCAGCGGAACAGCTCGCCCGCTCGCTCGGCCGCCAAGAGCGGCCGTTGGGCCCGTCCCGCTGGGGGTGGGTCACGACGGACGAGGTGTACCGCGGCATCCTGGAGCAGCATCCCTATGCGGTGCGGGGGTTGGTCGGGTTCGGGGCCAATTTGCTCCTCGCCCATGCCGATGTCCGCCGGGGTCGAGAGGCGCTGGCCGCGCTCGACTTCTATGTCCACGCCGACCTGTTCATGAACCCCACCGCCGAGCTGGCCGACGTCGTGCTGCCCGTCGCGAGCCCCTTCGAGCGGGAGGGCCTCAAGATCGGTTTCGACGTGAGCGAAGCGGCGCAGTCGCTGGTGCAGCTGCGACGCCCCGTGGTCGAGCCCCGCGGCGAGGCCCGATCGGATACCGACATCGTGTTTGATCTGGCCTGCCGGCTCGGCCTCGGCGCTCACTTCTGGGATGGCAACGTCGATGCGGCCTACCGCTACCAGCTTGGCCCGTCCGGCGTGTCGCTCGAAGCGCTCCGCGGTGACCCGGCCGGAGTGCGGGTGCCGCTGCAAACGCGCTACCGCAAGTACGCCGAACAGAAGGAGGGCATCCCGAACGGGTTCGCCACGCCCACGCGCAAGATCGAGCTCTACTCCGAGGAGCTGCTGGAGCACGGCTACCCGCCGCTGCCGGACCACGAGGAGCCGTTGATCGGTCCGCGGTCACGCCCCGAGCTGGCCGAGCGCTATCCGTTGATCCTGACCTGCGCCAAGCACACGCAGTTCTGCGAGAGCCAGCACCGCGCCCTGCCGAGCTTGCGGCGGCGCACCCGCGACCCGGAGGTGGAGCTGCACCCGGAAGCCGCTGCCGAGCGCAACATCGGTCCGGGGGACTGGGTGACCGTCGAGACCGCGGAGGGGCGCATCCGGGCGCGCGCCCGATTGAACGATAGTCTGGAGCCGAGGGTGGTCTGTGGCCAGCATGGCTGGTGGCAGGCCTGTCCGGAAATCGGCGCGCCTGGCTACGACCCCTTCGGTCCGGACGGCGCCAACTTCAACCTCATCATCGGCAACGCCGCCATCGACCCGATCAGCGGATCGGTTCCCCACCGCGCCTACCTCTGTCAGATCCGCCGAGCGGACTAAGCGTTCCGCGGAGAGTCAGGGCAGGTTCGTCCTGAAGAAGCCGACGGTGCGTTCCCACGCTTCCGGGCCGCTTGACGACGAGTTTCTTTGGGTAGATTCTCGGCGCGTCGACGGGCGGCCAGACGGTCCTTGATCGAGAGGCGCCGATAGGGCGAGGAGGGTCCGACCATGCTGTCACGCGAAGAGAACGAGCGAGTCACCCGCGTCGGCCGCGGCACGCCCATGGGCGAGGCGATGCGTCACTACTGGCTCCCCGCCCTCCTGACCTGGGAGCTGCCCGAGGCCGATTGCCCGCCCGTGCGTGTCAAGCTGCTCGGCGAGGAGCTGGTGGCCTTCCGCGACTCGCGGGGGCGCATCGGGCTCCTGGACGAGCGCTGCCCGCACCGGCAGGCGTCGCTCTTCCTCGGGCGCAACGAGGAGTGCGGGCTGCGCTGCGTCTACCACGGCTGGAAGTTCGACGTCGAGGGCCGCTGCGTGGAGATGATGAACGAGCCGGAGGAGCTGAGCTTCGCGCACAAGATCCGCACCGGAGCGTATCCGACGGTGGAGGCGGGCGGGATCATCTGGGCCTACCTCGGCCCCGCGGCCCCACGGCCCGCGCCGCCGCATTTCGCCTGGACCCAGGCGTCTCCCACGCATCGTCACGTCTCCAAGGTCATCCAGGAGAGCAACTGGCTCCAGGGCCTCGAGGGCGGCATCGATACCTCGCACGTCCCGATCCTGCACCGTGTGCTCACCACCGACTCTTCGCGGCCCGGCTTCAAGCCGGGGGATCCCTTCGTGGTGGGCAAGGCGCCCACCCTCGAGCTCGATATCACGGACTACGGCTATCGATACGCCGGTCTGCGGCCTCTGCAGAGCGGAGAGACGCACATCCGCGCCTATCACTTCATCCTGCCCTTCCATCAGATCCGCCCCGCGCGCACGGGCTCGGGCAGTCGCGGCTTTTCCGGCGCGGCGGGCCACATCTGGGTGCCCATGGATGACGAGACCACCATGGTCTACAACTGGGAGCACAGCACGACGGCGCCGCTGACCGACGAGGACCGTCTGGAGGTCCGTCTGGGCAACGGCCCCCTGGATGTCGATCAGGCCACCTTCCGCTCCAAGCGCAATCGCGAGAACAACTATCTCCTGGATCGCCGCGTGCAGAAGACCGAGACCTTCACGGGGATCGACGGGGTCAATGCGCAGGACCGCGCGGTGCAAGAGAGCATGGGCGGGATCGTCGATCGCACCCGCGAGCATCTCGGACCCGCCGACAAGGCCGTCATCCAGGCCCGCCGGCTGCTCCTTCAGGCAATCACGACGGTCGAGGCCGGAGGCACGCCCCTGGGCGTCGAGCCGACCTACTACGCGCTGCACCCGGCGGAGGCGGTGCTGCCTCGCGACGCCGACTGGCGGACCCTGGTCGCTCCCGACACGCCGCGCCGGGAGGTCTTGCAGCAGGCGTAGCTCGGACTCTTGGGAAA
>WNGB01003878.1_pt1 | contig 25076 bp, 19 predicted proteins | sample 5400681 | NCBI WGS metagenome assembly WNGB01 (sample SAMN13153367, study PRJNA577476) | soil metagenome | isolation source: 115 cm soil or saprolite under grassland replicate 2 | place: USA:California | collected 2016-06-15
GTCGAGTTCAAAGGCCACGTCGCGGCCGACAAGGTAGCACGGCCGGCGCGTACGCGGCACGGGGCACGGGCATGAGGATTGAACTGGACGCGCCCGGCCCGGACGGCAAGCCGGTCCCGCACTGGCTCTCGAAGCCGGCGCCCGCCGGGCTCAAGCTCATCGTTCGCAAGGTGGGGCCCCGGCAGCTTCGGCTCGCACTACGGGACCGGCCGCGTCATCTCCGCATCGTGAAGTAGTCTCCCGCCCACACTACGCCCCGGTGCCCTCGGCCGGGGCGCGGGTGTTGTTTAGACGGCGGACGGCCCACGGTGCGGTTCCACCTCAACCCGCGGCTCCGCGCCGACGGGCATCCCCGAGCGCGCCCCGTCCGGCCCAAGAGGCACGCAGCCCCTGAAGTAACCTCGGCGACGACCCGACCAGACCGCCTCGTGGGTTTGCTCAGAAAATCACGCCGGCGAGCTAGGGTGGGCCATCGGCCCATCACCATTTTGTCGGTTTTGTCGGTGACTCGCGTCTCACCCTGTGGCGCACCGCGGGGCGGCGAAACGAAGCCGAACCGGTCATGTAGCGCGTCGCGTCAGACCGGAAACGTCGGGTCCAGTTCCTGATAATTCCCCTGACGACCAGCCTCAGGATCAGGCTCGGCGCGTGGACCACCTAACGTATTAGGCGTCCCAGCGCCGGTGCGGATCACGAGGCTCTTGAGCGGAAGCTTGCGAGCCGGTCCGTATGAACTTCTCGTGGGGCACGGCTCCGGCTCCTGACTGGCCGTCACCACGGCGATCAGGTATCCGAGCAGCCGAAAGCCCCGACGGTCCCCGAAGTCCCCGATGCCCAGCGGGCTATAACGTCGGTGACGTAGAAGTGTTAGTAACAAGGCCCGAGGGGGAGGCAACGACTGTTCGACCACCTTCTCCAAGAGGAGTCGCCCATGCGACGTGAGGATCTGGATCGTCTGAGTCGGCCATACCCTGCCGGGGGACGTCCCGAGAGGCGGCTCGGGGAAGCGCTTGGGGTGCCACTTCCAGCCGTTGCCAACCTTCATGACGCTGTTGCTGCGGATCTCGACGAGCGGGTCTACGGGGTTGGCTGGTGGGCACCGCATCCCGGCACGTCGCGCCGAATCCTCATCAGTGATCACCTGATCCAGTGCGTCGCGAGCATCCCGAGGAATCTTGTGGAGGCCCGGCTTCATCTCCTCGAAGCATTCGACTGCTGGCAACGCGAAAGTGATTTTGTAGCCGACGCGGCCTCCCTCGGTCGGGATGGGCGGTTGCAGATTCGGCTTCCCTCGCGCGTAAAACCCGCTGACGATCTTCCCCATGCTCTGGCGAGCCTCCATGTTGCAGGCTTCTTCCGTGCCGTCATCGCCGCTCTTGACTGCCTCGGAGCATCGGTCGTCGGCGTTCTCGCCCTACCCGTCCGCATCTTGAGAGCCGATCTCAGAATGTCTCAGGCCGCTCTTGCCAGAGTCGAGGCAGGCTCAAGTCGAGGAGCGGCATTACAGACCGCCGTCGCCGCCGCTCTGGAGGGGCTGGCAGGCGAGGTCGGGCCGATTGGATGGCTCGATTGGACGCTGGCGTTCCGCCACATGCTCGTCCATCGCGCGCGGCGGCTCCAGTTCACGCAACTCCGTCCTCGCGACCCCTTGATCCTCGGGCCCGATGGCCGCCAGGTCCTCAGAGTTGAAGCTCTGCAGCACCTCTCACGCGACCCAGGGTTGTCGGACGTCGAGGCTCTCCTCGGTCGCGGCCGACAGAACCTCGTCCTCACCGAAAGGGCAGAAGCGACGCTCGACGGTGTCCTGAGGAGCACGCTGAGACTCGTCGACGGGACTGCTGGCCATCTGCTCGAGGCGTGGCGGCAGCGCAGGGCCGACCCTGGGCTCCTTGTTCAGCCGCGGGAGGAGTGGCCGGACGTCCCATCATCCGCGCTCTCGGACTTTCCCGGGTACTTCCCTGGAAGCGTTGATGTCGATCCTGGAATACTGATCGGCGGACCTGACATGCCGAGGCGGCTCATCACAGCGGCGCTCACTGACGATCGGATCGGGGAGTGGCAACACTTTTGAGCGCCGAGCGTGTCGGCCCCGATGACGATGCCCTGCGGGAGATCCGTGCTTTGTTCGACGACACGACGCGCATCCTGACCGTACTCGCCGAACTGACCCGGAAGAACCCGCGTGACGCAGGAACTCAGGAACTAATGACATACCGCGTCGTAACGGGCGATCTCTGGCGGAAGATCTTGGAACACTCCCGCGCGACCGCTCTGCTGCTCGACCAACAGATGTTCGACTCGGCCGCCCTTGTTGCCCGAACCGGCTACGAAGTCATCATCAACCTGCTCTATATGCTCTCGCAGGGCAACAAGATCGAGAACGCGCTACGGTTCCGGGTCCGGAGCTTGCTGGAGATCGAACAGGAGATGAAAACCCTGCCCTCCGGCGACGATGCTCGGCGGCGGCTCACCACTTTCGCTCCTGAGCTTGTGCGCGCTGTCCACGCCACAAGCCGGGCAGGGCGCGGGCGGTTATGGGCCGGCCTCACCCTCCGCGCGATGGCCGAGGCCATCGGGGTCTTTGGTCACGAGGGAGCCTACGGCGCCATGTCCTGGGCTACTCACGGGCGGCTCGGTGGCTTCGACGTTATCATCGAGGCGACCGAAGAGGGTGATCTTCAGAAAGTCTCCTTCGCGTCCCGATCCGCTCCGCAGCACTACGAAGCTCTCGCCAACCATGCGCGCCGGATGCTGCGGCAAACCTATTACGTCCTCATGGTGGACTGGTTCGGCGAAGCACCACCGCTCGGCGGGATTGACCCGGAGGAGGTACTCCGCTATATGGACCGACGGTATCCGCGGTAGAGTCCTCTCCCAGAACACTCGACAAACGAGGACCGTTCGACACCCTGGAATCGACGATCACCACTCGGACTACCCGATCCTTTTCACCTCACGGTAGGCGCATACCCGGTCAGGCCCAGCGAGCCAGGTTCAGGCATCCGGTACTTGTCCCACAACGGCCCGAACTTCTTCGCAAGAGCATCGGCCTCGACAGCATGGATCGGATCGGCGAAGAGCGCGTGCAGCATGCGGTGGACGCCCCAATAGAGGGCTGGGACCGAAATTGTGAACTGGCTCGCGCATGACGGTACTGTTGTCTCGGTGATTGTCGCGAGTGCCCACGCAGGCCTATTGGTACTGTCCTCCAGTTCTGCAACCTCGGCCGGTCGGAGCGACCACTTCTTCAACACGATCTCGTTCCCTTTCGATGCGCTGGACGGGGGCTCATCCAGACCGAGGCGGTGAGTCAACGGGTTCCTGGTCGCCTTGTATAGTAAGGTCACGCCATCGGCCTTGCTCAGTGGCTCCCCGACCCACGGGTAGAACTCCCCCAGCAGTCCTTTGAAGCGACAGCCCGCCTGCCCCGCCATGGTGAGCGCCTTCTCGCTGGCGTTGTAGAAGCAGACCGAACATCCAGAGATGATGTTGAACAACACGGCGGCGGTGGCGAAATTACAGCCGCCAGTCAGGCCTTCCATCGGGAGCCTCAACATCGTCCGTATGTCATCGAACTGCATGTCCACATGCTCGAGGAGAAGGCGCTTTAGAGCAGCGTGCGCGCGAACCTCAGGGAACTCGGATGGCAGCATCCAGACCCTCCTTGAAGGCCGAGGTTATCTCGCGTCCTTCCGAGTCGTCCACCCGCACCAGCCGCCCCCCGCCATCGTAGCGGTAGCTCGTCCCGGAGCCATCGGCGAAGCTGGAAGTCGTCAGGCGGTTCAGCGAATCGTAAACAAACGCGCTGACCTGGCCCTTGCGGTCGGTGCGTTGGGTCACGTTGCTGGCGAGATCGTACACGAAAGACTCGCTCGCTCCGAGGAGATCAGTGCGCGTGGCCAGGCGGTCCATCGAGTCGTAGGTGTGGGAGGTCGGCGGGTTGGGACGCGCATCGGTGACGGTGAGAAGATTCCCGTTCCCGTCGTAGGTGAAGCCTGTGAGACCGCCGAGGGCGTCGGTGATAGTCCTGACCTGGTTCAGCGGATCGTAGGCGAACGCCGTCGCTTGACCGCGGGGATCGATCTGGCGGATGAGACGACTGGCGGCGTCGTATTCGAAGCGCGTGGTGTTGCCCAAGGGATCGGTGGTCGTCGCGAGGTTACCGACACTGTCGTAGGTGAAGGTGGTGGTATGGCCGAGAGGGTCTGCGACCGTGAGCGGCTGGCCAGCGGTGTTGTACGTGAGCGTGGTGTTCTTGCCGCGGGGATCGGTGATGGTCCGGAGGTTGCCCTGGGCGTCGTAGGCGAACTGGGTCGGCGGAGTCACCGGATTGGTGGTCGAGGTGACCTTGTTGAAGGTCGGGTCGTAGGTGAAGCCACGCGGGGTGCCGGCCGGGTCGGTGATGGTGGTGACGTTGCCCTGGGCGTCGTAGGCGAAGCGGGTCGTGCGGCCCAGCGGATCGGTGGTCGCGGTCAGCAGATTCGTCCCCGGCGCGTACTCGAAGGTGGTCGTCTGCCCGAGCGCGTCGCTTTGTGAGAGCGTGTCGCCACGGCTATCGAAGCGAGAGAAATTCCACATCCGGCCCCGGGCTCTGGCCGAGCGCCTTCGGGCCAGCCGTGTCGCCGTTGACTAGGTCATTCGTCGTCGTCACGACCGGAGTGCTGGCGCCGGCCGGGCCTGAGACGAGACCGGCAGGAGCGCCAGCCCCACCGCGACGGTCGGAACTCAGGGCGCAAACGACACAGCGGCCGTGCTCACCGCGACGATATCGCCGGCGTCGATCGAATTGTCTGCGAGAGCTCCGGATTTCACCGCCGCTACGAACAGAACGTACCCACCCGGAGGCTCTCCGCCGGTCCAGGAATACCCGAAGAACGTGGGCTGACTGTACGTAAAGGGCGTGGTGAGGTCGATCCCGGCAACGATCGGCTGCAACGTGGCCGGCTTCGCCAAGCTCCCCACGCCGCTGGCGAACTCGAGGTTGGTGAAGAACACTAGCGTGTCACCATCCGGCAGCACGACACCAAAGTAGAAATCGACGACCGCAGGCAGCCCGGGATTCTCGACGCCCACCGAGACGGTAAGCGAGTCACCGATCCTGAAACTGACGCGGTTCGGTGCGATCGAGATAGAAGCATTATTGTTCTCGGTGGGCACCGCGAGAAAGCCCTGGGCTAACAGCCCGGCCTCTAAGGGCTCGACGACAAAGGACCCCACGATCTGGCCAGCGTCGTTGATCCCGGAGGCCCAGGTGTTGGTGGCGCCCGGCACCTCGATCCTCGTGAACGTGTCCCCGTCCTTGAGAAAGCCGTGGTACCCGGTGGCATCGACAAACCACCCGACGATCTGGCCAGCGTCGTTGATCCCGGAGGCCCAGGTGTTGGTGGCGCCTGGCACCTCGATCGTCGTGAACGTGTCCCCGTCCTTGAGAAAGCCGTGATACCCGGTGGCATCGACAAACCACCCGACGATCTGGCCGACACCGTTGATCCCGTAGGCCTCGGTGCCGGACGCGCCGGGCGCATCGATGATGGTGAACGTGTCCGCGTCCTTGAGGAAGCCGTGTCGCCCAGTCGCGTCGTAAGACGACCCCACGATCTGACCAGCGATGTTGATCCCGTGGGCCAGGGTGCTATATGCGCCCGGGACGAAGAAGAAGGTGGTCCCGGCTCCATCCTTTAGGAAGCCGTCGTCCGCGCCCAATCCTCTATATCCCACGATCTGGCCAGCGTCGTTGATCCCGTGGAAAAAGGTGGGAGGGTGGCATTTCCCTTCGCAAGAGCCGCCCGGCCCGCCGTAGCTGAACAAAGTGGACGTGCCCGACTCCCAGAGAAAGCCGTAGATGTCGAAGTCGCCCCACTCTTCGTTGTCGAAGAACACAGCGCCCACGATCTGGCCGGCGGTGTTGACCCCGAAGGCCTCGGTAGTACTGCCGCCGGCATCGATGGTCGAGAAGCTAAATACCGGTGCCGCGTACGTAGCGTACGGACCGGCGAGCGCCAGGACCATAGCCACGAGGACGACGACGGTGAGCATCAACATGCGTCGCATCGATTTTCTCCCGGCGACCGATGTCGCGCCTCGATCCTCGGGGCTCGCTTCGGCCCGAATCTTCGTTTGGTGGCCTGATGTGACATCGGGTCCCGCGAACCTTCTGCTCGTGTTCACCCTCCAGCACACCGACCAACTCTTGATCCACGTCATGTCCCAGCCCTCCCTTTTGTTGGGCGAACCGCAGATTCTGTCTCGCACCGTCTGCGTTCGTCTGCTAGAACAGACTCTGTCGGAACGGCCTTCTTGCCTCAATCGACACCTTTTGTTCAAAACGCCCCGAATGCTAGACTTCCGCCGCGAGGTTCTTCCATCGCAGACCGTCGTAACGGAGGAAGCGATCAACGCGGATCTCCTCGACCTGGTGAGACGCTGTCGGGGTGGGGATCCAGACGCCTGGAGGGCCCTCCTGTCACCCTTCCAGGAAATTGGCCGCCGCGCGCTCCGATCCTTCCGGCTGCCGGTGGCCGATTCGGACGACATCCTCTCGGACGTGCTCACCGCCCTCTATGCTGGCGGCCTCGCTCAGTTCCGCGGCGGGACGATCGGCGAGTTCATCGCCTTCCTGAAGGCCGTGGTTCGCAATCGGGCCATCGACTTCCTGAAAGAAAGGAACAAGTGGGCCCCGACAGGGTCCCCGGTTGAGGGTCGTACGGAAGAATCGGCCGCCCCGCCCGCCGGGCGAGACCCCTTCGACGTCTCCTCGGGGATCGCCGACGACGAGTGCGTGGAATTTCTGCGACAGGAGGTGGCCAAGCTCAAAAAAGAGGACCGCGAGCTCTTTCTCATGAAGGCCCGCGGACTCAAGGAGCGGGAAATCGTCGAGCAGACCGGCCGGCCGCCCGGGACGATTTCCACTCAGATCGCGCGGCTCCTGGATCGCCTACGGGCGAGCCTCAGGGAGCGGGGCTGCATATGATCGCCGCAAGAATCCGGGTTCAGACGAAGTCTAAGAAGGGGGAGGAGCCTTGGATCGCCTGGATCGACTGACCCAGCGCCTGCTGGAAGACCTGGACCGAGCGGCCGATCTTCCCTCGCGTCAATGTCTCGGGCTGGCCCTCCTCGGAGAGCTTGCGACAGGCACCCTCGCCCCCCTGGCCCGGGAACGCGCGGAGACCCATCTCAACGACTGTCTGGCCTGTCTCGATCGCTTCGTCGAGCTGCGAGACCAGCTCCATGGCATCGCCGCACCTGAGCCGGTGTCTCCACTCCTGGCAAGAAATCTCGACACCCTGCTCAGCCGGGAGCCTGGGGAGAGTTTTTGGACACGCCTAATGGAATGCCTCCGGCGAGCCCTCGTCTTCAGAGTACCCGCGTGGGCGATCGCAGGAATGGCCGCCCTTATGCTGATCACGTGGGTAGGTGCTCACAAGCTTCAAAAACCAGACGCGACAGTCGAGTGGCCGGTCGACTTCTCGAGCCCGGGCCAGCTCACGCCGGCGCACCGGCAGGTGCCACGCACGGTCTCAGGGGTCGTCAGCTCGATCCGCGACGCGACCTCCAACGGGGTCGAGGCGCATGTGGTCAGCCTCAGGGACACCTCGGGCGCCATCTACGTCCTCTTCGCGTGGGGCCCGCCTACGGTGCGTCTCGGCGATTCCGTGGAGATCGATGGCATCTTCACCAGCGCCACTCAGAGTGCGGGCCTCCCCGTGTACCAGGGTGTCGTCACCCAGCTCCGACGAGCGAGGTGATCTGCAATGCATGTGACCGGGATCGTGCGTCTGAGCGTCAGTATCGGGCTGCTCTACGTGACAGTCTTGCGGGCGTCCGCCGATGACCTGCAGCCTGTTCGCGTCGATCTCGAGCGCGCCTTACCCGTACAGACCCTGGAGCGCTTCTTCGCGTCGCCGCCACTGGTCTTCCGGGGCGCCCCACCTCGCGGCTCCATGGTGTACCGCGAGCGGGTCAATGGGGTCGTCCTGATCGCCTCGACGAATACGGTCGGCACAGGTGTCGTCGTCTCCGAGCACGGCGACATCGTCACCAACGAACACATCGTCCGCGATGCGCACAAGGCTCGCGGTGACGAGTGGGTCGCCGTGTGGTTCAAGCCGTCCAACGGCGTCCGCCCCGCCAAGAGCAACTTCTTCCTCGCCAGGGTACTCCAGCGAAACCAGCGACGGGACCTCGCCCACATCCAGCTCGCCCAGCTCATGCCGCAAACCGCCACGGTGATTCCGCTGGCCAGCCTGATGCCCAACGTCGGCCAGGAAGTGTTCACGATCGGTCATCCCAAGACCTACCTCTGGTCCTTCAGCCAGGGCGTCGTGTCCCAGATTCGACCGGACTACGAGTGGAAGTATCAGGACGGGATCCCGCGGAGCGCCACCACGATTCAGACTCAAGCCCCCGTCAATCCCGGTAACTCCGGCGGCCCGCTGCTCAACGAAGATGGTGCGGTCGTCGGCATCGTGGTCGGCTCGGCGGCGGAGACCGAAGGCGTGTACTTCGCCGTCTCCGTCCAGCATGTCCGCGAGCTGCTGCCACGGTGAACTACTACGTGGCGAACTACTAGAGAGGAGATGAAGCCATGCCGCGTGTGCCTCTCTTCGCCGCCCTCGCGATCGCCCTGATCTCCTCGTCTCGCTCGACCAGGCCTACCCGTCCACGGGTATTTCTTTTGCGGCCTTTGCAGCCACCATCGACACATTGACTCCCCGGCCCGATTGTCCTAGGGTCGGCTCGCAAGAAACGCTGCACCCGATCGTCTTATGAGACGGTGGCAGGGAGGGCCATGATGGACCCCGGCACCCGACCGAGACCTCGGACCTGCCTCGCGCTGACGCTCGTCCTCAGCCTCACGACCGTGGCGTGCCAGAGCACTATGTCCATCGAAGAGGCCAAGAAGGTCACCGCGATTTTTGGCGGCGCTGGGTTCGTCCCCCCGCCGCGGGCGATCAACGACATCACCGCCATCCTGGATCAGCAAAAGCGTACCGAGCCTGACGCCGCCTTCCGCGCGCAGGCCGACGAGGCGCCGCCAAGCACGACCGATCGAGGGAGGCTCCGCGAGTTCTATTTCAAGCGTGGGCTCGCAGCCCGGGAGATCGGCCGTGCCAAGCAGGAGATCGACGACCTGGCCAGAGCCGCGGAGTATGCTCGAACCGCCCGGTACGGAGGTCCCGGGGACGCTTCGATCTTCCAGATCCTCAACGAGCTCGGTCAGGCTGAACGGAACGCTGGGAACTTCTCACGATCCCTGGAGTATCGCCGCCAGGCGATCGAGGCGGTTCCATCCCACCAGGTTACCCGCTTGCTCGAGATCAACTTTCAACTGGTTGAGGTCTACGCGGAGATTGGTGATTTGAAAGGGGCTGAGGCGGCGCTCGCCGAGACGTTCCGACTGTTCAAGCAGTGCGTGAAAGTGGGCGACTTGCGCCAGAGGTATGCCGCGCAGCTGGCTCAAGCGGCGGCGGCTCTGCTGGAACACACGGGGAAGTATGTGCAAGCCGAGGCGCTGTATCGAAAGGCCGCTGCGGCGCTGGCGGAGGACCCGGATTACAGCCGACACCCATCGGCCGACATTGCCCATTGGCTGGTCGCACGAACGCTGATCCGCCAGGGCCGGCTGCTCGAAGCCGAGCACGAGGCGCGGAAAGCCTTGCTCGGCGCGCTCGCTAAACGTGGCCGATACTCGTCACACACCGCCTGGATGCTGCGAAGCCTCGTCTGGGTGCTCCGGGAGCAGGGTCGGTACCGCGAGTCCGAGGCGCTGGCCCGCGCGGCCATCGAGATCTACGAGAAGACCGGTGCAGCCGAGGACTCCCTGTTCTTCGCCCAGGCACGCGAGCAATTGGCTTTAGCGCTTGAGTTCCAAGGCCGCTACCGGGAGGCTTTGGCCGAGTACGAGGCGATCCACGCCGGCCTCAAGAGCGACCCCAAATCCTTCGACAGACTCTTCGGTAGACACGTCGGTTATGCCGAGGTCCTGCTGAGAACCGGTCACGCTGATCGCGCTCTCGAACGCCTGAGTATCGCGCTGGACGGAAGCAAGGGACTCGTGGGCGAGGCTCAGCGAAGCAACGCCGAAATCCGCGGCTCACTCGCCCAGGCCTACGTGGCCAAAGGCGATGCCTCCAGGGCGCTCCGTGAATTTCGCGAGGCAGCGCGGCTTCTGCTAAGGCGTTCGCCCGATGTCGATGACGAGGCCGCGACACCGCTGGCGGCCGACCAGCGCCTCGTCGGCATCTTGAACGCCTACATCAGCCTTCTCGCCGACATCAAGGGCACACCACTCGACCGCGAGGCAGGCGTCGACGCGACCACGGAAGCCTTCCGTCTCGCCGACGTCGCGCGCGGGCGTTCGGTGCAGCGCGCTCTGAATGCCGGTGCGGCGCGGGCTGCCGCCACGAGCCCGGCCCTGGCCGATCTCGTGCGTAGAGAGCAAGACGCCAGGAGGGAGATCAACGCGCTGTACGGCCTCCTCTCCAAATTCCTCAGCCAGCCCACCGATCAGCAAGACCGAAAGGTGGTAGGAGACCTGAGAAGCCGGATCGAGGTCCTCCGGCGAGCTCTCGAGACTCTGACGACACAGATCGAAAGAGAGGTTCCAGCCTACGCTGAATTGATCAATCCGAAGCCTGTCACTGTCGACCAGGCCCGGGCGATGCTCCGACCGGGGGAGGCCCTGATCGCCACTCTGGTCACCCGAGAGCGCACCTTCGTGTGGGCCGTCCCGCAGATTGGTCCGGTCGCCTTCTCCGTCGCCCCTGTTGGTACTGAGGAGATGGAGAAGACCGTCGCCACGCTGCGAAAGATTCTAGAACCTCGTGCAAAGACCCTGGGCGACATTCCCGACTTCGATCTGGCGCTGGCGCATCGTTTGTACAGCACGCTCCTGGAGCCCGTTCGATCTAGCTGGCAGCAGGCCCGGAGCCTGCTCGTCGTCGTCCACAGTCCCCTCGGCCAACTCCCCCTGGCGCTCCTGCCGACCGCGCCCGCGACCCTGCCGCCGGAGTCGGGGGCGATGTTTTCGAACTACCGCGGCGTCCCGTGGCTCGTCCGGAGCCACGCGGTGACCGTGCTGCCATCCGTTGCGTCCCTGGCTACGCTCCGGACGATTCTTCCTGGCGACACGAGCCGCCGGCCCTTCGTCGGCTTCGGCGATCCGTACTTCAGCCGGGAGCAGGCGAGGCTCGCTGAAGAGGAGCAGGCGCCGACCGCCGCTCAGGAACAGCCCTCGCTCGCTACGGCCAGCGACCGCCAGCCGGCGGAACTCCTGCTGGCGACCCGGGCGATACCCGTCACGTTCCGCGGCTCGCCCCAAGCCTTCGACTCGAGCCAGCTCGCCAAGCTGCCTCGGCTGCCCGACACAGCCGAGGAGATTCGAAATCTCGCCAGCGCTATGAACGCCGACCCAGCGCGGGATGTCTTCCTCGGCGCCAGCGCCAACGAAAAGACCGTGAAGACGCTGGACCTGGCGAACTATCGGGTCGTCGCCTTCGCCACCCACGGGCTCGTGCCCGGCGACCTCGACGGCCTCACCCAGCCTGCGCTAGCCCTCTCGGCCCCGGACGTGGCCGGCGTGGAGGGCGACGGCCTCCTCACCCTGGACGAGATCCTGGCGCTACGTCTGAACGCCGACTGGATCGTGCTCTCCGCCTGCAACACGGCGAGCGGGCAGGGCGCGGGCTCCGAGGCGGTCTCGGGCCTGGGCCGGGCGTTCTTCTACGCGGGCGCCCGGGCGCTACTCGTAAGCAACTGGCCCGTAGAGACCACCTCGGCGCGCGCGCTCACGACGGACCTCTTCCGCCGCCAGCAGGAGAACCAGGGCATGGGTCGCGCCCAAGCGCTGCAGCAGACGATGAACTGGCTCATCGACCATGGGGAGCTCGTCGACGCCCGGAGCGAGAAGATCGTCTTCAGCTACGCCCACCCCATCTTCTGGGCGCCGTTCACCCTGATCGGGGACGGCGGCGGTGAAGCCCTGGAGAGATGAGGAAGAAGGTCACCTCCCCGCTCCTTAAAGCCATGGGCCTTCATCAGATGGAGTTCTCCGTCCGAGGCCCGCCTCGAGAACGGACAGGTTTCGATGGAGACATGCGAGACATCGCCCGCCACACAGGATGGCGGCGATCGCAATCCGCGCTTTCTCAAGCAGTATCTGTTCGCCGCCCTCGACACCGTGCTCTCCGCTCATCCGCTCAAGTGGAGCCAGACGCAATCTCGCCTAGCCCTCGAGACGCAAAGAGGCAGAACCCGTGCGGCGGAGGGCAAGAGATCGTCTCCGACAGAGTCTGTATTGGTGGGCAGGCATGGAACCGATTTGGTAATTCGTGGTGGCGGTGCGGTACCGATGAAAAGCCCGACTACGATCGCCGTCGCGGCTCTGTTCGTTGCCATCCTCGCCCTCGCCGCGCTGGAGACCTGGATCGAGCACGCCGCGCAGCAAGGCCAGCGGGAGGTGGCGGCGGGAGTCAAGCGCGGCGAACCGGGGCCCCCGCTGGGGGCCGATGCGAGGCCCATTCCCTGAGCGCGGAGGAGGCTGATCCGCACGGCCTCCACGTCAAGGACGCTATCCGAGCTGCGGTCGGCGCTGGACGAGGCGCACGTTGCTGCCAGCCAGTCTCCGCCTGCCTACACGGCCCCTGCGGCCACTGTCGGTGTCCTCGTGAAGGCAATCCACCTCGGCGATTTGCGGAACGCGATCCGGGCGCTCGAGTAGCGATGCATCTGGAGGTGCTGTCGGCGGCAGTCCGCGCACGTAGCCATCGCCGACGGCGACCGGCTGGTTGACGAGGCCGACGGCAGGCGACGCGATGCGCGCTATGACGCCCGCCGTCGGTGCGCTCCGCTCAGCCTCGGGACGCTCCTGTGCAAGGCGCTGGAACCCCAGCAGGTCGTGGAATCCGCGCTGATCGCTTCGGAGGGCAAGAGAACCTCTCTGACCGAGTCTGTATCAGCAGGGAGGTCTGCCATGGACGAGCGAGCCGACTCCGCAGAATCGTCGTAGCCGCAGGGGTGGCCAGCTCGCTGCTGGATAGAAGAGACGATCGACTACCGGCAAGCAGCATTCACCGCATGCCTGGAGGTCCACGATGAACGAGATGACCGCAATCGCAATCGCCGTCACAGCTCTCGTGGCGCTCGAAGCTCCTGGACAGCCCTGGGGCGGTTTCGCTCCCGCCCCTGCCGCAGCCTCCGAATCGGGCCTCGGCTCGAAGATCGCGTTCACGACCGACCGGGACGGTCGGGACGCGCCGGACGAGATCTACGTGATGAACGCGGACGGCACGGACGAGCGGCGACTGACCGTGACCGAGTCCGGGAACAACTTGTTTCCGAAGTGGTCGCCCAATGGGAAGAGGATCGCGTTCCACAACAACCGGCTGGAGATTGGGAGGTCCGAAATTTTCCTGATCGACGCTGACGGTACGGGGCTCACTCGGCTGACCCACATGACCGAGCTGGGCCTCGGGGCTGTCAACGCTACGTGGTCTCCGGACGGGAACCAGATCGCATTCAACAGCGTCATCAATCCGGACATCTACGTCATCAACGTGGACGGCACGGGGTTGACGCAGCTGACCGACCACCCATCGAGCACTCGCCCCGACTGGTCGCCGGACGGCAGAACGATCGCGTTCAACAGCAACCGGGACGGGAACCCCGAGATCTACGTCATGAACGCTGACGGCACGGACGACCCGGTCAGGCTGACCTTCGCTGCCGGGACGGACATGGGTCCCGACTGGTCGCCCGATGGCAAGAAGATCGCGTTCGAGAGCAACCGGGATGGCAACCGTGAGATCTACGTCATGAACGCTGACGGCACGGACCAGGTCAGGTTGACCTTCGACTCTCGCATCGACGCCTTCCCGTCATGGTCGCCGGACGGCCAGTGGATCGCGTTCCATCGCCAAGTGGTGGAAGTGCCAGGCCTGGACGCGCCGAATGGCAGTGAGATCTTCGTCATCAAAGCAGACGGCTCGGAGGAGATGCAGCTGACCCACCGGGCGCCGGATTCGTTCAGTGCTTTTGCGACCTGGGCCCAGGGGCACGCGTCGGAGCCCTAGTCTCCGGCCGACCACCACATGTGGAACGCGCCGCTTCAGGAGTAGGGACCCGCGCTCAGCGGCGCCGGACAGAGGAGACTGGCCGGTTCCGAACCCGGCGAAGAAGGAGGAGCAGCGATGAAACACTCCCTGTTGATCATCGTCAGCGCGCTCGCCGCGCTCGCGGCGCCTGGCGCCGCCGTCTCCGACCCGGTCGTCACCGTCGTCATGAGGGACCTCGACAGTCCGCGCGGCCTCGCCTTCGGCCCGGAGGGCGCCCTGTACGTCGCCGAGGCGGGGCGCGGCGGGGCGGGGCTGGAAAACCCCTTCTGCTTCACCGGTCCGTTCGGCGGGATACTTTGCTACGGCCCGACGGGCGCGGTCAGCCGCCTATGGCATGGAATCCAGGAGCGGGTCGCGACCGGGCTCCCATCGGTCGCGTTCCCTAACGGCAACCGAGGAATCGGACCGCACGACATCGCAATGCTCGGAGTCGGCAGCGCCCACGTGACGATCGGGCTGGAGGCATCCCCCGCGCTTCGCGATGAGTTCCCCGAGCTCGTGGGCCTCGGCTGGCTCGTCCACATCGCCGCGAGCGGCGAGTGGCGCTTCGTCACCGACATTGCCGCCTTCGAGGCAGCACACAACCCCGACGGCCGTCTCCAGGATGACGGGATTACTCCGTTCTTAGACAGCAACCCGTACGGCCTCCTGGCGGAGCCGGGCAGGCACGTGGTCACCGACGCGGGCGGAAACTCGCTGTTGAGCGTCGACGCGAACGGCGACATCTCCTTGCTCGCCGTTTTCCACTCTCGCGGCTCGAACCCCCCGCGCCCCTCGTTCGCGCCGCTGCCCTTCGACCAGTTCACTGACTCGGTGCCGACCGCGGTCGTGGTCGGCCCGGACGGCGCGTACTACGTGGGAGAACTCACCGGCGTCCCATTCACTGACACGAGGGCGAATGTGTACCGGGTCGTCCCTGGCGAGGCGCCGCCCCTGTTCCTCATCGGGGACGCGTGCCTCACCGGGTTCAAGGCGATCATAGACATGGCCTTCGACGGCGAGGGCAACCTCTACGTGCTCCAGCACTCCACAGGGCCGGTCATGCTCGTGGGTCCGGGGGTCCTCATTCGCGTCACCCCCGACAAGACCCAGCCTGACATCTGCGCTCAGTACCAGGCGGGCGCGCGGACGACGGTGCTCGGCGGCCTCACCCGGCCGACGTCGGTCGCGGTCGGCCCCGACGGCGCGCTGTATGTCTCCAATCGCGGCACCTCGCGTGGGGACGCCCCTGGCGGGGGCGGCGAGGTGCTCCGCATCGAACCGTGAACCGTCCTGACTAAAAGGGTGAACATGAACAGATCGTTCGCAATGTCGACGCCTTCGGGACCGGCCAGATCGTGAGCGAACGGCTGCCGCGGTGAAAGTTAGTCCACGGAGTGTCCTGCAATGCTGGCCCCGACTTGCGTCCCCGGATCGCCCACGAGCGAGAAGGGCGCCCAGAAGAGCGGATGCGCGTACCGGTAGACGGGCTTCCCAGTGTCCGGGGCCACCGCGCCCGGAGCGTCGATCAGATCGAGCATCGCTCGGCGCAACGCCTCGGAGCGCGAGACCCCTGGCGTCTCGGCCTGACGGCGGAACAGCTCGACCGTCAGCAACTTCGCCGACACTGTCTCCACCGGCCAATTCGACACCAGCAGCGCCCGCGCCCCTGCGTAGAAGAAGGCACCACCCAGGGCGGATACGGCGTCGGCGCCCGCGCCAGCCCGACTCGCCGTCGTGTCGCAGGCCGACAGCACCACCCAGTCGGCGTTGAGCCCCAGGCGCAGGATCTTGTCGACGGTCAACAGCCCGTCGCCGCTACCACCGGCGATCTGTGGCGCCGTTAGCGCCAGGGCCGGCTGCGCGAGGCCGTCGAGGCTCCCAGGCGCCAGCCCGTGCGTCGCGAACATCACGATCCGTCGGTCGGACAGGTCGACAGTGCGCACGACCTGTTCACTGGCGCGCCGACCCAGATACACATCGTCCGCCACGTCGGCACCGAGGGTCCGCGCGATGCTCAGCACCTCCTCGGCGGTCTCCGGCAACGGCGGCAGCATCGCCAGCCGTGCGCTGAGCAGCGTGTTGGTCCGCGGCGCCGCCCGAAGGCGCACAGGCGATGCCGGTGCGCCGTCGCCGCCACGCGTCTGCACCGCCGCCACCTGAGTCGGCTTCACCGACGGCAGGTCGATCGCCTGGGCCTCCGTGAACCACGGATCGCCGAAGCCGATGAACGGACGGCGCGCCTCCTGGCGAGCGGGCAAGCCACGCATCGTCACCAACGACGCGACGGACGGAAGCTGCGCGATCGCCACCTCGCGCACGAGCCACGGGACGCCGACGTAGCTCTCAAAGAGCGGCGTGTTCGGCTGGCTCGGCGGAAGCGTCGTCGGCGCGGTCACCAGAACCCCGAAGGGCAGGCGCGAGAGCGGCCCGTGCGGCACCACCACCAGCGTGTCCGCGCCCTTCCACGCCGCTCGTACCGGCTCCAGCAGCGCCGCATACAGCCGATGCGCTGCGCCGACGTCGAAGGCCGGAATCTGATCGACCGAGCTGATCTCGCGGTCCACGGCATGACGGACCGCGCCCACCAGGCGCTCGACCTCGCCGGCGCCGAGATCGAGGGCCACGAACGTCACCGGCCCCCGCTTCGGCACCCCCCAGGCGAAGCTCCGCGTCTCGCCGATATAGAAGGACACGAGGGCCTCACCCTCCTGGAGCGCCGCCTGCGCCTGATCGACCGTGGCCGGCTGGGGCCTGGTCAGTCGCTCGTACTCCGGATGGCGCCGCTCGATCTCGGCCCGGAGCACAGCGCCCGCTGCGGACAGCTCATCGATCTGCGCCCGGAGCGTGGCGACGAGCAACTCGTCGCGCTGCCCGGGCGCCGCGGCCATGAGGGTGCTGAGGGATCGAAGCCTGACACGCGCCTGGGTCTCCGCGTCCTGCTCGCGACGGGCCAGGTCGGCCAGGTCGGGATCTTGCAACGCCAGGCGCGCGCTGGCCGCGGCGAGCGCGCGCTGCGCACCGCGCACCTGCACCGCATCGGCCAGCCGAAAGGCTCGCCTCGACAGATCGTCGGGCTGCCCCTTAGGAACGCCTACGGCCACGTCGGCCAGCAGCGAGAGCTGGGCTTCGGTGGCCGCGGCGAATTCCTGGTCCGGTGCCGTCGTCCCCTCGCCGGACTCGCGCCAGTTGCCGGCCAGCAAGATCCGGTTGGCCTCTTCGAAGTTGGCGACCGCGGCCTGTCGCTCGCCGAGCTGCGCCTGCACAGCCGCTAGCACGGCCAGTGCCTCCGCCGTACGCCTATGGCCCGGCCCATAGGCCTCGCGCCTCCACTCGAAGGCGGCGGCGGCGTACCGCCGGGCCTCATCGGTGCGGCCGGTACGCAGCAGCGCCCAGGCCACGAGCGTATCCCCGTAAAGACTCGCCGCGTTGACCGCCGCAGACCTGGACCAGTCGCCTGCGATCGCGTCGAACTCGGCCATCGCCTGGCGCCACTTGCGCTGGGCGATGAGAGTCGCGCCGAGGTATTTTCGAATCTCGACGGCGGGGCGCCACCGGAGAGGGGCATTGAATCCGGCCTGGATGCTGAACGCTGCGCGAAGCAACGCTTCGGCCTCTTCCTGCCGGCCCTGGAGGGCCACGACCCTGCCGAGGTCGCGAATCGCCGCCACCGTCTCGCCATGGCGCTTGCCGCGCTGCTTCAGCCCTTGCTCGAGGGTGAAGCGCAACTCGATCTCCGCCTCCAGGAACCGATCCTGAAGCGCCAAGTTGAACGCCAGGAACCGGCGGGACCGGACGTCGTAGGTCGGCGGCGCTGTCCCTAGAAACCACCCGACCCGCTCGCGCTCGGAGGTCGACGCCTCGAAGATTCGGATGGCCTCGCGGATGTACGGCTCTGCGGCCTGCGCGCGTCCTTCGATCTGCAACGCGCGAAACTCGATCAGGGCCATCATCCGGTGCTCCTTGACGTCCGGCACGCGGCCCTCCCGCTCGAGCTGACGGATGGCGTCGCGCGCCCGCTGCGCATACTGCCGGATGCCCATGACATCGCCGAACTCCAAGAGGTTGTTGACCATTTGCTCGAAGAGGTAGAGGTTGCAGCAATCCGCGGTGATCGCCCGCTCCATGAGCGATACGGCCTCCGCACGATTGCGTGCGACTTGGGTTTCCGCCCACGTTAAGCTCCTCGTCAACTCGGACGAGTAGGCGACGCGCGCGATGTTCTGGGCTGGAGGAACACCGTCGCTGCCGATCGCCGGAGGATCCGGCAGGAGCGCTCGCGCGCGGCGGAGATCGGCGAGCCGCCGGGTGTGATCGCCGATGCGAAACGCCGCGCGCGCCCGGTCGAAATAGAATCGCGACAGCTCCTCGCCCCCGAGATGGGGCGGCGGCTCGGTGCCCGCCGCCGCCACCATGCGTGCCCATTCGGCAGGATCGGGGTCTGGCGTCCGCTCGATCAGTGCGAGGACGTCGGCGATGCTCCGCGGGGGCGGGATGAAGCCGTCGGGCAGATCCTGGTCGACGATGCGTCGCGCCTGCTCGAGTGGCGTCGGCTGAGGAGAGGTCACGGTGAACTTCTTGGTCTCCTCGATGGACATAGAAGTCTGGCACCCCGGGGCAAGGACGCCGAGAGCCAGCGTCAGGGCGAGATAGGTTCGAGATCCCGGCCGAGGGCGAGCGTCCACCATCATCGACATCCCCACTGCCACCTTCTAAGTAGACCCGCGAGCGGAACGCTTCTTGCGCCGAACCTAGAACAGCCGGCCCGGGTTGTCAACAATAGGTGGGGGACTGCTGCTGTCCTATAGAGACGTCAATCGCTGGAGGCGCGCGTCTGCGTCCGGCGCAGATACAGCGTCGGTCGTGGCTGACCTCAAGGCCAGAGCGTAGCTACGGCGATCGTCAAGCCAGGAAATGGCTGAAGCGAACCGCGATCAGTACCGCCGAGGCGCGCAGCGGCCCGAAAGACGCCCTCGGTCGAGATGTATGACTCGATGCTCCGCGCTTTCCGGGTCATCCCCGTGAGGAGTCTATCACTCGATCGGTGGTAGCGGACCAAGCGACGACCCGGAATGTCTAATCTTTCAGACGGCGCTCAGGCGGGCGTATGGGATCAGCGACGCTGAGCGAGTCAAGACGCCGTGCTACGATCGGCGTTGACGATGGCGCTGACACACGTCTCTGGTAAGGTGAGTCGATCGGGCCGACGCCGGCGGCCGGTCGCCGTCAGGTTCCTCGTGGACACTGGCGCCGTGTACACCGTCCTTCCTGCGAACATCTGGCGCGCCCTCGGACTGAAGGGCGATCGGGTTGCCGAGTTCACGCTGGCCGACGGTACGACCATCCAGCGGCAGGTGTTGAAGCAAATCCGGCTGTCCGTTTAGCGCCGCCATCTCCACTGTATCGACGCGCGCCGAGCTCAGGCGGCGTAGCACAGCGGGTCGGTGAAGCCCGCTTCCGCGAACCCCTTCTTCCGCAGGGTGCAGCTATCGCAAAGCCCGCAGGGGCGACCGTCGGCTGTCGGTTCGTAGCACGACCACGTGAGTGAGAAGTCAACACCCAGAGCATGGCCGGTCCGAATGATCTCCGCCTTGGTCATCCGGATCAACGGTGCGTGGATCCTGAACCGGCTCTTGCCCTCCACCCCCGCTTTTGTGGCGAGGTCCGCAAGTCGCTCAAAGGCCTGGAGATACTCGGGCCGGCAATCAGGGTAGCCAGAATAATCCACGACGTTCGCGCCAAAGAACACGTCCTCAGCGCCGAGGACCTCCGCCCAGGCCAGGGCATGGGCGAGGAAGATCGTGTTCCGCGCGGGAACATAGGTAACGGGAATCCCCGCACCGATTTCGTCTGCCGTCCGACTCTTCGGCACGGCAAGGTTCCCGGTCAGGGCGGAGCCGCCGATTGCCCGGAGATCCAGTGTGAGGACCAGGCGGTACTTTACCCCGAGCGCCGCGGCCACGCGGCTCGCAGAGTCCAGCTCTCGACTGTGACGCTGGCCGTAGGCGAATGAGAGGGCAGCGGCTTCGTAGCCCTGGCTTCGCGCGATCGCAAGTGTCGTCGCGGAGTCGAGCCCTCCTGACAGAAGCACGACTGCAGGTTTCATTTACATTCCTCGCTTGGAACCCCAGAGCAGGATGTGGAGGCGCGGCGAATACCGAAACCCGTGGCGCCGACACTCGTCGACGACCCAGATCGAGCGCTCTAGAATTTCCTCGCGACGCACGCCTTCGGGCATGAGAAGGATACGGTCGCGCGGCAAGGCGAACCGCTCCATGAGGTGACTCACCTCGCCGACGTCGCTTCGATTCTCGACCACGAACTTCCACCACGTCTCCCTATCGAGAAAGCTCAGGATGGCGGCCGGGTTGATTCGCTTGGGCTCGGGCACCCCAGAATTAGCGAGCTTGAGCGAGACGTTCCACTGGTCGATCTGCAGCGGTGGCGCCGCCAGTGTCGCGGACGTTTCGACCTCGATGGCGTAGCGACGCTCCTTCAAAGCGCTGACAAGCGGCGTGAAGATTGGTGATTCGAGCGGCTCTCCTCCGGTGACCACAACTCGCCAGCAGGGGAATGCCGCGAGTTCCTCGAGTAGCGTCCCAAGGGTCTGCTCGCGGCCGCTGGCCGGATCCCAGGAGTATTTCGTGTCGCACCATCCGCACCCCACCGAGCAGCCCTGGAGACGGACGAACACGGCCGGCACGCCCGCCGTGGCGCCTTCTCCCTGGATGGAGAAGAAGCACTCGGCGAAACGCCCTGCGATCGCGGACATTATCGCAGGTAGCAACTGCTGATCTCGGCTGCGCACGGTGGCGTCTCCTGGAGTCCGCTGCGCCTGAGAGCACGGCTTCCAGACCGGCTCTGGCTGTTCACCTTCCAACCCGACTGCGTAAGAATCTTCGGATGCACCCGAAAGCCTATGACCCTATGGGGTGGCTCAGCTTTCACCTGAGCGATTGCTGCGGCATCGAAGCCAATCGACGTTACCACGCGCCATGTTACCCACTGGGTGCCATCCTCGACAACCCCCGCGAAGGCGTCCTCACGCCGGATGTCTACGACCCCGCGCTCAACCCGCTCTACCGCGACGTGCTCGCCCACTACGGCGTCGTCGCCGTTGGGATGAAGCGATCTATGCCGTAGCGGATCCCTGGACCTCCGGGATCCGGGTGGTGGTACCGCGCCCGGTCGCCCAGTTACTGGGCGCCCAGGCCTTGTGCGGGCCGCACAGTCACTGTGCGGCCCGCAGCGACGAACGCGGCGCACGGCCGTTCGATCATCGCGAATACATGCACCCGAAGCAATGCCACGCCGGTCTGCGACGTGGCACCGGAATTGCCTGCCCTAGGCGTACAGGAGTTCTGGTGGTGTCCGCCTTCAAGTGCGCCGTTCGAAGGGGCGGGACTATAAGCGTGCCGAGTCACGGGATGTTCAGGCGCCCCGAGTGCATTGAGCCGCGAAAACTTCGCTCGACTCCCATCGCGCCTCCAAGGGGGACGACGATGCATCGGAAGCCGGTTGGACCCTCAGCGCCGCCGACTATGGATGTCGTCCTCGTCAGCACGATACCTTCTCCAATCCGCTCACCTTCCTATCTGCTTCAGGGGTCACGCCGGACCCCAGCGCCTTGCGCGCGAGCACCGACTCGTCGGCATATCTGCCAACCCAACCGTTCGGCGCTCGGACACCGCGAAGAGGAGGAATGATGGTGATGTCAAGCCGAAGAGAGCAGGAAAGGCTCACTGCCCGCTACATGCAGGAGATCCGCGATGCCGACAAGGCGAACCTGAGCGTCAGGGAGTACCTTCGGGAAGGGCTGGTGAAAGGCAGCGCCGGCCTGCTGGCCCTCTACGGGATGCGAAACTTCCGCCCCTATTGGGCTCACGCCCAGACGTCCCCAACGCCCGCTCTCAATGATCCGGGCGCCGGAACGTGGGTCCATAATCCGTTCCAGCCCGTCAGCCCGCCCAACACTCCATTCCAAGACCCGCTGCCGATTCTCCCCACCCTGCAACAGAAGACGCTGAACCCGGCCCCGACCAAGGCCTCAAACACCGCCGCGGGCGAAGCGCCGAGGGCGGACCATCAGAAGTGGGAGCAGTTCCTGCCGCAGAGGACGTACGAGATCGAGGAGGTGGCGGTAACCGAAAACTTCTACCCGGCCGTCGACCTCGTGCCGCCCAGCACGACGTGGCGCTTCCGCGACACGGTGAACGGCAACCTCAGCCCGATCATCCGGGCCGATTACGGCGTGCCGATCGTCGTCCGGATCCACAATCGGCTGCCGACCGACAACGGCGGGTTCGGGATCAACCAGACCACGACGCATCTGCACAATGGCCACACCGCTTCGGAGTCGGATGGTGGCCCGGTCGACTTTTACGACGCCGGATTCTTCAAGGACTATCACTACCCGAACGTCCGCGCCGGCTTCGCCAGCACGCATCCTCCGCTGGGCGACACCCGCGAGACGATGAGCTTCCTCTGGTTCCACGACCACCGGTTCGATTTCACCGCCCAGAACGTCTACAAGGGCCTGGCCAGCATGTACCTGCTGTTCAGCGCGGACCAGAACCAGGACACCGGCAACGAGACGACGGGATTCCGGCTGCCCAGCGCCAACTACGACATCCCGATGATCTTCGCCGACAAGGTCTTCGATCCTACCACCGGGCAGCTCTTCTTCGACCGCTTCAACCTCGACGGCATCCTGGGCGACAAGTACACCGTGAACGGGAAGATCCAGCCGTTTCTCAACGTCGAGCGACGCAAGTATCGCTTCCGCCTCCTCAACGGCGGCCCCTCGCGCTTCTATCAGTTCTTCTTGAGCAACGGCGCGAACTTCATCCGGCTCTCGAGCGATGGCAACCTGCTTCCCGCGCCACTTTCGATGCCGAGCATCCTTCTCGGCGTGGCCGAGCGGGTCGACGTGATCGTCGACTTCACCAACACGTCGATCGGTCAGGAGATCTTCCTGCAGAACCGCCTCGAGCAGTTGACCGGTCGGGGTCCCACGGGACGGATCATCGCGCCGACCAACATCGTCAAGTTCAGGGTCGTCGCTGATCCGCCAACCCCGGATCAGAGCGTCGTCCCAGCCACCCTGATCCCGAATCCGGTGCTCCCCAAGGCCGTGGAGTCGAGGCGCTCGTGTGGACCATCAACGACCTGCTCTTCGACCCCAACGTCATCAGCTTCCAGATCAAACAGAACACCACCGAGGAGTGGAAGCTCGGTAGCCGCGGCCGCGATTGGAGCCATCCGATCCATATCCATCTCGAGGAATTCCAGATCATCGAGCGGGACAGGAATACGCCGCCGCCCGAAGAGCGGGGCCGGAAGGACGTCGTGAAGATCGGTGAGGGGGACCAGATCAAGTTCGGTGACATCAAGCTCCAGATGCAGTTCCGGGACTGGCTCGGCCACTACCCGATGCACTGCCACAACACCGTCCACGAGGACCACGCCATGATGCTGCGCTGGGAGGTCGTGCCATAGCGCGCAATCACGACATGGGGCAGCCGACTTCGCATCTGAAATTCAGGGAGGAGACACGCCCATGAAGAGACGAGCGTTCATCGCCACGACGGGAGCCGGCATCATGGCGCTTCCGTTCATCCCTCACTTCTCGCCCGAGCCGGCGCTTCAGGCCGGGCCTGTCAGCCCGGAGGAGCGAAGAAGGAGGGCGTTTCCGAACGTGGTGCTTCGCACCCACGAGGACAAGGAGGTGCGGTTCTACGACGATCTGGTGAAGAACAAGACCGTCCTGCTGCACTTCATGTACATCGGGTGTCAGGACGGATACTGCGGCCTCAGCGTGGCCAACCTGGCGAGGGTCGAGAAGGAGTTCAAGGGCCGGGTGGGCCGAGATGTGTTCTTCTACTCGATCACGCTCGACCCCAAGCACGACACTCCGGCCGCGTTGAAGAAGTACGCCCGGCAGTTCACGCGGAACCCCGGCTGGCTCTTCCTGACTGGGGAGCTGGACTCGGTCGAGACCCTCCGCCGCGGGCTCGGGTACGTGCAGCCGGATCCGATCCTCGACCGGGACCGAGCGCAGCACGTCGGCATGCTCAGGATCGGCATTGAACCCCTCGAGCGGTGGGCGACCGCGCCGGTTCTGGGCCGTCCTGGAACAATCGCAAACTACCTCCGGTGGATGGAGCCGAACGGCGAGCGTCCGACGCCCTGGATGCTGGTCGGCAAGAACGGTCGCGCCAGCAAGACCGCCTAAATTGTTTATGGGCCCGGCTGGGGCGGTGCTGTACTGGCCGCCCCGGTGCGGGCCCTTTGGTTCCCTGACCGGCACGGGTGCGTTGACGCCCCGTCAGCCGCCAGGCGGTAGAGGGCCAGAACGTCGTCAGCGCAGGCCCCCGAGCGCTCCGGTGAGACCCGGGGAAAGTGCCCTGAGAAGGCCAGGTCACGCTCAGGTCACGCCTTGGTCGCGTCCTGGTCGTGCACAGGTTCGTGCGGGCTAGGGCTATTGATGACCACGTCCATTGCAGGCCCGGGATGAGTCTCGTGAAAGACCTCCATCCGCTTCGGCACGAGCTCGAGAGCTCGAGGTCCGCGATCCCGGTGATGTGGCGGTCCCCAAGCGATCAGACGGGAAGACGACGGACGGCTGACGAACGGGCTCCTGGCACCGCCCATCTGCGGTGCAGGCTTGGCGATTCTGGCTGGGCGACCGCATAACGAGGCTTGAATCCTTGCGGTGCTCTCTGCGGTGTTCGCTCGGTCCCCGCCCGGAACATGCACGGGGAGCATCTTCATGAGCCTGGCGAGGGTAGTCGCGCGGGGACGGCGGGGTCATGAAGGTCCCGATCGTGACGATGACGTCGGTCTTGAGGCGCACCATCTCGGCCGCGATCTCCAGGTAGCGCTCGCGCTTCCCCTCCGCCGACCGGCGCTCTAGGACGAGGTTCCTGCCCTCCTCGTAGCCCAGCTGCCGCAGTCCTTCCAGCAGCGCTCGACCACCGGGAGTGG
>WNGB01005756.1_pt1 | contig 25070 bp, 15 predicted proteins | sample 5400681 | NCBI WGS metagenome assembly WNGB01 (sample SAMN13153367, study PRJNA577476) | soil metagenome | isolation source: 115 cm soil or saprolite under grassland replicate 2 | place: USA:California | collected 2016-06-15
TCGAGAGTGAGATGATCGCTCCAGCCGTCGACGCGTGCGGCAATCTGCTCGTTGGCTCCGCGGTAATGATTGATCGAGCGCTCGAGCAACAGTTCGGCCTGACTTTGTGGCGGCATCCGATCCAGCACTTCGATCTCGTGTTCTGACAGGACGTTCGCCGACACTCGCTCCGGCGCGCCACTAAGACTGAGCGCGCGGGCGATCTCGTCCCAGGCGGCGCGCGCCGTTTGCGAGCCGCTGGCGAACATCCCGATAAGAATTCCGGACAACACGCCCGCGGTCAGCCGCCAGTGCTCCGCGCGCCGCGGAGGCGCGTGTCCTTCAGGTGTCATGGTTCGAGTATTACACGCGAGAGGCCGCGGCAGGGAATGCGCGAATTTGCACAGAGGTCTACCTGCGGCTTTTGAACCTGAAGCTCACTTGTGTTCGGAGCGCCAACGGTGTCAAGAAGCTCGAACAACGCTAGTTTCGGCCCAGACAATCGAATCACCTCGATGCCACGACTCTCAATACAAGTGAATCGAGGGGTTAGAAGAGCAACTTCATCGCGAACTGCCACTCCCGCGCTTCGTTGGCGGTCGACGTGTACGTGCCGACGTCCGATCGATCGAGCAGGAAGACCGGCACCTGGAAATTCGCCGTGTTGAGCAGGTTGAACGCCTCCATCCGCATCTGCAGCTTCACATCATGCGTCACGCGAAACGCCTTCGAGAACGACAGGTCCACGTTCTTGAAAGCCGGACCGATCAGGATGTTGCGTCCTGCGTTGCCATAGAGATTTGGGTCTTGCGCGGTCGCTACCGGCCGCGCGAACGCGGCGGGATTGAATGCAAGGCCGGGCGGGATACTTGCCTCCGGATCCCCGATGAGATCTGGCCGCTGCTGCGACACATCGGCCGCCGAGTACTGCGGCGTGAACGGCCGTCCCGAAAGCAGCGTCACGATGCCGTTCACCTGCCAGCCGCCGAGGAGCGCGTTCGTGAATCCTCGGGCGTTCGCGATGAACCGCCGGCCACGGCCGAACGGCAATTCGTAATTGAAGCTGCCCGTGAACTGGTGCTCACGATGGAAGTCCGAGAGCGACCACTCCGCGGCCAGATCGTAGATGTTCTGCGGGAATTTTTGCGTGCCGGTGGTCGAATTGTTCGTCGACGAGGCATTGTCGTACGCGCGCGAGAACGTGTAGGACACGAGCGCCGTGAGCCCATTCGCCGCGCGCCGCCGCATCGACACCTGCAGAGCGTTGTACTCGGAGCTCGCCGTCTGTGACTGATACTGGATGTCGCCAAACTCCTGATACGGCCGCACCGTCACGAGCGTGCCATTTGAATTGAGCGCGATCGGTATCGGCTGATTGAGGTTGTAGCGGCGCCCGAGGCGGCGTCCGCGCGATCCCACATAGCCCACCTCCAACGAGAGGTCGTACCCGAGCTCGCGCTCCACCGTGATGTTGTACTGATAGAACTCGGGTGTCTGGTAGTTCATGTCCATCCCGAACGGCGTGTTGAGTCCTTGTATGCCGCCGCGGCCGGACGGAAAGGGATTGTCGAAGCGCAGCAAGGATGGATCGGTCGACAGCCGGCTGAATTGCTCGCGCACCAGGAATGGGTACGTGACCGCGAGTTGCTGGCGGATTGGGTTGAAGGTTTCGAGGCTGTAGTAGACACCCGCGCCGCCGCGGATGACCGTCTTTGCGTCGCCGAAGGGCCGCGCGGCGAAGCCGGCGCGCGGGCCGAGGTTGTTGGTGTCTTTCGCGACGAGCGTCTCCGGATACCCCGGATCACCCGAGACCGCGACGGTGCCGGTTTCCGGGATGAAATTTGCCAGCCGCCCGGTCGCTTCCTTCAGCGCCGTTTGGTACTCATATCGGAATCCCAGATTCAGCGTCAGCCAGTTCGCAATATGCCAGTCGTCCTGCACGAAGACCGCCGACTGCCAGCCGACCAGGTTCGCCGGATCGGCGCCGATCTGACGCTGCGTTGCGTCCGGCAAACCGAGCAGGAAGTCGGCAAACGAGCGGAAGCCGCTGGACGTGCCACCGCTCGGGTTGGTGTTGCGCCCGCGGAAACGGAAGTCGCCGCGCACGTTGCGCACGTCGCTCTCGACGTAGTTCGACCGAATGACGTCGACGCCGAACTTGACGTTGTGACGGCTCTTCGCCCACGTCGTCATGTCGAAGAACTGAATGTTCTGGATGTCGTAAATAAACGGGTCGTTCGGCCGGTCTCCAAATTCCGAGTAGCCGTCGATGCGAACCGCCGGCCAGCCCTGGAGGTCCTGGGTGATGGTGAGGCCCGGAATGCCGAATTTCGCCACGAAGTCCGTCGCGCGGTTTTCTCCGAGGTTCTCGTTGCGCTGATCGAAGACGCCCACGCGCGCTTCATTCACCAGGTTGCCGGAGAAGACGTGCGTGTCGCTGAGCGCGAGTGAGTCGTTGCGCCGGACGGTGTCGCGGCCGAACCCCGGATAGAAGTTGCGGTCCGAAGGGAACGGATCGAAGCCGTCGCTCCACTGTCGTGCCCAGCGCACGAACATGTTGTTGCCCGCCGAGAAGCGGTGATCCACTTTCGTGAGGAACTGGTTGCGGTTCGTCGCACTGAGCCCGCGCGAGTTGTAGAGCTCGAGGCTGCCGCCGATGTTTGCGGCCGGGATGAACGGCAACATCTGCCGCGAGACCGCGTGGAACATCGACTCCGGGATCACGTTCGGGATATCGAACTCCGCCCGCGTGAACGGATTGATCACGCGATTCGTGTCGTCGGCATCGCCCAGGATGCCGTTTGCGCCGGCGCCGCGCACATTGCGGAAGTCGCCCCGCAACCAGTCGGCGTTCGGCGCTGTCGTGTTCCGCGTCTCCGAGCGCCGCTCATAGGTGTGCTCGTAACTCACGAAGTAGAAGGTCTGGTCGCGGCGTATCGGCCCGCCGAGGGTGCCGCCGAACTGGTGCCGCCGCAGCGACTTGTCATCGCCCGGCTGCGTGAAGTGGTTGTTCGCATCGAACGCATCGTTGCGCAGGTATTCGAAGACCGAGCCATCGAGCGTGTTCGAGCCGGATTTGGAGACAACGTTGATTTGCGCTCCGGCCGTGCGGCCGTACTCGGCCGAGTAGGTGGACGTTTGAACGTTGAACTCACGAATCGCATCCACGCCTGCGTTGACGCCGCTGCTGGCGTTGCGATCCGATCGGTTGACGATGCCATCGAGGATGAAATTGGATGCGTCGGTTCGCGTGCCGCTCGTGGCCAACCCTTCGCCTTGATCGTCGTCCGTGGGACGCCGGTAGACACCGGGCACGAGCAGCGCGAGCTCCGTGTAGTCGCGGCCGTTCAACGGCAGATCGGCCACCTGACGCGCCGTGATCACCTCGCCCTTATTTGAGGTGTCTGTGTTGATGACGGCGACATGTGCGGCGACGGTGACCGCCTCGGCGACGCTGCCCACTTCGAGCTTCGCCTCCACGCGCCGCACCTGATCGGTCTCCAGCGAAAGCCCGCTCTGCACGAACTTGCGAAAGCCGGCGAGCTCCACGGTCAAGTCGTAGCGGCCGGGTGGGAGCTGCGCGAGCGAGAACGTGCCATCGGCGTTCGTGGTCGTGCTCATTGTCAGGCCCGTGCCTTCCTGCGCGACGGAGACCGTGGCCCCGGGCACGATGCCGCCACTCGCATCGACCACCGTGCCGATGACAGTTGCCTTGAAGCTCTGGGCGGACGCTCGACACGTGAATCCCGCGAGCAGCACGAGGAGCAGAAGCGCGACGAATTTAGCGCCATTCCAGGTCATGACGAACTCCTGTCGATAATCAGCGTCATCTCGATTCGCGACTTCGTCTGCGGCGTCGTCGTCAGCGTCAACCGGGAGCCGCGTTGTTCGCGCTCACCCTGCTCAACGCTGCCAGGGCGGCCTTGCGTCACGACAACGTGCGGCTCCACCGACGCGGCGAGAGGCTGGTTGACGCCGACTCGGAGTACGGTGTTCTCCGCCGCGATCTCGTACGTGCCGTCAACCCGTCGAACGATGTCCCGGTCCGCGTGCAGAATGACCGACGTCTTCCGCGACTGACCGATCGCCACCTCGTCGCGGATGACGAACGATTGATGCCCGTCGAACCGGAACGTGCGTATCCAGGACTGCAGGCCCAGATCGGCGGGATATGCCGCCGTGCCATCCGCGACGATCTCCACGACCCCGTCACGCGCCGTTGCCGAAATGATCCGAATCGTCGTCAAGCGGTCGTACGGCAGGCCGCGAAACACTTCGTGGCGGCCATCGTTCTCCTGTCCGCGTCCATCAATCAATAAGGAGTTGTGATCCGCGGTCATCTTCACACCGGTGTAGCCGGTATCGCCGGTAAGGTAGCGGCCATTCGCGATGACGATGAACGAACCCGCATCCGGGTGGGCGTGGCCCGTGGACAGGCGCCACTCGGGAATACGGGGCAGCAGGGCCCCGACGTGGTGACCTTCTGGCGGTCCGCAGCGGAACGCAAAGGCGATGGCGTCCCTCTGCCATGACGTCCGCGAAAACACGACCCCGGCGTTCTCGAAATGATGGAAGCGAGGAAGATCCTCAATCGAGCCTGCGGCAGCAGTGAAATCGTGCCACGCAAACGTCCACAGAGGCTCGCGCCATGGGAGGTTCATGGAGGTGCGCACCCATTCGGCAACCGTCTGAGAAAGCGGGTCGCGATAGCGCGCGGCAAATCGATAGAGCACGTTGTGCGCGCCGAGGATCTCCTGCTCGCCCTGCAGCCGGTCGGTTGCGCCGCGCCCGGCATCGCCGAAATCGAAGAACAATGCCGCCGCCTTGCCCGCCGCAGCGTCAGCGAAGGCGGGGACGAGCGAGTGCGCCACGTAGTGCTTGGTGAGATCGAACCGGATGCGCGAATACCAATCCTCGCCCGTGGCCAACTCGATCGCGTCGAGGAAGTGAACGATCCACGGCACCGAGAACTCGAAATAGTGATAGCCCTCGTAGTAATAGCCGTCGGGCGAATAGGTGCGGACCACGCGATCGAAGACAGACCGCGCGAACCCGATCCACTCGAGCGTCTCGTTGCGCGTGCCGTGCAATGTCAATCCGGCAAAGCCGATGGCCGCCGCATTGATGAACGTGTGGTTCTGGCTGAAGCTGTATTGCTTCTTCGGCGACGGCTTGTACTGCCGGTAGAGCAGCCGCGTCTTCTCGACGATCGTCGATTCGATGCGCGCGCGTTCGGCTGGTGTGAGATCAGGTGCAAGCAGGTCGTACGCGAACGTGAGGCCGTAGAGCAGGAAGCCGGCCGGGATGTCCTCGTCCGGTTTGCTGAAGGTGTAGCCCCACGGTTGATAGGCAAGCACCGCGTCGATCCACGCGCGTGCGCGTGTCAAGTGCGCGGGGTCTCGGCCCACCGCATAAGCAAACGCCGCTTCGGGCAGCGCGAGCCCCACCCGGTAATGCAACCCGCGATCCTGCGCGGGGGGCGGGGGCGGCGCGCTGTTCACGGCCCACGACTGTGTGAGGAACGCCTGCCACTCGGCCGGGTGACGCTTTGCTTTCTCGCGCAGCGCGTCGAGACCGGCGCGGTCGAAGAAGAGCCGCGGATGCGTGGTCGCGTACCCGGGCTTCAACGGCACCGGTTGCTCGAGGAGTGTTGCGAAAGACGGAATCTTCTCGTCCTTGATGACGGTCAGCGTCGCGTCGATAACGGTCCTCGTCGCCGGCGGCGTCCGCACGACCAGCTCGAAGCCGCGCTGATCTTTTTTCCCCTGCTCGATTGAACCTGGCTCGCCGGGCGCCTGGACGTAAGTGGGTCCGGTCGTCTGTGTGCTCGCCGCTGGTGCTTGCACCGCAACATCCAGCCACACATCGCGATCGCCAAGTCGATGTCTGTCTCCCGCCTTGGCAATCGCGGTGTCCGAGTGGAGGTACCACTCGATCGTCCGCGGCGACGCGGTCTCGACGACGTCGCTTACCGCGAAGCGGTTCGGCGGCTCGAACGTGAACGTGCGCGCAAAGCGCTTCAGGCCTGCCTTCGGGTCGTACGAGGATGCAGCCTCTCCGACAATTCGCACCATCGACGCGCCAAGCGACATGTCGGTGATCCGCGTCGCATCAAGCGCGTGATAGTCCATCGCGCTCCAGACGTCGTGCTTGCCTTCGATGCCCTGGCCGACCCCGCCGATCGTGACGGTGTTGTGATGACGGGCCGCGGTAAGGCCGGCATATCCCGTATCCCCGGTGAGGTAGCGGCCGTCAGCCCAGATGATGAAGCTGTTGGCGTCGGGCTGCGCGTGTCCGCTGCTCAACCGCCACTCCGGGACCCGTGGCAGGAGCGCCGCCACGCGGTGGCCCTCGGGCGGGCCGCACTTGAATGCGAACGCCGTCGCGTTCTTCTCCCACGACGTGCGGACGAACACGACACCCGAGTCCTGAAAATGATGCGACAACGGCAGCGCACTCAGTGGCGCGGCCTTTCGTGCCGGATCGCGCCAGAGGAGCGTCCAGTACTCTTCGAGATTGCTGTGCGCGCGTCAATGAACCTTCCCAGATGTCGCCGAAGTCGAAGACAGTCTGTCCGTCCGGCAACAAGCTGTGCGCGAGGTACAGCTTCCAGTTGCGGAAGATGTCGCGGTCCCACAGGCTCTCGCCGGTCGAATGCTCCCACGCGTCGAGGAAGTGCACGAGCCAGGGTGAGGAGAAGATCCAGTACTCCATGCTCTCGTAGTAGTAGCCGTCCGGCGACAGGAGTTGGCCGGCGCGATGATGGTGCGCGCGCGCGAGCGCGGCCCATTTCGGCGCGTCCGCCGATTCTCCGAGGAGCGCCAGCGCCGTCACCGCGAGGCCGGAGGTCGGGATGAAATCGTGGTTCTGCGTGAACTCGAAGCGCTTGTTCTTGCCCGGTGCGAAGTAGTCGTACACGAGGCGAGCGTGCCGCTCGAGCGATGCCTTGATTCGTGTGCGCTCGGCCGGCGTGAAATCGTGGTAGAGGAGGTCGTAGGCCCAGCCGATCGCATAGAGCAGATGGCCGGCGGCGAGATCGACGTTCGGCTTGTTGGAGGTGTAGCCCCACGGCTCGTAATCGATGGCGGCGAGCGTCCACTTCTTCGCGGCGGAGAGATACGCAGGGTTTTGCTCGACGACGGCGGCGAGGCTCACGCCGGCAATGGCGAAGGCTACATCGTTCTGCGACCGCCGCTCCTGCGGGCCCGGCGGCGGAGGAGGATCGCCCTTCGTCGCGGGCAGCGCCGCGAGCACACGCTGCCAATGATCCTTGTGCGTGGTACGCGCGCGCTCGTGCAACGCTGGTATCTCCGCTTTCGTCACGAAGACGCGTGGATGCACGCCCTCGAGCTCGGGTCGCAGCCGTACCGGATGCGCGAGAAGATCCTCAAAGGACGGAATCACGTCTCGCAAGCCGGTGATTTGGTGATCGCGGACGTCGCGCTTCGCTGCTGCGACGTTGGGTCCGGTCAGCGCCACCGCGAGACCGAGGACCGCGAAGATGCGTGCCTTCATTTCAATTTCTCCACGCGCAACGGCTCGATCCGGCCTGCCAGCAGCAGCACCGCGAGCAACCCCACAGGACCGAGCACGCCAGCGGTCATGAACACTGGCGCATAGCCGGCCAGATCGACGACCCGACCGGTCCCCCAGTTGAAGAGCACGCTCGAAACGGCCGCCGAGGTTCCGCCAAGGCCGAATACCGACGCGACTGCAGTCTGCGGAAAGAGATCACTGGGCAAGGTCTGCAGGTTATTGATCCAGACCTGAAAGCCGAAGAGCACGATACCCATCAGCACCAGCGCTGTGTACGGATTGTCCGCTCGGACGGCGAGAATGCCGGCAGGCGTCAGCAGGGCGCCCACTGCCATCACGGTTTTGCGCGCGCGATCGACGGTCCACCCGCGATGAATGAGGTGGCCCGATGCCCAGCCGCCCGCGAGCGCGCCCACGCCCGCCGCGAGGAACGGGAACCACGTGGACCAGCCGACCTGCTCCAAACTGAAACCGCGCGCCTCCTGGAAATAACTCGGCATCCAGAAGACGTACAGCCACCAAATCGGATCGGTCAGAAACCGGCCGATCACCACGGCCCACGTCTGCCGAAAGGTGAGAAGCGCCATCAAACCTGGTTTCCACTCCACGCCGCCGCTCGTTGGCGGCACGCCGCGGCCCGACACGATGTAGTGGCGCTCGACGGCAGAAATCCACGGATGCTGTTCCGGGAGCCGGTAGACGATAAGCCACGCCGTGAGCCAGGCAAATCCGAGCACGCCAGTGACAACAAACGTCGATCGCCAACCGTACGTCGTCGCGAGCCACGCGATGATTGGGGGCGACAGCGCGCCACCCACCGCCGCGCCTGTGTTGAAGATCCCCATGCCGAGCGCGCGCTCCTTTACGGGGAACCACTCGCCGACGGCTTTGGCCGCACCCGGCCAATTGCCTGCCTCGCCAAACCCGAGCACGCCGCGCCAAAGCTGAAACGCGCCCGCGGTCGAAGCAAGCGCGTGCGCTATCGCCGCCAACGACCAGACGATGATCGAAACGGTGAAGCCGAGACGCGTGCCGATGACGTCGTACATGCGGCCCGACACCATCTGGCTGATGCCGTAGAAGATCAAGAAGCTGTTCTGGATGGCCGCGTACTGCGCGTTCGACAGGCCGAGATCCGTGCTGATGGCGGTCTTCAGCACCGATACCGTCTGGCGGTCGATGTAGTTGATGACCGTCGCGCAGAAGATCAGGCCGATTACGAACCAGCGCAGATTCCCGATCTTCATCGGCTCATCTCATGAACATGCCGCCGTTGATCTCGATCGTCTCGCCGACGAGATACGTGGCGTCGTCGCTGGCGAGGAATGCCACGACGCGCGCTACTTCTTCGGGCGTGCCGGCGCGGCCCAGGGGGACGGTCTTCGCCGCCGCCTCGAACGCATCCGGCTTCGTGAACCGTCCGTGAAACTGCGTCTGACCGATCAGGCCAGGCGAGACGCAGTTTGCGCGAATGCCCTTTGGCGCCAGCTCCCTCGCGATTGCTTTCGTGAACGCGATGATCGCCGCCTTCGCGGCGGCGTAGGCGAACGCGCCCGGGCCGCCCCCGTTGTGTGCCGCCAGCGACGAGAGGTTGACGATAGCGCCCGAGCCGCGGGCGATCATCGACGGCGCCACCGCCTGACAACAAAGGAACGTGCTCGTCAGGTTGACGTCGATGACTTGTCGAAAAAGCGATTCGGACATCTCGAGGAGCGTGCGGCGCTCGAGGAGATCGCCGGCGTTGTTGACGAGGATGTCGATGGGCCCGAGCCGCGCTTCGACCTCGCGCACCAGATTGTCGACCTGACTATGGCTGGTCACGTCCGCTTGAAAGGGCACTGCGCGATCGCCAATCGCGCGGCACGCCGCCTCAGCGCCCTCGCGGCTCTTGAAGTAGTGGACGGCGACGGTGGCGCCGCGCGCGCCGAGCGTTTCAGCGATCGCGCGTCCAATGCCGGCGCCCGCGCCGGTTACAAGGGCGACTTTTCGAGCCAGATCAGTCACAACAGCGAGTCCTAGTCGATTGACGGATATTCACACGGCTCTATGCGACTTCCGGTGCCGCAAACGCCGGGGCCGATATGAGCGCTGCCGCGCCGCGCAGCCGCGGAACGTCGCGTGCCGGCACGAGGACGATCTCGGGCCGTGGCGACGCGGGCGCGAGCACGCGCTCGGCGATCGCGTCGTTCAGCGCCGACTCGATCAGATCCCACGCCGTGGTGATCTCTCCGCTGAGATAGATTCGCGACGGATCGACGGCGTTGATAACCGCCGCGAGCCCCAGCCCCAGGTAGCGTCCCGTCGCTTGGATGGCGCCGGCGGCCTTTCTATCGCCGCCCCTGGCGCGCGCGATCAAATCCTGTATGGTGAACGTCGCAAGCTCCGGCGGAATCGGCTTGTGCGGAGAAAGCGGTCGTCCGAAGTATCGCGAAAGGGTCGCGAGGTTCGAGACGTACGACTCCCAGCATCCGTTCGCCCCGCATGCGCAGGGAGGGCCGTCAACGTTGATCGGCACGTGCCCGAATTCGCCGCCGATGTTGTGGCGGCCGCGGAGCAGCCGGCCGCCCACGACAACCCCGACGCCGAGTCCGTCCGAGACCGAGAGGAACACGAAATCCGCCGGCGCCGCGGGCCCGTGTGCGCTCCACATCTGTGCGAGCGCGCAGGCCTTGCCGGAGTTCTCGATCTGAACCGGCAACCCGGTGGCGGTGGCGAGCGGCTCGCGCAGCGGCACATCCTTCCAATCGAGCCGCGGCGCGAACAGCACGCGGCTGCCGGTCCGATCCACCATGCCGGGCACGACGACTCCGATGCCCTCGCAGCATCCGGTCTTACCGTGCTCGTCGAGGAGCACGCGAATGCGTTCTGCAAGTACCTCGATGAACTTCTGCGGGTCGGACGGCGTGGCGAAGGTCGACGGGCCGGCGAGCGGCTCCCCGACGACGTCGGTAAGCATGACGGAAGTTCGTGTGGGACGGAGATCGACGGCGACCACAGAGCGTCTGCGTGTGTCGATGTAGAGGAACTGCGGCTTGCGGCCGCGGACCGCCTCGCCCTTGGCGCCCTCGAAGACCAGCCCTTCGTCAATCAGGTCTTTGACGAGCACGCTGACGGCGCCGCGGCGGGCACCCATCAGACGCGCGAGGTCGGCGCGTGAGAGCGGTTGGCGGGCGCGAATCAGGTTGAGCACGATCCGGCGATTGATCTCGCGCGGGGTGTCGCGCTGCGCGAGGCGGAAGGCGTTCAAATCGATGCGGCGCATACCGAGGCTCGCATTTTATCCGTTCAACGGACAATATCGCGGTGTGCGGAAGGCGTCAAGAGTCTTAGTAACGAGAACCGACGCGACGTCCGGAAGCGAAATAGCGCAAAATATCGCGGAGTTTCACGGCTGTCTTGGCGGGATGTATCAATCAGAAGTCGCCGGCGTGTTGCGCCTCACAGCGGACAGGGTTCAACCGCGAGTCGATATTGTCTTGATTTCGGCCGAAATTGGGCCGGACTGTCGATTAGTGTGCTTCCGATGCTGCGCACGTTTGAGGCGTTGGATTGCGCTGCTTTGCAGTTGACACAAGCCATGCCGCCACGGTAACTAGACGCTCGCTTGCGAGCGGCTGGCCCCACCTCGTCAGCGACCGTCGCGACAGACCAAGGAGTCATCATGCGGGTGCTCAGTCTGCGAAGCGTGCTGCTCTACGTGTGCAGTGTCGTGGGGGTGGTGGCTGGGACCGCGACGCTCGTCGAGGCTCAGCCACGGAGCGAGGTGCGCGGCTTCTGGGTCGACACGTTCAACACTTCCCTGAACAACCACACCGATGTGACAACAGTCGTCAGCCGCGCCCTCGCGGCGAATGCCAACACGATTTTCGCGCAGGTCCGTCGTCGTGGCGACTCGTGGTACTTGAACTCTCTCGAGCCGCTCGCCGACCGCACACCTCTGGCGCCCGGGTTCGATCCGCTGCAGGACCTCATTCTCGAGGCGCACGCGAACGGGCTGGAAGTACATGCGTTCGTGATCGTCAATGCGATCTGGAACCGCGCACCGAATCTGTTTCCACCGATCGATCCCAATCACGTCTTCAACCTTCATGGCGGCTACGACCTGGCGACCAACACGATCACGCAGACGCCGGACAACTGGCTCACCCGCACGCTCATTGCGGACGGCACGCCGGGGACGGGCATCGCGCTTCAGGGACATCGTTTTGGCAGCGAGTTCTATATCGATGCCGGGCATCCCGATGCTGCGCTCTACACGGTGAATGTGCTGATGCACCTTGTCGGGAACTACGACATCGATGGCCTGCACCTGGACCGCATCCGGTACCCGGAGATCTCGATTGCGGGGCAGACGCCGTCGAGCGGGACCAGCGTCGGCTACAACGCGACGAGCATCGCGCGGTTTCAGCGTCGCTACGGCATCGCGCCCGGTGCGCCGCCGCCGGCGCAGAACGATCCGTTGTGGAACCAGTGGCGGCGGGATCAGGTCACGGGACTCGTACGTCGTATTTATCTCGATGCGATTGCGATCCGTCCTCGTGTCAAACTGTCAGGGGCGTTCATCGCGTTCGGCTCCGGGCCGACGACCGAAGCTGGATGGCTCTCGGCGGAGGCGTACTGGCGCGTCTATCAGGATTGGCGCGCGTGGACCGAGGAGGGGATCATCGACGTCGCCATTCCGATGATTTACCAACGCGAACATCAGACCAGCGGCCGCACGGCGTTCGATCGGTGGAATGAGTGGGTGCGAAACCATCAGTACGACCGATCGGCGATGATGGGCGTCGGAGCATTCCTCAATTCCATTGAGGGCTCGCTGCTGCAGGTCCGACGAGCGTTGCAGCCGTCGGCGCTGGGCAATCGCACCATCGGGGTGAACCTGTTTTCGATGGCGACCAGCAACGTCGCCGTCACCGCGAATCCGCTATCGATTCCGCCGGGGCAGAACACTCCTGCGAGGCCGTACGCCGACTTCGCCGCCGGCCTGGTAACAGGTCGTTCGGCAGATGGCTTGACGCTCTTCGAGGATCCGGCCACGAACCCGACGGCCATTTTCGATATGCCCGCCCTGATTCCGGAACTTTCGTGGAAAGAAAACCCGCGCGTGGGGCACGTGCGCGGCATCGTGCGCGACGAGACGGGGGCACTCATCGACACCGGCGGCGTCACGATTTCGCGTCTTGCTGACGCAACAACGCCACTAAGCGGCCGGACGTCGATATCCACTGCCTCTGACGGCAACGGTTACTACGGTGGGGTCGATCTCGCGCCGGGGGAGTTCACGGTAACGGTATCGCCGGTCGGCCAGGCGCCGTATACGACTGCATGCACCATCGCGGTCACCGAGGGGCGAGTCGCGACCTTCGACATCACCATCGATCGGTCTGCGCCCACTGGATCGATTGCCGCAGATCCTGCGTTCGTCTGGCCGCCGAATGACAAGATGATGCCGGTCACGCTCTCCGCCGATCTCGCGGACACCGGCACGGGCATCGACACCGTAACCTTCCGCGTGCTCGACGAGTATGGCGCCGTGGAACCGTCTCTCTCACCATTCACCGCCACGGGTGAGAGCGCCCTCCAGTTGACGCGCGTCTTCGAGCTCGAAGCGTCGCGTCATGGAAAAGACGTTGATGGCCGTATCTACACGCTCGAAGCCACCGTAACGGATCGCGCGTGCAACGTCACGATACTCACGACGACCGTTCTCGTATCGCACGATCGGAGGAATAAGTAGCCTCGCCGCCGAGACGCACCGTCATCCACCAGCGCATCGTAGTACAGGACGGTTTTTCAATCGAGGTTACCCGGCACGCCTGATGGAATCACATTGAGGACATGATTCGTGGCCGCAGGGTGCACTTCAGTTTCAGCTTCCTGCAGGCGATCTCTCCGTCCATAATGTCCGCACCGGACCCGCCGCCTGTTTGCGGGCTCACGGTATTTGGTCGTTCGCGAACGGATATCCGTGGGACCGGTTTGTTTCTCCAGGAGAACGATTTCCACGAGAAGGGAGGAGCTGCAATGTCACCGCGAATTCTGGTCGCACTTTGTGCCATGCTTCTTTTGCCGGTTGTCGTCGCCGCGCAGGAGAAGCCGAAGGTCAAGACGGCTCCAATAGTGCGGACCTCGGCCAACAACGGACAGCAGATGTTCCAGTCTTACTGTGCGGCCTGCCATGGCAAGGAGGCCAAAGGGGATGGACCGGCCGCCGCAGCGCTCAAGAAGGCACCTGCAGACCTCACCACGTTGAGCGCTCGGAACGGAGGGACCTTCCCGACAGTCAAAGTGAGCCGCTTCATCGAGGGGCTGGACGAAGTCCCGGCGCACGGCAGCCGCGAAATGCCGATGTGGGGCAGCCTGTTCAGATCGCTTGGTCCAGACAGCGGAACCGCTCAGATTCGGATCAAGAGCCTTACAGACTATTTGAAATCGATCCAGAAGTAAGCATCGCGCGAAACGCGACGATCGCGTGCCATGGCGCTCGCATCGCGCCACACCATTGCGCCGAATCGGCCTTTGCCCGGTCCTTTCGGCGCGCACCCAAGTCCTCGTGCGCACGTGAAGCTAGTCGTCAACTTGCATACTGCATCATCGCCATAAAACCCATGTCCATGTGAAACTGCTGATGGCAGTGAAACAGCGACAGGCCCGGTCGAAGGGTTGGCACATCGATTTCCATCTGCTTCCACGCTGGTACCACGACGACATCCTTCCAGATGCCCGATAACGGTTTTTCAGCGACGCGAACGAGTTCGAAGGCGTGACGGTGCAAATGGAACGGGTGATGCTCAGCCGTCTGGTTGTCCAGCAGCCACCGGTAGCGCCTGTTCGCCTGGACGATGATCGGATCGGTGCGGGGGTAAGACTTCCCGTTGATTGTCCAGTGATGTCGGTCGTCCGTGGCTCGGAACACGAACGGCAGTCGCGCGTCCGGCTCGGGGACCGGTTCGTTTCCGCCAAACATCGCGTAGTCCCAGGTAAAAGGCCGTGCAGGTTCCCACCGCGGAGCACCCTGCTGGCCCGCATACTCGACGACGATTCCCATTCCAGCGATACGCTGCGCGCTGTCCACTTCTCCTAGGATCCATACGCCCGGTCGGTTCATTTCCACGATCGCGTCCACTCTCTCGCCTGGGCCGAGATCGACAAGGGGGACGTCTTTTGGACTCGGAAGCGCGTTGCCATCGAGCGCGATCACATGAAACTGATGCCCGGGGAGCGCCAGCCGATGTTGCAAGGTCGCGCTGGCATTCACGATGCGGAATAGCACCCGCTGCGACTCGCGGACGCGGATCGGCTCGCCGGAGCCCAGCATCTTCCCGTTGATCGAAAAGTAGCGGAACTCGATGTCCAGCGGGCCACGGTCCGAAAAGCGGGGCTCCCACTCATGGAGCAGGATTGGCACTTCCTGATCGTAGCCCCCCGGATCATCGCCGGATTCCACGACGAACATGCCGAACTGCCCGGTATAGGTGCTCCTCTTCAGATTCCGGCCTGACGTGTTGTGGCTGTGATACCAGCGTGTGCCCGGCGGGTCCGGGGTGAAAGTGTATCGCTGACGGCCGTGTGGGGCGACTCCGGGTGTGCCTTCTTCGTATGCGCCGTCAACCTCGGACGGGATGTGGAACCCGTGCCAGTGGACGATGTCCGGCTCACTGGTGTCGTTCCAGACCTCAACGGTCAAAGGACGTCCAGCCCGGGCCCGCAGTAAGGGGCCCGGCACCTGACCGTTGTAGCCGATCGTTCTGACCGATCGCCGCGGAGCCAAATCGAGCGTCAGCTCTCCGATACGGAGCGTGATATCGGCCTCCCCGACGAAGCTCGCGGGAGGCTGCGGTGCGGGTTGTGGTCTTGTGCCAGGGTGTTGGCCAATTCCAACTGCGGCGGAAGAGACCCAGCCCCCGGTCAATGCAAGGAATTCACGCCGTGTCATGTCCTGCACACCAGGAGGCTAGCTCATTTCTCCCGGCACGACGACAACCCGAATCGCACTGCCCGACCTGAGTGTGTCGAGCGCGTCGTTGATGCGGGCGAGCGGAAAACGATGCGTGACGAGCTCGCGGACTCTGGCTGCACCTCGATGACGCTGCGGCGGAAGCGACGTCGTTTGGCGGGCGCATTACGCGTGGGGCGTTGGGCGTGGCCGTTGCGACTGGCCTTCTGAGCCAGTCGGGGCTCACGGCCGGGACGCTCCTCGCGCTGCTCGAGTTGCGATGGACGTTTCGCGCGCCGATTCGCCCCGGCGACACGGTCTCCGCCCGCGCGCGCGTAGCTGACCGTCACACGACCAGTCGTCCGGACCATGGCGTGGTTCGGTTCGCGATCGAGCTCCGCAATCAGCGCGACGACCTCGTGCAGGAAGGAGAGCTGACGGAGTTGATCAAGCGGCCGGCTCCCGCGCCTCAGTCATGATGTGGTCGTCGGTGCGGATGTTTCACCAATCACCGACGCGATTTGCTATCCGACGTCGGTCCGAGAGGCGTGTCTGAGAACGGTGCGGTGCGGCGCTATGGGCTACGCCGCTGGCCCCTTTGTGGAGTAACGTCTTTCAGTTGAAGCTGACAACCGCATCGGTCGCGCACCCGATCCCCTGTAGCCAGACGTTTTGCACGCCTGGCGCTTCGAAGGAGCGCATCATCCAGATTCGCGAGCGCTGCGCCGTAACAAACGCCGCACGACCGACGCGATCCGAGATGCCCAGTGGGTATAGTGTTGGGTGTAGCGCCGTGAGTGAGGCAGAACGATTCACGGCCGCCACGCCCGTTGCGCGCAGATTGCCTCATGCGAGGCGCACTGCCTCGACAGTCGCTATTGCTTGTAGAAGCAGTAATCGGCGGTGTAAGGCATGAACGCGTTGTGGCCGACGTCCGTCAGCAGGTCACAGCCCGTCGAGGGTGCCAAACGCCGTCTCGCTTTCTCGAATCGAGGGACCTTTGCACTATCAAGGCCCGGGCACCGTGTCACCACTCCTCGTCGGAGGCATCCTCTCGTTCGTCCTGGCATTTGCACCATCCGTGTCGGCGCAACGACGCGCGGTCGACACGCAGCGCTCCACGATCACTGTGCGGGCCTTCAAGTCGGGCCTGTTCCGCGCGTTCGCCGACAATCACGTTATCCAGGCCCCGTTGGCTGAAGGTTCGGTCGATGACTCCGCGATGCCTCACGTGGAGCTTGTCGTGGATACAAGCCGGATGCGAGTGCTGGACCCTGGGCCTCTCCCCGAAGGATCGGGACGACGTGCAAGCCCGGATGCTCGGACCGGAAGTCCTCGATACGAATCGCTTCGCGCAGATTCGATTCCGCTCGACGACCGTGCAACAGCTTGAGGCGGATCACTGGGTGGTTCGCGGGGACTTGGAACTACATGGCCAAACCCACGGGGTCGCCGTCAAAGTGGCTCGTGAGAATGGCCGCTACAAGGGCTCGACGACGCTGCGGCAAACGGCGTTCGGGATCACGCCTATTAGCATCGCTGGCGGAACGGTCAAGGTGAAGGACGACGTCACGATCGAGTTCGACATCGTTACCGCGGATCGTTGACTAACGGCGTTAATCCGACGAGCTCGGTCAGCAGAAGACTCTGCATCACGCTATGAGCAAAAACATCGTCGCGACCCGAGTGGTGGAAGTCACTCCCGGTGAGCGCACACCCTCGCAATCTCCAACGTGTCCGCTGCCTCACACGGCGGACTCCATTGTAAGCGCGTCTGCTGTTGCGGAAGGGGGCGAGCTGGCGGTGTACTCGGTGCGGTCAGATGTGGAACGGTGAAGCGTGCTGCAACGGCCGCCGCGTATGCGCGGTCGGCCGCCTAGCGTCCCACGAGGAGTGCCCGCGGTTGTAACCGATTGAAATGACGCCGCTCAGTTCGGCTTGAACTTCGTCTTGTTGTCGATTCTGATTTTTTCGTCCCGTGCCTGAATCGCCGCTGCTTCAGCCGTCCGACGCGCAAGGTCTCGCGCCGGCGCGTCGGCTGTCTGGAGCCGCACGCCGTCGGCGATGACTTGCTGAAGCGCGGCGTCGCCGGCGATCGACGTGATTGTCAGTCCTACGCGGTTGGGAAACTCTTCGCGCCAGAGAACGAGCTGGGTGTCGGCATCTTGCCAGCGCCCAATCGTCCGACGCTCGGACGCGGCGCCTATCGGCCGCGTCGTCGGTGTCGCGAGCAGCAACGAACCGCCGTAGACGCGGCTCAACGCCTCGTTCAGGTCCCCATCGGTCAATCCTTGGGTTCCCTGGCGGTCGTAGTTCACGGCCATACGAGCCAGTCGGCCATCAAGAAATGTCATGACGATTTCGCCGACCGAGTCGGCCGCGACATCCACGCCGGTTATGACGGGGCGCGGCCGCCACGTGAGCTCCTGTACGACCGCTGGGCGCGCATGCACGATTTTGACGTCCGCGGCGGCCAACTGGAGCCGATCGACAACCGCCTGCACCGAATCGCCCAGTATTACACCGCGATACTGGGACAGCGCCGGCTCGGCTGCGATCGCGGGAACCGCCAGTGAAATCGCGCACGTGAGCATCAGAAGCGAGACAAATGGCATGTAGACCTCTCCTCTATGAGAGTAGGGCAGCCGGCGTTGTGGCGCTGTGCACAAAGAGACACTCAGGCGTTCTCGTCACGTCGACCGGCAGTCGACCGCCGCCACGACGGCCTTGTGCAATAGGAAACAGACGGCGAACGGCCGGGTGGGTATAGTCGAAGGGTGATTGATCCTGTCTCGACTCAATTTTCCGGCGTGCCGACCGAGTATCGGGCCTTATACAAGTACTTGGAAAACAGATTCGCGGACACCGTGGTCCTGACCTTCGCGCAGATCGAGTCGCTGCTCGGCTGCGGGTTGCCTGACCTCGCGCGCCGGCGTCTCGACTGGTGGGCAAACCGGGATGCGAACGGCCGGGCGTCGGCGCACGCCTCTTCGTGGACTCAGGCCAGCAGAACGGCGACTGCGAATCTCGTTGCACAGAGCGTCATCTTCGAGCGAATCGCGAGCTGACGCTCTGACGGAGCAGACATGTCAAGACGAAATGGCGATCGCGCCAGGTTTCAACGACAGCGGCAGGCGAGAATGCTGCGGCGGAAACGCGCGGCCGCGTTGAAGCAGAAACTCCACCTCGCGCGCGCCGCAACGATTCCGGCTGCCGCCACACAAGGGTAGCGACACGTGAAATCATCCACCGAGAACTCATCGTCCGCGGCGACGCCGACGATTTGTCCGTTTTGCCGATCCACAGAGATCTCGGCGTCTACTCAAAAGGTGGACGCCGCGACGTACTGGCGTTGCAAGAAGTGCGGCGAGATGTGGAATGTCGGCCGCCATCTCGCGTCCACGAATGCTCCGCGCTGGAATCGCGGCTATTGATCGAACAACGCTGGTCGGTTCAATCGTGCCCCGAGCGATTGATGAGTACGACATCGGAGTGTTCCTGTACGCGCTCGAGGACGATTTCCCGGCCGTCTGGAGAAACGTCGAAATCCCGAACGTTGAAGTCGGGGGCCAGGTTAGTCAACTGGCGCTCTGCTCCGGTGTCGAGATCGATGAGCCACAGGTTCTTGTGTTCTATCTCTCCGCGCATCGCGACAAGTGCGCGTCGGCCGTGAAGGAACCTCAAACGTCTGGCTCCGCGCGTCAGCGTGAGATTCGGAATTGCATGGGGCCTGGCGGCGGCGGTCACCGCCTTCACCTTGAATGTGGTTCCGATGTCCGCGCCCGAGTACACGAGGAAATCTCCGTCTGGCGACCACACAGGATCGAGAGCGTATTCCTGGACCAGCGGAACGTGCGCGCCGTCCAGTGATATGCGGAAGAGGTATGGCGTTCCCTCAACATTCGCGGCCGACGTAATCGATTGTCCATCAGGCGTCCAGGCCGGAGCGCCGCGCAACTCCAGCGATTCGGTCACAACCCGCGCGTTCGTGCCGTCGTCGTTCACGACGTACAGCAGTGTCCTGCCGCGCTGCTCGATCGAGAAGGCAATCCGATGTGTGCCGGGCGCAACTTCGGGGCCTCCGATGATTCGCCCCTCCGGCGCGCTCCACAGCTCGGTGGCCGCTCCGCCGGCGAGCTTCCAGATTCCGTCGCTCGTACCCTTCGACGACACGTACAGCAGATAACCCGGGCCGAGTCGAGGGGCGAATCCACGTCCTGTCGTCAAGGAAATGGGACTCGCTGCCGACGCGTCGACCGGTGTGTCTGCGATGGGCAGGCGCCAGAGCGTTCCCTTGGGATTCGCGAGCGTCGTGACGAGGCGCCGGCCGTCGGCGCTCGCCGCGAGCGAGGTATAGCGATCGAGACCGCTGCCCAGACGGTGCGACACACGACGCTCGACATCCAGACCGTGTAACCACGGCCCGGAGCCATCCTTGTCGCTGGCGAGGTACATCAGCGTCCGCTGATTCAGCAGGACCGGGTGGCTCACGCGCGAGTTGTGGTACGTGATTCGTTCGGCGGCTCCCGCGGTCGGCCTGATGCGCCAGATGTCCATCGCATCGGGCAGCGATCCCTGTACGAAATAGATGAAAGCCCCGTTCGGCGACCACAGGGGAAAGTGTGCGTGAAGTCCCGCTGCCGCCACAAAGATAGGCTGGCCTTGGGTCTGCTGGCCCGAATCCCTCACGAACATCGGGTCTCCTGGCCCCGGCGTGTGGTACACCAGGCGCGAGCCATCGTTCGACCAGTCGAACTCGGCTGCACCTTCGAGGTACGGCCGGGGCTGGCCGCCGAGAGTGGGGACCGCCAACACGCTTATGTCGCCGGCGTTCGATCCCTCGACTCCGCGAGCCCAGAAGGTCACCAACGTCCCGTCCGGTGAAAAGCCGAGAGTGCGGATGGACGGATTCACGAGCTCCCGCACGCGACCACCGGTCAAGTTGTAGAACTGGCCTGTGCCCACTTGAGTGACCCAGACGTCCATCCGTCCATCGCGATCGGACAGAAACGCCACGAATCTGCCGTCGCGTGAGACCGCGGCCGCTGCCTCGATGCCGTCAAAGTCGGTCAGGTTCTGAAACTGAGCGTTCGCGAGCGGGTTGCGCCAGAAGTAATCCGTTCGCTCGAAAAGCCACCACGTAGCAACCGCCGCGAGAAGCAGTCCTGCCGCTGACAGCGCCCACACAGCCTTCGATCGGCGTCTCGTTCGCGAGGTCGACGGAGACGTCAAGGCGATCGACTCGGGTGGGCGTTCGGCCTCCTCGACAACCGTCGTCGAGCGATCGGCGAGGTCCGGCCGCGTCTCGCTCTTCAGGCCTCCGCGGTCGTGGCGAAGATTCCGCGTTCGCGCCCAGACATCCAGCTCGGACCGAAAGGCATAGACCGATCCCAACTTGTCGTGAACGTGTCGCCGGACGGGCATTGCCTCGCGTTTTTCCCAGCGCTGAACCGTGGTGACGTCGCGCTTGAGGTAAGCGGCGATCTCCTTCCACGAATCCAGTCGATCTTCGGGTACCGGTCCTGAGGAAGTCGGCGGGTCGGACGAAGGTTCGCCAATCATGCTGTTCGCGTAGCGGGACTCGGCGGCCATTCTAACCTCTCACCTGACCTTTGGGTGGCACACCGCGCCGCGACGCCGACTCGAACACTCGAACGCTTCGCCGTCGAGCAGATGAGATGGGCACCACGTGGTTCGTTCGCGCCACTGTCGCGGGGGCGTCCTTGATGTGCAGCAAAGAACCGCAAACGACGGCTTCAGCGCGTTGCAGTTCTTTGCCGCTTGTCGAAACTGCACGCGAGCGCTGAAACTCCGGAGATGGGCCGCAACGGATCGAGTGGCTCACGGAGGGGAACATGTCCCTGAGACGTTACCGGCTAATCATCTGCGCGAGCGTTCTGCTTCTCGTCGGTGCGTACGTTGGCCTTCTATCGGCGACTCCGAGCTCCGGCTCCTCGTCCACGCTGCTCGCCCGCGGGACCTTTGCGGGACCGTTCAGGATCAATCGCAGCGTTGCTGGCGCCGGTCAATGGTCAACGCAAGTCGAAGCCCAGCCGGGGCTGGATGTTGCTACTCAGGCCATCACGTTTCAGCCGGGCGGACACAGCGGCTGGCACACGCATCCGGGTCCGGTGTTTATCACCGTCGCATCGGGGACCATGACGTTCTATGAATCCACGGATCCAGCCTGCAGACTTATCGTTCGCACGGCCGGCCAGGGGTACCTCGATGAAGGCGAACACGCGCATCTCGCACGCAATGAAACTGGCACGGCCGCCGTCAACCTCGTGACCTATTTGGCGCCGCCCGGCGCGGCACTGAGGATCGACCAACCGGAGCCGGCCAACTGCGCGTTCCTTTCCAATCAACCCTCGGCGCCCAGCGGTTTGACGTTTGCCGTGGCTGGCCGGACCGTGACGCTTCAATGGAACGCGTCGCCAGGTGCCGTCGACTACCTCCTGGATGCAGGGAGCATGTCGGGTGGGATTGATTTGTACTCGGCGTCGATCGGGCCCGTCACCTCGTTGAGCACGACGGCCGCGCCAGGACGGTACTTCGTTCGCGTTCGTGCGCGCAACGCGAGCGGCACGAGCGGACCCTCGCAGGAAGTCATAATCGACGTACCGAGATGAGGATTTGCCGCGATCGCTCCGATACGCATCACTCGCCGTCGTAGCTTTTCAGCGGCCTGATCCACACGTTGCGGTAGTGGACGGGATTGCCGTGGTCCTGCAGCGCAATGGGACCTTTGGCGCTGTCCGGCTTGTACGGAAGGATTGCCTTGTGTGTCGTCGGACCCCAAAATGCCGTCGCGTGGTGGACGACGACGCCGTTGTGAAGGACGCTGACGATTGCCGGCTTTTCGAGAGCGCCCGCTTGATTGAACCGTGGCGCGCTGAACACGATGTCGTAGGTTTGCCATTCGCCCGGTCCGCGCGACGCGTTCACAAGCGGCGGGTACTGCCCATACATTGCGGCGGCCTGACCATCCGGATACGTTCGATTCTGATAGCTGTCGAGTATCTGAATCTCGAACTTGCCCAGTAGGAACACGCCGCTGTTGCCGCGTTCCTGACTATCGCCTTTCACCTCGCTTGGCGTCGCGAACTCCACGTGCAGCTGGAAATCGGTGAACTGCGCCTTGGTTTGAATCATTCCCTTGCCTGTCGAGACGATGCCGTTCTTCATGATCCACGTGGCGGGAGATCCATCGGCCATCTGCCACGCGCTCAAATCGTCTTGTGCGCCGATGAGCGCGACGGCGTCGGCAGGCGCCGGAATCGCGGCGGCTGGAGCAGGTCCTGGATTGACAATCGCCGGCTGCGGACGACGCCCGTCGTGAATGCGCCACTTGCCATTGGGTTGCATCGGTGTGTCGTCGTAGCCGACGGGAGCTTTCTGCGCGATCGCGGTGGCGGTCATCACGGTAATCGCCGCGAAGGAGAGGGTCACGAATTGGTAAGTCGCCATGCGTCCTCCCGAGCAAGATCGCCCGAATTCTACTGCCGCGGCGGCAAGAGTAGAATCTGGTCGTCCACGTCAATTGCTCGCCAGGAAGGTGGTTCTGGTGAAGTTCCAGGCGCTTCCGAATGTTCCCGACGAATTGAACGGCATCATCAAGTCGGACTCACCGCCCGCGCAAGGAGTTCTTTCTGGAACGGTGAAGCTCGACGCCGACTTCACGATGGACGGCTTTCGCGCCGAGTTGCGAAAGCACTACTCGATCGTTCACGTTGCCAGCCACTTCGATTTCGAGCCTGGCACGTACCAACACTCATTCCTGCTGTTGGGCGATGGAGCGAGGCTGACGCTCGACCAGTTCCGGAACATGCCGCAAGTCCTGCAAGGCGTCGAGCTGCTGACGCTCTCCGCGTGCGACACGGCCGTCGGAGGAGACGACGGCGACGGGCAAGAGGTCGAGGGGCTTGCGGTTCTCGCGCAGCGTCAAGGCGCCAAGGCCGTCATCGCCACGTTGTGGGCGGTCGCGGATCAAAGCACCGCGTTGCTGATGCGGGAGTTCTACCTGCTGCACACGTCGGATCCCAACATCACGAAAGCCGAAGCGCTCCGCCAGGCGCAGTTGGCGCTCCTGACAGGCAAGCTGCGCGGCGAGGCTTCCGCCGACCGCGGGGTTCGACCGAATCGCGACGGCGGCGCGAATGTGTTCGTCAAAGACCCCGAGCGGCCGTTTGCGCATCCGTATTTCTGGGCGCCGTTTCTGCTGATGGGTAACTGGAAGTGAGGTAGGTGAGGTCTTCTTTCGCGTCACTGTTTGTGAGATACCGGACGGGACGGGTTCAGGGCAGTTCGCGAACGACCCGAAACCCGACTCGCGTGGACCGCAGTCCTTCAATACTCCGCTTGACCAGGCGCAGGTTGTCCGGTGAGCTGAGATACGCGCCGCCGCGAATCACGTGGCGCGATGCGCATGATGCCGCGTCGTGAACTGCGCTGTCTCGCGGTCCCCACCCAACCAGGTTCCGCATCGCGCGAACGTAGTCGGAATGCCAGCAGTCGGTGGTCAGCTCCCACAGATTTCCGGTCGTGTCGAAGAGACCAAAGTCGTTGGCCGGGAAGCTGCCGACGGGCGCCGTATTCGGGAATCCGTCTGCGCAGTGATTCGCATACGAAAACCCGGTCGAGAGATCCGCACCGTTCACCTTCCCGCATAGTTCGGTGACCTGGTTGATGTCGACGACATACGTCCCCGTGTGCCCGCTGCGATTGAAGAAGTCGAACTCGACCTCCGTTGGCAGACGATATGTGTGCCCCGTCTCTCCGCTGAGCCAGGCAGCGTAGGCCTGCGCGTCCTCTTCGGTCACGCAGGTGACGGGATGCTGATCTGTCTGACTGAAAACCGGCGTCGACCAACTGGCTTTCGCGTCGAATATCCATTCCTGCTGGATCGTGTGATACCAGCACCCTTGTTCGGGCCGATACCCCGTCGCCTCGACAAAGCGCCGGAAATCAGCAACCGTCGTCTCGGTGCTGGCCACCGCGATGCGCTGCGTCAGGCTGACAGAAAAGCTGACTAGCGCATTACGAAGACCGGACGCATCGTCACTCCGGCTCTCCTGCAGTTCGCCATTCGGCACGACGACGAGCCGGGGGGCTGGTGGACCTGAAGGCCTTGGATCTTGAAGAACGGTGCCTGTCCCTGGCCATGATCCGTCGCTCAGCGATGCAAGAAGCGGCGATAGCTCTCGAGCACAATGTGTCGTGAGCCCATCACCACACGCCTCGATGAGGGTTACGCTGACCCGATCGTTCGCTTGCACGCGGCGGAGGTGCGTCCATATCGGTCCCGAAGGGCTCGAAAGCACGAACATGCGCGACAGGGAGCTCAACAGCTTCGACACGCCGGCTGTGTCGTACGCACTGCGGTCAATATCGAGAACGACAAATCGGACCATGCGGTCGGCAATCGATTGCTGATCGGCGATCACGCGGAGCATCGTCTGCGCGTCCGCCACAATCGTCACACGACCGGTCAATTCCAAACTCTCGAGGGCCGTCCGCAAAGTCGACTGTCCTGATTGCGGAAGAAATGACGGAGGCAAAACGATCACCCGGCTTCGCTTCGACAGGCGGGATGCGAGAGCTGAGACGGCCTTTCCTT
>WNGB01010790.1_pt1 | contig 25065 bp, 21 predicted proteins | sample 5400681 | NCBI WGS metagenome assembly WNGB01 (sample SAMN13153367, study PRJNA577476) | soil metagenome | isolation source: 115 cm soil or saprolite under grassland replicate 2 | place: USA:California | collected 2016-06-15
CCGACCGATCAGGAACCGGACACGCACGCCACGGCGGGGACAAGGTCGAACACAGACCCGGAGCTACGCCTTCGACATCCGTCGAACCTCCTTCACGAGCTCACTCACAACGTGCGACTTCGTGTCGCAACAACGACCAGCGACCGCACCGAGGCTTGGGACAAGCATCGCCACTTGGACCCGACGAACCAGCTGTCGTGCCGGCTGGGAGGGTCGTGCTGCGAGATCGACTCGGTGGGCTGATCCATGAGTATGCGCAGGCCGCCTGAGGTGACCGAATAACTGGCACCCACAGGCGAGGCCACGCCGTCCATGTGTAGCGCTCTGAGCCAATGGCCCGGCCTCCCGCGAGCGGGGTCTCGCTGGCCGGCGGCCGGATCGCCGAGTAGGAGGACCCGGCGAGAAAGCTGCGGAAATCAGGATTCTGTCCTGGCGGATCAGGGCAGCTTCGGGGGCACGCGGGAGTCGTGGTGGGCGAGGACGCGGCGCAGGAGGCGGTGGAACAGCTCGCGCTCGGTGGTGGTGAGCGGGCTCAACAGGGCGTCGTCGGCGTGGTCGACGCGGTGGTCGAGACGGCGGAGGGCGCGGCGGCCGGCGGGGGTGATGCTGACGGCGTGGCGGCGGCGGTCGCGAGGGTCGCGGACGCGGGTGACGTGGCCGCCGTGCTCGAGGTCGTCGAGCACCGCGACCATGTCGCTGCCGTCGATGCGCAGGCGCTCGGCGATGTCCTTCTGGCAAGCCGGCCCGGAGTCCGCAAGGCAACTCAGCACCGCGAGATGGGGCAGCCGATGGTGCGGCAACTCCAAGTCCTCGGCGGCGAGCTGCTCCACGAGCTCCCGCTTGGCCACGTTGGACAGCTTGCAGAGCAGGAAGTTGGACCGCTTCAGCAGATCCTCGGGCCAGGCCCGGACGGCGTCCGCGCTCCGCTGCGCCGTCACGCCCATGGTGTCGCACCTCTCTGGTAAGTTGGTACGGCCAATCGTTGGTACGGGTATATCGATGGCGCTCTCTAAGGATTAGGATAGCCCAAGAGACGAGGTAGCTGCATGAAGGTGGCGAACCTGGAGACCCCCGCGAAGACGCGGAGCATCCCAAACGACAACCTGATCCTGGCGCTAGTCTGCCTGGCGCAGTTCATGGTCATCCTCGACATCTCGGTCGTGAACGTCGCTCTGCCCTCGATTCGCAACGACCTGCACTTCAGCCAGTCGGGGCTGCAGTGGGTGGTCAATGCCTACGCGCTGGCGTTCGCCGGCTTCCTGATGCTGGGCGGGCGCGCTGCCGACCTGTTCGGACGCCGGCGGGTCTTCCTGGCGGGCATCGGGCTGTTCACGGCGGCCAGCCTGGCCGGTGGTCTGGCACCCAACCAGACCACGCTGATCGCCGCCCGCATCGCGCAAGGGCTCGGCGGCGCGATCCTGTCCCCGGCCACCCTCACAATCCTGACCACCACCTTCTCCGACCCGTCGCGCCGCGCCAGGGCGCTCGGAGCGTGGAGCGCCATGGCCGCCGCGGGCGGCGCGGCCGGCTCGCTGCTCGGCGGCGTCCTCACCGACCTGGCCAGCTGGCGCTGGACCCTGTTCATCAACGTGCCCATCGGCGTGTTCGCGATCATCGGCGCCCGCGCCCTGCTGCGCAGGGACGACAGCGTCGCAGCCGCCGCCGTCGGCAACAGGCGTGGCCGGCACAGCCTCGACGCGCTCGGGGCAGTGCTGGTGACCGGCGGGCTGATGGCGCTGGTGTACGCGATCGTCGGGACCGACCAGCACGCCTGGACGTCGGATCGCACGCTCGGGACGCTAGCGGCCGCGGTCGTGCTGCTCGGCTGGTTCGTGTTCCACGAGGCGCGAGTCGCCACCACGCCGCTGATGCCGCTCAGCCTGTTCCGGTCCCGCTCGGTCAGCGGCGCCAACATGGTGATGCTGTGCATGGGCGGCGGCTTCTTCGCCATGTGGTTCTTCCTGTCGCTGTACATGCAGAACGTGCTCGGCTACTCGCCGCTGAAGGCCGGCTTGGCGTTCGTGCCAATGACATTGTCGATCGCGGCGGCGGCACAGCTCGGCTCGCGGCTGCTGCCGCGCACGGGTGCGCGCCCGCTGCTGCTGATCGGGCCACTGGTCTCGGCGGTCGCGCTGCTGTGGCTGTCGCGCATCACCGCCGACGGGACCTACCTGCACAGCCTGCTCGGCCCCAGCGTGCTCGCCACGCTCGGCCTGGGCCTGGCGTTCGCCCCGGTCGCCTTCGCCGCGACCGCCGGCGTGCCCGGCGAGCAGGCCGGACTCGCCTCGGGGCTGCTCAACACCACCCGCCAGGTCGGCGGCGCGATCGGCCTCGCCACCCTGGCCACCGTCGCCACCACCCGCAGCCACGCCCTGCTCGCCTCAGCCACCCCGCCGGCCGCCCTCACCGCCGGCTACGCCAGGGCGTTCATGGCCGGCGCCGCCATCGTCGCGCTGGCCGCCGCCGCATCGTTCCTGCTCCCCGCGCCGAGCAGGACAGCAGCCGCAGCGACCGCCGCGCCCGAGCCGCAGGCCCAACCCCGGGACGCCGCCTGAGAACAGTCTGGCCCTGCGGCCGATCAACTGGTCATCGCCCACGCATACCCTGCGACCGCTGCTGGACCGTCTCCGCAAGGGTCCACGCCTTGGTGACCAGGCGGTCCACCAGATAGGCCCGCACGCTGGGGAAGCCGAGTTCGTTGGCGCTGGCGGTGGCGCGCTGCTGGGCGGCGTGCTGGCGCGGCGGATGGCCGGCTGGGTGGTGGAGGTGGGTGGCGAGCTGGGGGATGCTCCAGCCGTCGTCCAGCAGGGCCTGCAGGCAGGCGCGGAGGTCGGCGAAGCCCAGGCGTCTGGCCTGCTGGTCGAGGTGGCGGTGGCGGGCATCGTCGACCGTGAAGCCGCCACTGAGGACCAGGCGAGAAGGCAAATGTGCTGGTGGGGGTGTTTCCCATGCGTTCGGAGTGCCGGGCGCCCGATGTCTTCAGTGGAGAGACGAGTAGCTGAGGCCCGCCCCTACCACCCTGGGTAAGGCATCCAGAGCGGGCCTGTGGACTCTTGCTATGGGCGATGGGCATCCTGCTCGTGGTCGAGAAGGGCACGGAGCAGCTCCGTCAGGGGGGGCCAGTCCCTGCCGTTCGTGGTCCGGGTCCAGCGGTACCAGTTTCGCCGGCCGTAGCTTGAGGACCGGTCTGCGATACGCGCGTCGTGGCCGATCGGCATCGCCGACATGACGCGATGCCGAGCTGCCTGCGCTGTGTTGGCGCCGTGCAGCATCACGTCCCGGTCACCGGCGGCCGCCTTGGCCTGCGCGACGCAGGACTCGATGCCGTCGGTGACGAATCGGACGTGGCCTGGTGGCTCGCCCTCGGGCGCGGCGTGGGTGACAACGAACACCGGCACCCCGTCGTGGTGGTCGCCACCCAGCCGCGGGCCAGGTCGAAGGTGCGTCGGCCGGCGATGACGGCCCCGGTGGCCAGCATCTCGTCGAACACCTTCCCGCTGGGCTCCGACGAGGGCCGGCGTGACTCCGGGTCGACGCCGCCGTCGCTGAGCCAGTCATGCAAGCGGTAGCCGTTACGTCCCAACGGGTGCTCCATGCCGTCGCTCGGACCGGTGATGAAGCCGTCCAGCGACATCGACATGTACAGCACGATCCGTGCCATCGGTGGTCTCCGTTCGGTCGAATTGCTGGTTGAGCGGTCGGTTGTGAACCGGGCGTCGGTGGGCGTTGGCTGCCAGCCCGCGCACCCGGCTGGGTTCGTGCGGCTCAGATCGACTGGTGGAAGTGCAGCAGGCGCTCCGGGTCGTAGATGCGTTTCCACCCGCGCCAGGCGGGCGCGGTTGCTGCCGTAGTACGCCTCGGTCCAGTTGGTCAAGTCTGGATCGGGGAAGTTCGGGTAGACCCGTCCCGATCCCCACAGGTGCACCCCGGCCCATGACCGCTGGACCCATTGCGCCACCACGTCCGACCCTGTCGCAGGACCTCCTGGGTGGACTGTCACATGCTCGAGTAGGAACCTCTCCTCGCGGTGGACGAACGCGGTCGCGTCTGCCGGCACCCGGTTGTAGGCGCCACCCATGGGCGTGAAGTTGAGTTCCCGATGCTGGCCTGCCGCCCGGTCCCGGATGAAGGCGTCCAGGAGCTCGGTGATCGCGCTGGCCGGTATCGACCGGCGAAAGAACTCCGACTTGCTGATCACCGGCTCGGGTGGCTCGGGCTGCGCAGGTTCGGCTGAACCGAGCCCGGCCAGCGAACGCTTGAGGTCGCGGACCACCGCCCGCGGCCTGATGTGCCCGAACCGCGCCATGGCCGGCCTGCGTGCCGCCTCGTAGCCGGGCGCACCGGGCTCAATCACCTCGCCCGTCAGCACCTCCCGCAGTCCGGCGAGATCGGTCATCGAAGCACGCGGACCCGCACATGGGTGGAGACCTTGCCCTCGATCAGCCTGGTCCGCTACGCCCATCTGGGCCTCTCCTGGTCGCCGATGTGCCACACATCAGCAGACGCTAGGCCCGCCACCGGCCCCGGCGCTTGAACAAAACGCGCATTCAGGATAGGGCCGGGGCAGGCCGGGGCGCCCGCGCAGGAACGGGATGAACGAGGCGGAGTGATCGTGCCCGCAGCCGCACCTTCCCGCGACGTCACCGAGGAACGCCCGCGGCGGCAAGCCGGCGACCGCGGCCAGGCAGCGGCGCCGCAGTTGGCTCTTCGAGATCGCCAGTAGCGAACTGAGCGAACCGATCTCGCCGGCCCGCCATGGCATTAACCGCCGCACCGCCTCCGACACCAGCGGATCGGGCTGTGTGCCGTCGGCCCTCCGGCCGACCAGCTCTTCCTGCAGGATGAAAAGCGCCACCTCGGGCGACCGAGCGCCGGACACGAGTTCGCCGAGAACGACGGCGGCGGGGCCCCAGATCTCATCCAGGTGCAGTGTCAGGTCGACCAACTCGGAGGCTGGCAGCCCGAGCATCGGCGCCGCGACGCCGGGATGGAACCGGACGCCGATCACGGTCGTCCCGGGCGCGAGGACCTCGACGAACGGACCGGTCAGCGGCCCGACGAGCCGCGGCAGCGAACCAATCGGGCAGTGCAGCTCGACGCCACCGGTCGTGCGCAGCCGCCGCACCGAGCCGAAGCCCTGCCCGTGGCTCGGGACCCGGCTCCTCCTGATCGCGGCGGTCGAGGCTATGGCCCTTTGTCGTCATGGCGCTCGGCGAGGGCGAGCCGGATGAGTTCGGCGCGGGAGCTGATTTCGGCCTTCTGGAACACCTTCCGCAGGTGGTAGTCGACGGTGCGAGGGCTGAGGAACAGCTGCGCGGCGACCTCGCGGTTGGTGGCTCCCTCGCTGACCGCCGCGACGACCCGCAGCTCCTGCGGAGTGAGGGTGGCCAGCGTGCTCGGCTCCCGTCGCCGGGTGGTCTCCCCGGTGGCGCGCAGCTCATGGTGGGCGCGGTCGGCCCAGACAGAGGCGCCGAGCCGCTGGAAGGTCTCCATCGCCGCGCGCAGGTGGGGCCGGGCGTCGGAGCGACGTCGCTGGTGACGCATGTGCTGACCGTACAGCAGCTGGGTGCGGGCCCGCTCCATCGGCCTGTCGGTCTGAGCGTGCAACTGCAGGGCCAGGCGGAACCCGGTCTCTGCGGCGTCTGCTGATGCCAGCAGCGCCCGGCACTGGGCGACAAGCGCCCGAAGTTCTGCCGAGTTCGTCGCCTCGGCCCAGCTGGCGAAACGGTCGAGTGGCTCGGCGGCCCGGCCCGGCTGGTTGGCGCCAGCCGCGGCCTCGACGAGCTCCGGGACCGAGGAGAGCACGATGCCCGGATGGGTCGTGACACTGTCGCGGTCCATCGCCTCGAAAAGCTCCATCGCCTGGGCGAATCGGCCGGCGGCAAGGTCGAGCAGGCCGAGCGCCCGGTAGGCGGACGCGGTCGCGCTGGGCAGGTGGCGTTTGCTCGCCTCGACCAGGACCTCCTCGGCGAGCTGCCGAGCCTGCGGTTCCTGGCCGCGCAGCGCGGCGAGCACAGCAAGCCAGCCCTGATGGCGGCATGCCGTGTTGGGCTGCCCGGTCTCCACCGCGAAGCGGTGACCCTCCTCGGCGTGCGCCTCGGCGGTGGCGAACCGGCCACGTGCCAGCTCGTCGGCGACGAGGTACTCGAGCGCCCAGGCGAGAGTGCCGGCCGCGCCCAGCGTCCTGGCCCGCAGCACCGCCTTGCGATGCAGCCTCCGTGCCAGGTCGCGGTTACCCACCCCCCAAGCCGTCCCGCCGGCCCAGCCCAGCTCGGCCGGGTCCATGAGCAGCTCAAGCGCGTCCAGGTCCCCGGGCGCCAGCCCCGGATCCGCCCCAGCCCGCACTCGGCAGGCCGCCTGGAACACTCGGAATAGGATGTCCTGGGGACCATCGCCGTCCAGCGGCAGTCGTTCCACAAATCCGGTGATCTGGTTCCAGGCGTCCGTCGCGTTGGCGTGGAAGCTGGCCTCGCCGAACAGTATGAGCAACTGGATCGCCTGGTCCCGGTCGCGCCAGCCGAGCGCGTCCGGGAGCACCGGCAGGAGCAGCGCCAGCGCGTCGGATGGCGTCCCGGCCCGCAGCTCCATCAGTGCCCGCAACCCGACGATATCCAGCCGGACCCGCTTCGCAAGCGGAGCGATGCGTTCGGCTTGTTGCAGCAGTGTCGTGGCACGCGCCGGGTGACCGCCCTGCCACCAGGCGGTTGCCGCCGCGACCAAGCGGCGGGCCCGGCGCGGGTCCGACGTGCTCAGCTCGGCGGCGCGCTCCAGCGAGGCGGCCGCGGCGGCCGGACCGGCCCGCTGCGTTGCCCGCTTGGCGGAGCGCTCCAGCTCCTCGGCGGCCGGCTCGTCCGGCCCGTCGGCGGCTTGTCCGAGATGCCAGGCTCGCCGGTCGAGCTCAGCGGGCTCAGTATCCAGTGCCGCGGCCAGCGCTTGGTGCGCGGCCCGCCGCTCAGCCGGGCTCGCGCCGTAGTAGATCGCCGAGCGGATCAGCGGGTGCCGGAAGGCCAGCCTGAAGCCATCGTCGGTAATGAGGTCGTCAAGCTCGTCCAGGGCTTGGGGCTCCAGGTCGGATCCAAGGCGCAGCCGGGCCGCCCGCTGGATCGTGTCGCGCCGACCCGACCCGTCCGCCGCGACGAGCAGCAACAGCCGCTGTGCCGCCGGCTCCCGCTGCCGCGCCCGCTGGAGGAACGCGCGCCGCAACCCAGCGGCCAACGGCAACGGCTCACCACGCCCAGCACCCTGCCAGGCCGCGGCGGGCAGCTCGCGGATGGCCAGTGGGTTGCCTGCGGTCGCACGCAGCAGCTCGTCCTGCTCGGCGGCGGACAGCCGGTCACCGCCGCGTTCGGCGAGCAGCGCCCGGGCCGCCTCTCGGTCCAGGCCCGCCAGCGACAGGTCGACCAGCCCGGCGACATCCACTGGCCGCCTCTGGTCGGCCCGCGCCGCCAGCAGCAGCGCGATCGGCTCCGCGTCCAGCCGGCGGGCCACGAACGCGAGCGCGTCCACTGACGGCGCGTCGGCCCAGTGCGCGTCGTCGACCAGGCACAGCACCGGCCGCTCGCCGGCGATCTCCGACAGCAGCGACAGCGTCGCCAGTGCCACCAGGAACCGGTCCGGCACCGGTCCGTCAGCTTGCCCGAAGACGACACCCAGCGCGCGGGCCTGTGGTTCCGGCAGCCGGTCGATCCAGTCCAGCACCGGTAGCAGCAGCCGATGCAGCGTGGCGTGGCTGAGGTCACACTCCGGTTCGACGCCCACCGTGCGCAGCAGGCGCATCCCGGCCGCCCGCTCGGCGGCGTACCCCAGCAGCGCGCTCTTGCCGATGCCCGGCTCGCCATGCAGCACCAGGCCCCCACCGCGCCCGGCGCGAGCGCGCTCCAGCAGCGCCTCAATCGCCGCGCGCTCCTTGGCTCGCCCGAACAACATGCAGCCAAGGGTACCCGGGTCCGCCGCGAAGACTGGCGATTTCGCTGGTGTGAGCGGTGCCGGACCGCTCCTAGCGTCGAGGCATGACCGACCCATCGTCACAGGATCTGAGCGGACGGGGAAGATGAGCGATGAACAGCCAGAACGACCAGATTTCCGCTAGGCCCGCCGCCCATCCCCGGACGCCCCACAGGGAGCTCGCAATGACCACGATCTCCACTCCACTGGCCGGCCGCGTCGCGGTCGTGGTCGGCGCCAGCCGCGGCATCGGCGCCGCGGCCTCCCGAGCGCTGAGTCGAGCTGGCGCCGCCGTCGTCGTCGCCGCCCGCGACGAGCAGGCCCTGGCCGCGCTGGCGGAGCAGATCACCGCCGGCGGCGGCCGGGCCCTGGTGGTGCCCACCGACGTTACCGACCCGGCCGCGGTGCGGCGGCTGGTGGAGCAGACGCTGGGCGCCTACGGGCGGCTGGACGCTGCGGTCAACAACGCGGCCGGCGGCGGCCACCGGCCAACGCCGCTGGCCGATGTCCCCATCGACGACTACGACAGTCAGCTGTCGGTCAGCCTGCGCGGCGTGTTCCTGGCGATGAAGTACGAGATCCCCGCGATGCTGGAGGGTAGCGGCGGCGCGATCGTCAACATGGCCTCCACCGGCGGCCTGGAGGCCGTCGGTGGGCTGGCCGGATACGTCTCGGCCAAGTTCGGGGTGATCGGCCTGACCAGGACCGCAGCGCTGGACTACGCGGAGGTGGGCGTTCGGGTCAACGCGCTGGCCCCCGGGCCGATCCTCACCGAGCAGCTCCAGCGAGCCGGCCAGCAGGCGCAACAGCAGGCCGCAAGCGCGCTGCCGATGCGGCGGGTCGGCCGGCCGGACGAGGTCGCGGCCGCCGCGGTGTGGCTGTGCTCGGAGGAGTCGTCATTTGTCACTGGGGCCACGCTGGTGATCGACGGCGGGATGCTGGCCGGCATGGCGCCCTTCAGCCAAGCCGAGCGCCCCGGCGTACAGGCAGCGAGGACGTCGGCATGAGCATCCCCTATGAATTGTTTCCTGAGGGGAGAGTCATGAACCAGCCCCCGATGCCCCCGCGTCGCCGCGCTCGGCGGGCGCGCCTCATGCGCGTGATCAACGTGCCGATGCGGCGCCTGCTGCGACTGCCGTTCCAGACGCCGCTCAGCCGCCGGCTGATGCTGCTCACGTTCACCGGCCGCAAGACCGGCCGGGTGTACCGGCAGCCGGTGAGCTACGTGCCTGACGGCGACACCCTGCTCACCCCGGCAGGCGGCAGGTGGAAGCTGAACCTGCGTGAGGGGGAGCCCATCCGGGTGCGGCTTGGGGGACGCGATCTGCTCGCGCGACCCGAGTTCATCCGGGACGCCGACGAGGTCGAACGGCTGCTCCACAGGATGACAGCGAGCAACCCACGCACCGCCTCGTTCATCCCCGTCATCGGACGGGACGGCCAGGTCGACCGCGGCAAGCTGCAGGCGGCGGTCGACTACGGCTTCAGCATCATCCGGTGGCACATCGACGAGGCGCCGTCCAGGGGCCGCTCATGAGTCAGGTCCTGTCTTCCTAAACCGTGACCGGCATGGCAGGCACGCCCCAAGCGACCAGACCTGGTGGCAGGGAGCCGGCAGGTGAGCAACCTCGTGCTCGAACCCCGCCACCTCACCAAACGCTACCGCAAGCTCGTCGCGGGCGCTGCGCAGCGTCGGTCCCTTCTTCCCGCCTGGAGGATGACGATGGATGAGCCAAGCTCGCGTGATTCCGGCCTGTCTGGGCGAGTCGCCGTAGTGACCGGGGCCTCGGGGGCAATCGGCGGTGCCGTGTGCCGTGTCCTCGCGCGGGAGGGCGCCGCCGTGGCGGCCAGCGGGCGCAACCCGCACGCATTGGAGCGCGTGGCTGCGAGCATCCGCGACGGCGGCGGGAGCGCGGTCGCGATCACCGCCGACGTCACCGACCCCAGCGCGCTCGAGCGGCTCCGTGTCGGGGCGGAGCAGCAGCTCGGCCCCGTCGACCTCGTCGCCGCCGTGGCGGGCGGCGGCGGCGAGCCCGTGGCGCTGGCCGGCCTGACCCTCGAGCGATGGCACGAGACGGTGGACCTGAACCTGACCTCCACCTTCCTCACGCTGCGGGTGTTCGTGCCCTGGATGGCTGCTCGCGGGGGCGGGGCGGTGGTGACGGTGGCGTCGCTTGCCGGGCAGCACGTCGTCCCCCAGGCGAAGGTGTCCGCCTCCCCCGCCTATGCGGCGGCCAAAGCGGGCCTACTGATGCTGACCCGCCAGGCGGCCCGGGAGTTCGCGGGCAGCGGCGTGCGCATCAACGCCGTCTCGCCGGGCTCGGTCACCAACGCGCGCATCGCCGAGATGCCCGCGCCGGCACGCCAGGGGCTGGTGGCGGCACACCCACTGGGGCGTCTTGGGGAGCCCGACGACGTCGCCGAGGCGGTGCTGTACCTCCTCAGCGACGCCTCGTCGTGGATCACCGGGGCGACGCTGGACGTCAACGGCGGCTTCGCCATGCTCTGACAGAGGTGTTGCGGGCATGACGCCGGTCAGGCTCGGACGACGGAGGGGGCGATGGTCTGCAGAGCCCCGGACCTCAGCGCAGCGCAACACCGGTGGCGGCCGCCCGGTCTGCGTGGTGTGGTGCGGCCGGCAGCCCTGCACGCTGCCGATCACATCCCTGTTGGGCCCAGAAACTCGGATTGGCGTCCTGAGCAGTGGTTCCGTACCGCGCTGTACGCAACCAGCCCAGCCCCCGCGGCGGCGGTACCAACGAGAGCCCGCGTCATGGTCCAGAACGGTAGCAAACCTATTGGTTAGCTCTGTTCAGGGCTGGGCTCTCGCGAGGACCTCCCCGTGCACGTTCGTGTCGCCGTTGATCACCATCTCGGGTGTCGCTCAACAGCAGTGCGGCGCTGGTCGCTCAGGTGCCGCACTGCGCGGCACAACCCGCGTCGCGGTCGCCCTGACCACAACCGCAATACCGCAGTGCTGGCATAGTCGCCTCCGGCGCTTCGCACTGGCCGCATGGCCGCCCGGCACGACCGCACTCCTGGAGGCGGGCACTCGGCGTCGTGGTCGCCTCCAGGCTGGACCGGAGGACGGGGGCGAGCGGCCCCGGGCGGGGGGGCCGACCCAGGGCCGCTCGCGCCTGCGCCACCAGATCTCTATAGATTAGGCCGCTTCACGACCTGTGACCGTTACAGCGTTGATGGATGATTGCTGGGGAGGTGCGGCACCCTGAGCGACCACCGCCGCACTGCCGGAGGCGGCACCAGACGAACACCCAAAGCGGGCGTATGACCCGTACGAGGTCGCTGCGGAGGGTGCTGTCCGCCAAGCCAGCGGACGCCTGCGCTGGCCAACCCGTTGGTCTCGAAGTCGGCCGGCGGAGTGGTCGGCCCCCCTGTCAACTCAGACCACTCCGCCAGCCCGGGATCGCCGACGCCCCGGGCTGACCCGGCTTGGCCATCCAGAACCGGTGCTGACGCGGCCAGCGCCTCCTGGTCCTGCCGGGCCACCCCTTGCGTGGCTGGTAGCAGGATCGCCGGTGACCGTCCCGGTGTCGTTACGCGCCCGTTACGAGTTCAAGGGATCGGCGGCTCCCGCTGGCTCCTGAGGTTGGCTCTGCTTGGTCTGCAACGCCGTCACCAACCACCGACCACGCCCGTGAACAACAGGCTCTTCGCCTCGAATCCCAGCTCACGGCTTTTGTGCAACTCACCCTGTGTCACTTCAGTGCCACTCGCTGAGGGGTCAAGGCAGGCATCTCCGGGCCCGCCATCCTGCCGGTGTTCTGCCGCTCTTCTTCCTGGTCTCGACGATTGTCTCCTAGTAGCCTTGGGACGGTCATCGGCGGCTGGCTCCCGGGCCGCCGACGACCGCCCTCCCCGCCACTACGACCGCGGCAAGAAGGAGCCGCAGGGACGACATGGAGCGAGCCGGAGCGCTGCGTCCCGATGCGCGCTCCCTCGCGGTCGTGGCCAGGGCGGTCACTGGGACCAGGTTGCTGTCGGCCCGGCTGGGGCCGGCCCAGGTCTCGGGCGCGGATCGCACGGAGGCCGCGCTGGCGGTCAAGTCAGTGTGGAGATTGGCTTCCGGCCGTTGCCGAGCATCCGTCGTAGGATGTCGGCGATTGCCATCCGCCAGTCGCGTTCCACTTGGCGAGCCCGGCTGGCGAAGGTGAGGTGTCCGCTCGAACGGGTCACGTCCCTCAGCCGCTCCCTCCTCAAGCAGCCGGCGGAAGACGGCGATCCGCTCGGTGTGGTTGACGAATACCAGGTCCTCGACCAAGGAAGGCGTGCGCCGTGGACCTCATGGGGCCGGGAGCACTTGAGCGCGCGGCCTATCCTGCGTCGCAGTGGATCGTGAACGCTCAACAGCAGGAGGATCGAGCCATGCCAGTCATGTTCAACGAGGCGACGCGCAGGCTCCTGGACGGCAGGAACTTCGCCACCGTCGCAACCCTGAATCCGGACGGTGGACCGCACTCCTCGGTGGTCAGGGTCCCGGCAAAGTCGCGGTCTGTACCAAATGTCCGAACATGCTTGCCGCTGGAACTTGACTCCCGGCCTGGACCAACGCGGTCGCGTGGCGCCGGCCCACGACGTGGGGTCATCAGACAAATAGGACGATTCGCTCGCGACTTTGCCGAGGCCCTGGGCCGTCACGGCCGCCAGAAGACGCCGCCGACTGCGGTGCCAGCGGACCAACACGATCAACGGACGCACATCGGTCCCCTATTTGCGGCGGTGGGCCCATCACCAGGAAACGCCAAAACCAGAACTGAGAACAGGCGGAAGGTAGGCAGTTTGGCGGCAGTTTCGCCGAGTGCTGCGTGCTTTCGGTCCCCGGTGCCCGTAGGGTGCAGATATTCAGACCGGACGCTCGAGCTGGGTTCGTATCGAACTCGGCTTGCTACCGTCGCGCCTCTCCCGCTCCCAGCGTGGAGGCCACCCGGTGCTGCCACGACTCGCCTACCTGACGCTCTGCCGCTCCATCCAGCTGCTCGTCCAGCTCACCCGCAGCGACGCTGCCAAGGATCTCGAGATCCTCGTCGTGCTGCTTGTTCGCGGCGACGGCGCCAAGGACCTGGAGATCCTGGCCCTGCGCCACCGCCTCAGCCACCGCGATCCGTTCAACCTGCGATTCTTCTTGTCATCGGTGACGTCGTGCCAGCCATGTTCAGGCGGACCTCAAGCAGAGAAGTTGGTGACCTTGTCCGGACTCACGCGGACGATCAGACGGATCACGTCGGGCTCGGCCGGTGGATCCTCACCGAGGTACTTGTGGGAGAGCACCCTCGGCAACGTCCTGCCCTCGTCCTCGACCAACTCGGCGGTGCCGCGAATCTCCACCGACTCGTACGGGTTCTCGATATCGAACACCGAGACACTGATCCGCGGGTCCCTGGCGAGGTTGCGTGCCTTTTGGCGATGCGAGGCGGTGGAGAACAGCACGGTGTCACCCTCGCGCGTGACCCAGACCACCGAGGCAGGGTGCTCCCCAACAACGCCCTCGCTCGCGGCGAGTCGATCGTCCCAGGAGCAGCGCTGGCAGAAGGACTGATTCTTGCCTTTGTCGTCGCGCCGTTGCTCGGACAGATGTGAGCAGGTCAAGCGGCCCGAGCTCGGACCCGCCGATCGTGCGCTCCTCGCGGTGCTGAGCCGAGCGCTTCCCCGTGGGCGCTGGTCGACCTTTCTGGTGACGCCGGACACGATCATGCGACGGCACCGGCGGCTGGTAACCGCAAATGGACCCAGCCTACCGTCGAGGCGGTCGTCCAGCGCTCGCCGACCACATGGTTGGGCTGATCCTGCGACTGGCTCGGGAGAACCCTCGATGGGGCTACCAGCGCCTGAAGACCCTCTACGTAGCTGCGCCGGGCGCGGTCACGGCCGACGCCAGCGTTCGGCGCCGGGATCGGCTCGGTGGCTTGGTTCACTGCAATTACCAGGTCGCGGCATGACGTTCGAGTTTCTGAACCCAACGCCCGTCACCGCGGATCCAGCGGCGGCTGCAGCGGCAGCAGCACGGCGAAGGTGCTGCCGACCCCCAGTTCGCTCTCGGCTCCGATGCGCCCGCCGTGCGCCTCGACCAGCTCCTTGCAGATCGCCAGGCCAAGGCCACTGCCGCCCCCCGTCCGGGAGCGGTCCGTGTCGGCGCGGAAGAAGCGGTCGAACACACGGGGCAGCGCCGCGGGCGCGATGCCCGGCCCGGTGTCCCGCACCGAGAGCCCGGCCTCGTCGACCGCCGCCCAGACCCGCACCTGGATCGTGCCTCCGGGCGCGGTGTAGCTCACTGCGTTGTCGAGCAGGTTGGTCACCACCTGCACGATGCGCGCGCGGTCGGCGACTACCTCGGGGCCCTCGCCCTCCAGGGTGAGTGAGATCCGCTTGGCCTCGGCGATTGGCCGCAGCTTGGCGACCACCGCGCAGGCGACCTCGCCGAGGTGGACCGACTCGGGTAGCAGCTCCAGCCGGCCCTCGTCGGCGCGGGCGAGGGTGAGCAGGCCCTCGACGACGCCGCTCATGCGCTCCACCTCCTCGAGGCTGCTCGCCAGCACCTCCGCGCTGCCGTTGGAGCGGTCGGCGTCGCGTAGGCCGACCTCCAACTCGGCGCGCAGGATGGCCAGTGGGGTCCGCAGCTCGTGGGAGGCGTCGGCAAGGAAGCGGCGCTGTTCGGTGACGCTGCGCTCGATGCGGCCGAGCATGGTGTTGAGCGTGGCGGCAAGCAGCGCGAGCTCGTCGCGCGCCGCTGGGACGCTGACCCGCTCGTCCAGGTGGTCGCTGCCGATCGCCCCAGCCTGGCGGGTCATGCGGGCGACCGGCAGGAGCGCCTTGCCGGCGAGCAGCCAGCCGCCGCCGCCGACGAGCGCCAACGCGCCAGGGACCGCGATGAGGAGCAGCAGCTGCAGCCGCTCCACCGACTCCTCCACCCCCTCCAGCGAGGACGCGACGACCAGGATCTCGCGGCCGCGAGCACTGTCGAACGCCGTGGCCAGGACGCGGAAGCGCTCATGCTCGGGAACCAGCCGGTCGCTCGCACGGACCTGTTGGCCGGGCCGCATGGCCTTCAGACGGTCCGATCCGAGCAGTGGCCGCACCGCGATGACGTCGCCGGCGCTGGCGAGCACCCGGCCGTCCGGCGACAGCAGCTGGGCGGCCGAGGCCCGCCGGGGAAGGCCGGCAAGGGCGGCGCTGCCCGCCGGCCTGAACTCGCCGTCTCCGGAATCGTGCAGCGAGAGGATGATCTCGGCGGCCCTGGCATCCAGCGAGCCGTCGACCCCGGCGACCAGGTCGGCGTGCAGGCGCAGCAGCAGGAAGCCGCTGAGCGCGACCAGGGTCAGGCCGAGCAGCGCCAGGTACCAGGCGGTGAGCCGGAGGCGGATCGGCAGGCGCACGAGCCGCGCCGCGCCCGGCAGCCTCATGCCACCTCCAGCGCGTAGCCCACTCCCCGCACGGTGCGGATGAGGGCCCGGCCGAACGGCTGCTCCAGCTTGCGGCGCAGGTAGCCGATGTACACGTCGACGACGTTGGACAGACCGTTGTAGTTGTAGTCCCAGACGTGCTCGAGGATGGCCGTGCGGGTGACGACCTCGCCGGTGTGCCGCATGAGGAACTCCAGCAAGGTGAACTCGCGCGCCGACAGCTCGACGCGCCTGCCCGCCCTGGTCACGGTGTGTGCTGCCGGGTCCAGGATGAGATCCCCAGCCCGCAGCACAACCGGGCGCTGGGTGGCGCCCCGGCGGATCAGCGCCCGCAGCCGAGCGAGCAGCTCGCCGAACGCGAACGGCTTGACCATGTAGTCGTCGGCGCCGACGTCGAGGCCCTGGATTCGGTCGGGGACGCCATCACGGGCGGTGAGCATCAGCACCGGGGCCCAACGCCCGGCGGCCCGCAAGCGTCGGCAGACCTCGAAGCCGTCCAGACCCGGCAGCATCACGTCCAGGACGACCGCGTCGTAGTCGTTCTCGCTGGCCAGGTACAGGGCCTCATCCCCGTCGGGAGCGGTGTCGACCGCATGCCCTTCCTGCTCGAGCCCGCGCCGGATCGCCCGGGCCATCTTGACCTCGTCCTCCACGACCAGGACCCGCACCGCTCCGCACCTCCTCGCCCAGGTCATGGTCGTGCTGGCCGCATGAGAACACGATGAGCGCGATGTGAGAAGCCTCGCACGCCGACGGCGCTCTCACCAGGCTCTCATGGTCGAGGGGCTACAAGCAGTGGGCTGGCTCCACCGCCGGCCCTGGAAGCCCTGCCGGATGCTCGAAAGGAACCCATGGGGCACCTTGCTATGCGACCGCCGGCCTCTGGCTGTGTGCCCTGCTTGTCGGCTGCGGGCCGGATTGCTCCCATCGTCGTGCCGGGAGCCGTGACCACCCACCCGGCAAGGCGCGCTCGAGGACGTCCGCCCACCCCGCCGAGCCCGTCGTGGTGGCGCTGATCCTGGCTCCCAGACAGGCGCATCGAGCTGGTGCGAAACCGGCGTCGACCCAGAGGTGTCGAGGCGGTTGGCTATGCGCGCCCACGTGGGGGACGCGAGGGGCGCGGACGCTTCTTGCCTGGTTGTTCGCCTACCAGCGGCCCCTGCGCCGGCTGGCCGGCCGCCGAGGACCGCTTCGCGCCGCACCGGTCGCCGTGGGCTTTCTGGCGGTGTGCCTGCTGGTGAGCCTCGCATGGGGCACCCCGGGAGCGGGACACCGGCTGATGGCCGCCTGCTGCGCCCATCAGGCCTGGCAGCCCAACCTCGGCGCCACGGTCCGGCTGGTCGCAGGCGCGTTCCTGCTGCGACAGTGGTACGAGGTCGTCTGGACGGTCGCCGCGACCGTGCTGGTCACCGCCCCGTTCGAGGCGTGGCTGGGCAGCGGCCGCATGCTCACCACGATCGCGCTGGGTCACCTGGTCCCGACTATGGCGGTCGCCGCCGCCGGCCTGGCACAGGACCACCGGTTGGGCGGTGGAGGGCTGGATGTTGGGTCGTCGGCGGTGATCGTGGCGGCAGCCGCCGGGCTCGCCGTCCGGAGCCGCTCCCTCCCCGTGGCCGGCTGCCTGCTCATCGCCGGGCTCGTCGCCGGCCTCGTCCAATCGCGGTTGGCCACCGCGGAGCACCTGGCCGCCATCCTGGTCGGTGCGCTCGCCACCGCGGCGCTCTCCCGCCCGCCCTGTTGGCGATCGGCTCGGGCGCAGCGAGCCGACCAGGATCTGCAGCACGCTGCGGGATCGGCTGGCGACGACCATGCCTGAGTCGAACGCGACGCTGCCGAGCGGCGGATCGTCGAGCCAGGCGCCGCCGGCGCACCATGCGGGGCCGGTTGACACGCCGCGGGCGGTGCGTCCCAACCCGCCCGTCTCCTGCCGGGACCGGGCTCCCCGGCTGGCCGCCGCGATCGCCTGGGGCGCCGGGCTCATCAACCTTGCCAGCGCCCTCCTGCCAGCCGAGCGCGCCCGCCTCCGGCTACTCCACGCCTTGGTGCCGTGGGGGATCTCACGGGGGGCGACCGTCGTAACCGCCGCCGCTGGGGTCGGCCTGCTGCTGCTCGCCGGCGGGCTACGCCGGCGGCAACGGCTGGCCTGGGCCGCCACTGTCGGGCTGCTGCTCGCCAGCGCCGTGCTGAATGTCGTCAAGGGCCTGGACGTGGAGGAGGCGCTGGTCGAGGCGTTCCTCGGCGGGCTGCTGGCCGGCCAGGGCCGACAGTTCGTGGCCTGGCCCGGCCCGCAGGAGCGCGGGAGGCTCCTCGCGCCCACACTGGCCGTGCTCGTTGTGACCCTTGCCTACGGGGTGGTGGGCCTCCTGGCCAACAATCGCGACGTGCTGGAGGACCTGAGCGTCACGACCACGCTGCGAGAGGTCGCGCGGATGGCGCTTGGGCTCGGCACCGGGCTGACCCTGGCCGGCCGGTTCGGGCGGTTCTTCCCGAGCTCGGTGGCGGCCGCGTTGTATGTCGGCGCCCTGATGGTCGGCCTGCGCGCCCTCGCCCCGGCGCTGGTACGCCGAGCGGCCGACCCGGGCCTGGCCGCGGCGGTGGCCACCTCGGACGACTCGCTGGCGTACTTCGCCCTGCGCGATGACCGCACGACCGTGCAGGCCGGCGCCACCCGCATCTCCTATCGGCCCGTGGGCACCGTCGCGCTCGCCGCCGGCGACCCACTGGGGCCGAGGGAACAGTGGCCCGCCGCCGTGGCCGCATTCCTGGCCGAGGCGGCGGGCCAGGGCCGGGTCGGCGCCGTACTGGGCTGCGGGGCGGCCGCCGCCAACGTCTACACCGCGGCAGGGCTCACCGTCATGTACCTCGGCGATGAGGCCGTTCTGGAGCTCGAGCCGTTCACCCTGCAAGGGCGGACGGTCCGCATCGCCCGGCAAAGCTGGCACCGTGCCCGCCGGGCCGGGTTCACCTCGATGGTGTGCGCCGTCGGTGAGCTGGACGACGGCACGGTCGCCGCCCTGCGCGAGCTATCACGCCGCTGGCGGGGCGAGGCGGCGGAGCGGGGCTTCTCGATGTCGCTTGGACGACTGCTCGACTCGCGGGATGCGGCGGCGCTGGTGGTCGCGGCCCGGGACGGCGCCAGCCGGATCCGCGGTTTCCTGCACTTCGTGCCGTGGGGACGGGATGGCGCGAGCCTGGACGTCATGCGTCGCGATCGGGAGGCGCCTGGATACCTGAACGACTTCCTGGTCGTCGAGGCGGCCCGGCGGTTGCCGGAGGTGGGTGTCTGCCGCATCTCGCTGAACTTCTCGTTCCTGCGCGCGCTGTTGGCGGCCGGGGAGCAAGCCCACGTCGCTCCCCATGTCCGCGTGGCGCGGTGGCTGCTCAAACGCCTGTCCGGCCCGTTCCAGATCGAGACGCTGTACCGGTTCAACAAGAAGTTCGGCCCTGTCTGGCAGCCGCGCTACCTGGCCCTCGAGACCGTGGAGGAGCTGCCTCGCGTGGCAATGGCCGCGCTGCGCGCCGAAGGGTTGCTGCCGACGTGGTGGCGCCTGGCCCGGCCGGTGCAGGCATCCCCTCGGCCGTGATCCCGGGTGCCTGGGAGTCGACCGGCCGCCACCAAGCGCTCGACGGACGTCACACGGCGCCGGACCGCGAGCTCGCGCTCCACAGCGACACCGTCACCCCGCGGGCTCGGCCTGGACATCGACCCAGGCGCAGCGGTAGGCGGGGACGAACACCGGCGGCAGGCCGAGTCTGGGCGGCGACGCCGATCAGCAAGCGCGGCGCAGGCCCAGGGGGAGCGCGTCCGGTGGGCGACGTTCATCGGCCTCTCACCGTCGCTGGAGTCCACTGATACCTGGTGGTGCCCTGCCCGAGGGGAGGGCGCTTGGACCGGCGAAGGCTGCTCACCGGGGCGGCGGTCACCGCGGCCGGGATGACCCTCGGCGGCTCCTCGCTCCGGATTGCGCGCAAGGGACAGGCGGCACGAGAGCGCGCCGGCTCTGCCGTGCCTGACGGCCTCCACCCGCCGCTTGGGCGCCAACAGCTCATCTGGTCGGTGCCGACCAGAGAGCCGCTGGTCGCGCTCACCTTCGACGACGGGCCGGACCCAGCGTTCACGCCCCGGATCCTCGACGTGCTCGGCTCCTACGGCCTCCACGCCACCTTCAACGTCATCGGATACAACGCCATCCGGCACGCAGACCTGCTCCGGGCGGTGCTGCGGGCGGGCCACGAGCTCGGCAACCACACCTGGACCCACCAGGACCTGGTCTTCCAGTCGCCGGCCGCCACACGCCGGCAGCTCACGCGCGGGCAGACGGCGATCGAGCAGACCGCCAGCGTGCGGCCGCGTTTCTTCCGACCTCCTCGCGGGGAGCTTACGGGAGCTGCCGTCTCGGCCGCGGCCGAGTTGGGGCAGGACATCCTGCTGTGGTCGGTGACCCGCGGCCCCGCCGGGGTGGGGGCGCCCGCGGCCGTCGCCGACCACATCGCCCGGGCGGTGGCAGCAGGTGCCATCCTTGCCCTGCACGACGGCATCGGCCGGTGGACCTTCGATCCGCATGGCCCGGAAGCCCGGCTGCTGCGGGCACGCCGGTCGGTCGAGGTCGCGGCGTTTCCGGCTGTGATCGAGCGGGTCCTGGCCAGAGGCCTCCGGTTCGTCACCGCCTCGGCGCTGATCGACACCGGACCGAGCACCCCACCGGTGCGACGGTGACGAAGGCCGCCGCCCACACCGGAGCGGACGGCAGGGTCGAGCTCCTCGGGGGTCTTGCCGACCCCGCGAACGCGGTCCGGCTGGGCGGCCACCGGCCCGGCCGCAGGACGAGTGCGCCGCCGACCCTGATCGCGACCGCGACCATCCCTCGCATCCTTCGGACCGAGCTATCGCCATTCGGCGTGAGAGGACGATGAAAGATTGCCGGGAGTCCGGCCTTCTCCTCCGCCTCTCACGGTGCGGGGAGGTGAGCACCGAGCCATTCGAAGGCTGCCGGGGTGGCGGTGTACCAGACGTGGAAGTTGTGGCCGCCCACGGGTAGGGTGACGGTGACCAGGGGCGACCGGTCGTCGACCGCCCGACGCATCCTCGCCATGGCCCACATCGCCTGGGGATCGCCACGGCTGGCGACCAGGTACAGGGCGACGGTTGTCAGCTTGTGGGCGACCTCCCACTGGGGGGAGTTCCATCGCGTTGCGCCCGTGTGTCCCCGGTAGAGATCGCCGGTGGAGCGGTCGACGATGGCGGTGTAGTAGCCGGCCAGGGACGCGGCGGCGGCGTACCGGTCGGGATGGTGCAACGCGATGTCGCGATGACCGGCGGCATGCGCCTCGCCGCGATCTGGGCGTCGAGGGTCTGCGCGAGGTGCATGGTGCCGGTCCAGTTCATGGGGCTGCCGGGGTAGCCGTGGAACAGCTCGATGACCGGGAAGCGTCGCCTGGCCTGAGACGGCTGGAAGTAGGCGGCAGGAAGGTAGACCAGGGCACCTCGGCGCACGCCAGAGCGCCCCCCGTCCAGCCGCACCCGCACAACGCGGCCATGGCCGCCGCGGACAGGCCCTGGATCGCCAGATCGGTGCCGGGCTCCCGAGCCCCTGGCGCCGTCCATCGCGGACGGACCTTCGGCAGTGATGATGGTTCCCTGCACTGGTTCGTGTCCGAGCAGATCGTTGAACGAGGTGTAGAAGCCGAAGTCGCGGTTGACGATGTCGCCCGCCAGGACCGCGCCAGCGGCCATCAGCACCAGGCTGTTGGCATCGGTGGTTGTGCGAGTTCTTGCATGCGGGGGTCGCGGCCGGTACTGTCTGATCATTCGATCTGATCGTATGATCAGACAATGACTGCAAGGGAGACCAAAGCGTGCTGGGTGCCACGCGGCTGCGGAACGGCAGTTGGACCTACGGCGGGGCGCGGGGTCCGCTCGCGTGGGCTCCACCGCTGCTGGTGCTCCTGACCGCGCTGCGCTACGGCACCGGCTGGCCGCCACAGCTGCGGCTGGCCGTTACCACGCTGGTGCTCTACGCGGCCCTGAAGGCCACCGCCATCCTGCGGCAGTCTCCTGGCGAGCTGCTGCGGGCAAGCCCGGCCGGACGCCTTGCCTACCTCACGGTCTGGCCGGGCATGTCCCTTGCACCATTCCAAGCCCGGGCCTCATCGCACCGGACGGACAAAGGTGGCTGCGCCGGGGTCTTGTGCGCATGGCCCTCGGTGGTTTTGCGATGCTGGCGCTCTCTCTTTGGGCGCCCCTGCTATCGGATGGTCTGCTCGGCTGGGCCGGGATCGGCGCCCTGCTGTTGACCGTGCACCTTGGCTACGCCGACGTGCTCAGTGGGCTGCTGCGGTGTGCCGGCTTCCCGGTGCAGCGGCTGTTCGACGACCCCCTGGCCAGCCGCTCGCTGACAGAGTTCTGGAGCCGGCGCTGGAACTTGGCGTTCGTCGAGATGGACCGGCTGCTGTTTGTCCCGCTGCTGCTGCGCCGGGTCGGCCCAAAGGGATCGTTGATCGGGGTCTTCGTTCTCTCCGGGCTGCTGCACGAGCTGGCGATCAGCTTCCCGGCCGGGGCCGGCTGGGGCCTTCCCAGCTGCTACTTCCTGCTGCACGGCGTGCTAGTCACCCTGGAACGCCACCTCCTGTGCCCACAGCGGTGGCCGGGCGTGCTGGCCCGCATGTGGACTCCGTCCTGGCTGCTGGTCCCGCTGCCGTTACTGTTCCATACCCCTTCCGCCAGGCGCTGGTCGTTCCGCTGTTCCACTGGCTGCACCAGGTGTTGTGGTGAGCCCATTCCCGTCCGAGAGGAGCTGGCATGTCGACCGAGCAGTTGATGAGCTTGGCGGTCTGGCTCGGCGGTGCCGGCCACTTCCTGCTGCTCGGCGCCAGCTTCCAGGCGCCTGGGCGCCTGCGCTGGAAGAGTGACCTGGCCAAGCTGCTGCCGTTCAACCGCAAGCTGCTGTGGGTCTACGGCGGCTACATCGTCGGGACCTATCTGGCCTTCGGGATCCTGACGCTGCTGTTGCACGCCGAGCTGCTGCGCGGTGACAAGGCGGCCCTGGCGCTGGCGACCTTCATCGGCCTGTATTGGCTGGCCCGGTTGGTGCTTGACGCGACCTACTTCAGCCACGACGACTGGCCGCCCGGAGGGGCGTTCGTCGTTGGCCACATGCTGCTGGACTTGCTGTTTGCCGCGCTTACCTTGATCTACCTCGGGCTGGTCGCCTGGCAGCTGTGGCTTCACTGACTGCGGCGAGGGTGTTGCCGATCACGACGTCGGAATGGAGCGGAGCATGGGACGGTCACGGGCCGCACGAGCCACGAGCACAAGGTCTGCGCACACGACCAGGGAGCGGATCGTGGACGCGGCCCTGGAGACCATCAAGCGGCAGGGCATCCTCGGTGCCAGCGCCCGCGCGATCGCGCGGACCGGGGGGTTCAACGAGCCGCTGATCTTCTACCACTTCCGCACACTCGACGAGCTGCTGCTCCAAGCGGTCGACAAGGTCAACACCCTTCGGCTGAGCAGCTACACCCCTCGCCTGGCGGCAGCATCGACGCTGGCGGAGCTGGTCGCTGTCGGCGCCGAGATCTACGCCGAGGACCGGCGCCAAGGACACACTACGGTGCTGGTCCAAACGCTGGCCGGGTTCGCGGCCTCGCCGGAGCTCAGCCGCGCCCTGCTGGAGCGCTTCACACCCTGGATCCGGCTGCTAGCCGACAGTCTCACGCGGGTCACCAGGGGCACACCATTCGCAGGCCTCTTACCAGCCGAGGACGCCGCGTTCGCGCTCACCGCCTGGTTCGTCGGCATGGAGCTGCTCAGCCACCCCGACACCCCCGCCCGCTGGCACGAGCTGCTCGCACGCATGCAGCTGGTCGCCGCGCAACTGCCCAGCGGCGGGCAGCCCGCCACATAGCCGGGCTGCCGGCCATGATCGCGCTAGGCGGCATAGAAAGCGACGAAACCGAGGACGGGATCATGCGCAACTACGAGGCAGGGGCATGAGCGCCGCCGACCTGTGCTCGATCGCGCACTGCCGCATCGTGGACTTCATGATCCACGACCGAGCCGCGTTCGGGGTGCGCTGTTCGGGGTTGGCGTCTTGTACACCTACCTGGTCCTGTTCCCGCTCCGCCAGGGGCAGGCCTGGGCCTGGTGGCTGCTGGCGATCAGCGGGAGCGCCGGATTCCTCAGCTTCCTCGCCTACCTCAGCTACGGCTACCTGGACACCTGGCATGGCCTGGGAACCGCGCTGCTGCTGCCGGTCTTCGTCGTCGGCCTGCTCCGCAAGGCGGCGCGCCGGCAGGGCTGTCTGCTGCTGGGTGCTGTGGGGACCGCCCTTGGCGGGCTCACCATCCTTCGGGTCGGGATCACCGACATCTTCGTCCTTGAGGATCTTGCGTTCATGGGCTTGTCAACTGAGCAGCTCCAGGCCATCAACCCCAGGCTCGTCCCGCTCATGGCCCACGACCGAGCCGGGTTCGGCGGAGCGGTGTTCACCCTTGGGCTGACCGCGTTCTTTTGCCTGTGGCGCTCATCACCAACCAGAGCCCTGTGGGAGGCGATGCTCCTCTCCGGCGGCGTCGGGCTGGCGGCGGCGATTGGCGTCCATTGGTTCGTCGGATACACCGACCTCTGGCACCTCGCACCGGCCCTTACCGCCGCGGCATCGCTGATCGTGGGGCTGGCGCTGACGTTCCCGCCGGTCACGCCAGTCAGGGGTCGAACCTGATCCAGCTCGCCAAGCACGCACAGCTATGGCGCCACCGGCGCTATCCCTGCACCAACGGCAAGGCACCATCGCTTGATGCCTACCGGAAACCTACCGCTTCAGCAGAGAGCACCGACGGCATGGACACCACGCATCCCTCGACGGGGTCGAGCAGACCGTCCAGATAACGGTGACCTGCGAGCATGGCGGGCGGTAGGAAAATGGTAGGGCGCACCCAACTTGCCACTGTGATTGTTGCGGTGGCACTGGCGGGGAGGATGCCCGAGCTGTTCGGGTAGATGTTCGGCTTGGTGCTGGCAAGGTAGTGCTGGCAGGGAGAGTGACCCCACTTGCCACCGGCCGTCTTGGGACGTGCCCTGGAACTTGATCTGTCCTCGAACTGCCGGCACCGGCCCGGCCCACCACACTCGCTGGCCTGATCAGAAGCCTGTCCGACCCGGTGGTCGTGACCCGTCACAGTCCTGCCGCGGTGACTCCACCCAGGCCGGTGCCAGCCACGGCCGCCTGCCACCAGGGAGGACAACCGCGATGCCCATGCTAGAGGGCATGATCGACCACGTCATCGGGGTCGACACCCACCGCGACACCCACGCCGCCGCCGTGCTGGACCCAAACGGCGGGGTCCGTGCCCACGTGGAGGTCACCGCCGACCAGCCCGGGCATGCCCGGCTGCTGGCCATCGCCACGCGGCGGGCACCCGGCCGTCGGGTCTGGGCGCTGGAAGGCACCGGCAGCTACGGCGCCGGACTGGCGACCTTCCTGAGCGCACAGGGCGAGTGGGTGGTCGAGATCGACCGACCCAAGCGCTCCCGCGGCCGCACCGGCGCCAAGAGCGACCCGCTGGATGCGATCCGGGCTGGCCGCGAAGCGCTCGCGCGTGACCAGCTCGCCAGCCCGCGCCAGCGTGGCCAGCGCGAGGCGCTGCGCGTACTGCACACCACCCGCAGCCAGATCTTGCAGGTGGGTGCCGACGCTCGCCGCCACCT
>WNGB01005147.1_pt1 | contig 25063 bp, 22 predicted proteins | sample 5400681 | NCBI WGS metagenome assembly WNGB01 (sample SAMN13153367, study PRJNA577476) | soil metagenome | isolation source: 115 cm soil or saprolite under grassland replicate 2 | place: USA:California | collected 2016-06-15
GTTATGATTTTTCGGTAATGATTTTTTCGTGCAGCAGAAAATTGCCTCCACAAATAGAATCGGCTAGAATTCAACTCAATGGACAAAATTTTCCAAAGAATAATCGACAATAATTTTTCGGACTTCAGAGGTCTTACAGCTGATGCGTCTATTCCTGTACCAGACTATATTATCAACGAAATCGTTGAAGCATTACTTCAGGGGAATAAGAGTATAGATTATTGCCAGGTGTCAATTGGCGGGGAAAATAGAGTTACTGTAAATCTAAAAACGCCGCTGTGGCCATGGCCTTTAAAGTTGAAATTGCGACTTTTCAAGTTGGTAGATCTTATGAGTTCTCCAAAAATTAGGGCTTTTCTGGAAAATTATCTCTTATTAGGAAGAATGGGGTCATTTCTTAAGGCGTTGCCAAATGGAATCAATATACGTGGTGATCAAGTCATTGTTGATATTAAATCTTTTCTTCAAGATCCAGAACAAGAAAGAATCCTTGATTTGATCAAGTCTGCTGAGATTCAAACAGAAGAGGGCAAAGCCATTATCAACGTCAGAATCGAAGTTGGCGGATAAGTAATTAGCGGGAGACATACTATGTTCAAATCCAAACGCAGACCGATCGTAATTCCGCAGTCGGAACACCTCAGGCTGGTAGGGATATTAGCTATGTTGTGGGGTAATGACGATTTTGACTCTCCACCCATCGAGCGGAATTCTATGATCGCCGGTATAGGATTGCATGATCGCGGCTACGGTATCCTAGATAATTCTCCTATCGGAGGGATGAGCGAAGCCGAATGGAATGCAATTACACGGCGCAGTTTTGCAATGCAGTATTCGGATGTCGTCGCTGATACGATTGTAAAATATCACCTAAGGCGACTGGCCAGTTATTCCGACTCGGCTGAACGAAAAGCCATGGTCGTTGAATTCTCGCAAGTTATAGACGAACAATTGAAACAAAATAATCTTTTAAAAGAAATATTTGACCGGATTGACCGCATCACGAATTTGTGTGACAGTATCTCCTTTGATTTTTGCTTTGATGTGTCTAACTCAGGTAAAGTCTCAATATTCCAGAGAAATGATGAAGAGAAGGAAATCTCTGTCCAATATCATGTCGAAGACGGTGTGATTAGAGTCACACCTTGGCCCTTTTCGGTAGATACTTACGAAGGTTATCTTGTCGCGTATCAATCAGAAGGCTATCCCGAACGGCTCGATCCTTTCATCTTGAATTTCCGACTGAAAAGATAAAATCTTTGTCTATTTGAAAAGCAGTCTCATCGCTGGTAAAATTTCAGCACCGACATTAAAGAAGGAGAGTACCATGGCCAACATAATTGGTCCGGATGTGAGTTTTTACCAAGACCTGCCCGAAACTCCTCAGGGGATTGACTTCGTCGCCATGCGAAAAAAAACGAATTTTGTGATCATTCGCGCCGGGCAAAATCTATGGCCAGACCCCACTTTCAAGATCAACTGGACTGGAGCAAAAAGAGCCGGCTTGGCACGCGGTTCTTACTGGTTCTATGATAGCCGCGCGGATCCGAAACGGCAAGCGGAGTTATATTTCAATACGCATCAGGGCGACCTGGGGGAATTGCTCTTATTTGCCGATTTTGAGGAAGCTTACCACGGTCCCTACAGTGGCTGGCGAAAATGGTTTGACTTCCTTGAGCGGCTGAGAACTCTTGTTGGACAAAAAGAAATTGGCATTTACACATCCTTTTATTATTGGAGAGATAACGCGCCGGCCATAGGATCTGAAAACTTGGAATACTTTCACCGCTATCCTCTATGGATTGCTCATTATGGTGTTCCAATTCCCAATATTCCCAAACCCTGGGGGCCTGATGAATGGCTATTTTGGCAATTTACTGAAGGAGGGGATGGCGCATCATACGGCGTAGAAAGCGGAGGGATTGACCTGAATTACTTCCATGGTGATATTGTAAAATTTGCAGAACGCTTCCATCTTGAGGTTCCTCCCACACCACCCCCTACTCCTTTACCCGAGATTGGTATTAATTACAAGGTTACAGCGATTGTATTGAATGTTCGCTCAGGGCCGGGGATTCAGTTCGACAAAATTGGCTCCTTAGCACAGGATGAGATAGTCAAGTCCATTGATGTCAATGAGGATGGGACATGGATAAAGATCCAACGAAGCAGTGATGGTCTCACTGGCTGGTGCTTTGCCCAATATCTTGTTCCTACAGATGAACCAACACCTCCGCCGCCTCCAACAGGCGTTAAATACATCGTGACTGTTGCCGTACTAAACATTCGAGATGGACCTGGTCTTGGATTCAATAAAATCGGCACATTGGGACAGGGCGAGATCGTCGACTTTATTGAAGCCAACACAGATGGAACCTGGCTTAAAATCAAACGAAGTGATGGATTGGTTGGCTGGAGCTTCAGCCAGTATCTTGCCGTCTATGAAGAGCCGCCACCTCCCATACCACCACCGCAGACAGGTCACTGGTACCGAGTCAATGCCAATACCTTGTATGTGCGCGAAGCTCCAAGCTCGAGCAGTAGAGCATTAGGCTTCCTTCAAAGGAACGATATCGTTGTCTCTTATGACCCGACCGGCGAACAGGGTTGGATTCGAGTCAGCCGCGTCGATGGACTCACTGGCTGGAGTTTTGGCCAGTATCTGGTCAGCTTGGGAGATACCATCCCTAGTTCAGTAACTCAAAAACTATTCAATGGAGTCACCTATCAGCGCAGAGAACGCACGACGCCGCGCAAAATAGTGACGCATGCCCTTATCATTGATAAGAGCACAGCACAAGGACTTCAGTTCCTGGTCACGCCACCACTCCGTCCAAGCGGACCTCCTTTGTGCACGCGCAAGACATCGCAATTCTTAGATGAACATAACCTCCAAATTGCTATCAATGGAGATGGGTTCTTTTACACGGATCCTGCTACGTACCCCCCAGCGGAATTTTGCCCGAATGGGGGCGACCCTCTTTGGCCGCTTGGTTTTGCAGCTTCCCGTGGGACTGTTTACAACAAAAAGCTACCAGGGCGCCCAATTCTTTACATCAACCAAAATAATGCAATTACGTTTGACCAGCCACAGGGTACCGTGTTTAATGCCATATCTGGAGATCGCATATTAGTTAAGAACGGGCAAAGAGTCAGCGGCTTGGAAGCAAGTTCAATAAATCCGCGAACTGCGTTCGGGTTAAGCAAGAATAGCCTATCGATTATCTTAGTCGTCGTGGATGGTCGTGAAACAAGTCTAGGAGCGACTTTCCCCGAACTAGCTGATATGTTGATCTCATTTGGTGCATACACAGCCATGAGCTTTGATGGTGGCGGGTCTTCAACCATGGTGGTCGAAGGAGTGGATGGAAGCCCCCACGTTGTAAACACGCCCGTTGACGACAATATCCCGGGCCGCGAACGGCCTGTAGCCAATCACCTGGGAATATTCGTCAGGAGGCAGTAAATTAAGAATCAAAAAATCGGGATTTGATATCCCGATTTTTTGATTTATTATTGCCATCTTCTTACGTCAACAGGTACTTCATTGCCTCTTCAAGGTGACTGTAAACAGGGATTACCTTCAAAATGCCAGTTAATTCAAACACTTCCTTTACATCTGGAAGTGGATGCAGAATTACAATCTTGCCTCCATGATTTCCAACTGATTTTGCCTTCATGACAAGCATACGGATGCCAATCGAAGCGATAAAATCCACCTCCGCCATATCCAGAATAATAAGTAAAGTGTCGCCACTGGTGTATTTATTTAACCGAGATTCTATTTTTGTCGTACCAAAGATATCAAGTCTCCCGCTGAGCTTGATCAATCGAATTCCGTTATCCAATTGGCTATAATGGATTTCCATACACTATCCTTTCAATAGCCGAAATATACCTGATTTTATTGAATGGATAAGAACAGGCAGTTCTCTATTGTGGATTTATTATCTAAGAATTCGACATTTAAAATAAGAGCTTACTTATGAATCAAATTATCATTTTTCTGGCCGGTTTCTTTCTCGTTGTCGGTACCCTTTCTTCCGCACTTTCAACTGTCGTCCTGCCACGGGCAGCACGCAGTCAACTCAATCGTTTCGTATTCGGATCATTGCGGCGCATCTTTGAAATCCCTTTGCATTTAACACACGATTATTCTCAACGCGATGCGATCATGGCCTATTATGCGCCCATCGGTTTAATGATGCTCATTCCCACCTGGTATGTGTTGATTGCAACCGGTTATGCCTTCATGTATATGGTTCTCGGCTTTGGAAGCTTCATCGAATCTTTCCAACTGAGCAGTTCAACTCTGCTTACCTTAGGCGTTGTCTCATCTAACAGTTTTATCACAAACCTGTTTATGTATTCAGAATCCATCATAGGCCTGATACTAGTTGCGTTACTTATTGCTTATTTACCAACGATGTACTCTGCTTTTTCTCGCCGCGAACAAGCTGTGACCATGCTCGAAGTCCGCGCAGGCGACCCACCCTCCGCGGAGACTATGCTCCTGCGTTTCAACCGTATTCATGGACTGGATCAACTGCGCGATTACTGGAAAAATTGGGAAATCTGGTTTTCAGACATTGAGGAGAGTCATTCAGTTCTGCCTGCGCTGGTCTTCTTTCGTTCTCCGCGTTCCAACCACTCATGGGTCACAGCCTCGGGTGCAATCCTTGATGCAGCTTCGATCACGCTTTCGGCAATTGATATTCCGCAGGAGGCATCTGCCAGTCTTTGTATCCGTTCGGGCTATTTGGCCCTGAGACAGATTGTGAATTACTTCGACATTCCAAACCCATCAGACCCGCATTTTCCAGAAACACCGATCTCTATCAAGCGCGAGGAATTCAACGCTATGCTCGACCGTCTTGCTGCAAACAATCTTCCGGTTAAGCGTGACCGTGATCAGGCATGGCAGGACTTTGGTGGTTGGCGCGTCAATTATGACAGGGTCCTGCTCGCATTATGTGCGCTGACTCTTGCCCCGTTCGCTCCTTGGTCATCAGACCGCGCGTTCAAACACAAACTGCCTCCTCTGATCCTTTTGAAAAAGAGACATAAATACTAACTTCGTCCTGCCTGCACCTGTTGCGCAGGCACAGGTGAGCGGAGGGCGTAGCCCGAAGTCGAAGGATAGCATGGCAACGCGCTTCGACTACAGCCTCGACTTACACCCGGCTTCCGCTCAGCGCGAATTTACTTTTTCCAGATAATCACTATAACCGCCTTGATACTCAACCAGTTGCCCATTTTCGATCGCGAGCAAGCGTTGTACAGTTCGATCCAGGAAATATCGGTCGTGAGAAATGACCAAAACCGAGCCAACGAAATCAGTCAGGGCTTGCTCGAGTACTTCAGCAGAGGCAATGTCCAGATTGTTCGTAGGCTCATCAAGCACAAGGAAATTCGCACCCGATAAAACAAGCAACGCCAATTGCAGGCGACTTCGCTCGCCGCCTGAAAGTTCACTGATCTTCTGCGAGACCTGTTTGTATGTGAATAGATAGCGTAATAAAAACGCGATTGCCCTTGATTCGCTCATCTCACCCGCATAGCGGACAGCATCCAAAACGGTCTGGTTGAAGTCGAGGGTTTCATGCTCCTGTGCATAATAGGCAATCGAAACACTCGGACCAATCTTGACCTCGCCTTTATCAAGTTTCTCTTCTCCAAGGACGGCAAGCTCCAGAACTTTATTCGAGCCGCGCCAGCCATTGAGTTCCCGAAGATCCATGCGGCGACGATCGATCACAGGCTTTTCGATTTTATCCATCTTGTCCAGCCGCTTCTGCATAGACTTGGCCTGTGCGGCGAACTTTTCGTTATCGTACACTTTGCCCCAAATCGCAAAACGCTTAATCGCAACTTCGAGCCGCGTGATCTCGTGTTGCTGTGCGCGAAATACTTCTTCCTGGCGCGCTAGGCGCAATTCTTTATCCGCGACATAGGATGAGTAGTCACCCTCAAATAGAGTCAACTTGCCATCTTCGAGTTCTGCAATGTGAGTAACAGCGGCATCCAACAGGTAACGGTCATGCGAGATGATAACGACGGTCCCTTCATATTCACGGATCAATTTTTCAAGATAAATTTTTCCGGGCAAATCAAGATGGTTATCCGGTTCGTCTAATAGCAGAACATTGGGACGCACAAGCAACAAGCGTGCCAGCCCAACCAGCTTCTTCTGCCCGCCGCTCAACATGGACAATGGCTTGGTCAACTCACTTTCAGCAAGTCCCAGCCCAAGCAGTAAACTGCGTACGCGCTCGGGATACGAGTCACCTCCGAAGGAGTTGTATTCTTCGATGAGGCGATGTTGCCTGTCAAGTGCCCCGGCGAGTTTCCGGTCATCGCCATAGATCGCGGGATCGCCCAAACTTTCTTCGACTTGCTCGAGCTCGGCATGTACTTCAGTCGCACGCGGGTTACCGGCCAACGCGGCTTCAAAAGCTGTCAGCGTGAGATCAAGCTCAGGTTGTTGAGGCAGATATCCGGTCGTAATGAGGCGGGCGCGGGTGACCGATCCACCCAATTCGGGAGAATGTTCACCAAGGATGAGTCTGAATAGAGAAGATTTTCCCGCGCCGTTCAAACCAATCAAACCAATTTTTTGTCCGCGCTGGATCTCCCAGTTCAGGTTTTCGAATATACGCTTTGCCCCCAGGATGAGGGTGACGTTGGAGAGTTGAATTTGGATCATATGATTCCTTATTAAACAAAAACGCCGCAGGACAACCTGCGGCGAAAAATTCGGTAACAATATCTTTCATAAACTTCGTGCAGGCGCGATTCGAGGAAACCCTTCGGCAATAAAGCCACGTACACCGATAAACAACGGGGATTTTCCTTTATTGAAGACGTAAATCATGTGCGGGATTATATCAGAATTAAGATTCAGTTGTGAGCATGTTTTGAACGTGCTGCAGCATACGTGGTGTGCGAACACTTCCATACAACAATCGTGTGGCCACTTCTGCGTCAACTCTATCGGGCGAGCCAACACCTTCAGCGACGAATTGCAAAATCCTGCGGTCGCACATATCCAGTAAGTCTGGGGCCTTTTTGATTTCAGGGACGAAAGACATTTTGCGGTCGAGGATACGTTCGCCGCTACCATCTTCAAATTCGAAGCAAAACGTATGGAAGAGTTGGTGCGCGATGTCGTTGATCGAAGTTGCTTCAATCGCCGTGTTGTTCATCGCATAATGGGCCAACGCCTCTTCTTTTAGTTGTTTGAATGTCAGCTTAGGATTGTTTTTCTTCAGCTCATAGAGCTTAAAGATGACCTCCGGTCGATGTTCGGTGGGAGTCATGCGGATCTTTTGTTCAAGCAGGATATGGAGGTATTGCGCCAGTTTCGCTTCAGGCGTGGTCGGCAAGGCAACATTAACGGGAGCCGGTTGACGAGTTTGACTCGCTGGCACGGGACTTGACTTACCTGCTCCCCCATTGCCTTTGGATACCGGCTGAACTTGAGCAGCCTTTTTCTTTATCCCGGGGAGTTTATCGTAATATAAAAATTTGTCGCAGGCGTTAACAAGGAACTCCGCGCTCGTGCCACTCACGCCCAAACCAATCACGACCTTACCACGCGTACGTAAACGATGCACCAGTTCCGTAAAATCGGCGTCACCCGAAACAAGTAGTACATGTGTAAAGTCATTTTGATCGCCGTAGAGCAATTCCAATGCATCAATCACAATACGGATATCTGCAGCATTCTTGCCACGGCGACTGTTGACATAAATCAGTTCCAGCCCCATCCCTAGCAACTCACGCTGCTTGCGCTCGTGAATTTGTGACCAATCTGCATATGCACGACGTACGATCACCCGGCCTAATGAGTTGGCTGTTTGCATAACACGCGCCCAATCTACATCCGTGCCTTTGCCAAACAACTCCTCCACACTCATTTGGATGTTATCGTAGTCTATAAATATGGTAACTTTTGAGCCGCTACTCATAATACTCCCAATGAGCCAAGTATAGCATAAGAGCCGTAAATTCCCCGCCAATTTTGGGTGGGGTATTCTCGCCCAAAAATCGCTAGATTTTTGTTAAAGGACAAAATCTATGGCAAAATAGGGGGATGGCAACTATACCACTTAATGTCCTTAGCCAATCCTCCCTTCAGGACTACTACGATTGCGCGCGCCGCTTTCAGTTGCGATATCTCGAACATTTGCAATACCCAGCTGTGGAGCTAGAGCCTGCGCTGGAAAATGAGCAACATCTTCAAGAGGGCGCATATTTTCACCGCCTCGTTCAACAACATCTGATTGGCATCCCAGAGGAAAAGTTAGCACGCTTAGCAAATACCGCGAACTTGCAACGCTGGTGGGATAACTATAAAGCGGCAAACCTAAATTTAGGTGGTTATGCGATATTTCCTGAAATTACCCTCTCTGCCCCATTAGAATCCTATCGCCTTGTAGCGAAGTATGATCTCATCGCGATCAAACCCGGTGAGAAGGCGATCATCTTTGACTGGAAGACTTATCGCAAACGGCCGAAAAATGAATGGCTCGCCACCCGCTGGCAGACTCGCGTTTACCGCGCATTGCTGGTGCAGGCAGGTGCACACTTAAACAATAATCAACTTCTCGACCCTGAACAAATCGAAATGATTTACTGGTTTGCAGACTTTCCTGCTGAACCTGCAAACTTCCCCTACAACACGACTCAATTCAAACGTGACTGGGACGCGCTAATAAAACTTGCGCATGAAATAAGGACCACTTCTTCCTTCCCGAAAACGGAGGACCGTCAAAAGTGCAGTTATTGTCCTTATAGGAGTTACTGCGACCGCGGCATCCACGCTGGAGAGATAGAGGATGCCGAAGCAGAGATGCAAGCGGAAGAATTGTTCGATGTCAATTTCGAGCAGATCGGGGAAATCGCGCTCTAAACTTGTAATGGACGGCAGCTGCCGTCTGCTACTTTTTTATATAAATTCCTAAATGGTTAGCCACAGGCCTTTCACGCCCGGGAACATATTGATCGATTGGCGAGTTCAATATAACTGTGTCGCCATTTTCATCCTCAATCACCATTGTGGAAGAACCGCCACCATCAAGTGCCATCGCATAATCCGCGCCAAGGTCTAATAGAATATGCGCCAACGCAGCAAAGGTCGTACCTTCACTATAAAAAGGCTGGCGACCATCTACAACGACTATATACAGCCAGCGTCCATTTTTATTGAATCCAATTGCCGTGCGTGGATCCAAATCCGTATCAGCGAGGCCAGCCACAACTTGGCCGTCCATCACTAACATCCTATCACCTGAAATTGCATGAAATATCTTATTTGGAGGGTTATTGAATACCAGCGCGTTGCGTCGGCTGATGTAAAGCGTGGGAGCAACTCCAATCTTGTCATTTCGAATTCCTGTAGAATAGATCTGCCCACCTGACGCTGCAAATCCATTTGGTGTCACGGGATCGCCCTCATGCGGGTAATAATCCAACGGCCCACGCGACCACCATGGATAGAAACCATCGCCGTTTATGGCAATTTGTAGATTGAACTCTTCCAAAAAATGGGAGGTTGTTCGCGCTCTGATTGGACGTTCCGCTGGCTGCCAGTCTTTTTCAGGTGGCGTGACGAGAAATTGAATTCCTTTTGTTTTTGTGTCAATGATAAGGATATGGGCAATCATTGGCCGTGGTAAAATGCGGACGATTCGGCGATAGGTCACACCTTCATACAGCTTTCGCTTCATAGGAACCGGCGCTGGTCGTCCCCGATCATATAGCGCGTATCCTCCAAAGAGGCCAGATATCAAGATGATAATCAACACCCATCGCCAGAGATTTCTTGAAGTTGGATGTTTCATGAATTTTATTATAGTGAACTGGGCAACAAAAAAGACAGGCGATTCCCTGTCTTTTTGAGTACGAAACCCCTATGCGATGATTTCGTGTTCAGCCTTACGCATGGATTGAAAAGATTCAATTGCAACTTCCAGCATCGCTCTATCCGGCTCGCGTGTTGTCAATCGTTGCAAGGCAAGGTTTGGCTTGATCATCCATTGCACGATCGGGTTTTTTAAATGATTCGCTGTCCAACGGATGTATTCAACTGCAATGCCTGCTAATACAGGAATAAGCAAAACACGACTGGCGAGTCTCCACAGGATGGGCAGAGGGCCCAGTGCAGCAAAGACCAAAATGGAGAGCAAAACAAGCGTCAACAAAAACGCGGTACCACAACGCGCATGTTCGAGCGGAAATTTCGCAACAGATTCGGGCGTCAATTCTGCACCAGCTTCGTAGGCATTAATGGTCTTATGCTCTGCACCGTGGTAACCAAAGATGCGTTTGATATCTGGCATAAATCCGATTGCCCAGATATAGCCAACCAACAGTAAAAGACGCACAATACCCTCTAATAGATTCCCAATCCAAAGCCCGCTCCGAGTCGCTGCACGAAGCCCCTCGTAGAAACTCGATGAAGAGGCAGAGGTTCGGATCAGTATCGGCAGGACGCCTCCACTGCCTGAAGCATCCGGTGCCAGTAGATGTTCAACCCATCCACCGAGCGCGGCAGGGAGCAAAAAGAAGAGAGCAATACCAAAGGCGAGAGATAAGCCAAGCGTCAGATAAAGAGCTGGACCTTCGAGTTTTTGTTCCTCACCAGTTTGTGTATTGGCAGAAAGCGTCAGCGTTTTCATCCCAAGGCCGAGCGCATCCCATAATAAGACAATTCCACGCAGGAAGGGAATTTTTGTGATGCGGGAGCGATACACTTTCGCAAGTTTTTCCGTATGGACGACAATCTTTCCATCCGGCGCGCGCATTGCTACAGCGAAGGCTTTTTGCCCGCGCATCATCACGCCTTCGATGACAGCCTGACCACCATAAGTAATAATTCGATCTTCCATATTTTTAACCTATAAGTTATTTATCAATTGTTCGTAGGGCGGGTTTGTAGCTAAGCATCCCTGAAAAGGGACAATCCCGTCCGGTTCATCCAAATTATTCACTGAACGTACGGGACAACCCGCCAAAATAAGTATTAATCCTTCATATTGTAAATAAAATGAACCAAAGCTTCAATACCTTTATACCAAGTGGGCAGGTGTAACTTTTCGTTTGGCGAGTGTATGTTATCTTCCGGCAGCCCAAAGCCGGTAAGCACTGATTCTACACCAACATATTCCTGCAATTGAACGACCACGCCAATCGAACCACCCTCGCGCCTGAAGAGCGGACGTTTACCCCATACTGTTTCAAAAGCCTGGGCCATGGCTTTTACGCCCACGCTATCAAGATCGGTGATCGCCGTGCCTGAGTTGTGCAGGTTAATCAGTTCCCAGCGAACCGTCTTGGGTGTGTTGGCTTCGAGATAGGCTTTCATTTGCTCAAAAGTTTCTTCCGTAGTCTGATCTGGCACAAGACGACAAGATATCTTTGCCATGGCATAGGCTGGCAAAACTGTTTTGCTACCCTGCCCTGTAAAGCCAGAAAGCAATCCATTGACCTCAAGGGTCGGACGTGCCCCAACACGTTCGGCAGGAGTGAAAGTCGGCTCACCCCATAAAGTAGGCACACCAGTTTGTTTCAGATAAAATTCTTCGTTTGTGGGCAGCCGAGCAAAATCGGCGCGTTCCTGTTTACTCAACTTGCGGACTTTATCATAGAAACCAGGCAAAGTAACTTTGCCTTTTTTGTCATGCATCCCCGCGACCAATTCAGCCAATACCTGTGCGGGATTTTGAATAGTTCCACCGAATAAACCTGAATGTAAATCCTTGCTTGGGCCGTAGAGGCGCACTTCCATGTAACACAAGCCGCGCAAACCATAAGTGATAGTTGGCAGATCCGCAGCAATCATGCCCGCATCGGGATTAAGACAAATATCTGCTCTGAGCATTTCAACATGCTTTTGAATAAAATCACCAAGGTGCTCCGAGCCGATCTCCTCCTCGCCTTCAATTAACCATTTGAGATTTACCGGCGAGCCCGTTGTGCGGATCACCGCTTCGACTGCCTTGAGCGATGCCAGCACCTGTCCTTTCATATCTGATGCGCCGCGTCCATAAACATTATCGCCGCGCACAACAGCCTCAAAGGGCGGATTTTCCCACAACTCAATGGGGTCAACAGGTTGAACGTCATAATGACCATAAATCAAAACAGTCGGCGCATCTTTACCTGCGCCCATCAACTCGCCATATACAACAGGATGACCTCCCGTAGGCATGATTTCAACCTTATCCATGCCAAGCAAACGTAATTGTCCAGCCACCCAGCCAGCAGCCTTTTCCATATCCGATTTATATTCGTTGCTCGTAGAGATAGAAGGAATTGCAACAAATTCTTTTAACTCAGCTAAAAAACGTTCTCGGTTGGTCCGAACAAAATCAATTGCTTTCTGCACATCAGCCATTATTTCTCCTTTATGATTTCAATGTCCCAAACAAAAACCAAAAAATATCGTTTGAAAAGTGATCGCTCACTTCAGGCTCCCAGATAAACTCACCCGGCTGGAAGATGCTTTTTACGTAGACATCCATGACATGAAATGTTTCGCCTAATAGGGTCAGCATTGCACGATAGCGGACTTGTACCGGATATAAACGTGCCGTCCCTTTTGGATCACCCGGATATTCAGCCAAGTAATTCTTCCACAATTCGCTTCTTGCACGGACCTCGCGGCCTGCTTTCGTATCCCAGGCTGACCGCCACTTCATGTGGATCCTGTTAACCTGTACTTTAAATCCGATTGCTTCACTTTTCTGCAAACGCATCAGAGAAAGCAAGATCCCACCCAAAGTGAGTTGTGGCAGACTGCGACCGATAGGATAAAACAATTCTTTCGAAAGGAGGTAATTCTCAAGTTCTGGAATCCCTGCTTCAAGATAGCGCTTGTCAATTTGGGTAGACATATTCCATGTACGTCATTGCGAGCGCACTTAGCGACACTTGCACCGCACTACGTTCGGTACAGTGCGGTGAGCAATCTCCAAATTAGCGAAGAGATTGCTTCGTCGCCATAGAACGGCTCCTCGCAATGACATGTGCTACTGCCCAACAGTCGGTTCAGCTGTCTGCTCCAGGGTTCGTCGCGTGACCAGATACCACTGTGAGATAGAAGCCAAACGGTCGCTTACATCATATAATGGCGCGACCTGCACACCCTGCACCTGTGCATCCACGCCATATGAGTAGACAGGGTAGTACAAAGGCAGTGACGGCATTTCTTTGGTAAAGATTACCTGGAAATTGCGATATAAGCGCGTCCGATCGGAAAAATCAGTTGAAGTCCGCGAGGTTTCAAGATATTCACTGGCAGTGCGATCATCCCACTGAGAATAATTCTGTCCGCCTGTGGCTTCTGATTGATGCCAGAAAAGATATGGATCAGGGTCGGGCGTGCGCGATGTGTTCAAATCAGCTATTGCAGCCTGATATTTTCGCGTATCGAGATAATTGGCAACAAGCTGTTCGTATGGCACAGCCACCAAATCCACTTTAACACCAATTAATGCCCAATCAGATTGAATAGCTTGAGCAATCTGGGTGTGGATCGCATCATTGGGGTGGACCAATGTAAAGGTCAAAGACTGACCTTCTTTAGCGCGCACATCGCCACCTCCCGCAGGGATCACGTATCCTTCCTCTTTCAAAAGTGCGGCCGCGCCATCTGGATCATAGTCAATGTGCTCAATGCCATCGTAATACGCCCACGAGCCGGGAAGAATTGGTCCATCTGCAACAATCGCCTGTCCCTGCAGAATCCTCGAGGTAATGTAGTTTCGATTTATGCCAAGCAGGAGGGCGCGGCGCACGTTCGCATCTTGCATAAAAGGTAAAGATGGATCGTTTAAGTTCAGGAAGACCAAACACAACTGAGGCAACCGACTCGTGTAAACAGAAAAATTTGCTTGCATTAACGCCTGCTGGAGGATATCCGCTGTGATCTGGCTTATGCCAAGTACTTCACCTTGCTGGTAGGCATCGAAAGCCTCGGCTGAATCCGGATAAAAGCGAAAAACAATCTGTTCAATAAACGGCTTTGCCACATAATAATCTTCATTGACATTCAAGACCACACCACTAATTTTCCCGCCCCTAATCATCAAATGATCAAATTTATACGGCCCGGTGCCAATCGGCTTCAAATTGAAATCTGCATTGGCGAGTTGATCAGCAGGCACATCTTCAAGCAAGTGTTTTGGCAAAACACCAAAGGTTGCATAATCCAAAAACGGGGCAAAAGGTTCCGGCAGTCGGAATTGCAATGTGTGATCGTCAAGCCGCTTGACTTCGATCTGTGACCACAATTTTTTTATATCTTGAGGGAAGAGGGAACCGTTGCTCTTGATCAATTCAATCGTATAGATCACGTCGTCACTTGTGACAGGCTCTCCATCATGCCAGACAGCATTGGTCCTTAATGAAAAGTTATACAGCGTGCCGTCGGCAGATGTGCCCCACGACTCAGCCAGATCAGGTTGAGGTAGACCATGCGAATCAAAACGGATCAATCCACTGAAGATCAGACGATCCACGTCGCGGTCCGCTGGATTATTCCAATCTAGCATGGGATTAAGTCGACCCATTGATCCAATTAATGCTTCGGTGTAAATGCCGCCAGGGGCAGCCTCAGGCAAGATCGGAACGGTTACCGGTTGTTGGCTTAATAATAACAAAGCTACAATCACCAATGTGACGGCGACAACCAGTATCTGCCAGCGTAGACGTTTCATACCTTATACAAAAAGAAAGACCGCCGCCGCCCCGCAATAGGGCAATGGCCCGGCAGCCTTCTCATATCTATGCTCCTTTTATCGGCCCAAAAAAATGATCGTAATAACCAGTGCAAAGAAAATTACACTCAATACAATCGTAACCCAGAACAGGACGCGTTCAATACCGCGGCGTGCAGTGAATACACCGCCCGTGTCCGCACCCGTAAGGCCGCCCAAACCTGCACCTTTGCTCTGCAAGATTACGCTGATGATTAAACCTACTGCGGTTATAATCAACGAAATATCCAAAAACCTTTCCATTCGTGTGCCTCCTTGAAAATAAGCGGGCAAATTATACCTGTTGGAAAGGTAAATCGTCAAACGAGGAAATAGGTATACAAGTACACAGGTAAACAGGTAGTCAAGATGAAACCTGAACCTGTGTACTTTTCTACTTGTATACACCAACAACCATGCACGAAATCGTCGTCAACCTTCATATGCATACACGCTACTCCGATGGCAGCGGCACACACAAAGATATTGCCAGAGCCGCGCTCAAAACTGGAGTGGATGTTGTCATCGTCACGGATCACAACATACTTGTGCAGGGCATGGAAGGTTATTACAGGGAAAAGAACAAACGCGTGCTTATGCTGATCGGCGAAGAAATCCATGACCAGGATCGTGACCCACAGAAGAATCACCTGCTTGTTTTCGGCGCGGGAAGGGAACTGGCCACCTTTGCCGACGATCCACAATTGTTGATCGATCAGGTACGCGAATCCGGTGGGCTTGCATTTATTGCGCATCCAAATGATCCTGCCGCGCCGACCTTCAATGAAACGGACATTTCATGGGTGGATTGGTCTGTCCAAAACTACACAGGCATCGAATTATGGAATGCATTGAGCGAACTCAAAACGGTCGTGCCTACAAAACTACATGGTCTTCTCTATGCATATTTCCCCGCACTGATTGCAAATCAACCAATCCCTGCCACAATTAATAAATGGGATGAACTGCTCAGCGCTGGTAGGCGCGTGGTAGCCATTGGTGGCTCAGATGCACATGCCATGAGAATGAGCATGGGACCATTGAGCAGGATCATCTTCCCATATGAGTTTCATTTCCGGGCGGTCAACACTCATGTTATTTTGACGGAACCTCTAACGGGCGATTCAATCGTGGACCGTAAGCTGGTCTATGATGCAATGGGCAACGGTCATGCTTTTGTCGGTTACGACCTATCCGCTTCAACAAAGGGATTCCGCTTCACTGCGCAAGGCCGTGAGAAGACAGTAATCATGGGTGAAGAGATTCCCGCCAAAGGCGGGGTCACATTACAAGGACGGTTACCCTTCACTGCAGAGGTACGGCTAATTAAAGACGGCCAACTTTTATATAAATGGAATAGCCAGACCGCTTGCACATACATCACCACAGAACCGGGGGTTTATCGCATCGAAGCACATAAAAATTATCTTGGAAAAAAACGCGGCTGGATTTACAGTAATCCGATCTACCTTCGTTAAGGAATCCAACGACTCCCTCGTCGGACTCCAGATATGGATTCTGACTCCAGTTTCCATATTTTGTGGTAAACTTCGCCCGCTCAACTGAGGTACGTCAATACGTGCCTTTCCGGTCCTGGCTCGCCCACGGCTTGAACAGGATCAAACCCATGGAAAGGAGGTTTTCCGAATGCGCAAATACGAATTGATTTGCATTATCCAGCCTGACCTGGATGAGACCGCTTTTAATGGCGTGCTCGACCGCGTGAAGGGTTGGATCAACGAATCAGGCGGGAGTGTGGACAAAGTCGATGTGTGGGGACGTCGCAGAATGGCCTATATCATTCACAAACAAAAAGAAGGACAGTTTGTTCTGTTGAATATCAGTATCAACCCCAAGGCCACGTCTGAACTGGAACGCAATCTGCGTTTCCAAGAGCCAATCTTGCGCCATATGCTTTCTGTTGTTGGCTAATGCCGCAACCCCGCCTGCTTTTGGCGGGGCATTCAAGCGGGGCAAGTTCCTTGCTGCAGGGTAATTTGCCATATTTCAAGGGATCATATGCAAAATAGTCTTACAATTTGATATTGTTGCGGTAACCATAGGCTTTAGTTTAGTTGATTTTATTTTATAAGGAGAATACCATGAGTCGAGGCCTTAACAAAGTTCAGATTATCGGCCACCTCGGAAAAGATCCCGAAATGCGCTATACGCCTTCCGGCCGTCCAGTGACTACTTTTAGTGTGGCTGTCAGTCGTTCGTGGAATAGTGCCGACGGCGAGCGTCATGCCGAAACCGAATGGTTTAATGTGGTGGCATGGGGCAATCTGGCCGAGATTTGTAAACAATATTTGGTGAAGGGGCAGCAGGTGTATATTGAAGGTCGCCTGCAAACCCGCCGCTGGGACGACAAAGAAGGCCAAAAACATACCAGTGTCGAAATCGTTGCCAACGAAATGATGATGCTGGGTGACCGACGAGATTCAACCATCAATCAAAATCAGGAAATGGAAGCCTCTTCCCCTGATAACAGTACCGTTGCGGAAGATGAGTTCCCATTCTAATTTTTTCTGGAGTAAAGAATGACAGATGATCGTAACCTAATGGGAGGCGAGGGCGGCTCCGGTGAGCGCAAATTTTTCGCCAAACCAAAAACATGTCAGTTTTGCGCGGACAAGCAATTGGTCATTGACTATAAGAAGACCGACTTGCTCCGCCGTTATATCACTGAGGAGGGCAAGATCCGTCCACGCCGCCAAACTGGCGCATGCGCGAGACACCAGCGTGTGGTGGCTGCCGCCATCAAACAGGCTCGGCAAATCGCCCTTTTGCCTTTCACCGGCAGGTTCGTGGAGGATTCACGTTCCTAGTTGCCAAATGAACCTTTCGGGGCATGGAACATACCCATGCCCCGAATTTATGTAAAAAGGTTGGAAAAATTTGAGTCTCTTATAAGAGATTTCTGAAATCTTTTTTCAAATTCATCAAGGAGTCAGAATATGTCAAGCGACCAGGGCAGGAAGCCCGTCGTACATACAAAGAAACACATAGCCCGCCTGGAGCGCGAGCGACGACAAACCAGGATGATCCTCTATATATTCATTGGAATTCTTGTGATTGTCATCGGTTTGATTCTTTACGGCTATTTGGATATCAACTATTTCCAATTCAACCGGCCGGTAGCCAAAGTCGGTGAAAATCAGATTCTTTTGAAACAACTGGATGCACGGATTCGGCTACGCCGCCAGCAATTGTTAAGTGATTACAGCCTCTACTCGCAATATGCCCAGTTTGGGATGGATGTTTCTCAACAACTTCAACAAGTTGAATCCTCTCTGAATGACCCTGTTCAACTTGGACAGACCGTGCTCGATGGGATGATTGATGAAGAACTGATCCGTCAGGAAGCTGCAAAACGCGGGATCACCGTGAGCAAAGAGGAGTTGGATAAGGCCTTTCAAGATGCTTTTGGGTTTTTCCCAGAGGGTACGCCTACACCTTCTATAACCCCTACAGAAGTAGTGCTCCCTACAATTCCTGAACAGGCCTTTGAAATCGTAACTATAACTCCTACCCCAACGATTACAGCGGAAACCACAGCCACACCCGAATTCACCACAACACCTGAACTGACGACAACGCCTGAAACGGCGACGTTACCCGCTTCCACTGGGACTGTAGAGCCTCTTACAAGTGTCACAGCGATCGTTGAGCCAAGTGCTACAGCGACGCTTGTACCGACTGCAACGACAACGTTTACCCCAACCGCTACAGTTGGCCCGACAGAAACACCTACAGCAACAGGGACGCCTTATACATTAGAGAGTTATCAGAAAAATTATAAAGATACAGTGGATCGATTTAAGAAACTGGGCTTTAGTGAAGAAGACCTTCGCAAATTGCAGGAAACTCAACTCCTGCGAACCAAGCTTTTCGACCAGATTACTGCGGATGTGCCGCACTCGGAGGAACAGGTTTGGGCGCGCCATATTCTTGTCGATGACGAAGGCACCGCCCAAGCCGTACTAGCTCGGCTAAAAGCGGGAGAGGATTTCGGTGAGGTCGCTAAAGAAGTATCAAAAGATCCCGGTTCTGGAGCAAATGGTGGAGACCTAGGCTGGTTTGCCAAAGGTGCAATGGTTGCTCCATTTGAAGAAGCTGCTTTTAAGCTAAAACCAGGTCAGATCAGCGATCCGGTAAAATCAGATTTCGGCTATCATATCATCCAGGTGATTGCGCGACAGGATCGCCCGTTCAGTGCTGACCAGTATGAAGCAAAACGCAATAGTGTATTCACTGATTGGCTTAAAAAAGCGCGTGAAGAGTACGGCGTGCAGACGTTTGATTTCTGGAAAGAGCGCGTTCCTACTGAACCGAACTTAACAACAATGGCTACGGATGCTGCAAATGCTGGTAGCACAGCCCAAGCCGAAGCATCGACCAAAGCTGCAGAATCAACGCCCACCCCGCCTGTAACGCCGACACCATAGCAATTAGCAGTCAGTTATCAGCATTCAGCCTTTAGTGCTTGCAAAGACACAATCGCCCGGCTCGTGATGAGTCGGGCGATCTTGATTCAACACTCGTTTCTCGTCCCTTATTTCTGCCCCTATTTACCTCTTTACTTGTTTCCCTGTGTATTACTTACGCCCTCTGCAACATCTCATCCGTCACCTGATCCAACCGTAGGCTGATCACCTGGCTCGTCGAGTCGCGGCCCATTGTGATGCCATAGATTACGTCCGCGGCCTGAACTGTGTTGCGGTTGTGCGTGATGATAATGAACTGGGTGTCTTTGCTCAAGTCTATGAGCAGATCTCGGAAACGGCCAACGTTGGCTTCGTCGAGCATCGCGTCGACCTCATCCATCACGCAGACAGGCGTGGGCGAGACTTTTAGGAGCGCGAACACTAGCGCAATTGCCGTCAAACTTCTTTCGCCACCAGAAAGTAACGCCAAACCCTGTTCTCTCCGGCCAGGCAAACGCGCTTCGATTTCGATACCCGTTTCAACCAAATTTTCCGGATCAGTCAATGAAAGTCGTGCGGAGCCACCGCCAAATAAACGTACAAACGTTTGACGGAATTCCTTATCCACGGCGTCAAATGTGCGCGAGAATTCTTGCTTGGTAATTTCATCCAACTCGGCGATGACCTGGTTCAAATCGGCTTCAGCTTTACGTAAATCATCCACCTGAGTTTTCATGAATTCATAGCGTTCGCTTTCCTGATCATATTCATTTTTGGCTTCCGGGTTGATTAGTCCCATGCGACGCAACTGGGCACGACGATGAAGGAGCAGTTCTTCTAGTTTCGGGTCAAGTTCTGTAATGACGGGAAGTTGTTCCACCATGCCATCCAACGGTAAAGGCACGGGACCAGAAACATCCTCTTCATAATTGAACATCACCAGGCCAAAATCGTCGGTGATTTTCTGGCGCAGATTATCCAAGGCTTCCAGTTTGCGTGTTTGATCGAGCTGTAACTGACCCAGCAGACGTTCAGTATTTGCCAGATTGCGTTGTGCATTCGCTTCGGCTTCCTGTGAACGCGTTTCCTGTCCCTCGGCTGTTTCCAAATCTTGCTCAGCCGGTTCAATTTGCACGCGAAGTTTATCAATCATGCCATGCAAAGCGCCTTCGCGTTCGTGCAACGAATTTTTATCTGTTTCAAGCCCTTTCAGGGCATCATCAATCTGCTGCAAACGTGTTGAAAGTTCGGCGCGGCGCGCGTCAAGGTGCATGATCTCTTTGCTGCGCTCATCTTTCTTTGTGAGCGCGCTACCCATACCTTGTTCAGCAACGGCCGTCCTGGTTGCCCAATACGCCGCCTGCTCTTGTAACTCATCTACCGAAATCTCGGCAAGCTTTGCGGCCATCGCTTTTAAATTACTCTGCGCTTCGGAAGATTTATTTTCAACCTCGGCTTGAGTCTCCATTAACCTTTGGCGCATTGAGACAGCTTCCTCCGCCTCAGCCTCCAACTGACTGTATTGATTCTTCTGCCACTCCAATTGTCTTCGCGCCGACTCAGACTCCAACCCGGCCTGCTGTTCGGTCTCTTGAGCTTCTCCCAATCTGACGCGGGCCTCGCGCACATCTGTCTCGGCTGCGGAGAGTTCACGTTGCGCGGAGGCAAGTTGCTCCGAGATTCGCTCGACGGAGTCATTTGATTCGTTCAAGTTGGCCACAAGTTCGCTCAAGGCGGAGTCTAATTCACGTTTTTGGCGCGGCCTGCTGAGAGTTGAGGAAGAAGCGGTTTTGCCAGCAATGACGAGTCCATCACCCCGGAAGACTTCACCACGCAGGGTCACCACGCGCGCGTGAGTCGGCAAATCCTTGATAAGCTTACGGGCTGTCGCACGGTCGCGGACGATGAGCGTTTGGCCGAGCATGAGTCGAACAGCTGCACGTAATTCATCAGGTGTATTGACGAGCTCGGAGGCAATCCCGAGATAATTGTCCTCACTCTGAATGTTGAGCAAACTCTGACCCTGATTATCAAGTGGAAGCAATGCTGCGCGACCCGCATGATCGGATTCGAGCAGGCGCATCGCTTCTTCGAGTTCCCCGGGATCGAGAATGATGGCATCTAGCGTATCGCCGAGAGCAGCAGCAATGGCAGTCTCTAGTTCGGCGGGGACATCAAGCGCGGCGCTGAACGCACCCCGCGCTTTTAGGCGTGCTTGGCGCGAAGCATCAAGCAGGAAGCGCGCACCTTCGGCATATCCTGCCAGGGATTGCTCGGCTTGTTCGAGTACCTCGAGTTGCGCCTGCAGCCGTGAGTGTTCGGCTTCTTGTTTGGCACGTTTTTCTATTGCTTTGCGCCTTTCTCCTTCCAAACGCTCCACTTCTTTCTTTTTGATTTCAAGATTTGATTCCACCTCTTTGAACGCGGCAGCTTTTTCTTCTCGCAATTTGCGCGCAGCTTCATATTGCTCTTGCGCTTGCCACGCCACAGACTCAGCGGATGCAATTGTCTGTTTGGTCTGATCGAGCTTTTGTCCTTGCGCTTCGATGCGCGTTTTCAATTCATCGAGGCGCGCCTGAGTTTCTGCGCGTTGCTGGCTAAGTAAATCAATTTCACCCCGTATGAGTGCAAGCTGTTCCTCTAACCGAACGCGCTCCGTCTGACGTGCTTGCAATGAGTTTTGTGCACTGGAGAGCTGCGACCTGGCTTCATCAAGTTCAGATTGGACGCGTGTCACTTCCTGCTCAGCTTCTGTCAAACGTTCACGAGCGATCTGCAATTCGTCCATGGCTCTTTCATGATCGGAAAGCATCGAGGTTTGAGAAGTAGTCAAGGAACGGCGTCGTTCTTCGAGAACGGCCAGTTCGCGGCCAATCGTCTCACGCTGGCTATGCAAATCTGCCGATTGCCTGTGCCAAGCATTCAGTTCAGCACGCAAACCAGATAGTCTCACTCGAAAAGCCGTGTATTCTTCCTGCACTTTTTGTTGATTTTCGCGTGCCATGCGTACACGTGCTTCCTGAGTACGGACGGCCTCACGGGCTGCCGACAACTCGCGTTGCGAGTGATGCCAATGATAGCCATACCATTCCAGCAGAATCGCTTTCAAGTCCTCTTGGGCACGTCCATATTCGATTGCACGTTTCGCTTGCCGTTCGAGACTCCTTAGACGCGGCTCCAGTTCAGCCATGATATCAAGCACGCGTTCGAGATTGCGTTCCGTGTTTTCCAGCCTTTTGAGAGCATCTTCGCGGCGCGCACGGTATAGCCCCACGCCCGCAGCTTCCTCAAAGAGACGGCGGCGCTCATCGGCTTTAAGAGCAAGAGACGCGTCGACGAGACCCTGCCCGAGAATGGTATACGTACGTTCGCTCAAACCTGCCTGTGAGAGCAATTCGTTTATATCGCGCAGACGTATATGCTGATCGTTCAACAGATATTCATTGCGCCCATCACGATAAGCATAACGTGCCAGCGCGACTTCAGAGAAATCTACGGGCAACCACATATCTGTGTTGTCAAAGATGATGGTTGCTTGCGCCATACCCGCGCGCGGGCGATGTTCCGAGCCAGAAAAAATCATGTCTTCAGTCTTCTTGCCGCGCAAGAGACTATACGATTGCTCGCCCAACACCCAGCGCAAAGCATCGGCAATATTCGATTTGCCTGAGCCATTTGGCCCGACAATCGCAGTAATCCCGCTCGCGAATTCAAACACAACACGCGAAGCGAAAGTTTTATATCCTTGTAGTTCGAGAGATTTAAGACGAAGAGGCATTTAGAATTTACGATCGACGATTTATGATTTTACCTAATTACACGACACCCAGATGGCCTAATGCGTCCGCCGCAGCGGCATGTTCAGCAGCCGCCTTGCTAGGGCCTTTACCACGTCCAACCACTTGCCCGCCAACTTCAACTTCCACTTCAAAGATACGGGCATGGTCGGGGCCATATGAATCTACAGTTCTATATCGTGGTGTACCTAGCTTTTGCGATTGCGCCCATTCCTGTAATTGGCTTTTCGGGTCGCGTATTTCATCGAGAACGGATATGCGTGCATCTTCCAGCATGGGGCTGACAAATGCTTCCACCCGCTCGAGTCCCGAGTCCAGATATAAGGCACCGACCAGTGCCTCAAAAGCGGAACCGAGCAAATTGTCCCTTTGATAACCGCCTGAGGAAGTTTCTCCTCGTCCCAGTCTAAGCGCGCGTCCTAGTTCAAGACGACGTGCAAAAACCGCCAACTGGTCGTTGCGGACTAGCGCTGAGCGCATCTTGGTCAGATCACCTTCAGGCATTTCAGGAAAACGATGATAGACCCATGCACCGACGATGAAATCCAATACCGCATCGCCCAAGAACTCAAGGCGTTCGTTATCTTCAACGGCATCTACATGCTCATTGACATAGGAACGGTGCGTAAGAGCACGTGTTAACAGGGCAAGATTGGAAAATACCAACCCCAGCCTGCGGGCCAATTCTGGTGCGGGTTCTATATCCCGCGCATTGAGAGTGGAAACCACGGGAACCTCCCCAGAACTCAGGGAGCGGCAGTCCCCCCTTCACCACCACTGTCTCCTCTCCTATTTGCCCTATTTTCTAGGGCTCGGGAGAGGGATGGGGTGAGGGACTTGCGATCCATTAGTTCTGTATGATACGCGCGATTGTAACCTGATTTCTAATCGCAGACAACTTTTTAAGATACAATCAGGCAACTTCAGCTAGTACCGCAACCAAATTAGATTGTAAATTACAATTAACTTTATTCCTTGAATTTAGGAAAGTATTCTCTATCCTAAGGAAGTTGCGGCACGAGGAGGCCCAATGACCGAAATCAGCAGTGAAACCAGGTTTCTGCATGCGATTGAATTAGGATTGGGCGCCTGGCAATGGGGCGACAAACTGATGTGGGGTTATGGCGGAACATACGGTGATAAAGACCTCAGGGAAACATTCGATGTTTCTCTCAACCAAGGCATTCGTTTTATTGATACAGCGGAGATTTATGGCTCAGGACGCTCAGAGCGACTGCTTGGTCAATTCCTGAAAGAGACCGAGCAACCAATTTTAATTGCGACTAAGTTCTTCCCGTGGCCGTGGCGTTTATCGAAAAAATCACTTCTCTCTGCTTTGAAAGGAAGCCTCAACCGCATCGGTGTCGAGACTGTTGACTTGTATCAGATTCACTGGCCGAGTCCCATCTTCAGTCTTGATAAGATGATGGAAGGGTTGGCGGAGTGTGTAAAGCAAGGCCTGACCCGCACGGTCGGTGTTTCGAATTATGGACAAACACAAATGTTGCGCGCTTATTCTGCGCTTGCGCGCTATGGAACTACTCTCGCATCCAATCAGATGCCTTACAGCCTGCTCAATCGCGGGATCGAAAAAAGTGGATTGCTTGCACGCTGTAAAGAATTAGGAATTCGCTTGATCGCTTATTCACCACTGGAAAAAGGTCTGCTCACAGGAAAGTACACACTTGAGAATCTACCACCTGGTGTGCGAGGTCAACAATATGGAGAGTTGGTAAAAAAGATCGGACCGTTGATTAAATTAATGACAGAAATTGGTCAAGACCGCGGAGGGAAATCCATTGCACAGGTGGCTTTGAACTGGTTGATCTGTAAAGGAACGCTTCCAATTCCTGGTGCAAAGAACGCTCAACAAGCGCTCGAGAACGCAGGCGGCGCCGGCTGGAAGTTGACCGAAGAAGAAGTCTCAAGGTTGGATGAATTAACGGATATCATTCATAAGTAGTCGGCGAGTTTAATATACCAGACCTCTTGCATAAGTATTTGTAGGGCGAGTTTACAACCCACTAAAGTTCGTACCTTTCAAGGACTGTCAGGCTTTAAGCCTGACCTACATATG
>WNGB01007638.1_pt1 | contig 25062 bp, 25 predicted proteins | sample 5400681 | NCBI WGS metagenome assembly WNGB01 (sample SAMN13153367, study PRJNA577476) | soil metagenome | isolation source: 115 cm soil or saprolite under grassland replicate 2 | place: USA:California | collected 2016-06-15
AGGTTCGCGAGTGCCTGGAGAGCGCCGCCGGCCAGTAGCCCTATCACGAGCAGAGCGGTCGCAGCCCAGCGCAATCCCAACGATCGCCTGAATCCAATTCTCATCTACCTCTCCTCATATTTCCGTCAGTGGATTGCTAAATTGCACAACCACCCAACGTGTGAGCTCCGCGCGATCACGCGCATCGAGCCACGCGGCGTCCCTGTCTTGGCGGCTCCCCAACACCGGAGTGCGATGGCAAAGCTCGGCCGCCAGAGAGGCCAGACAAGGGCCATGAGTCGGCCTTGGGTCTTGTCTCTGGGCTACCGCAGTGGCTCGCGCCTTGGCCTTTCAAACCCGTTGAGGCGCGGGCCTTTTCTTATTGTGTATTCGCCCGGATTCGGTTACGAGTTGAAGGCAGAGGCCGCGACCGTATCAGGCCGACCGGTCAGCGTATGCCGGCAGCCAGCATGAACGTGCGATTGCTCCTTTGCGACGATCCCGACATGACAAACTCCCCCACTAGGGCGGCGACTTCGTCCTGGCTGTCGTTCCGCGCCTCCCCCTTTCTTGCACCACCTCCTCCTTTGCCTTGATACCTGTGGGTGGCACAGATGCACCGCGGTCTTCGCTCCTCACCTCCAAACGTGGAGACCGCGATTGCCCGCTCGGGGGCAATGCTGCCGACTGTAGGACTGGAGAGCGACAGCCAGTTCGTTGTCCGCCGCCAGGTCGCATCAGGATACGCTCTCCGGAAGCAATGTCAAGACCAGGGCACAGTTGAGTAACAGTTTGGCGCCGACCAGCTTCGGACAGTTACGGGGTCGCGGCATTGTCGCCCCTTGGCAAACCTGATCGAGGGATTTCGTGGCACCGCAGTCGATGCACACGATCATCCCGTTGAGTCCCGCGGGAGGATCGGGGCGTGAACGGACTGCACGCCATTTCTTGCCGTCCCGCGGGTTCCGACACTCGCGGCAGCGGTTGTAGTAAGGACTCGCGTCGTTCGCCGAATGAATGTGGCGATGGTTTTTCATGGCCGCAGTCGAGGCCGCCCAGGGCGTCCGGCTGCCCGGGACCTGGGACGGCTTCGAGGTCGCGATCAGAGCGATCGTTTCGGAGCTCCAAACAGAAAGTGCCAGTGAAATTCTGGCCGCACTCACGCGCGCCTACGGTCGGCGTGTGCCGGCACCGCCGTCGAGCGGACCGGAGTGGCTGTTCCCGTCGCGCACGGCACTCCGGAGTCTGGACTCCGGTGACCTTTCGTCCGGTGCAGTCGAGCGGATCAGGGCGTTGGCCGGGGCTGTCCTGAACGGCGCGATCCGCTTTGATCCCACGAGCACGTATGCACAGTTGGTCGAGCTCCTCGTCTCGGTCGGCGGACTTTCTGCGAGCCGGGCGGCATCGGTCGCGATGCGGACCCTGGGCGAGCCGGATGCGCCGCTCCTCGACGGCAACGCGTCGGCCGTTTGGCGGCCGTGGCGTTCGTACGTCGCACTGGTCCAACTTGCCGGTCTGGACGAGATCAGCAGAGGCTTCAGGTCAGCGGGTCGGCACGACCTGCAGATCGTCCAGCATGGCAGCTAACGGCGCCAGGTTGCGCGGGTCGGGCTGCAGCGCGCCTACCGCGTGCTGGTGGACCGCCTCGACGACCGCGGCGTTGAACGGCGTGGGCACGCCCAGGCGTTTGCCCTCGGCAACCACGAAGCCGTTGAGCTCCTCAATCTCGGTCCGCCGGCCGCGCATGACGTCCTGCAGGAAGGATGGTCGACCGCCGGCGAGCGTGGCCGCGCCAGCAGCCATGTCAGCCTCGACCTCCTCCAGGCCTCGGCCTTCCGCGGCATCGACGATGCGCTGCGCGGCGATACCGAAGATAGGCTCGACCACGTGTCCGGCGGCCGCGCCAACCCGGATAACCTCGGCACCGACCTGGATCGCGATGCGGCGCGGCAACGGCTCGGTGCGGATCTCCGCGGAACCATAACCGCTCAAGCCAGCGAGCGGGTTAGCCATGCAGTTCGTGGTCATCTTGGACCAACGTTCTCCGAACAGATTGGTCGTCATGACGCTCGGCGCGACGGCGTTCATGAGCTCGGCGAGCGCACGCGCGCGAGGCGTGTCGCGGGCGTCGAGCTCGCCGATCTTGAAGCCGACGGCGCTGGTGTCGGTACGCATGGCGTGCCCTGGCTCGTACAGGCCAGCACTGATCGTGATGACACATCCCAGCGTGCGCTGCCGACCAGCCAGCGCCGCAACGCGCTCGTCGTTGATGCCGTTCTGGAAGTCCACGATGACGCCGTCGCCCGGCTTCAGAAAGCGGATGCTGAACAGCGTCGCCCAGTCCGTGTCGTAACCCTTGACGGCCAGGAACACGGCATCGAACGGCTCGCCGATCGATTGCGCCTCGTGCAGGTGCACGGCGCGCACGTTGACGAGATGCTCGCCGCACGTGCCGCTCAAGCGCAGTCCGTCGCGCTTGATGGCGTCGACGTGGGCCGGCCACTGATCGATCAGCGTCACGTCGTGGTCCGCCAGGGCGAGCAGGCCGCCGACGACTGAGCCGATCGCGCCAGCGCCCATGATGCCGATGCGCGTCATAGTCCCTCCTTCAACAGGCGCACACGCTAGCACGCCTCAGCTACCCCGGCATATGTAGTCCCTGGCGCCGCATATATGTAGTTCCGCGGAATCCCTATATCGCAGGTGTCGCGCGTTGTGCCGACCTCGTCGATGTACTGCAGCTGGTACTTGTGTTACGGCGGCGGCACCTTCTCGGTCGAGATCGACATGGCGCCGCTGCAATGTAGCTCGCGCTCGGCGATTGCCTACGACGAAGCGTCCGGCCAGTGGAGCTACTGGATCCCGCTGCAGTGCTCATGACCTAGTCTCCGGCGGCGCAGCGCCGGCGCGTGGACGACACGGCATTGGACAGCGAATTCAAGTGAGTACCATCTGGACGTTCAAAGCACGTGACTCAGTCGCCGCTGCGCATCGTTCTGGACGTCGACACGGGCGTCGACGATGCGTTGGCCCTGGCCTTCGCGGTGCGCCACCCTGGCATTCGGCTCGAGGCGGTACTGACAGTCGCAGGCAATGTTGGGCTCGAGCAGACTACGCGCAACACGCTCTGTGTCATGGACTGGCTGGGTGCATCGGCGGTGCCGGTCGCGCTGGGTGCGAATCAGCCACTTTCGGGCGTTGTGCGCGAAGCGAGTCATTGGCACGGCGCCGACGGTCTGGGCGGCGCATCCCTGCCGCCGTCGACGCGCACGGCACGACCGGATGGCGTCGCCTATTTGATCGAGCGCATCGGCGATGCACCAGGCGAGCTCACGGTCGTGTGCACAGGGCCGCTGACCAATCTTGCGCTCGCAGTGCAGCGGCAGCCAGCCATCGTGCCCGCGGTACGCGAGGTAGTGCTGATGGGCGGCGCAGCGCGACCGCCGGGCAACGTCACTCCGGTCGCCGAGTTCAACATCTACGCCGACCCGGAGGCCGCGGCAGTGGTGTTTTCTCAGCGCTGGCCGCTGGTGATGGTCGGTCTGGATGTAACCAATCGAGTGCTGTTGATGCGACAGGATCGCGATGCACAAGTGGACAACCTGTCAGCGGAGGCGGTGCTCGTGCGCGAAGTGACGCGGCATCACTTTGATAGGCTCGGACTGGATGCCGTAGCGCTACATGATCCGCTCGCCGTCGCGGTGGCGCTCGACAGGAGTCTGGTCACGACGGTTGACACGGAGGTCGCAGTGGAAACGCACGGCGAATACACCAGCGGGCAGACCGTCGTCGATCTGCGCCATACCAAGCAGTCGAACCGGATGCCCAACAGGGCGCAGGTGTGCCTCGACGTCGACGTCGCGCGCGCGCGAGCCCTGTTCTTTGGAGTGCTGGGTCTGCGCGACTGAAGCTACAGGGCAGCGAAGGCGGTCTCCAATTCCGCGCGGATGGCGTCGCCGCCACCGCGAGTAGCAGCTTTGTATCAGTCGTCGAAGAGCAGCGCTTCCACGGGCGCGTCGCCATTGGCGGTCCTGGCGTGTGGTGTATCGATGTCGAATGCCTCGGCGTAGCGCCGATACGCCTCGAGCGGATCGCCATACTTGCGGTAGCCCGTGATGTGCTTCGCACACGCTAGCAGCAGCCGGTCGCGGCCTGTGGCGCTGCTCCTGAAGTAGTCCTCGACCAGGCTCAGGCCGATTTCCTGATTGTGCGGGTCGTTGCCGAATTGGGTCGACACGGTCGCCAGCAATTGTACGAGTGGCCGCCGGTCAAACGACGTGCGCAGGTAGGCCGCGCTAAGTGCCACGGCCGAGTCGGTGTCGCGCGCGAGCAGCGCTTGATCGAGACGCGTGAGCAGGCGGCCATGGGACCATGCCTCGACGCCATGCGGCACTCGGATCGTCGGCTGGCCATTTTTCGGATCGGCGGCCTGGTGATGCGCCGCCTGGTTCGCCATCGCCGCCGCAACGTACAGCAGCTTGACCTGATGCGGATGCGTGAAGCGATCGAAATACCAGCGCAGCGTGTTGCAGTACTCCGCACTATGCTGCGGCATGGAATAGTTCTCGGGCGCGCCGCACTCCAGGAGCAACTGCGCGGTCGAAAGCTGCACGATGTCGAGGATCCGCAGCGGATCTGCGCCAGCCTTCAGCAAATCCGAGATCTGATACTGCCAAGCCGGCTCGCGACCGTGCAGGATCACGTCTTCAAGCTCTGCCTGTTGCTGTGGAGTGAGCGCGCCGGTATTGGTCCGCATCTCGAAGTCGCGCCCGTCCAGCAGCGTCTGCGCCACGTTGCAGGCCATCTCGAACGTGGAGTACCAGTGCGGCCCCACACCCAGGTCGGGGACGCCGGCGTAGACGACGGCGTGTGCGTCCGGCCAGCCGATAGCCTCGCCGAGCTCGACCGTCGTGCGCGCTCGATAGGCCTTGTGGCCGGTCGTGTACGAGCGGTTGAACAACATGCGATCCTGCACGTCGATCAGGCCGGCGAACACGAGTTGCGACAAGACCCTGGCGCGGTCGGCTTCGTGCTCCAGCAAGCCCAGGAAGACGCGATACGCCGTGACCACCTCGCTGCGCTGAACCAGAGTTAGCCAGTGATTGAGCCGTTCCTCGAGCGAACCGTCGAGGTACAGCGGCTCCTGGTCAGCCCAGTGCACGCTCGGCGGCGGCGGCTCCGCCGACACATCGACCTCATACATGCGCGCGTAATGGCCGGGCGCGTTGCCGAGCAGCTGATTCCACGGATCGAGGCCAGTTGGCACATACCAGATCGTCTGTGCCAGTGGCAGATGCTGCAGGCCGGCCGGCATACGGTTGGCCAGGCGCATCGTCGCGCCGGCGCTCAGCAGGCAGTGATCGTTATTCACGAACCTGACCAGGCCGCCGTCCAGCCGCTGATGAAACGGCACGTGTGTGTACGGCGCGTGGATGCGCACGGTCTGGTGGACCAGCTCGAGCATCGGTCGGCCGGCGCGTACCAGGTCGAGGAAGGCGTCGCTCGCGCCCTTCTGGTCACGCGCCAGAATGCGCTCCTCGAGGCGCGCGTACTCAGGGGCCGTCCGCTCGGGCGACTGCGTGCCGTGTAGGGTGGTGGTCATGCCCGATGCTCCTCGCCGTCTCGGGAATCGTCCTGGTCCAGCATAGAGCGCATCGACGGCGCTTCCTAGAGCTCGACCTGGCCGCGGATGCACGTCACGCTGCCGCCGCCGACCCAGATGGTGCCTTCGGCGTCGGCGTCGGCGTCGGCAAAAGCTGGGCGACCTGGACGAAGAGTGACCAGGTCAGCAACAAAGGCAGGAGCAGATCGAAGAGCGTGGCGGGCAGTTGATTGCTCACGATCGGGAGCCCTCCCGGGGCGGTGTGGGCTCCGTCCTGGGCCGCGGCCCGCTGATCTACATCTACTCATGGACGTAACTTGGGCGCTCGGGCGTACGCGGCATACTCTCCAGGACGTATGCCGCGTATACATCGTCGGTGCCGTCGTACGTGGCGGCTGAACTCAGCAGCCGGCGGCGAGCAGGTGCTCGACCACGACCGCGTCCATCTCGGCCTGGCCGATCAGAAGCGCGGCGGCCACGCGATGGTGGCCGTCGAGGACGTAGTAGCCAGAGCCCAGCTTGTACAGATCGATCGGCGGGAGGCCTTTGCCTGCCTCGATTGCGGTGCGAACGCGGCGTAGTCGATCCTCGTCGCCGCGGCGGCGCGCGTTGCGTGGGGGCCTGCTCCACTAAGAGGACGGGACAAGGCGCGGCACGCTCAACTGCGCTCGAGACGCTGCCGACGACGCTCCTCAGCAGCGCCGGCCGCTGGCTGACACCGAGCACGATCGCCGAGACCCAGCGGGCGCGGGCCTCCTCGAGGATCACCTGCACCAGCTTGCCACTCTTGATGAGAGGCTCAGCGTGGATGCCTCTGCTTCCGAAGTGGGCGACGAGCGTGTCGAGGTAGGCGCGTGCGGATGCCTCATGGCGGGCATCGTGGCGCCTCGGCACATGCAGCAGCACCACTCGCGCGTCGAGCGCTCGAGCGCAATCCTCCGCCGCAACGAGCAGCGCCTCGCCGGCGGTGTGATTGATGGCGACCAGGATGGGCACATCGCACTAAACGCTGGCCGCGGGCAAGTTCGCGAGTAACCTTTGCCAGCGGCCGTCCGGGGCGACGCCTCGGTGGTCAGCGGTGTGCGCCGGGTGCACGATACTGCACCCGTGACGCATCCCGACAGCACTCTCCCTGTGCGTTCATTTGGGTCCACTGAGTTGCAGGTGACGCCGATCTGCATCGGCACGGCCGCGCTGGGCAATATGCCCGAGACCTTCGCCTACGCCGTGTCGGAGGAGCAGGCGCTCTTGACGCTGCAGGCGTTCTTCGCGGGTCCACTGAACTTCTTGGACACTGCCGCGTCGTATGGCGACGGCGAAAGCGAGCGGCGCATCGGCCTTGTCTTGCGTGCGCTGGGTGGCCTGCCGGCCGGCGTTGTGCTCTCGACGAAGGCGGATCGCGACCTTTCTACGGGTGATTTCAGTGGCGATCAGATGCGGCGGTCCGTCGAGCGCTCCTTGCGGCTGTTGGGGCTGGATGCGCTGCAGATCGTGTTCTTGCATGACCCGGAGCACACTTCCTTTGCGGTGGCCATGTCTGCCGGAGGACCAGTGGCCGCGCTGGTACGGCTGCACGAGGAGGGCCTGATTGAACACCTGGGCGTAGCCGGCGGGCCCATCGGGATGGAAATCCAATACGTGGAGACGGGGCTCTTCGAAGCAGTGATCACGCACAACCGCTACACGTTGTTGAACCGCTCGGCCGCGCCGCTACTCGAGGTGGCATCTGCCCGGGGTATGGCCGTGCTGAACGCCGCGCCGTATGGCAGTGGCATCCTGGCCAAAGGCCCCGACGCCTACGCGCGCTATGCCTACCAGGAGGCCTCGGCCGAGATGGTCGAACGGACGCGCGCGCTGCAGGCCGTGTGCGCTCGCTATGACGTACCGCTAGCCGCGGCCGCCGTGCAATTCTCGTTGCGTGACCCGAGGATTACGTCAACTATTGTTGGTGTGACCCGCCCCGAACGCATCGATCAGACGCTCGCGCTCGCCGCGCACGAGATCCCTGACGCGCTCTGGGCCGAGCTGGCCGAGGTGCCGTTCCAGCAGGAGGACCCCGAGCGCGACCGCTGGCGCTGAGCAGGCTGGCGGCGGTCGGGCCGACGCCGCCATCATCGCACGCGCCGCGCGCCGGGGGGTTCCCCTTCGGGGAGTGGGGTTGGAGGGTAGGTGGCAATTCGCGTGAAGACGGTGGTGACGGCGGCGTGTCGGCGAAGGCCGATACCATGACCGCCGTGGCGCGATTCCGATTGGACGGTAAGGTGGCGCTGGTGACGGGTGGCGCCAGCGGCATTGGGGCGGCTACGTGTCGGGCGTTTGCGGAGCAGGGGGCTCGCGTGCTGGTGGCGGACATCAGCGAGGCGGGGGGCAGCGAGGTGGCGCTGGCACTGGGCGAGGCCGGGGTGTTTGCGCGGACCGATGTTACGGACCTGGGCAGCGTTGAGGCAGCGGTCAAGCAGGCAGTGGCAGCGTTCGGTCGGCTCGACGTGCTGGTGAACAACGCGGGCGTCGGCCTCGTGGGCTCCGTCCAGGAGACCGAAGCGCCGGACTGGCAAAAGCTGATCGCGGTCAATATGACGGGCGTGTTCTATGGCTCAAAGGCCGCTCTGGACCAGATGCTCCGGCAGGAGCCGCACGGTGGTTTGATCATCAACATCGCGTCAGTCGCGGGCATGATCGGCATCGCCCGCCGCTTTGCGTATTGCGCGACCAAAGGCGCGGTCATCGCGATGACACGCCAGGTTGCGGTCGACTACGTGAAGCAGGGCATTCGCTGCAATGCGATCTGCCCAGGCACGGTGTACAGCCCGTTTGTCGAGGGGTACGTCGAGCGCTTCCACAGCGACACGCGCGAGGAAACCATCAAAGAGTTGCACGCGCGCCAGCCCGTCGGCCGCATGGGCCGGCCGGACGAGGTCGCCGACCTCGCCGTCTATTTAGCCGCCGATGAATCGGCATTCATGACTGGCTCGGCGGTCGTGCTCGACGGCGGCTGGACGGCAACCTGATGGCCACTCGTATCACCAACGTCACAGCGCACGACATCCGCTTCCCAACGTCGAAGACGCTGGCCGGGTCGGATGCCATGAACCCCGAGCCAGACTATTCGGCTGCCTACGTCATTCTGGAGACCGATCACCCGCAAGGTCTGCAGGGCCATGGCTTCACGTTCACCATCGGTCGGGGCAACGAGTTATGCGTGGCGGCCATCGATTCGCTTGCGTACCTCGTCAAAGGGCATGCGGTAGAAGAGTTGGCGGAGAACCCAGCCAAATTCTGGTACCACATTACGGGCGACAGTCAGCTGCGCTGGGTCGGGCCTGAGAAGGGCGTGATCCACCTCGCCACGGCAGCGGTCGTCAACGCGATGTGGGATCTGTGGGCCAAGACGGTCGGCAAGCCGCTGTGGAAGCTGCTCCAGGACATGACGCCCCACGAGCTCGTCCGGTGCGTCCCGTTCCGCTACATCACCGACGCGCTGACACCCGACGAAGCCCTGGACATGATTCAACGCAACGAAGCGACCAGGGCAGACCGCGAAAGCATCCTCAAACAGAACGGCTATCCGGCATATACGACCTCCGCGGGTTGGCTGGGCTACTCGGATGACCAACTGCGCGCGCTGTGTCGCGAAGGCCTCGCGGAGGGCTGGTCGCACTTCAAAGTCAAGGTCGGCCGCGACCTGGAAGACGACGTGCGGCGGGTGCGCATCATCCGTGAAGAAATCGGCCCCGAGCGTAGGCTGATGGTCGACGCGAACCAGGTGTGGGACGTCGGCCAGGCCATCACCTGGATGCGCGAGCTGGCGCGCTTCGATCCATGGTGGATCGAGGAGCCGACGAGTCCGGACGACGTGCTCGGTCACGCCGCCGTAGCGCGCGCGCTGGCGCCGATCCGAGTGGCGACGGGCGAGCATTGCCAGAACCGAGTCATGTTCAAGCAACTGCTGCAGGCGAACGCGATCGGCTTCTGCCAGGTCGACGCGGCCCGTCTGGGAGGCGTCAACTACGTGCAGCATCTGTCTATGGTCGATTTCCTGCGCATTAGCGGCTCCATGGACGATCGCTTGATCGAGTACGTGGATCATCTGCACGAGCACTTCGTCGCGCCGGTGGTGATGCGCGGCGGGCGCTACATGCCACCGACCGCGCCTGGCTACAGCGCACAGATGAAGCACGACTCGATCGCGACGTACACGTATCCGACCGGTTCGGCCTGGCAGCCGGTGGCGCAGATGGCACGCTGATGCTGGCGCGGCTCGGTGATGGGCTGGCAATTGTGCAGGATGGCCGGGTGGTCGGGCGGCTGGGGCAAGGCAGCATCGCCGAACTGCTGCGCCTGCCAGCCGGCGGCTTCCGGGCGGCGCTGGAGCCTCGAGGTACGGAGCAGCAGGCAAGGGCGCTGCTGGCGCCGATCGACGGCGAGACGGAAGTCTGGGCGGCCGGTGTGACGTACCGCCGTTCAGAAGAAGCGCGGGTCGAGGAGAGTGGCACACCGGACATCTACACCAAGGTCTACACCGCCGATCGACCGGAGCTGTTCTTCAAGGCGACGGCACGCCGCGTGTCCGGACCTGACCAACCCGTGGTCGTGCGGTCTGACTCGACCTGGGACGTACCGGAGCCGGAGCTCGTGCTCGTGGTGAACGCGCATGCGGAAATTGTCGGCTACAGCATCGGCAACGACGTCAGCTCGCGCAGCATCGAAGGCGACAATCCGCTGTATTTGCCGCAAGCCAAGGTGTACGCGCGTTCATTCGCGCTCGGACCGGGCATCACGCCGGCCTGGGAGGTCGCCGACCCCTATGGACTAGCCATGCACATGCGCATTCTGCGCAACGGCCAAGCGCATTGGAGTGGCGAAGCCAATACATCAGAATTGAAACGCCGTCTGGACGACCTGGTCGCGTACCTGTTCCGCGAGGATGACTTTCCGGATGGTGTACTGCTGTCCACGGGCACGGCGCTCGTGCCAGAAACGCCATTCACGCTGCAGCATGGCGACATTGTCGAGATCGAAATCGACCAGCTAGGCGCGTTGCGCAATCCGGTAGTCAAGGGCAAGCAGTCGCTGTGAAGACGTTCGGATTGACGCTGCTCTTGCAGGATGACGCGGACAAGATCGAACGGTACAAACAGCACCATCGCGCGGTGTGGCCGGAGGTGGCCGCGCGGCTGCGCGAGTGCGGCGTACAGGGCATGCACATCTTTCTGCGCGGCACGCGCATGTTCATGTACCTGACCGCAGACGACGCATTCGACCCCGCGCGCGACTTTGCGCGCATCAACGAAGACCCGGTGTCCGCTGAGTGGAACGAGCTGATGGCAACGCTCCAGGCGCGCGCGCCGGAAGCAAGTCCGGATGAATGGTGGGCGCCGCTGGAGCTCGTCTTCGATCTGGACTGGCCGCCGGGGCCGCCTCACACGTCGAGACGGTAGATCTGGCGGGCGTTATCGCGCCACAGCTTGGGACTCGTGCTGAAGCTGGCCAGCGTCTCGACCCAGCGCCGGTACGTTGACGCGTGAGTGACTACGGGCCAGTCACCGCCGAACAGAACGCGCTCTTCGCCGAAGGCCTGCAGCACATGCGTGATGTATGGCTCGAGGTCCGCAGGTGTCCACCGTTCGTGGTCCGCTTCCGTGACCGCGCCGCTGACTTTGCACCCGAGCACATTGGGCAGCTGCGCCAGCTCGGCAATCTGGTCGCGCCATGGATCGAGCTGATGGGCTTTGATCGGTGGCTTGGCCATGTGGTCGAGGATGAAATCCGTGCCTGAGCACTGACGGACCATGTCGATGGTGCGCGCGAGCTGATCGTGGCGGATGCAGATGTCGAAGGACAGGCCGTACTCGGGCAGGAGGTGCACGCCCTCGACGAGCTTTAGCGGAAAATCAGGATCGGACTCGGACTGGATAAGCCGCCGCACGCCGCGTATGCGTGGCGTCTCGACCAGAGCGTCCAGATACGTGCGCGCAACCTGGCCGTCCTCGAGCGGAGCCCAGGCTACGATGGCCGCGGGGTTGCGGGCGGCGGCCCACTTCGCCTCCAGCAGGCCGTACGCTGGCGTGGTGTCGACCTGGACGTAGACGATGGCTTCGACGTTCAACCCTACCGACGCACGCTGAAACTCAGAGAGTTCGAAGGGATGCCCGAGCACGGCGTCGCCGTCCAGCCAGGGCATGCGAAACGTGCGCGGGTCCCACAGGTGCACATGCGCGTCGACGATGGCGGGAATAGCGCTCGTCATTGCCTGTTGTGGGTGGGTATGAGTGAAACTCGGGCGCCGAGTGCCTGGATTGGGTTCAACCAGGACATCATCGATCAGTTTCGGGCCAATGGGGGCAGCATTCTGCGCGGCCAGTTTACCGGCCGTGCGTTGTTACTCCTCACGACGACTGGTGCGAAGAGTGGCCGGCAACTGACATCGCCGCTGGCGTTCACGCGCGCTGGCGATGCATATGTGGTGATCGCCTCGAAGGGCGGTGCGCCGACGAACCCTGACTGGTATCACAACCTGGTGGCCAATCCTGCCGTGCGGGTGGAGGTTGGTACCGAAACGTTCGAGGCCCAGGCGCGGATCGCCGAAGGCGAGGAACGCGAGCGGCTCTTCGCCGCCCAGGCGGCGCTGATGCCTGGCTTCGCCGACTACCAGCGCAAGACGAGCCGCCAGATCCCAGTGGTCGTGCTCGAACGCATTGGCTGAAGCGGCGGGCGTTCGCTACGCCAGCCCGGCTGGCAAGTGGATCCTGCTGGCGACCGTGCTCGGCTCAGGTATGGCCTCGCTCGACTCGACCGTGGTCAACGTAGCCTTGCCGGCCATCGCCAACGACCTGGGCGGCGGCATCGGCGGCCTGCAATGGGTGGTCGACGGCTACCTGCTCACATTGGCGTCGCTGATCCTGTTGGGCGGGTCGCTCGGCGATCGGCTTGGGCGGCGACGCATCTTCGTCGTCGGTGCCATCTGGTTCGCGCTGGCCTCGCTGCTGTGTGGTGTCGCGCCCAACCTGCCGCTGCTCATCGCTGCGCGAGCGCTGCAAGGTGTCGGCGGCGCGCTGCTGACGCCGGGCAGCCTCGCGCTCATCGAAGCTAGCTTCCGTCAGGAGGACCGCTCGAAGGCCGTCGGCGCCTGGTCCGGTCTGGGCGGCATCGCCATCGCCATCGGACCGTTCGTCGGCGGCTGGCTCGTCCAAGCGTTGTCCTGGCGGCTGATCTTCCTGCTCAACCTGCCGCTCGCCCTGCTCGTGGTGTACGTGTCACGCCATATCCCCGAGAGCGCCGACCCCGAGGCGGCACGACACCTTGACCTGGTCGGCGCGACCGCAGCCGTCGTCGGCCTGGCCGGCCTGACCTTCGCGCTGATCGAAGCACCCGAACGCGGGGCCCTGGACCCGCTGGTCCTCTTGGGCGCCGTCCTGACGATCGTAGGCCTGATTACGTTCATGCTGCAGGAGTCGCGCAGTCGCCAACCCATGCTGCCACTGGCGATCTTCCGCTCCGCTCAGTTCAGCGGTGCGAACATCGTCACGCTGGCCGTGTATGCCGCACTGAGTGGCACGTTCTTCCTGTTGATCGTGTACCTGCAGCAGGGACTCGGCTTCAGCCCGGTGGCGGCGGGCGCGTCGGCACTGCCGATCACCGCACTCATGCTGCTGCTGTCGCCGCGCGCCGGCGAGCTTGCCCAGCGCATCGGTCCGCGCATCCCGATGACGGTCGGCCCACTGGCAACCGGACTGGGGATCGCGTTGCTGGCGCGGATTGCACCCGGCAGCACGCTCTGGCTGGATGTGCTGCCACCGCTGATCGTGGTTGGCCTCGGCCTATCGTTGACAGTCGCGCCTTTGACGGCAACGGTCCTCGCCGCGGCTGAAGATCGCTACGCGGGTGTCGCGTCAGGTGTGAACAACGCGGTTGCGCGCACGGCCGGGCTGCTCGCGGTGGCGGTGCTGCCGGCGGTTTCAGGCCTGGTTGGCGATGCCAACAGTTCGCCCGAGGTACTGCAGGCCGGATTCCGCATGGCGATGCTGCTGACGGCTGGACTATGTGTGCTCGGCGGAGTCCTGGCGTGGCTCATGATTCGCACTCCGGCCGAAGCCGCCGCGCCACACTATGGACAGCGTCACTGCTCGGTCGACGGTCCACCCCTGCGCAGGCGAGCGGTCGAGGCTGGCAGCCACGGAAATACGTAGAACACCGCGAGGAACCGCGCCGAGCCCGTGCTCGGTCTCCCGCACATGGAGCTCGAGCACCAACAACGTTGCGGCGATGGCGAAGACGCCGTCGCTGAACGCCTCCAAACGTGAAGTCGGCATAGCTGCGAAGGCATGTCACAGAGCAGTTAGCTCGAGGTGAATGGTTCGCTTGCCCATGAGCCGATGCCCGAGAGGGATGAGCCAACTGTGCAGGATCGGATACTTCGCGCCGAGCAAATGCGCGGCATGGTGTGCCTCATTGCCGTCGAGAATGCGCGCCCGGGCGCGCACCGCCGGGCCGGTGGCGTGACCGCCGACGGTCGACGGCGCGATCTCGACGATCGGGTTATGCCGAATGCGCTTCAACTTGGCGGTCGAGTGCCAGGTGCGGAAGTACGCGTGGTCGCCCTCGACGGCGACGTGCACGGCAGTCCCGACCGGCGTGCCGTCGCGACGAAAGGTGGTCAGCAGAGCCGTCGACTGGTGGGCGAAAGCGGATAATGCAGAAGTCTGCGTCGTCATGCCCCCGAGACGATTGTCGGGCCGCGAGCGTGACAAGTATTTGTCAGCGTCAGTAGCCGGCGCGCAGGGCGGCTAGCTGGCGGGTGATGAATGAACGCAGCAGGTCGACGGTGCGCAAGGCGTTGGGGCCGCCCTGACGTGAGTAGCCGTGATTGGCGTGTGGAAACTTGGCCAGCTCGATGATGCCGCCGGCGGAACCATAAGACTCGACGAAGCACTCGGCGGTGCGCGGTGCGAGGACGTCGTCGTCGGCCCCCTGGAAGATCAACGCCGGCGGCAGGCTCACCGACTCGCCCCGTTCGAGGATCAACTGCGGGTTTGCCTCGTGCATCACCTGTTCGGTGCCAAAGTAGGCGTGGTGCGCTTTCAGCAAATCGGCGCGGCCGTGGTCGCGTGCATGGAGATAGCGCGCGGAGGGGTCGATCACGGGCCAGCCCATCATCACGTACGCTAGCGATGCATCGGTGTCCGCGTCGAGCGGCAACTCCAGATAGCGCTGGTCGTGCGGGCGCATGGCGCTGAGCATGACCATGTGGCCGCCGCTGGACAGGCCCAGGCCGCCTAGACCCTCGTTCGTTGCGCCCAACTGGTCGGCCGACGCTTTCAGCCAGCGCGTCGCGTAGTTCACATCGGCGATGGACGCTGGGTAGGGCGCGTCGAAGCCGAGACGGAAGTCAATCGACACCACCATGATGCCGCTGGCACACAGCGCGCGGGCGAGGTCGGCATTCTGGGTGCGATCGTTGCTTGTCCAGGCGCCGCCGTGGATCTCGAGCAGCGCCGGGACGGGGCCAGTGGCGCGCGGGCGGTAGACGCGGGCTAACCAGCCCGGCCGGTACTCGACGTCTTCGAAGTCGACTTCGAACGTCAGCTCAGGAGTGGATAACGATGGGAGTGCCATAGGTCGCCCAATTCCACAGGAACTCGCTGGCGGCGCGGTCGAGTCCCAGGCAGCCGTGCGAGCCCGAGAAGCCGAAGTTGCTCGACCAGTAGTTGTAATGAACGCTTGCGCCGTCCGCAGTGAAGTACTGCGTATACAGTACGTGCTCGAGCTTGTACCCCTCGGGTGAGTCGTTGGGCACGCCCAGCGTCTCGCTGTCCATCGTCTCGTCCTCGACCCGCCGCTGGATCTCGAACACGCCCGTCGGCGTGGCGTAGGCGATGCGGCCTTTGATGGCGAGCGTGCTCATCACTGGCCGGGTGCCTTCGTAGGCCACGACCATGGCCGGTTCGTTGAGATCGGCGTCTATCCAGCGACCTGTAAAGGTTCGCTCGGGCGGCTTCGGCAGCCGCACCGATTGTTCCGGCAGGTAGCCCTGATCGACGCGATACCAGGTCGCGCCGTCGACGCCGCGCACGCGATCGTGCACGGTGATGGCCACGTTGTGGCCGAGCCGATCGACATAAGCGAACTTGTCGTCGACTGGATAGAACGCCAGCGCCGCGTTGCCAACCGTGCGGCCGGTCTGTTCGACGCTGGCCAGTGCGGCGGGGGGCGGGGCGGTGACCCAGGCGGGCGGGGCGTCGCTGGGCCCGAGGAGTCGACTGGGCGTATACGCGGTGCCGCGGGCACGTGGGTTGTACACGTAGGCCCACTCGCCGTTGTAGCCCAGGATCTGTAGATAAGAGAACTGCGGCAGGTTGGCCAGGATGTCCGTCTTTTGATCGGGGCCTGCGTGAAGCTGCAGCGTGTCCAGGGCGACGGTCCAGGTGCCGTTCGTTTGCTCGACTGGCGCGGGGGCGGGGGCGGGCGCGGGCGCCGCGGCGGCGTCGCCGGTCACTGGGCCGACCCAGCGCAGCGCGTCGGCGATGACCACGCCGTCCGATTTGTCGGACAGCGTGACCCCCTGGCTCTTGCCAGGTTTGAAGTCGAAGCGGCCTAGCGGCTGCCACGTGCCGCCGTTCTGCTGCTGGTTGACGGTGATCGGCGCAGACCCGCCTTCAGAGGAGACCCAGTACAGCGCGTTTGCGGCACGGTTTGGTCCGCTGGTCCAGCGGGCGAATACTTCGTACTTGCCCGCGCTCGTACTCGACGGGAAGGGCCAGAAGACCGTGGCGTCGCCGTTGCCGGCGGGTCTGAACAGGTAGTCGCCGCCGGTGTAGCCGGGCGTGAGTGCCGTCGCGGTCCATGGTCCGTTGACCAGCACCGAGGGCGCGCCATTGTCGAGCACGATCTCGTCGGCCGCGAAGGCACGCGGCGCGAGCAGCAGGCTCAGCGCCAGCAGGAACGCCAGGCTGGCGCTAGTACAGACAGCGGTAGGATTCGCCGATACTGCGCTCGGCATCGGTAACGGCGCGATCGTGATCGCCTGCAGGGTTGGTCTGGTCAATGATCATTTGCGCGAGCGAGGGCAACTCGGTGCGCGGCATGAAATGCTCGGGGTCCCACAGCCGCGCACGCAGGAAAGAACGCGCGCAGTGCAAAAACGTTTCCTCGACGTGGACCACGATCGCCAGCAGCGGGCGCTTGCCGTCGACCGCGAGGCGATCCAGGAGATCGTCGTCCTGAACGAGCTCGGCGGTGCCGTTGACACGCAAGGTCTCGTCCATACCTGGGATGAGAAACAGCAGCCCGACGTGTGGGTTGGCGAGGATGTTCTGCAGCGAGTCGAGCCGTTTGTTGCCGGGCCTGTCAGGAATTGCGATGGTGTGCTCGTCGAGCGCCAGGACAAAGCCGGGCCGGTCGCCTTTGGGTGAGACGTCGCAGCGGCCATCCGGCCCCGACGTGCCGAGCAACACGAACGGCGAACGCTCGATGAAGGCGCGGCAGTGTCGATCGAGTGCGGCAAGCTGCTTGCGAACGGCGCGCTCGCTGGGAACACCGACGAGCTCGCGCAGCGTCGTCAGGTCGGTGATGCGGCGCCGCTGTGTGGTCTGGATCACCGAGCGATTGTAGGCGCTGCCTGACCGAGGAGACATGTCGCCTCGGCATGGCGGTTCTTGTCGAGCAGCGTGCGGATGCGGCTGCTGCTGACGGATGCGCGCGCGCTCGACGACCTGGCGGATCAGGCGTTGATGGCCGCGGTGGAATCCGTCGAAGTTGCCGATGGTGACGATGGCGGGCAGGGTCGCGATCACGCTGCACAGCTTGCCCACCCGGTCTGACGCCCCACAGATGGCGAGATTCCGAATTGGCCAGGTGACCAGGCGCGCACGCGGCGCGGGCCTGGGGTGGGGCACAATCACCTCGGTCTGGGCATGAGCCTGTCAGTTATGGACCGCGAGGGCGAACGACGGCGGCAGATCGCCGAAGGGCTGCGCGAGCTGCTGGCGCTGGTCAATGCCGGCCGCGAGCTCGACGCGATCCTCGAGTACGTCGTGAACCAGGCGGTGCGGCTGCTCGATGCCTCCGCGGGCGCGCTGTACCTGGTGGAACCTGACGGCGAGTGGCTGGCGGTCCGCGCCGCCCAGGGACTGACCTTTGACGAGGTGCTCGTCCGGCTCAAGGTTGGCTCCCCAGTCTCGGGCCTGGCGGTCGAACGCCAAAGAGCAATTGTCTGCCCAGACGTCGCAGCCGGGCTGGAGTACCGCAACGACGCAGCCAGGCAAGTCCAGCTGGAGGAGCACAAGACACACATTCGCGCCCTCAAGATCGTCGACGAGTTCGACACGCCTGACGATCTGCAGCGCATGCACCGTCTCGCCGAGCGCTACCGCGCCATGCTCTCAGTGCCGCTGCTGGTGCGCCACACCGCCTTCGGCGCCCTCACCCTGTTCTATACGGAGCCGCGCGACGTCTCCGAGGAGGAGATCAATCTCGCCCTCACCTGCGGAGCCCAGGCCGCCCTGATCGTCGACAACGCGCGCCTCCATGGCCGCGCCGAGGAACGCCTACGCGACATCGAAGCGCTGTACAGCGCCGACGAAGTCCTCCATCGCTCATTACGCGTGGCCGATGTCACAAACGCGCTGGTGGACGTCGCGACGAATGTCCTGAAGGCGGACAAGGCAGCCATGATGATCTGGGACGACGAGCACGAACGGCTCGTCATCGGCGCGCTGCGCGGTTTCGATCCGCGCACCATCCCGCTGCTGACGCGCACGTCGACCGGCCTCGCGGCGCAGGTCGTCCACACCGGCGAACCAGTCGTGATCGAGGACGCACGGGCCGATCCGCGTGTCGCCCAGGACGTCGTCGAAGCCGAAGGCATCCACTCCTTCGTCCACGTCCCGATCAAAGTCGGCGAGGACGTCTTGGGCGTGTTCACACTGAACTACACACAGATGCGGCGCACCAGCGTCGGCGAAGTCCGGCTGCTCCTCAGCGTCGCCCAGCGCGCCGCGCTGGCGATCCAGAACGCGCGCCTGTATGAGCAAGCGCAGCAGGCGGCGGTGCTCGAGGAGCGGCAGCGGCTCGCGCGCGAGCTGCACGACGCGGTGACGCAGACACTCTTTTCGGCCAGCCTGATCGCAGAAGTCCTGCCCAAACTTGCGCAACGTCAGCCCGAGCAGCTCGGGCCGCGCCTCGAGGAGCTGCAGCGCCTCAATCGCGGCGCGTTGGCCGAGATGCGCGCGCTCCTGCTCGAGCTGCGGCCGAGCTCGCTGAGCGCCGTTCCCCTCGGCGATCTCCTCGGGCAACTCGTGGAAGCCGCCAACGCGCGCAGCGCCACCCGCTTCGAACTACGTGTCCAGGGCGAAGCCTTCCCGCTGCTGGGCGAAGCGCAGGTGACGCTCTACAGACTGATCCAGGAAGCGCTGAACAATGTGGCCAAGCACGCGCGGGCGTCGCACGGCGCAGTCGACGTCAGCTGGGCGGAGTCGCTGAACATCACGGTGCGCGACGACGGCTGTGGGTTCGACATGGGCGCTGTTTCGGCTGGGCACCTCGGCCTGGGCTTCATGGCCGAGCGCGCCGCGGCGGTCGGCGCAACGCTGGACGTCGAGAGCGCGCCGGGCGATGGAACGACAGTGCGCATTACTCTGCCGCGCGGCTGAGCGCCAACAGCGCGGCGTTGACGATGTGGTCCGCGTCAATGCCTGCATAGGCGTACAGATCGGTGCGCGCGCCAGATTGGCCGAAGCGATCCATGCCCAGCGCAACGGTCGGCTGACCCGAGACCGCACCGAGGAAGGCGAGCGCGTGGCTGGCGCCGTCAAGCACGGTCACCAGGGGCGCTGCTTTGAGGCCACCGCCTGACAGCAGCTCCGCTACGCTGTGTGTCGCCGTCGTGGTCGCGCTGCGCACTCTTGCCAGGGTGCAACGCTGCCAATCGGCATGGAGCCGGTCCGCGCTGGTCACGTTGACCACCGTCGCGGCGACTCCCTCCGCATGCAGCTCCGTGGCAGCTTCGAGGACCTCGGGCAGGATCGGGCCAGCCGCGGCCAGTGCGACGGGCGGCGCCGCGTCCAGGTCAACCGGAGGTGAAAGGAGCGTGTAGCCGCCACGCAGCACCTGGCGACGCAGCTCTTCCTCACCGAGGCGTTCCAGGACGGCAGCAAAGGGAGTCTGGTCGATTGCCCGGGTACTCAAACGTAGGTATGTGCTCGAGCCGCCGACGCGGTCGAGACACTGGCGCAGCCCTTCGAGCAGGCACCACTCGGTCTCACGCGCGAAACACGGCTCGTACAGCGTCAGGTTCGGCAGCTCGAGTCCGATTGAGGCGGTGATCGCGCTCTGATGGGCGCCGCCCTCTGGACTGAGCGTGACGCCCGCCGGCGTCCCGGCGAAGACGAACTTGCTTTCCGAATACACGCCATAGATCAGCGCGTCGAGGCCGCGACACACGAATGGGTCGTACACCGTCCCCACCGGCAAGAGCAGCTCGCCATTGAGCTCGTGGCTCAGTCCAAGCTGACCGAGCAGCATGAACAGGTTCATCTCGGAGATGCCCAGCTCGATGTGCTGGCCGGTGGGGCCTGGCTCCCAGCGCAGTAAGCGCGGCACCGCCGTCGCCGGTGCCTGCGAGGCGTTCTCTGCCCACACGCCCGTGCGATTGACCCAGCCGCCAAGATTGGTCGAAATCGTCACGTCTGGACTGGCGGTGACGATGCGCTCGCCGATCGGCCCGCCGATGCGCGACAGCTCGACCAGGGCGTTGCCGAACACCTCCTGGGAAGAGATGCTGGCGTGTGCTCGGGTCGGCAGCGTCCAGGGCACATCGTCGACCGAGACCGCCACGGGCTGGCCAGCCGGCGCAGGTCCGTCTGGGTACAGCCGACGGGCAGCCGCGTGGCACGTTTGGCCCTCAGGGCTGTCGGCGGCGAAACACGGCCAATCGTCGTCCTCCGGCATGCCGAGCTCCACGCGCAGCGCGTCGACCTGCGCCGGCGACAGCAGCGCCGAGTGGTTGAGCGGGTCGCCCGCGAACGGCAAGCCCCAGCCTTTCATCGTGTACGCGAACAGCACCGTGGGCCGGCCCGACTCCGCATCGGCGGCCTGGAAGGCCGCTAGCAGCTCGCGCAAGTCGTGGCCGCCGAGGTCGCCCAGCAGCGCTGGCAGACCGTCGTCGGCGACATCGGCGAGGGACCGCGAGAGATCTCTGCGCAGGCGCGACGGTGCGCCCGACACGAGCCTGACGCGTGCCTCCGCGCCGGGCAGGCGCACGAGCTCCTGGTACTCCTCATTGGGCATCTCGTCGATCCGCGTGCGCAGCACCGAGCCGCCCGGCCGGGCGTAGATGGCTTGCAGGCGACTGCCATATTTGGCCTCGAGGACGTGCCAGCCGATGCCCTCGAAGAGTGCCTCCATTTCCTGGACTTTGATGCCCGGAATGACGCGGTCGAGGCTTTGGCGATTTAAATCGACGATCCACAGCACGTTGCCCAGCCGCGTGCCGCGGATCGTCTCGTCGCTGATCGCCTCCCAGACATTGCCCTCGTCGAGCTCGGCGTCGCCGATCAGGGCGACGAATCGGCGTCGCTCGCGTGTTTGTTCATGCGCTCGAAAGTGAGTAGCGGCATACCGATCGGCGAGTGCCGCGAACAGCGGGGCCGCGGCGCCCAGGCCGACCGAGCCCGTCGAGAAGTCAATGGGGTCGGGGTCCTTGGTGCGACTCGGATAGGCCTGCAGCCCGCCGAAGGCGCGCAGTGTGGGCAGATAGCGCCGGTCGAGGTTGCCAAGCAGGTACTGAATGGCGTGAAAGACCGGACTGGCGTGCGGCTTGATGCTCACCCGGTCGCCGGCGCGCAACCAGCCGCCGAAATACAGCGCGGTCAGGATCGACACGACGGACGCGCTGCTGGCCTGATGGCCGCCAACCTTGGTGCCGTCGGCATTGGCGCGCACGTGGTTGGCCTCGTGGATCATGCGCGTCGCCAGCCACAGGACGCGTTGCTGGATGCGGCCAAGAACCTCCAGGTCGGGCGCCTGCTGAAAACGCGGGCCCCGCTCTGGATTCGACGGGCTCACCATGAGCGCGGCCCGCTCGTCCTGAGCCTGTCGAAGGGCGTGTTCAGCGGCCCCATAGGCGCAGCGTACTCTACGGGCATGGCCCTGCCGCGGACGGTCGACTTCCATGCCCACGCCCAGAGTCCCAAAGCCGCCGAGCTGATGGCCGGTGCGCCGAATGCGCCGCGCGCCGACGCGAATCCGCACAACGAGCACCTGCAAGCGACGCGCTACCGCGCCGCGTTCGAGGACATCGCGGTGCGCATGCAGACCATGGATCGGCAGCGCATTGAGATGCAGGTGGTGAGCCCGGCGCCGAACTATGCCTACTGGGCTGACCAGGATCTGTCGCCGCGCATCGCGGCTGCTTCAAACGAGCACGTGGCCGAGGTGTGTGCGCGCCATCCCGAGCGGTTGGTTGGCCTGGGCCACGTATCGCTGCAGTTCCCTGACCTTGCCGCCCAGCAGGTGGGCACCGTGCTGGACTCGCTGGGCCTGAAAGGGGTTGAGATCGGCACACGCGCCGAGGACGTCGATCTGGACGATCCACGGCTCGACGCGTTCTGGGCGGCCGCTTCGACGCGCCGCGCACCGGTGTTCATACATCCGGCGGGCACCACCCTGGGCAAGCGCGTTGCCAAGTACTACCTGACGAATGTGATTGGCAATCCGCTCGACACGACGATTGCGCTCACGAATCTGATCTTCGGCGGCGTGCTCGAGCGTTTTCCGGAGCTGCGCATCGTGGCCGCCCATGGCGGCGGCTACCTGCCGTCGTATTTCAGTCGCAGTCACCACGGCTATGAAGTTCGTCCGGAGTTGCGCACGGTGCCCCATCCGCCCATGCACTACTTGCGCCGTGTGACGGTGGACAACCTCGTCTACGAACCTGAATACCTGGCGCACATCGTGAATGTCATCGGCGCGAGCCAGGTCGTCCTGGGCACGGACTACCCGTTCGACATGGGCCAGGACAACCCGGTCGACTTGCTCGAGGCCGTGGGCGGTTTGGACGCCGCCAATATGGAACGCATCAAGTCGGGCAATGCCCTGCGGCTATTGGGGATGCAGTCATGAGGATCGTCGTCTTTGGTCCGGAGCGACGCGTGGGCGCCCTCCTCGATGACCGGATTGTTGACCTCCAGCGAGCCGACCCGGGGCTCCCCGCGGACCTCGGGGCCTTCATCAGCGGCGGCTCGGCTGTCCTGGATGTCGCACGCCCGGCCGTTGACCGTATCGGTGCCGATCCGGCTTTTGGCGTAGCGCGTGGCGATGTGCAGGTGCACGCGCCAGCCGTGTATCGCCCGCGCATCGCCTGCGCCGGCGGCAACTACGCGCTGCACGCGGCTGGGGCGCAGGAGGCCCGAACGGGCGAGCCAGCCGACGTCGACGCGGTGTATCGCGCGTCGCGCGCCGGCGGCCCGTGGGGCTTCTGGAAGGTGGTCGATCCGCTGCTCGGCGACGGTCAAGACGTGGTCTTCCCGGCGCGCGCGACGCATTTCGACTACGAGGCCGAGGTCGCCGTCGTCCTTGGCCGCTCCTTTCGGGACATACGGGCTTCTGATGCCGCCGACGTGATCTGGGGTGTGACGCTGCTCAACGATTGGAGCGTGCGCAACGACATGGGGCCGGGCCGGGTGCTCAACTTCAACCTGGCCAAGAACTTCGACACCTCGGTGTCGCTGGGGCCATGCATCGTGACCGCTGATGAAGTAGACCCAGCCGACGTCGACGTTGAGCTGCGCGTCAACGGCCAGGTTCGCCAGCACTACAACACGCGCGACATGACTTTTTCGTTCGGCGAATTTCTGGAGTACCTTTCGCGCGACTTCACGTTCCAACCTGGCGACATCCTGGCCGGCGGCACCGGCGCCGGCACCGCGATGGACGCCAGCCGCCTCGGCGCTGATGGCAAAACGCCGTTGGACCTGTTCCTGAAGCCAGGCGACGAGGTCGAAGTAGAGTCGCCAAAGATCGGCAGGCTGCACCACCGCATCGTCGCCAAGACGGCGTAGCGTCGCCCTTTCGAGGCCGAAGCGCCAGCGGGGGGCGTGAAGGGATGGCGGCGTACCGAACTCGCAGCAGGCACAATTGAGGCGTGAGCCGTCTCGCCTTTGCCTTTTGGGACGCGCTGGCCGACGAACAGGCGCACAACGAGGCGCGCCGCTACCTCGGCACAGGCGGCGGCGGGCGTTTCGACGGCAGTCCGATCGCCCAGACCAGGATCGGCTGGGGTAGCCATGCACGAGGCATGGGCGCCGAGAGCGAGCGACCGGACAACAAGACCCGTGGCGCGACGATTGCCGAGGCCGCCAAAAGTTACGAGTTCAATCTGGAGCACGGCCTGGCCATCGTCGGCAGCCCAGAGACGGTCGTTCGCGAGATCGAGACGCGTCGCCAGCGGCTTGGCTATGACGTGCTGTGCACCAATCACCAGATCGGGCGCATGCCGCGCGAGCTGCTCGCCAGCTCGGTCGAGCTGTTCGGCAAGGAAGTCATCCCTGCTTTCCGTTGAGGCAATCCGCGCCCAGCTTCCCGTCACGGCCAGCACCGCGTACCTGAATACCGGGGCGGCCGGACCACTCCCGCGGCTCGTGGCCGAGGCCATGCAGGACGCGCTGCAGCGTGAGGTCGAACTCGGTCGGGCATCGCCCTCGGGCTTACCGGAGTACACGCCGCTCGCGCACGACACACGCCAGCGGCTGGCAGCGCTGATCGGCGCCGACGCGGACGAGATGGCGTTCACGGACAGCACCACCTACGGCATCAACATCGCGGTGTGGGGCCACCGCTGGCGGCACGACGACGAAGTGCTGACCTCGACGGTCGAACATCGCGGTATCCTGGTGCCGCTGCACTCCCTGTCTCGACGCACGGGCGTCAGCCTGCGCACCGTCGCTCCGGAGGCGCTGCCATACGCCATCACCGACCACACGCGTATGGTCCCTATCTCGCACGTGTCATTCAGCACAGGCGCGCGCCTGCCGATTGGCGACGTTGCACAAGCTGCGCGCGACACGGGCGCGCTGGTCCTGGTCGACGGCGCCCAAGCCGTCGGCGCGCTGCCGGTCGACGTCCACGCGCTCGACGTCGACTTCTACGCCTTTCCCGGCCAGAAGTGGCTGTGCGGTCCCGAGGGCATGGGCGGCCTGTACGTGCGGCCGGGCATCGAGCTGGACCCAACCTTCGTCGGCCTTCACAGCTTGCGCTCGAGCGGCCCGGGCGGCCGCGACCCGGCCAATGTCACGCTGTCCGAGACGGCAACACGCTTTGAGTTAGGTGCGATCTTTCGGCCGGCGATGTACGGGTTCCACGCGGGCTTGCGCTGGCTCGCCGACGACATCGGCCTGTCCACGATCTATGAGCGCACACGCGACCTGGCGGCATACTGCCATGCAGCGCTGACCGCGCTGCCGCACGTCGAGGTGCTCACGCCGCCTGAT
>WNGB01003390.1_pt1 | contig 25057 bp, 23 predicted proteins | sample 5400681 | NCBI WGS metagenome assembly WNGB01 (sample SAMN13153367, study PRJNA577476) | soil metagenome | isolation source: 115 cm soil or saprolite under grassland replicate 2 | place: USA:California | collected 2016-06-15
CCGCGCATGCTCAGTACGATGCCGCCCAAGGTATGGAGAACCTCACCCCTTACTCAATTCTCCATTTGCTTTCGGCTAATCCGACTACGCAAGAGATGCCCGTTCAATGGGCGTTCCACGATGTCGAAGATGGTGGTTGAGGACGTGCAAGATTTGCTGGCAGCTCGACTCATGAAGTATGGCTAATCTTACCGCCTGCGCTTTGATAGAACGCTGCTAGTTGAGTGGCTAAAAGTGAACCAATTAATTCTTCCATCTTGCTCACATCAACAACCTGTTTGTCACGATAGACAGCGTCCGCGGCATCCAAGGCATCAAAGTACGGAGCGCGATTATCGACTATCTGATCTGGAATTGTGGGCGTTCCCGGTAAAACGAATCCCGCCCGAATCGAAAGCACTACATACGACAGGACGCGTGCCGTTCGACCGTTACCATCAGCGAACGGATGGATCCAATTTAGTCGCCACATGATGTATGCAGCCAAATGAATGGGAGTCGACGTATTCCAATTTCCATTTACGTAATCGCAGAGGTCCTCGACCAATTCCGGCACAAGGTGAGCACCGGGCGGCTCGTGTTTGCTTCCTTCGATCTTCACGCCGGCGGGTCGAAAGTTTCCAGCAAATACGCTGATCCCCGCGAGAGCTTCGCGATGCAGAGCTAAAATGAGAGACAAGCGGAGCTTAAACTCGCCCCGTTCTAGAGCGACCTGAACAGATTGGATCCCCGCATCATATTGGCGAAGTCCATTCCGCGCTTCCGCTTCGGCTTTTTTATGAGGGTCGGAAATTAGCTCCGGCTCTAACGCCTGACTGTCCCTCCTCTCCTTGTCGGAGTCATTTTCGGCCGCGCTCATTCTTTTCTCGCGCAAGCTGTTCAGCCTGACGATCCACCATTTCTCGCGTAATCAACTTATTCTCGAAAGCCGTATTGCCGAAAGCGAAGCTGCGCCTCTGCTTTTCCTGCTGTTCCGCGGTAGGCTCAGCCTTTTTTGCTGCTTCCAAAAGAGTCTTCAACGCATCCGTCATGCTGCACCTCCCGCTTCGTCCGAATCTCCAGTCTACACGATCCGTTCCAAACGTTTAGCAGTATCTAAGAACTGTACCCCTCCGTTTGTAAGGTCCATTTGCACAGCACTTACTCCCCAAAAACTACCCAAAACAGGCCGCGCAAGTTAATTTTTTTAACGAGCCGCCCGCCAACATATTGATTATAAAATAGAAATCGTGGCGCTCCCTAGGGGACTCGAACCCCTGTTTTCGCCGTGAGAGGGCGACGTCCTGGGCCGCTAGACGAAGGGAGCAGGCGGAGAGGCCTTGGAAATAGACCCGATCGCCGTCGCGCGCAAGCGCGAGCGCCCGTTGGTGCCAAGCGCAGCGCGAGAGAGCTCGGAATCCATAACTTCTGCCTGTGGTTATGGATTCCGGGCTCGCGCCACCCAAGTCGGCTTTTAGCCGACTTAGGCAGTCTAAACGCCGATCTCGGGTAAACCCGAGATCGGTGGCGCGCCCCGGAATGACGGCCGATAGATTCCGTACGGGCGAGTCACCTTCACGGCTCGGTCGCAAACCGCAGCCGTCCGGTCGGCTTGAGCGTCCTTAGATCGAAGGTGCGGATCTCAATCGCGCCGCCGACCTCGATGGTGACGGCGATGCGGTCCTCGGCCACCGCGGTGGCGACGATGCGCGCGCCCTTCGGCAGCAGCGCGGTGACGTCGGCCGGCGCCGCGGCGCTTCCCTCGGCCTTGAAAACGCGATAGCCGATGACCCCGAGCACGGCGGCGATCGCCACCATGGTGGTCACGCCGGAGATCAACATCAGCCACCGCACCTTCGCGACCACGCGCGCGGCCGCGGGATCGAGGGGCGGTTCATCGTCCGGATCGCTCATGGCCTCGATCGAAGGGCGCAGCGAAGAACTGGTGGTCGCCGCCGAAGAGGCCGGCGAGCGGCTCGACCGCGTGCTGGCGGCGCGCGTCAACGAGCTGTCGCGCTCGCGCCACAAGGCGCTGATCCTGGCGGGCCGCGTCGCGATCGACCGCGCCACGATCCGCGATCCGGGTCACCGCGTCAACGCCGGCGAGACCATCAGCCTCGATCTGCCGCCGCCCGAGGACGCCGAGATCAAGCCCGAGAGCATCCCGCTCAAGGTGGTGTTCGAGGACGACGAGCTGATCGTCATCGACAAGCCGAAGGGGCTGGTCGTGCACCCCGCCGCCGGCAACTGGTCCGGCACCTTGGTCAACGCGCTGATCGCCCATTGCGGCGACAGCCTCTCCGGCGTCGGCGGCGTCAAGCGCCCCGGCATCGTGCACCGCCTCGACAAGGACACCACCGGCCTGCTGGTGGCGGCCAAGACCGACCGCGCCCATCACGCGCTCAGCCGCCAGTTCGCCGACCACGGCCGCAGCGGGCCGCTGCGACGCGGCTATCTGGCGTTCGTCTGGGGCGCCCCCGACCGCCCGAAAGGCACCATCGACAAGCCGATCGGCCGCCATCCGCGCGCCCGCGACAAGATGGCGGTGCGCGCCGGCGGGCGCGCGGCCGTGACCCATTGGGAGGTGCTCGAGCGCTATCCCGGCGCGGACGGCGCGCCGGTCGCGAGCCTCATCGCCTGCCGGCTCGAAACCGGCCGCACCCATCAGATCCGCGTCCACCTCGCCGCGATCGGCCATCCGCTGCTCGGCGACGACGTCTACGGCCCCGGCTTCAAGACCAAGGCGAGCCGGCTGGGGCCGCAGGCCAAAGCGGTGCTCGCGGCCCTTGGAAGACAGGCCCTGCATGCCTATCTACTGGCGGTCGAACATCCATCGCGGGGCGAGAATCTGGAGTTCCGATCGGAACTACCGGACGATCTTTGTTGTTTACGCCACAGCCTCGGTGCACAGGGCACGGCCGGTTGACGGCAAAAAGCCGTCGCCAATCAATGGCTTGGGCGTACACGGCGGGGTCACGGCGACGTGACGCCGGGAAATCTTCCTTTCGCCCGCATTTGTCCTGTATGCTGCACCCGCGATCAACCTTCGCGGTCGCAGCAAGAACGAACGCCGTCGGCTCGGGGAGCGGCGGTGTTTTCTGCCCGCCGGTCTCCGGGGGCAAACTTTGGAGGGCGCTACTATGGCCCGCACTGCGGCTCTGCCGATTCTGACGGCCGAATCCGGCCTTACCCGTTATCTCGAAGAGATCCGGCGGTTCCCGATGTTGGAGCCGCAGGTCGAATACATGCTCGCGAAGCGCTGGCGCGAGCACGGCGACCGCGACGCGGCGCATAAGCTCGTCACCAGCCATTTGCGCCTGGTCGCCAAGATCGCCATGGGCTATCGCGGCTACGGCCTGCCGATCTCCGAGGTGATCTCGGAAGGCAATGTCGGCCTGATGCAGGCGGTCAAAAGATTCGAGCCTGAAAAAGGCTTTCGCCTCGCCACCTACGCGATGTGGTGGATCAAGGCCGCCATCCAGGAATACATCCTGCGCTCGTGGTCGCTGGTGAAGATGGGCACCACCGCGAACCAGAAGAAGCTGTTCTTCAACCTGCGCAAGGCCAAGAGCAAGATCTCGGCGCTGGAAGAGGGCGACCTGCGCCCCGACCAGGTCAAGCTGATCGCCAAGCGGCTCGGCGTCACCGAGCAGGACGTGGTCGACATGAACCGCCGGCTCGGCGGCGATGTCTCGCTCAATGCCCCGATTCGCGAGGAAGGCGATTCCGGCGAGTGGCAGGACTGGCTGGTCGACGAGAGCGCCAGCCAGGAGTCGCGGCTCGCCGAAACCGAGGAGACCGACAACCGCCGCAAGGCGCTCGGCGAGGCGCTCTCCGTGCTCAACGAGCGCGAGCGGCGCATCTTCGAGGCCCGCCGGCTGGTCGACGACCCGATCACGCTCGAGGAGCTCGCCGACGAATTCGGCGTGTCGCGCGAGCGCGTGCGCCAGATCGAGGTGCGCGCCTTCGAGAAGGTGCAGAAGGCGGTGAAGAGCCGGGTCGCCGCGATGGAAGTGCCGCGCACCGCCTCGCCCGCGCTGCAGGTGCATTAGGCGCCGAGGCTACTGCTTCCACACCCGGAACGCCTCGGCGAAGACGCGCTCGCCGGGGGTGCCTTTTTCCATGGCGAGGATGGCGCGGCGGTTGTTGTTGTAGACGACCGGGATGTCGAACCAGCCGCGCTCCTTGAGCAGTTGCAGATTGCGCTCCCGCTCCGCGTCCGCGGCCGAGAGGCCGATCAGGAAAAATCCGGTGGTGACCTTGACGGCGAGCCCGGCGAGCGGCACGCCGCGGGTCTGCTCGGCCTGCTTCATCAGGATGCCGGGCACGTTGGAGATGCCGCCGGAGGGGAAGTCGGCCGGCAGCTTGAACATGATCTCGACGGTGTGGCTCGCCGGCAGGGTCTTGTCGGTGTTGCGGCGGAACGACCAGGTCATCGCGAGCTTGCGCTCGGGCACCTCGACGTCGGCGCGGACGGCGAGCTCGGGCGGCTGTCCCGGCCCCGCCGACACGGTCTCGGTCCGCCACAGCGCCGAACCGACAAAGCGCTTGCCCTGCGGATCGGCCGGATCTTCCTCGTAGAGCACCACCTTCTGGGCGACCGCCGCGCCGGGCTGCTCCTGCGGGGGCGTTCCGGGCTCGAGCCGGTCGGGAATCTTCGGCCGCGTGGCCGTCGTGGGCTGCTCGCGCGCGACCTCGGTCGAGGGAGCGCGGATCACGCGGTAGAGCGCCAGCATGTTCGGCCACTGCCAGACCGCCACGCCGACGAGGCCGATCACGATGACGAACGCCGCGATGGCTCTGATCAAGCCGGCGTATGAGCGGCGCGGCCGCACCTCCTCGCGCTCGAACTCCTCCTCGTCCTCGATCGGCGCGGGCGCTGCCCGCCGCGCCTTCGGCGGAACCGGGCGCGACTCCTCGACGGTGAACGACGGCTCCAGCATCGGCTCGGGGAAATCTTCGTGCGGCCGCGGCTCGTGGGCTTCGTGCTGCTCGAACATCCGCGGATCGCCGCGGTCGAATTGCGGCTCGGGCTGCTCCAGCTCGGGCGCCGGCGCCGGCACCGCCGCATAGGCGTCGCGCGCCGACCTGGTGGCGCGCGCCGACGCGCCGCCGAGCTCGTTCGCCTCGGAGACGACGTCGCGGAAGTCCTTGAGGCCCGAAGCCGACAGCGAGCGCCGATCCTGCCCGCGCAGCGGATGACGCGGCGCCGGCGGTGCCGACTCGGGCGGAATCGGCTGGTCGAACATCGACTCGCTGTAGCGCGGCCCCGGCATCGCCGGAGCGGCTGGCGGCGGAGGCGCCGGCCGGCGCAACGCCGACGCCGTGTCCTGGCGCGCCTGCGGCTGCTGCGGCTGCCGCGGCTGCTGGGAGGCGGCCGGCGCGCGCGGCGCTTCGTCCCATCGGTCGGGCTCGGGCGCCCGTGGACGTGGTGAACTGGAGGACCGCGGCGAAGCCGCAGCCCGAAACGCGTCGTCCCGCGGCTGGGCGCGCGAAGCCTCCGGCGGGGGCTCGGCGGGGCGTATCCTCGGCGCCGGCGGCGACCGCGACGGGTCGACGAATTGCCGCGCCGATTCCGCTTCCACCTTGCGGATCGCCTCCTCGAGGGCGAGGCGCTCGCGGGTGATGTCGGATTCGTTGAGCGCCGGCGTCACCCCGCGCAACTGCGCGAGCAACGCCCCGCGCGCGCGTTCGTAGACCGCGCGGCGGGCCTCGCCGCTGTTCTTCTCGAGTCCGGCGACGGCGCGGGATATGAGCGGGTAGTAGTCGGCCATCGGGTTGAGCTTACACGTTCCGCATGCGGAATTCCGCCAAATTCAGTTCTCGAACGGGTTCTGCATCAGGATGGTGTCCTCGCGTTCGGGGCTGGTCGACAACAGCGTCACCGGGCAGCCGACCAGTTCCTCGATGCGACGCACATATTTGATCGCCTGCGCCGGCAGCTCGGCCCAGGAGCGCGCCTGCGCGGTGCGGTCCTGCCAGCCGGCGACCGTCTCATAGACCGGCTCGACCTTGGCCTGGGCATGCTCGCCGGCGGGCAAATAGTCGATTTCCCGTCCGTCCAGACGATATGCTACGCAAACCTGGATTTCTTTCAAACCGTCAAGAATGTCGAGCTTGGTTAACGCCAGGCCATTGATGCCGCTGGTGCGCACGGTCTGGCGCACGAGGACGGCGTCGAACCAGCCGCAGCGCCGCGGCCGGCCGGTGACGGTGCCGAATTCGCGCCCGCGCTCGCCGAGGAGGCGGCCGATCTCGTTGTCCTGCTCGGTCGGGAACGGCCCCTCCCCCACCCGTGTCGTATAGGCCTTGCAGATGCCGAGCACGTAGCCGATTGCCGCCGGTCCGAGACCCGAGCCGGTCGCCGCCTGGGCCGCCACCGTGTTCGAGGAGGTCACGAACGGATAGGTGCCGTGGTCGATGTCGAGCAGCGCGCCCTGCGCGCCTTCGAATAGAATCCGCTTGCCCTCGCGCCGCTTCTGGTCGAGCAGCGACCACACCGAATCCATGTAGGGCAGCACGCGGGGCGCGACGCTCGCGAGCTGGTCCTCGACCGCCGCGGCATCGATCGGATCGAGCCCGAGCCCGCGCCGCAGGGCATTGTGATGCGCCAACAGCCGTTCGATCTTGCGCCCGAGCGCCGGCAGATCGGCGAGGTCCATCACCCTGATTGCGCGCCGGCCCACCTTATCCTCGTAGGCCGGGCCGATGCCGCGTCTGGTGGTGCCGACGCGAGTGAGCGCGTTCGATGATTCACGAATGGCGTCGAGCTCCTGGTGCAGCGGCAGGATCAAGGTGGCGTTCTCGGCGATACGCAAGCTTTGCGGCGTGACGTTGACCCCCTGCCCTTTGAGCCGGTCGATCTCCTCCACCAGGGCGTGCGGATCGAGCACGACGCCGTTGCCGATCACGGACAGCTTGCCCGGCCGCACCACGCCCGAAGGCAACAGCGACAGCTTGTAGGTGACCCCGTCGATGACGAGCGTGTGCCCGGCATTGTGCCCACCCTGGAAGCGGACGACGATGTCGGCCTGCTCGGACAGCCAGTCGACAATTTTTCCCTTCCCCTCGTCCCCCCACTGGGACCCAACCACGACCACATTGGCCATGCGGCGCCTTTCCTCCCCGTCGCCGGGATAGTCTCGCAGCTACAAAGACTTGCCCGAGGTCGAGCCGGCCATGGGATAGAGGATAGGGCCCTACCAGGCAAGCCAGCAGCGCCCGGACGGAGCTCCCGTCCCGGCGAGCAAATGCCTGATTTTGCGGGCCTTATTCACCCCTTGCCGTCGCGCCGCGGTAACCACAGCGGATGATTCCGCTCTCCGCAAGGCACATTCGCGGCAAGATCGCGGCGGGCCCCGACGCCTTTGGTCACGGCGTTGCGCGCCGCGAAAGACGCCGAGGATCATGACCCCATCGCTCTGCATATCGCGCTGGATAAGGTAGTCTGACCTCCAGACCGACAAAAATTTCGAACGGCAGCGGGGAGGAAGGCATGCGCAAGACAGGCATTCTGGGCGCGGTTCTCGCAATTCTGACGGCCGCCCCAGCGGCGGCGGAACCGATCGTCCTCAAGCTCAACTCGCCCGCACCACCGCGCTCCTATCTTCATGCCGGCGCGTTCGAGCCATGGGCGCAAGCGGTCGAGCAGGATTCCGTCGGCACGCTGAAAATCCAGATGTTCTATGGCGGGACGTTGGGGAATTTCGGGGTCACCTACGATCGCGTCGTCGACGGCGTCGCCGACATCGGCTTCATCCTGACCGCCTTGGCCGGGGGCAAGCTCAAGCAGCAGGACGTCGCCTCGCTCCCGTTCGAGACCAAGGACTCCAACGAATCCGCCGCGGCGCTGTGGCGGATCTACGAGAAGGGCGTGACCGCCGGCGAGTTCGGGCAAGTGAAGCTTTTGGGACTCTGGACATTCCCCAACGCCGCCCTCCACACCAAGGAGCCGATCCGCGCGCTCGAGGACTTGAAGGGCAAGAAGCTCGTCGCTTCGAACATCATTGCGGCGAAAGTCACCACCGCGCTCGGCGCCACCCCGGTGACGCTGCGCCCGGACGAGGCCTATCAGGCGATCAGCCGCGGCGTCAGCGACGGATCGCTGATGCCGTTCACCGGCATGGAGACGTTCAAGCTGCACGAGGTCGCCAAATTCCACCTCGATGCGGCGCTCGGCAGCGACGCGGCCGCGTTGACCATGAACAAGCAGCGCTATGACAGCCTGCCGGCACCGGCAAAGGCCGCGATCGAAAAGCATTCCGGTCTTCTGCTGTCGCAGAAGGTCGGCAAAGCGACGCAGGCCGAGTGGGAGCGAGGTCGCAGCAACGTAAAGGACACCGTCTCGACGCTCACCCCCGAACAGGAGCGGCAGTGGAAAAGCGCGCTGGAGCCGATCGCGCGGGAGTGGACGCGGACCACGCCGGACGGCGCCAAGGTGCTCGACGCGTTCCGCGCCGAGGTGGCAGCCATGCGGGGGGCCAACAAGTAGCCGACCGCGTCGTCCCGCTTCGGCGTACGCGTGAGCACCCTGCTCGACGCCCTCGACCGGCGCTGCGTTGCCGTTACGCAGCGCATCGCCTTCGCCGGCGTCGTCACCATGCTGGTCGTGGCCTTCGTCACCACGGCCGACGTGCTGCTGCGATGGCTGTTCAATTCGCCGATCAACGGCCTCAATGAGATCGTCGGCATGGGGATGGCGGTCGCGGTCGCCGCCACCTTTCCGGCCGGCGCGTCGCAACGCGTGAACCTCACCATCGATCTGCTGCAGAACCGCGTCAGCGCGCGGATCTTGGCATGGCTGAAAGCCGGCGCCGCCCTGCTGCTGCTGGTGTTCTATGTTTCTCTGGCGTGGCGCATCGGCGTCTACGCGATGAAGCTGCAGGCGCGTGGCGCCGAGACCGTGTACGTGCAGCTGCCGATGGCGCCTTTCATCTGGACGGTCGCCGCGTTCTTCGCCGTCAGCGCGCTGGTCCAGGTGATCGCATTCTTCGTCACCGTACGCTTCGCGCTCGCCGGCATTGTCGACCCGAGCGGCTGGAGCATCGGCACCGACGATGAAAAGCCGGCGACACCGAGCGCCGCCATCGCCGTCGACGGACGTCTCGTCATTGCCGTCGGCTTGGGTCTCATGCTCGGCGCGGCGCTGGTCCTGCTCGGGCTCCAGCAAGCGCTCGGAAATCTGTCCGCCTTCGCCAAGGCTCAGCCGCTGCCGTTCGCGATCATTATTCTGATCCTGCTGTGGGTGCTGCTGATCCTGTATGTGCCGCTTGCAGTGGTGATGGGCCTGCTCGGGACGGTAACGGCAATCCTGTTCATCGGTCTCGAGCCGGCGCTGACCGTGCTCGGCAATGAATCCGTCCAGTTCCTCACCAATTCGCAAGTCGCCGTGCTGCCGATGTTCCTGATGATGGGCAGCTTCGCCGTCGTCGCCGGCATGTCGGGCGATATTTACGAGCTGGCGCACACGCTGTTGGCGCAGCGCCGCGGCGGATTGGCGCTGGCGACGATCGGCGGTTGCGCCGGCTTCGGCGCCTTGACCGGCTCCTCGCTCGCCACCGTCGCCACGATCGGGCGGGTGGCGCTGCCGGAAATGAGCGCGCGCGGCTATTCGAGGAGCCTCGCGACCGGATGCGTCGCCGCCGGCGGCACGCTCGGCGCGCTGGTTCCGCCGTCGATCCCGCTCGTGTTCTATGCCCTGCTCACCGAAACCTCGATCGGGCAATTGTTCGTCGCGGCGGTGGTCCCCGCCGTCATCGCGGTCGTGTTCTATCTGGCGGCGATCTCGATCTATGTGCGCGTGGTGCCGGACGCCGCGCCGGCGCAGAAGCAGCGGGCAAAGCTGTCGGAGGTCCTGCACGCGCTCCGCCGCGCCTGGACGGCGCTGCTGCTGCTGACGGTGGTGGTCGGCGCGATCTATCTGGGCATCTGCACCGAGACCGAGGCGGCGGCGATCGGCGCCGGCGGCGCGTTCATCGCCGCGCTCGCGCGCGGCAAGATCACGCGCGCGACCTTGCTGCGGGTGATGGGCGAGACCACCGCAACCACGGCGCTGATCTACCTGATCATCACCGGCGTCCTGGTGTTCTCGTTCTCGATGGGCGTGACCGGCCTGCCGCAGCGCATGACCGCGCTCGTCAACGGAATGGATCTGGCGCCGATCGCCGTGCTTTCGGTCATCCTGCTCATCTATCTCGCGCTCGGCGCGATCATGGACTCGAACACGGTGATGTTCGTCACCATTCCGATCGTCACGCCGCTGATCACCGGCATGGGCTATGACCTGGTCTGGTGGGGGATCATCAATCTGATCGTGCTGGAGACCGGCCTGATCACGCCGCCGTTTGGCATCCACCTGTTCGTGCTCAAGAGCATCGCCGGCACCAACGTGCCGCTCGGCGTGGTCTATCGCGGCGTGCTGCCGTTCGTCTACGCCGATCTGACCAAGCTGATCCTGATCGTCCTGTTCCCGGCGCTCGCGCTTTGGCTGCCGTCGACGATGGCGCGCTAGTGTTGCCCTGTCCCTTGCGTTCTCGGGTTGATGTTTCCCAGCCAGGCCGAGAGGCATGCATCACCGCACTACGATCGGCTACGGCAAAGACTTGGGGATGCCGACCAGAAGTCAGATATACCAACGGCTCGATCATGGAGATCGACGCGGGCCTGTCCCCCGTTGCGGCTCCATTTGAGCTCTTGCCCGGGAAAACGCCATGCCGCACTTGACGACCGACGATGGCATCATGCTGTTCTACGAAGAGACGGGGGCCGGAATTCCGATCGTCTTCGTCCATGAATTCGCCGGCGATCATCGGTCCTACGAGCCGCAGGTGCGCTATTTCAGCCGGCGCTACCGCTGCATCACCTACAACGCGCGCTATCCGGACCGGGTACGCTCGCTCGTGATCGCGGGCTGCGGATATGGCGCCGCGCCGGGCGAGCGGCAAAAGTTCATTGAGGAAGCCGAGGCTTCGGCCAAGAAATTCGAGACACTTGGCATGGCCAAGGCAAGCGAGAGCTACGCGATCGGTCCCACGCGCGTGCAGTTCCAGAACAAGGACCCGCGCGGCTGGAAGGAAGTCGCCGACCAACTCGCCGAGCATTCATCCCAAGGGTCGGCGTTGACCATGCGCGGGGTGCAGAAGCGGCGGCCGTCGCTGTTCGACCTCGTCGACAAGATGCAGACGATCACCGCGCCCGCCTTGATCATGACCGGCGACGAAGACTGGTCCTGCCTGGAACCTGCGCTGCTCATGAAGCGCACAATCCCGACGTCCGCCCTGGTCGTGATGCCGAACTCCGGCCACCTCATCAATCTCGAAGAACCGGACGCCTTCAATCGCCATCTCGCCGACTTCTTGCACGCAGTCGACGTCGGTGCTTGGCCGAAGCGCGATCCGCGGACGCTGGTGGCGTCGATCCTTGGTGGACGGTGACCAGCTATGCGCCGGCAGGTTGCGGCATGGTTGGGGCACGCTTTGCGCCATCGCGCCGTCGTGTATAGTTCATGACGCAGTGCCATGGGGAGGCTGAATGAGCGCGCCGTTGTCCGGTAAGGCAGTGCTGGTAACCGGGGCGAGCGCCGGAATCGGCAGGGCAACCGCTGCTGCACTCGCACAAGCGGGTGCGAGAGTCATTGCCACCGGACGCCGCAAGATCGAACTCGACGCATTGGCGAAGCAATGCGGTGGCGCGGCCGTCGAAACAGTCGCCGGCGACCTCAACGATCGGGGCTTTGTCGACGAGCTGGCCAAGCGCGCCGATGGCGTGGACATCATGGTCAACAACGCCGGGGTCCTGAAATACGCGCCGCTCATGGCTATGACCGAGGCGGACTGCGAAGCGATGTTCCAAACCAACGTGCTCGCCTCGTTTCGGGTCACGCTGGCGGTGGCAAGGTCCATGGTGGCGCGCCGGCGCGGCCACATCATCGTCATGACCTCGATTGCAGCCCGCGAGGTCTATCGCCTGGGTGTGATCTACTGCGCCACCAAGCACGCGCTGTCGGCATTTGCCCGTGGTTTGCGTATCGAACTGCAAGGCCACGGCATCAAGGTCACCGAAATCGCACCCGGGATGGTCGACACCGGCATCCGTGCCACGAGCGACCACCCGAGCGTGTTGGAGGCCCTGAAATTCAGAAAGTTCGAGGCGCTCACGTCGGAGGAGGTGGCGGAGGCGGTCGTATATGCGGCGACCGCCACGCCGAACTGCTGCCCGGATTTCATCGAGCTGCGGCCGCAAGGATCGGCGTAGCCGGACTGCGCGTTACAGGAGCGCATAACCGAGACCCCACGGAGGAACGAGCCAATGGCGAAGGCGAGACCCAAGACAATGGCGAAGCTGCAGGCGCACCCGAAAAAGACGTCTGCCAAGAAAAGCACGACCGCGTCACGCGCGAAGCCCAAGGCGCGGCCAACGCAGAAGTTCAACGTCAACCATTTCCGGGAGGAGGATTTTCGGACGGATGGCTTGCGGACTTATGCCAGATACCGCGATCTCGGCATGAGCAAGGCTACCAACGGCTTGCTGCAGGCGCACGTCATCCGCCTCATCCCGCCGTGCGACCCGAAGGTGGTGTCGAAGCGGCATTACCACGACGTCGATGTCCAGATGATCTACGTGCTGAAAGGGTGGATCAAAGGCGAGTACGACGGGCAGGTGGTTACGATGCGCGAAGGCGGCGCCTGGCTGCAGCCGCCGAAGATCAAACACACCGTGCTCGACTATTCCGACGACTGCGAGCTGCTCGAGATCATCCTGCCGGCGGAGTTCGAAACGGTGGAGCTCGAATAACCCGCGACGGCGAATGAGACGGATTACGGTCACAACATAGCGAAACATAAGATGAAACGATCAGGGAGGACGTCATGACGACGAAAGACAGGTACCGGGTGAAGGCCATAACGCGACGCAGCGTGCTCGAAGCAACCCTCGCGGGCTCGGCGCTGGTCGCCGCGCCGGCGCTGCTGCGGCACGCGGCCGCGCAGCAGGGCCCGATCAAGATCGGAATCCCGACGGTGATCACCGGCGGCTACGCCATCCTCGGCAGCCAGGTGATGCGCACCTGCCGGCTGGTCAAGAAAATGACCGACGCCAAAGGCGGCGTCATCGGGCGTCCGATCGAGTTCCTGTTCCAGGACACGCAAGGCGACCCGGCGATGTGCGTGCGCAAGTGCCAGGAGCTGATCGAGCGCGACAACTGCCGCATCCTGACCGGCGTCATCGTCTCGTCCGAAGCTGCCGCCATGCTGCCGAAGCTCGAAGAGTGGAATGCCGTCTTCCTCTCGCACGGAAATGGCGATGGCCGGCTCACGGCTGAGTTGTTCGTGCCCCGGTTCTTCCGCGCCAATACGTCTGCGCCGATGGGGGCGCGCGCGCTCGCCCTCTATCTCAAGGACGCGCCCGAGAAGAAGTTCATCGCCATCGCGTCCGACGCGGCCTGGGGCCGATCCAGCAACGCCGCCTTCGAGGAGCAGATCAAGGCGGTCGGCAAGGAGTTGGCCGACAAGATCTACGCGCCGGTCGCCAACAAGGATTACTCCACCTACATCACCAAGATCCTGCAGTCGGGTGCCCAGGGCTGCTACGTCGCGCTGCAGGGCGACGAGGCGCGCGCCTTCTACTCGCAGGCGGCCCAATACGGCCTCGCCCAGCGGGTGCAGTTCTTCACCGAGATCGTCGCGCAAGCCGACATCAAGGTGCTCGGCAAGGATTCGCTCGGCCTGGTCGGCTCCTCGCGTTATGCGGTCACCTACGACATTCCGGAGAACCGGGCGTTCGTGTCCGCCTTTCAAGCCGAGTACAAGAACGAGATCCCGGATTGGTCCGACGGCGAGATCTACCAGGCGCTGATGATCCTGTTCGCCGCCATCGAGAAGGCAAAGTCGGCCGAGCCGATGAAGATCGTCGAGGCGATGGAGGGGCTTGAGGTCACCAGCGTCAAGGGTCCGGTGCTGATGCGCAAGTGCGACCATCAGGGCGAGAACCAAGGGTTCGTGGTGAAGGTCGCCAAGAACGATAAATTCGCCGATCCGGTGGGCGATATCATCAAGATCTACCCGCGCGAAATGACGACGCCGGACTGCCGAAGCGCCAGCTTCCGCAACCGCTGACGCCCTGCTTGCGGGCGGTCCGCGTGGTACCGGACCGCCCGCTGCCGACCTGGTCGCTTCGATAACATCCGATGAATTGGTTCGGCTTCATTCTGGCGCAGTGCCTCAACGCGCTCTCGCAGGCGTCGATCCTGTTCTTCATCGCCTGCGGGCTGACGCTGATCTTCGGCATCATGCGCATCGTCAATTTCGCCCACGGCGTCATTTTCATGCTCGGCGCCTATGTCGGCTACACGGCGAACGTGGTCACCGGAAGCTTTCTGGTGTCGCTCATCGTCGCGCCGATCGTCGTCGGACTGGTCGGCATGGCCTTCGAGTGGACGCTGCTGCGCCACCTCTACGGCCGCCGCGATGGCGGCGCCTATCTGTTGCTCACCTTCGGGCTCGCGGTGGTGCTGAGCGAGGTCATCCGGCTGATCTGGGGCGTGCAGCCGCTCGGCACCGGCATCCCCGATTTCCTGCGCGGCATCGTCATCATCCTCGACCAGCCGTTCCCGCTCTATCGGCTGTTCCTGATCGGGCTCGGGGTCGCCGCCGCGATCGCCATCTGGCAGTTCCTCGAGCGCACGCGCGCCGGCCTGCTGATCCGCGCGGTCTCGCAGAACTCCGAGATGGTCCACGCGCTCGGCACCGACGTCGACATGGTGCGCACCGGGGTGTTCGGCTTCGGCTGCGCACTGGCCGCGCTCGGCGGCGTGCTGGCCACCCCGCTGGTCACGGCATTCCTCGGCATGGGAACCAGCGTCGTCATCGATGCCTTCGTCATCGTCATCATCGGCGGCATGGGTTCGTTCCTCGGCTCGATCATCGGCAGCGTCCTGGTGGCGTTCGTGCAAGTGATGGGCGCCTACTACTTCCAGGATCTCGCGCTGGCGTTCATGTATCTCCTCATGTTGTTCGTCCTGATCATTCGGCCGGGCGGGCTTCTCGGAAAGGAAGATTGAGTGAATTGGAAAATCCACTTCGCGATCACCGCGGCCGCCTGCACGGTGCTGCCCTTCGTGGTTCCCGGGCATTCGCTGACCATCCTGGTCGAAGCGCTGATCTTCGGCCTGTTCGCCATGAGCCTTGATCTCCTGGTGGGCTATTGCCGGCTGTATTCGTTCGGACACGCCGCCGCCTACGGGCTCGGCGCCTATTCCTACGCGTTGATCCTGACGCATGTGCCGCTGCCGCTGCCGGCGGGCATCCTGCTAGCGGTGGCGGTCACGACCCTGATCGCAGTTCCGATCGCCTGGATCTGCACCCGTTCGACCGGCGTGTCCTTCGCCATGCTCACGCTCGCCTTCGCGCAGCTCGGTTATGCCATGCTGTTCAGGTTCCGCGACGTCACCGGGGGCTCCGACGGCCTGGTCGGCATCCCCCGCCTTGCCGGCCCGTTCGGCATCGACTGGTTCCAGAGCAAGTTCGGCTATTACTATCTGGTGCTCGGTTGCCTGCTCGGCTCCTATCTCTTGTGCCGTGCGATCGTGCATTCCCCGTTCGGTGCCGTGCTCGCCGGCATCCGCGAGAATGAGGCCAAGACCATCGCGCTCGGCTACAACACCCGCGCCTACAAGATTGCCACCGTGGTCCTCGCCTACGGGTTCGGCGGGCTGGCGGGAGCGCTTTACGCGGCATTTGCCGGTTTTGCGTCACCCGAATTGTTCTTCTGGCTGACTTCGGGCCGCGTCCTCATCATGGTGGTCGTGGGCGGAGCAGGGACGCTGATCGGTCCGATTCTGGGCGGCGTGTCGTTCGTCTTCCTCGAGCATCACCTGTCGCAGTTGACCGACCTCTGGCCGCTCATTTTCGGTACCGTCTTCATCATCTTCGTGATGTTCGCCCCGCAGGGCATCTGGGGCATCCTGACCAGCCGACTATTGACCAAGCGCGACGTCGCGAACTCGGACAGCGGCAAGGAGGCGTCCGGTGCCGCTACTTGAGTGCAAGGGATTGGTGCGCCGCTTCGGGGCGCTGGTTGCCGTCGACGATGTCGACCTGACGGTGGAGCCAGGCGAGATTCGCGCCGTCATCGGCCCCAACGGCGCCGGCAAGTCCACGGTCTTCAACCTGATCACGAGTGTGCTCAAGCCGAGTGCGGGCCAGGTCCTCTTCGCCGGCGAAAACATCACCGGCATGCCGGTCTATGAGGTAGCGCAAAAGGGAATCGCGCGCACCTTCCAGCTCTGCCACGTCTTTCCCGCTCTGAGCGCGCGCGAAAATGTCCGCATTGCAGCGCAAGCACGGGACCGGCGGCGATGGCGGTTTCTCGGCGGCGGCAGCGTGCTGGAGCGATCCGCCGCGGTCGCCGACGAGGCGATCGAGCGCATGCGGCTCGCCCGTTTTGCCGACGTGACCGCCGCTATGCTGTCGCATGGCGACCAACGCCTGCTCGAAATCGCCATGGCGATCGCGCAGAAGCCGCGGCTCCTGATGCTGGACGAACCGACCCAGGGTCTTTCGATCGAAGAGACCGGCCGGGCGGTGCAGATTCTCAAGGACATGCTGGCCGCGGGCGACCTGAGCGTGCTGCTGGTCGAGCACGACATGGAAGTGGTGTTCAAGCTCGCCGACAACATCACCGTCCTGCACCGTGGCCGCGTCATCGCCGACGGATCGCCAGCCGCCGTGCGCGGCAACGCCGAGGTGCGCAGCGCCTATCTCGGAGGATCCGAGTGATGCTGCGCGTCGAGGGCCTGCATACCTATTACGGCCAAGGTCACGTCCTGCAGGGCGTGGACCTGGAGGTGCCGGCCGGCCGGATCGCGGCCGTGCTCGGCCGCAACGGGGTCGGCAAGACCACCACCTTGCGCTCGATCGTCGGCCTGACCCCGCCGCGGCGCGGCCACGTCCTGCTCGCCGGCCAGGATGTCGCCGGCTGGGCCCCGCACCGCATCGTGCGCGTGGGCGTCGGCTACGTCCCGGAAGGCCGCATGATCTTTCCGGATCTGACCGTAGTCGAGAACATCCAGGTGGCACAGCGCATTCCAGCCAAGCAATGGACGATGGAGCGCCTGTTCGGGCTGTTCCCCGCGCTCGCCGAGCGGCGCCGCAGCAAGGGGTCGCAACTCTCGGGCGGCGAGCAGCAGATGCTCGCCATCGCGCGCGCGCTCGTCACCGATCCTCGCGTCATCCTGCTAGACGAGCCCTCCCAGGGCCTCGCGCCGCTGGTGGTGGAGGAGCTGACGCGGCTGATCGCGCGGCTGCGGGAGGAGGGCGTGAGCCTGCTGCTGGTCGAGCAGAATCTCAAGCTCGCCGAAGCCGTGGCCGATGTGGTCTACGTCATGGTCAAGGGCCAGATGGTCTATCATGCGCCGCTCGAGCGCTTCCGGGCCGAACGCGAGGAGGTCAAGGCGAGCTACCTGACGCTGTAGCGCCGGGAAGGCCGTGACAGTGCGATGAGTGAAGCTGAGACCAAGAGCGACGTCGCGAGCGATAAGCGCGACTTCGCGGACAAGAAGGCTCTGGTGACCGGCGGCAGCCGCGGGATCGGGCGGGCCGTGTGCCTAGAGCTTGCACGGCGGGGAGCCGACGTGGCGTTCATCTACCGTAGCCGGGACGCCGAGGCCGAGGCGACCGCAGCTCACATCCGCGCGCTTGGCCGGCGCGTGCTAGCACTCAAGACCGATCTCGCGGATGCCGCCAGCGTCGGCGCCGCCATCGACCGCGCCGCTGACGAACTCGGACGGCTCGACGTTCTAGTTCAGGCAGCCGGCGCCATGGGCGCCTGGCGCGAGACGGCGGAGCTTTCCGTCGATGATTGGGACCGCTATCTGGCGGTCGACTTGTCGGGGGCGTTCTACGCCATTCGCGCGAGCCTGCCGCATTTGCGCAAGGCTGGCGGCGGCGCGATCGTGGCGATCTCGTCGATCGCCGCGCAAATGTGCCAGGCGCGCAATGTGCAAGGAGCAGCCGCCAAGGCGGGGCTCGAGGCGATCGTGCGCGTGGTGGCGCGCGAGGAGGGGCGGCGCTGCATTCGGGCGAATGCGGTGGCGGTCGGCTTGACCGACACCGAGATGGGACGCGTGGCCTTTGCCGAATGGGGGCCGGAGACCACCGAGCGGGTCATTCGCGGCATCCCGTTGCGCCGGATCGGCACACCCGAAGAGGTCGCGCGCATCGTATGCTTTCTCGCCGGGCCCGATGCCGCCTACGTCACCGGCAAGGTGCTGCAAGTGGACGGCGGCCAGATCATCGCGGCGTGAGCCTGCAGCGCGTGGAAAGGAGCGCGTCATGGCGGCGGCCAAGCTATCGAGGAAAGCTTCATGGCGTTCGAAACGCGGCTGACGCCGGCGATGGCCGCGCGCTGGCGCGGCGCCGGCTTGTGGAGCGACGAGACTTTGGCGACCGTGCTGGCCCGCCGGGTTCGCGAGACGCCCGATTGCGAGGCGCTGAGCGACCGGACAAGCCGCCTCACCTACCGTGAGCTTGCGGACGGTGTCGATCGCATGGCGGCCCGGTTCCGCGCGCTCGGCATCGGTGCCGGCGACGTCGTCACGATCCAGCTGCCGAACTGGATCGAGTTCGCGTTGGTATTCTTCGCGTTGGAACGCCTTGGCGCGGTGGCGGTGACCGTCAGCGTCGATTTCCGCAGCCGAGAGCTCGAATACATCATGCGTTTTGCCGGCAGCAAGATGTTCGTCTGCTGCGCCACGTTCCGCGGCTTCGATCATGCGGCCATGGCGGCGGAGCTCGAGCCGCGGCTTCCCGCTCTCGCGATTGTCGCAATCATCCGCGGCGCTGCGCGCGCCGGCATGGTGGCCCTCGACGATGTCGCTGCGGCGAGCGGTCCGCCGGCGGGCTTCGTGCCGGTCACGATGGATGCCGACACCGTGATGCGGATGGCCTTTACGTCCGGGACCACCGGCAACCCGAAGGGCGTAATGCACAGCCACAACACCACGCTGGCGGCGGCCCGCATCCTCAATGGCGATCTCGGGCTCGCGGCCGACGACGTCATGTTGATCTGGCTGCCGCTCGGCCTCAATTGGGGCTATCTCACGCTGGTGCAGTCGATCCTGGCGGGCGCCAAGGCGGTATTGCTCGATCGCTTCGGGTCGCCGGCGGCGCTCGAGCTCATTGAGCGGGAACGCGTCACCTACATCCCGACCGCGCCGGCGTCGCTCACGACGATCCTGCAGGAGCCCGATCTCGATCGGCGCGACCTATCCAGCCTGAGAATTGTCGTGAGCGGCGGAGCCTCGGCGCCGGTCGAGACCATCCGTGCTTGGCGCCGCGCCGCGCCCGGCGCCCTGCTCGAACTGTTGGGCATGCTGGAAACCGGATACCAGGCCTACACGCGCCCGACCGACGACCCCGAAAGAGTCGCAGGCTCGGTCGGGGTCCCGGCGAGCCATATGGGACTGCGGCTTGTCGACGTCGAGGGACGCGACGTTGCGCGCGGTGAGGAGGGCGACATCTGCTGCGACGGTCCTTCGGTGCATCTCGGCTATCACAACAACCCCGCCGCCAACGCCGAAGCCTTCCTTCCCGACGGCTGGTTCCGCAGCGGCGATCTCGGTGTCATCGATGCGGACGGACACCTGCGCATCGTCGGCCGCCTCAAGGAGATGATCAACCGCGGCGGGAAGAAGTTCTTCCCGCGCGAGATCGAGGAGATCCTCTACACCCATCCGCAGGTGCTCTACGCCGCCATCGTCGGCATTCCCGATGCGCGGCTCGGCGAGCGCAACTGCCTATGCCTGGTACCGCGCCCCGGCGAGGCGCCGACACTGGGGAGCCTCGTCGCCTTCCTGGGCGACAGCGTCGCCACCTACAAGTTGCCCGAGCGGCTGGAGCTGTTCACGCAATTCCCGTTCACCCCGACCGGCAAGATCCAGCGCCACGCGCTCGTGCGTGATGTCGTGGCGCGGATGTCCGCCGCCGGCTAATCCAAACAGATTCGGAGAATGACATGGATGATCGTTATGCCCGCTTTTCACGGCTGCTGATTGATCGGCCGCATCCGTGCGTCTTGCGCCTGGTGATGAACCGGCCGGACAAGCTCAACGCGGCCGATGCCGAGATGCACTCCGACCTGACCGAGATCTGGCGCGTGATCGACGCCGATCCGAGTGTCAATTCGGTCCTGCTCACCGGCGCCGGCAAGGCATTCTCGGCGGGCGGCGATCTCGACCTGGTGGACAAGATGATTGCGGACTTCGACACGCGAATGCGCGTTTGGAAGGAAGCGCGCGACATGGTCTACAACCTGATCAACTGCAGCAAGCCGATCGTCTCGGCCATCAACGGCGCAGCGGTGGGCGCGGGGCTGGTGGTGGCCATCCTCGCCGACATTTCCATTGCCGCCAAGTCCGCGCGTCTGATCGACGGCCATACCAAGCTCGGGGTCGCGGCCGGCGACCACGCGGCGATCATCTGGCCGCTGCTGTGCGGCATGGCCAAGGCCAAATACTATCTCCTGCTGTGCGAGCCCATTACCGGGGAGGAGGCCGAGCGGATCGGCCTCGTCTCGCTCGCGGTGCCCGACGAGGAACTGCAGACCCGGGCGCTCGACGTCGCCAAGCGGCTGGCGGATGGGGCGCCGAACGCGATCCGTTGGACCAAGTACGCGCTCAACAATTGGCTGCGCGCGGCCGGACCCATCTTCGATGCATCGCTCGGCATGGAATTCCTCGGGTTCACTGGACCCGAGCTGCCTGAGGGCACCGCAGCTCTCCGTGAAAAGCGCCCGCCCAGATTTTCGCCCGACGGTGTCGCCTGAACGACAGAACCGCGCCGTGTGACCGGCGTGATCGTCGCAAACAGAAAGGTGGAGGAAGCAATGAAGATCGAGATCGTCAAATCCGGCGCACCGCGACCGCTCGCAAACTACAACGAATGCTTCAAGGTGGGCCCCTGGGTCTTTGCGGCGGGCCAGATCGCCAGCGACTATAGGACCGGGGTGGCGCCTGAGGCGCTCAAGAATCCGGCATTTCCGTACTACGGCTCCGACATCAAGCTTCAGACGCATTACGTGCTCGGCAACCTCAAGAAGACCTTCGAGGCCGCCGGCAGCTCGCTCGATCATGTGGTCAAGGCCCAGGTCTTCATGACCGACCTGAACAACTTCAATGCCTTCGACGAGGTCTGGCGGGAGTATTTCAAGGTGCCGCCGGCGCGCACCACGGTCGGCACCACTGGCCTGCTGGTGCCGGGAACGCTGGTGGAGATCGATCTGATCGGTTACGCGCCGGGGCAGGGCATCGAGCACAAGGCGGTCAAGTCAGGAGTGCCGCGGCCGCTCGCGAACTACACCGAGGCCTTCACGGTCGGCAATCTGATCTTTGCCGCCGGTCAGTTGGCGAGCGACTTCAAGACCGGCATACCCGCCGAGGCGAGGAAGGATCCGGCGTTCCCATTTTACGGCTCTGATATCAAGAAGCAGACACGCTTCATTCTGGAGAATCTCAAGCAGACTTTTGCGGCCGCCGGCGGCTCGCTGGACGAGGTGCTTAAGGCACAGGTTTTTTTGACCGACCTCGACGACTTCAACGCCTTCGACGAGGTCTGGAAGGAATATTTCAAGGTCCCGCCGGCGCGCACGACCATCGGCACGTCCGGGCTCCTGATCGCCGGCGCGCTGATCGAGATCGATCTTGTCTGTCAGATCAAAGGAGCGAAACGGGAGGCAGTCACCTCGAGCAACCCCAAGCCGCTTGCCAACTACACGGAGGCATTCCGGGCCGGCGATTTGGTGTTTGCGGCGGGACAGCTCGCGTCGGACTTCGCCACCGGGGTGGCCCAAGAGGCGAGGGTCGATTCGGCATTTCCGTATTACGGTTCATCGATCAAAAAGCAGACCCGCTACATCCTCAACAACCTGAAGCGCACATTTGAAGCGGCCGGGAGCTCGCTCGATCAGGTGGTGAAGGCGCAGGTGTTCCTGACCGATCTCAATGATTTTTGCGCGTTCGACGAGGTCTGGAAGGAGTTCTTCAAGAATCCGCCGCCACGCAGCACGGTCGGAACGTCCGGGTTGCTGATCGATGGCTGCCGCATCGAGATCGATCTGATCGGGGTGGTCGGCTAGAGGAGATTGGCTGCCGGCAGGGTTGCGGACTCGGTCGGCCCCCTCTCCCATCGGAAAGCGACGCCGGTCGGTGGCACACTCACGGTTCTTTCTTACAGCAATGTTGACTGAGCTCGATCTCGCCGGTGAACGGATCGTCTGTGCGAGGAGTATCTCAGCCGTTCCTATGCGCTGCTCCCCCGTCCACGGTAACGACCGTTCCGCTGATGTAGGACGCTCGCGGCGAGACCAGGAAGGTTACGACATCGGCGACCTCGCTCGGCTGACCCATTCTTCCGAACGGAAGATCCAATTCCCGCTCCACGTCTCGCCATCGCTCGGCCGAGCCGAACTTGTTCTCGGCGATCTTGCGCAGCACGCTTTCGGCCCGATCCGTGGCAGTGTAGCCGGGATTAACGCCGACGACCCGCACGCCGAAATCCGGTGCCTGGCTGCCGACCGAGCGACTGAACGCCATCAGCGCGGCATTCCCGGTCGATCCGATGATGTAGCGGGCGAACAGCCGTTCTCCCGCATAACCGATGATGTTCACGATCACACCGTCGCGCCGTTGCTTCATCGCATGAAAGATCGACCGGCACAGATTGATGTATCCGAACACCTTGAGGTCCCAGGAGTTGCGCCAGACCTGGTCGCTCGTATCATCGAGGTCGCCGGCCGGATTCGACCCGGCGTTGTTCACCAGAATGTCGACCTCGGCGCAGGCTTGCGCCAGACGTTCCTGGTCCTCGACCCGGGAGAGGTCGGCGCCGTGGATGCGCACATCGATGCCGGGCGCGGCTTGGCGGAGCAGGTCGCGCGCCTGCTCGAGGGCAGGAAAGCCGCGCGCTGCGATGTCGAGGTGGCAGCCTTCAGCCGCGAGCGACCGGGCGACCGCGAGACCAATCCCCTTGCTCGCTCCGGTGACGAGCGCGCGCTTCCCCTTCAACTTCAAGTCCATCGACGTCCTCCCTGGGAAGCAGGCCATTGTGGCGCTTCGTGCGCATCAAATCCTGCCGAGCGTTGAATGATCAATAGCTTCACGCGCGAGCGGGGTATGCGTGAATGCCGTAGCGGCTCAATGCATGACCGTTCCGCCGTCGACGGCAATCGTCTGCCCGGTGACCAGTTGACTGGCGTCCGACACGAGCCAGTGAATGGTGCCGACGAGATCCGATGGCGCCAGGGTTCGCGCAATCGCCTGGTTCAGCTTGATGGTATCGAGCGCCTTCTCGGTCTTCTCGGCGAAGAATTCGCGGGTCCCCTCGGTCAACACCGCGCTCGGTGCGACGGCATTCACGCGGATCTTGTCGCGGCCGTTGGAAGAGCACGGCAGAATTACGTCGGAAGAGGATGGAGCTCTGCGCGAAAACCACTGCCCTATCAGAGGATGTCTGCTCTGCCCAGACCTTCAGACATCAACTTGTTCTGCTATCGCAATCGCGCCTTCAACCTCGATGCCGCAGATAGCGAGCAGTGCTCTCGATCTTGGTATGACCGAGAAGTAGCTGGGTTACCGGTCCGACGATAGATCAGCGTGGCTTTGGTTCGGCGTATTGAGTGGGTGCCAAACAAGCCGGGATCGAGTCCGATGCTTGCTACCCATTCCGCAACGAGAAGCGCACGCGGCCACAGCGTCGTTGGCGAGCCAAAACCACTCAATACGATTTTCCAGTTTGGTCGAAACTGCTCTTGTTCACTCCGCCGCGATCGAATGCGGCTCGGCGTCGGGATCGAGGTGGCGCAGCTTGGGCGCGACCTCGCGCATGAACAGCTCCATCGAGCGCTTAAGTTTCGCGGGCGTCGCGTAGGGACGCCCGGCGTGGAACATCAGCGTGCCGAAGCCGCCGACCTGGCGGTAGAATTCCAGCACCCGATCGGTCACCGTCTGCGGGCTGCCGACGAACAGGTTGGCGGTGTCCACCAGGTAATCGAAATTGATGTCCTGGAACGTTCCGCCCGGCGGTATGCGCTCGACCTGATGGTGCGGCGTGTTGACGATCTCCCACGCGATGATCTCGTTGTAGCAGTCGCGCATGTCGTCGCGCGCCTGCTGGTCGCTGTCCGCGACATAAATCACGCGCGTCGCCCGCAAATCCTTGCGCCGCGGCTGGCGGCCGGCGGCGACCTGCGCCTCGACCAGCGCGTCGGAGAAGCGGCGCAGCCGCGGCACCGGAATGAAGTCGCCGGTCAGCACCATGAGGCCGAGCCGGCCGGCGAGCTCGACCGATCCGACCGTGTTGGCGGCGGCGATGGCGACCGGCGGATGCGGCTTCTGCACCGGCGGGACCTCCAGAACCATCTGCTTGCCCTTCCAGAACGGGCCGTCGTAATCGACCGGTTCCGTGCTGTTCCACAGCTTGAGCATCAGCTCGATCGACGGCTCCACCACCGCGCGCATGGCCTCGGGATCCTGGCCGCGCCACGCCAATTTGCGCGGATAAAAGCCGGTGCCGATGCCGAGCATGTAGCGGCCGCCGGTGAGCTGGTCGGTCGCGTTGGCCTCGAGCGCGACCTGCAACGGATGATAGTAGCCGAGCGGCCGCACGCCGGAGCCCAGGCGGATACGCTCCGTCCGCCCGGCCGCCTTGGCGATGATCAGCTCGGCCGGGCTCTGGTGCTCGCTGAACCATATTTCCTGGAAGCCGAGGCGGTCGGCCACCTCGGCCTCGAAGATGTCTTCGTCCCAGGCCGCGCCGATGGTGCGGTTGGGACGGCGGTTGTTCGAGAACAGACCGAATTCCATGCTAGTGTCCCGATTCCGAAGTTCGCAAACCCTCGCGGCGCCCTCTGAAGCGAACTTCGGAATCAAAGGGACACTAGCAACTCTATGACTCTAGTTCATCGTTTTCGAGGTTTGAATCATATCAAGCGGCCTGGTCGATCCGATAGGACCAAGTGTGGACGACAGGATGTCGGTTGAATTCGTCCATAGCAGCCATGATGCGATCCTTGAGTTCCTGTTTGGATGCGA
>WNGB01003391.1_pt1 | contig 25054 bp, 17 predicted proteins | sample 5400681 | NCBI WGS metagenome assembly WNGB01 (sample SAMN13153367, study PRJNA577476) | soil metagenome | isolation source: 115 cm soil or saprolite under grassland replicate 2 | place: USA:California | collected 2016-06-15
GCGCCCGCTGCCGAATCGGAGGCCGGATCCGCCCGTCATTTCGGCCTTGTCCACCCCGCGACCATTCGGCATCCCCGTACTGTAATGTATGAAGCCTGAACTCGTGCTAGCATGAATTTAACCCGCTTAGCCACGGCCATGGCGTAGCGGGGCACGATCCAAGACGGCCATGGGGAGGAATCATGATCATCGCAGTTCTGTGTCGCAATTTCGTGCGCGCGGCAGGCGCGTTGCTGCTTGCGGCAACTGTCGGCACGGCGGCTTACGCGCAGGGTGGTCCGATCAAGATCGGTCTGCTCGTTCCGCTAACCGGCCCGCTGGCAACGCCGGGCATTGATATGGTCGACGGCTTCAAGCTGTTCTGGGAACAAGTCAACCACCAGGCAGCCGGTCGCAAGGTCGAGTACGTGATCGCCGATACGACCTGCAATCCCGATCAGGCGATCACCCAGGCGCGGCGCCTCGTCCATCAGGAGAAGGTGCATCTCATGATCGGCCCGCTTTGCGGGCATGAAGGGCCGGCGGTCGCGCAGGTCAGCAAGGAAACCGGCGTCCCGCTCGTCATGGATACGGCTGGCGCAGACAACGTCACAAAGTGGGATCGGACGCCGACGGTCGTGCGAACGGCTGTGTCCGCGAGCCAGATCGGTCACCCATTCGGCGACTATCTGTACAAGGAGCTTGGGGCGCGCAACGTCACTTTTATCGGCCAGGACTACACCTGGGGGCACGAAGTGACCCTCGGCGCGGTCGAGACCTATAAGCAGGCGGGGGGCAAGGTGGCGAAGATCATCTGGAACCCGATCGGCACCAAGGACTATGGCCCCACCGTCGCTTCCATCACGCCAGAGTCCGACGCCGTAGTCGCGGTCGTGGTCGGTGCGGACCGCGTCCGGCTGTTCGAAGCATGGTTCAGCTTCGGCATGGACAAGAAGTACAAGATCTACGGCGCCTACTGGATGCATCAGGACGTGCTGCCGCAGATGGACGACCGCGCCATCGGCATGATCGGCAATTCGCTGCACTATGCGGCCGGCCTCGACACGCCGGAAAACAAGGCGTTCGTCGACGCCTTCGCCAAGAAGCACAAGCGGCTGCCGTCCTGGTTCTCAGAGTCGGCGTACACGGCGAGCTTGTGGACGCGGACGGCGATCGAGCAGATCAAGGGGAATGTCGAGGACCGGACAGCGTTCCTGGACGCGATGCGCGGCTCGACCGTGAAGGCGCCGCGCGGGACTCTTAAGTTGGACGACTACGACAACCCGATTCAGAACGTGTACATCACGCGCATTCAGAAGATCAAACATCCGGTCGTCGGCGAGGTGCTGACCAACGTTCCGTTCAAGACCTACGAGAACGTCTCGCAGTTCTGGACCTGGAAGCCGGAGGAATTCCTCAAGCGGGGTCCGTACAAGCGCTAACCGCCCCGTCTCAGGTTCCGGCGGCGCCCATGCGCCGCCGGTTGCACGGCGCCGCGCACGTGCTCGCCAATCCGGTCCCAGCTTTCTCATGAACAGCGGCGTCCTCCAGGCGATCAACGGTATTTCCTTCGCCGCCCTCCTGTTCCTGCTCGCCAGCGGCTTCACGCTCAGCTTCGGCTTGATGCGCGTCGTGAACATGGCCCACGGCGCCTACTATTTGCTCGGCGGCTACATTGGCTTGTCGATCACACGATATACCGGAAGCTTCGCCCTCGGTGTGCTCGGTGGCGGCCTCGCGATCATTCCAATCGGATATCTGATCGATCGTCACTTCATCCGCCGTACCGGGGAAAATCATCTCGCGCAGGTTCTTCTCACCGTCGGGATCGCCTTCGTTATCGGCGACGTCGCGCTCAAGATCTGGGGCGGCGACAATCTCAAGGTGCCGACGCCAATCGAGCTGCGCGGGGCGATCGAACTGCCCGGCGGGATCATCTATCCGACCTACCGATTTGTCCTGATCCTGTTCGGAATACTGGTCGGCCTCTCACTTTGGCTTATCTACCACAAGACTCAGATTGGCGCGGTCGTTCGGGCCGGTGTCGACGACCGCGAAACCGTCAGCGCGATCGGCATCAACATCGACCGGCTATTCGTGCTCGTTTCCGCGATGGCGTCGTTCCTCGCCGGCATGGCGGGCGTCGTCGGCGGCGCTTTCCTCACGCTCTATCCCGGCGCCGAATGGGAAATCCTGATCTACGCGCTGGTGGTGGTCATCTTCGGCGGGCTCGGGAGCCTGGAAGGCGCCATGATCGGCGCGCTCATCGTCGGGCTGCTCGATGCCTATGGCCGATGGCTGCTTCCCGAGTTCTCCTATTTCGTCCTGTTCGGCCCAATGGCGATCCTGCTGCTGTTCCGGCCGGAAGGAATCTTCGGCAGGGAAAGCTGAACGTGGGCTCGTACCGCATCGTTCTCGGACTTGTCGCGCTCGCGGCAGCGCTGCTGGCACCGCTCGCGGTCGGCCAGTTCTGGATGACGCTGATCACGCAGATCTATATCTACGGCCTGCTCGCGCTCTCGGTCGATCTCCTGCTCGGCCACGCCGGCCTCTACTCGCTCTGCCACGCGTCGTTTTTCGCGGTCGCCGCCTACACCACGGCGATCCTCCAGGCCCGCCACGGCGTGCCGACCCTCCTGGCTGCACCGGCCGGAATTCTTGCCGGGACGTTGCTCGCGATCCTCTACGGCGCCTCGGTACGCACCCGCGGCGTCTATTTCATTCTGATCACGATCGCGCTGGGCTACATCATCTGGGGTGCCGTATATCGCTGGGCATCCTTCACCGGCGGCGACAATGGCATCACCAATGTGCCGCCACCCTCGATCGGCAGCGTCGCCGTCGCCTCGCAGACCGCCTACTACTATTTCGCCCTTGCCGTCGTGCTGCTGTGTGCGCTCGGCTATCGCATTCTCATTCGATCGCCGTTCGGGCTGTCGCTACGCGGCATCAAGGCGAGCGAAAGCCGCATGCGCAGCCTCGGCTATCGCACGAGCAAGCACCTCTATGTAGCGTTCGTGATCTCGGGCGCCATGGCGAGCCTCGCCGGCGTCCTCTACGTCTACTACAACCGTTTCATCAACCCGGTCGCAGCCTCGTTTCAGATTTCCGTCGAGGTGTCGCTGATGGCGATCGTCGGCGGCTCCGGCACGATCATCGGGCCTTTCCTAGGCTCCGGCATTGTGCTCGGGCTGCGCAACTGGGTCAGCAGCTTCTTCGAGTTTCACGCTGCGGTCATGGGCATCGTCTTCATCGCCACGATCCTGTGGGCTCCACACGGAATCGTCGGCTTCTTCAGCCGCCCGCGCGCGCGCGGCGCCAAGACAAAGGCCGCGCCGCCATGAGCGCAGCGATCGAGGTCAGCAATCTCGCCAAGGTCTTCGGTGGCTTGCGCGCCGTCGACGACGTCACGCTGCACGTCGCGCCGGGCGAGCGGCGCGCCCTGATCGGGCCCAATGGTGCAGGCAAGACCACGCTGTTCCACTGCGTGACCGGGACCTTGTTGGCATCGTCCGGCCGGGTGCGGTTGTTCGGCCATGATGTGACGCACCTCCCCGATTACCGGCGGACTGAACTGGGGATGGGGCGGACGTTTCAGATCACCAACGTTTTCACCGAACTGTCGCTGGCCGAAAATCTCGTTCTCTCGATCATCGGCACGGACCGGCGCAAGTGGATTATGTACCAGCCGCTTTCGGCGTTCCCGGCCATCCGCGAGCAGGCGCTCGCCGGGCTTGAAGCTGTGGGCCTGGCAGATCGCTCCGACCAACCGGTCAAGCTCCTGTCCTATGGGGAACGCCGCCAGCTCGAGCTCGCACTGGCGCTGAACACTAATCCCAAGGTGCTGTTTCTCGACGAGCCCTGCGCCGGCCTTGCCCCTGGCGAGCGAGCGCGGATCTTCAACATGGTCCGCGCGCTGCCGCGGGACATTACGGTTATCCTGATCGAGCACGACATGGACGTGGCGCTCGGTCTGGCCGACCGCGTGACGGTCATGAATCGCGGGCGGGTGATGGCGGAAGGTACGCCCGACGACGTGCAGGCCAATCCCGAGGTCCGCGACGTGTATTTCGGCCATGCCTGAACCCCTGCTCACGGTTTCCGAGATTCACACCTACTATGGGGACAGTTACGTCCTGCAAGGCGTCAGCCTCGCCCTGAGCAAGGGGCGCATCGCCGCTATCCTCGGCCGCAACGGCATGGGCAAGACGACACTGATCCGTTCGATCGCCGGGCTTACGCCGCCGCGCTCCGGCGAGATCGTCTATCGCGGGCGCTCGCTGCGCGGAAAGCCGCCCTACGCGATCGCGCAGGATGGCATTGCGATCGTGCCGCAGGGCCGGCGGATTTTCCGCTCGCTCAGCGTGCGCGAGAACCTGCTGTTGCCCACCAGCGTGCTCGCCCGCCGGCAACGAACGCCGGAACAAGGCGGAACTCATCAACGCTGGGACTTCGACGAGGTGCTCAAGGAATTTCCGCAGCTCGCCGAACGCATCGATCATCGCGGTGCCGCGCTCAGCGGCGGCGAGCAGCAGATGCTTGCCATCGGCCGCGCGCTCATGGCCAATCCAGAACTGATTCTGATGGACGAGCCGTCCGAGGGACTCGCACCGCGCCTGGTGCTCCAAGTCCAAGAGATCATGCGACGTCTGCGCGAGTTTGGCCACGCCATCCTGTTGGTGGAGCAGAACCTGGAGCTGGCGCTGTCTGTAGCGGATGAAGTCTATGTGCTCTCGGCCGGTCGGTTCGTTTTCAAGGGCACGGCCGCGGGGCTGGCGAAGGAGACGCGAGTGCTCGATCAGCATCTCGGCGTGTCGGGAACGAAGGTGATGTAGGCGCCGACAAGACGCGCTACCGGCGACCAGCCATGCAACGCAGGAGGCAAGCATGCCGACTCATCACACGCTCTCTCCCAACCCTTCCACGGTGCACTGGGGCTACCTCGACGCAAAAATCCCGCCACGGCTCACCATTGAGTCCGGCGACACGGTGACGATCGAAACCGTGTCCGGCGGCCTTGCCGACGTGGGCGACACCTCGATCATGCTGCCGCACCATCGCGAGATATGCGAGAAGCTCAAGCCGTCGCCGGGTCCGCACATCCTGACCGGCCCCGTCGCTGTGCGCGGCGCCCAGCCGGGCGATACCCTCGAGGTGCGCATCAAGGACATCGCGCTCACCGTCGACTGGGGCTGGAATTTGATCCGCCCGCTGCGCGGCACGCTGCCGGAAGACTATCCGGAGTTTCGCTGCCGCATCATCCCGATCGACAGGAAGGCGATGACCTGTTCGCTGCCGTGGGGCGCGACGATTCCTCTGCGGCCCTTCTTCGGAATTCTGGCGGTGGCGCCGCGGCCGAACTACGGCCCCTGCAGCTCAGTCGAGCCGCGCGAGTTCGGCGGCAACATGGACAACAAGGAGTTTCTCGTCGACACCTCGCTCTATCTGCCGGTTTTCGTCCCGGGGGCGAACTTCTCCGCCGGCGACGGCCATGCCGTGCAGGGTGACGGCGAAGTCTGCCTGACCGCGCTCGAGACCTGCCTGACTGGCACCTTCGAGCTCGTGCTGCATAAGAACAAGAAGCTCGACATGCCGCGAGCAGTGACTACCACGCACTACATCGCGATGGGCCTCGATCCCGATCTCGATGACGCCGCCCGGCAGGCGTTGCGCGACATGATACGCTGGCTGGTGGAAATGAAGGGCTGGAGTTCGGAAGAGGCCTATGTCTTCTGCAGCCTTGCCTGCGATCTGCGCGTGACGCAGCTCGTCGACGGCAACAAAGGCATCCACGCCATGGTCGAGCGTGGGCTCGTGCAGTAACGTTGAGGGCGTAGTGGGGAGGAGCTAATGGAAAAATTCGATGGTGTCGTCATCGGAGCCGGACACAACGGACTCACGCTTGCGGCTTATCTGGCACTGGCCGGTCTGAAAGTCGCGGTCGTCGAACGAAACCCCCACATCGGTGGCGGTTGCACCACGCAAGAGCCTGCTTTGCCTGGCTATCGCTTCAACCTGCACTCCAACTTCTTTATGGGACTGCGCCATTCGCCTTTGATCCGCGACCTGGAACTCTATCGTTTCGGCTTTTCCTATATCGAGCCGCCAATCCAGCAGGGCGCGGCGTTCCGCGACGGCACCTGCGTCGTCATCCACAAGGACCTCGACAAGACCTGCGCCTCGCTTGCGCGATTCTCGGCGGGCGACGCCGAGACGTTCCGTGACCTGCATTTCCTCTATGCCGTGAAAATGCGCCCGCTGTTCACCTCGATTGCGTTCAACGCGCCGCTTCCGATCGACCAGCTCAAGGATCGCCTGTCCGGCGCGCAGGCCAAGGAGTTCCTCTCGCACGCCCAGCACGACCTGTTCAGCGTGGTACGCAAGCATTTCGAAGACGACCGCATCCGCACGCTGTTCACCTCTTACATGCACGTCATAACAACCGAAAGCGTCCCGGGCGCGGGTATTGTCTTCCCGCTCATCTTCGCCAATGTCATGGAGTTCACACTTCCGGTCGGCGGCTCCGCCAGTTTTACGGACGCGCTTGCGCGGGTGATCGAGGTATGCGGCGGCTCGGTCATCACCGCCGCCGACGTCAAGGAAATCGTCGTGCGTAATGGCCGTGCCACCGCCGTACGCCTCGCGGACGGCGGCGCGCTCGAAGGTAGCCGCTTCATCGCCAGTGCCATCGACGCGCCCACCACTATCCGCATGGCCGGGGAAGACCTGTTCCCGGAGGACGTGCGCAAGAAGCTCAACGGCTGGCACTGGGGCAATCACAGCCTGGTGACACTCCACCTCGCGCTACGCGACAAGCCGGTCTATCACTGCGCTGAATTCGATTCCGACATCAACCGCGCGTTCAATATCTTTTTCGGGATGGATGACATCGAGCAAGTGCGCAGCTGCTTCGACGATTGCGCCGCCGACAAATTTCCGCATGTGCTGATGGGCAACGGCGCCTGCAATAGCGCCGTCGATACGACTTATGCTCCGACCAACGGGCATTCCGCCTTTTGGTGGCCGTTTGCTCCGTATGCGGTTGATGGCGACCAGGATAACTGGGACCGCCAAAGAGACGACTACACGGAGCGCGTGCTTGATGTGTGGCGGGAATACGCGGCCAATCTCGACGACGGCAACGTGCGCGCGAAGCTCTTGTTTACACCGCTCGATATCGAACGCCTAAACGCCAACATGGTGCGCGGCGCAGTGCGCATGGGCGCCTATATCCCGTCTCAGCTCGGCATCAATCGCCCCCATCCGTTGCTATCGGGAACGCGCACGCCGATCGAGGGACTCTATCTGTGCGGCTCGTCGACCGGCAACGGCGGGGGCATCAACGGTGCGCCCGGCTACATCGCGGCCAACGCGATCGCTGACGACCTTCAGCTCGAGCGTCCGTGGGCGCGCGTGCCGGCCCCGGAATGGCGGCATTGACGCCGACGTCGGCGGATTGCGGTGCAGACCACTTCGAATTGCTGGGGCACGGCGCGATGAACCTCTTCGACCTGAACGGACGGGTTGCCATCATCACCGGCGGCAACGCCGGAATTGGATTTGGCATCGCCAAGGGATTGGCCGCGGCCGGCGCAGCGGTCGTCATTGCCGGTCGGCGCGCCGAGAAAAACCTTGAAGCCGCGAGGGCGATAGAGGGGTTCAACGTCAAGACGGCGGCCCTTGAGGTCGACGTCTGTCAGCAAGAGTCATGCCGCGCAATGGTCGAAAACACCGTGGAACGGTTTGGCCGTGTCGATATCCTCGTCAACAATGCCGGGATCGCCATTCGCAAACAGCCTGAAACCTATACGCTTGCGGAATGGAATAGGGTTATCGACACGAACCTGACCGGAGCGTTTCTCTGCGCCCACGCGGCGTACCCGCACATGAAGGATGGAGGAAGCGGCAAGATCGTCAACATCGGCTCGATGCTCTCGATCTTCGGCGCATCGTTTGCGGTCCCCTATGCAGCAAGCAAGGCTGGCATCGTTCAGATGACGAAGGCGCTTGCATGCGCCTGGGCCAAAGACAACGTCCAAGTCAACGCGATTTTGCCCGGCTGGATCGATACGCCCTTAACCGAAACGGCGCGCAAGGAGATTCCCGGCCTCAATGAACGCGTTCTCGCGCGCACGCCTGCCGGGCGCTGGGGCGAGCCGCAGGATCTTGCGGGCATTGCTGTGTTTCTCGCAAGTTCTGCATCTGACTTCGTCACGGGGGCCGCGATCCCCGTTGATGGAGGTTATTCTTCGCAAGGGTGAATGTGCGCGGCTGAGGTAACGGCGGCGATCAATGTCCGCTTTGTCGCTGAACCCGGACCGGCGCAGCGTGCATCCGCGCTGGTTCGCTCCAATCCTTTAGATTACTGTGGGCAGCGCCGAGAATTTGGATCCGCGTTCCTCTCGGTCCGCCAGTATCGCTAGCGCGGGAGATCTCGATGACCCTGAAAGAGCGGCTCGCGGCCGAGCGCCAGCGATGGAAAGTTTTGAGCGCCTACCAAAAATTCGAGCACGCCGTCATCCTGGTGCTCACCGCGCTCATTGCGGTCGTGGTCGTCTTCGCGCTCTGGAACCTGGTGCTGAAAGTCCTTCTCAGCATCGTTTCCAGTGGGTTTGATCCGACAGATTACGAGGTGTTCCAGGCGTTTTTCGGGATGATCTTCACGGTCATCATCGCGCTCGAATTCAAGCGCTCGCTGCTTGTCGTTGCAGACCGCCGTCATGGCATCATCCAGGTTCGCACCGTGCTCCTGATCGCGCTGCTCGCTGTCGTGCGCAAGCTGATGATCATCGATCTTTCCGAGGCGGAGGCCCAGCAGGTGTTCGCGCTCGCGGCGGCGATCCTGGCGCTCGGCGCCGTGTATTGGCTTGTTCGCGAACAGGACAGGCGCGAGCAACACGCTTGAGACGCAATTCTGTCCAACAGGCGGCGCACGCCTTTCCATCGTTTCTCGGAAATTCTCGAAGAAGGCAGCGAGTCCCGGTCTTGATCAATGCGCCGCTCGGGCGGGAAGCCGGACTGTGAACACTGAACCCTTGTTCAGCTCGCTCGCCACGGTCACGTCTCCGCCCATCAGGCGCGCGAGCTTGCGCGTGATGGCAAGCCCGAGGCCGGTGCCGCCATAACGCTTGGCGATCGAAGCATCGGCCTGATTGTATTCCTCGAACAGCCCGGCCTGCTGCTCCGGCGACATACCGATGCCAGTATCTGCCACGACGAACTCGAACCAGCTGCGTCCCTCGAAGACCTTTCGCACCCGCAATGCAACCTCGCCCTGTTTGGTAAACTTGCAGGCATTGCTCAACAGATTGAGCAAGATCTGCCGCAGGCGCATCGGGTCCGTCGTCAGCGAGCCGAGGTTGTCCTGCGCTTCGACGACGAGGCGATTGTTGTTTTGCTCGGCGAGCTGATGCGCGGTGCCGATCACCTCGTCGATCAATAGGCCCACGTTCACGGTCTCGACACTAAGTTCGAGCTTGCCGGCTTCGATCTTCGATAAATCGAGCACCTGATTGATCAGGCCGAGAAGGTGCGTACCGGCGGCTTTCACGCGCTTGAGCGGCTCTTGGGCCTTCTCGGTGCCGAAATGCGCGGCATTCGTGACCATCATATCGGTCAACCCGATGACGGCGTTGAGCGGCGTGCGCAGCTCGTGGCTCATGCTGGAGAGAAACTGCGACTTGTGCTGGCTTGCGATCTCCAACTGCCGATTCTTATCTTGGATCTCGTTGAACAGCTGCACGTTCTCAATCGCGATGACGGCTTGGCTCGCGAAAGTCTTCAGCAGGGCGACCTGTGACTCGGGAAATGGTCGCGGCTCGAGCTGCATGGCCGCGATGGCACCGATGGCGACATCGTCGCGCAGCATCGGCACCACAAGGATGCTGCGGTAGCCGGACGTCCGCTGCAGCTCGCTGTAGCCGCCGGAAACGAGCACGTCCGGATGGTGCACGACGCGCCGCTCGCGGACTGCGACTGCGATGAGGTTGCCGCTCGTGACCGGGACAGGATAGGCGGCTCGCGCCGCGGCTATCGATTCCGGAGAGAACTGATCGTGCGCCACCAGATGGACAAGCTTGCCGTCGCTGCGGTAGACCGCGCTGAGAACGCTCCGGCAGAGCCGGGCCGCGCTCTTGACGATCGTTTCGAACACGGGCTGCGCGTCCGTCGGCGAGCTGGAAATGATGTGTAGGATTTCTGCGGTGGCGGTCTGCTGTTCGCGGGCTTCGTGCAATTCACGGAGAGCCTCGTCGAGCTGCCCTTGCAGTTCCTCAGCAGAGGAAGTAGGCGCAGGATATTGCGCACCGCGGCGCCTGGAACTTTGAACCATTGATAGCCGATGTGGCCAGTTGAAGCCCCCACCGGAGTTCTTGGCCCGATCGGGCACGGGCCGTCAAGGGAGGATTACGACAGGCGAGGACCGCGACCAGACCAAGAAACAAGAACATCCTTCTGCGCTACACCAGCATGGTCGAGCTGAGCCCTCGCTTGTAAACAAGCGCACCGCTTCAGCGTTTTCCGGTCGTCGCGGTGCCGGTCAATGACTGCGCCGTCTCCAGATGCTTGGCGACGCTCATCGGATGCCGGGAGGAAGAGTCGGGGACCCGACTCAAGCGCCTCTATGTTGTTTGCCCGTTAATTGCTTGTTGCGTGTTCGATCGTGCGTCGTCTCCTGAAGCGTTCAAAGGACGCCCAGGAGCCTGCAGCGCCTCACAAAATCTTTGGAACTCATTGCGCCGAGACAGATTGGAAAAGCGAGCGCGCCGCGCAACCGCGGAATGCCCGTTCGGAAGACTTGGCGCACGGATTCGCCACCGGTTGTCTACTGCGAGCTTTCGCTTCACGAGCGGATCCCGCCGGCTGAGCGGCACGTCGGCGCAAGAGCGAACGTTGTGCGATGCAGGACAAGAGTCAAACGCGCGTTTCCTGTCCCCATGGATCGGTGCCTGGCGGCGACGAGCGCGCCGTCAGCGCAATCAACGCTCAGCGCGGCCGCGGCAGGTCGGCGAGAACTCCATCCGAAATACCGGAGCGCGGCTGGAAGGACATCCTTCTCCGCATCTGGAAGAACATCGGCAGGGATCGCGTCATCGTCGTCGCGGCAGGCGTGACGTTTTACTCGATCTTGGCGGTGTTTCCCGCGATCGCCGCGCTCGTTGCGCTCTACGGGTTGTTCGCCGACCCGGCGACCATCGCCTCTCACCTCGAAAGCATCGCCGGATTGGTGCCCGGCGGAGCGATCGAGGTAATGCGGGATCAGATCACGCGCGTCGCGTCGCAGGGAAGCACCACGCTGGGTCTGACCTTCATTGTCAGTCTGTTGGTATCCTTGTGGAGCGCGAATGCGGGAATGAAATCGCTCTTCGATGCTCTCAATTTGGTTTACAACGAATCGGAAAAGCGTGGCTTCGTTAAACTCAACCTCATGTCGCTCGCGTTTACGGTCTTGACCATTGTCTTCGTGCTGGTCGCGATCGGCGCGATGGTCGTGGTCCCGATCGTGTTGAATTTCTTGGGGCTTGGCGGCGCAACCGAGCTGGTGGTCAAGATCGCACGCTGGCCCGCGTTGTTCATCGTCGTGACGCTGGCCCTTGCCTTTCTTTACCGCTACGGCCCGAGCCGCGAAAAGCCTCGGTGGCGATGGATCACGTGGGGCAGCGTCTTCGCCGCAGTCGCCTGGCTCGGCGTTTCGATTCTATTTTCTTGGTACGCGGAAAACTTCGGCAACTACAACAAGACGTACGGCTCGCTCGGCGCGATCATCGCGTTCATGTTCTGGATTTGGCTGTCGATCATCATCGTGTTGATCGGCGGTGAGCTCAACGCTGAGACCGAGCATCAAACGGTCCGCGACACGACAACCGGTGCCCCGAAGCCGATGGGCGCGCGCGGCGCGACGATGGCGGATACGGTCGGAGCGCCGCAGGACTGATTGCCACGACTTTTGCCGCTAGCAACGTCGCAGCAGTGCGGCCCGATACCAACCCCATGACGCTGAGTCGCCGTTTCGGCTCTCGCCGCTAACGCAGCTCGGCCGCAATGACGAACTAAACCCGTTGGGGTGAGATCCGTGCGGAGCAATTCCGGAGTGCGGCGACTTGCGCCGGCGCTGCGGCGGACGTCAAACGGCCAATCGCGTTTTCGCGGGGCGCCGGGCGCTCAATTGCTGGGCCTCCGTCTCCTCGGCGTGTTTGAGGTAGTTGTGGGCTTGGACGAGGAAAAGCCGGGCACGCTGCCGATCGCTGATTGCATGTGCCTTCTGCAAGCAGTCTTCTGCCTTTCTCCGCCACAAATCGACGCTTCCCATGAGGCAATCCCCCGTTGCTCGCATGCTTCGCCCATTGCAGCCGGCAATCGTGGCAAAATGTCGAAATCGCGCCGCTCGCGGGCGGCGAAAATTCGGGAATGCCAGCGGCTACTCTGTGCGTCCGCTATTCGACTTAATCCCCCTCACAATCCGCGACGCGCGAGATGCGCGCTCGTGCGTTGCGGTTTGTTCACTCCACGTAGAACGCCCGACTGCTTTCAAGGCTGGCAAATCCCGGCCGGCAATTTTCGGATTTTTCCCCCGCAGCCGCCTTACCGCTGGCCGTTGCCTGTATGAGATCGTCAACGATACGGCAAGGGTCGTGCCCTGCCGCCATGTCCCCGTTGATACCGGCGATTTTGTCCCACCAGTCCGCGGAGTATTTGCCGCCCATCATTGCCTCCCGACAACGCATGAACCGCCCTCGTTATACGCACAACCGCGGCGACATTATGTACGCGGTGTCCTTATATGCGGCCTCGTCAGGGACGGCCGGCGCGCCTCGCCCAGGCGCCCGAGGGGGTTGCTTCTAAACCGGCAAAGCTCGACCCGCCGACCGCATGATATCCGCCGTTGAGGTCAGAGCGGCCTGATTCTTCAAATCTTCCAAAGCCACGGGCAAGCGCCGGCGCCAATTCGGGTGCTCATTCGTGGTCCCGGGGAGATTGACCTGATCCCTTACGCCGAGCACGTCCTCCATGGATATGACCAAGAGCCGCGATGGTGTGTCCGCGAGGTAGCGCGCCACCGCCGCAAAGTCGGCAGTCTTGAGGCCGTGCTGCTGCAAGGCGTGGCGCAGGGCATCAAGGGCCCCGTGACGCTGCTCGCCCGTCTCGCCGGGGTCCATGCCGAGCGCCTGCTTGACCGCCAAATCATGTTGGTCCCGCCATCCCGCGAAGGTTGCAACATCATGGGTTCCGAAAGACACCAGCGCGTTCTCGCGGTAGTTTTGCGGCGGGAAAAAAGCGCCGCTGCCGGAACGCTCGAACAGCATCACCTGGTAGGTCCAGATGCCCCAGTCCGCCAGCGTCTCGCGGAAATTTTCGGGAACAGTGCCAAGATCTTCGCCCACGACGATGCATCTATATTCCTGGCTGGAGAGCGCGGCGACGGCCAACATCGCCTCGAAGGGGAAATGGACATACGTCCCCTGGCTCGCCCGCACCCCATGCGGAATGAGGTAGAGCCGTTTCAACCCCAAGACGTGATCGAGTCGGATCGCCCCGGCGTAGCGCATGGAGGCCTTCAGCATGCAGCGAAACGGTTCGAACTGCCGCTCTTCCAGCCCGGCCGGATTGAAGCCGGCTAAGCCCCAGTTCTGCCCCGCAGTGTTGAGGGCGTCCGGCGGCGCACCAACTGCCATTCCCGACAAGACCGCATCCTGATCGCACCAGGCGTCGAATCCGTCGCGGCGGACCCCGACCGCGATATCGAGATAAAGCCCGAGCGGCAGGCCGCGCTCGCGGGCTTTCGCGCGACAGCGGTCGAGCTGATCATGGGCGAGCCACTGCACGAATTCGAACAGCCCGATCGATCTCGACTCGGTCTGTCGGAGCGCAGCGAGCTTTTCGTCTTCTGCTCTTCGCCATGTGTGCGGCCATTCCCACCAGGGATGTCCGAATTTCCGGCGCAGCCACTCGAAACATCCGAAGCGAACGAGCGTTGATCCGCCCGCTTCGCGAAAGCGATCGAAGGCCTGACGCCGTTCTGTACTGCCTTCCCGGAGGAACGCTTCGTAGGCGAGATTGAGCGCGCGCATCTTCGCGTTTGCCACGCCGTCGTAGTCGACGATGTCCTGCCGGCGCATGCGCTCGACCTCCTCTTCCAAGCCGGCGGCTTGCAGGCCGGGAAATTCGGGAACCGCGTCCACATCGATGTAGAGGGGGTTGAGAAACAGTCGGCTGTTCGGCGCATAGGGACTGGCTTCCGAGGCCCGATCGTCGAACAGCGCGTGCAGCGGGTTGAGCCCGACGCCCGCAGCGCCTACGTCGGCAGCCAAGTCGACGAGCGCGGCGAGATCGGTAAAATCGCCGCATCCCCAATTGCGCAGCGACCTCACGCCGTAAAGCTGCACAGCCAGCGCCCACACCCGCCCAGGCGCGACTTGCCCGCCCTGATACGCGCGATCCCGACAAACGACCAAGCAGGCGGTCTCGGTCCGATCATTGCCGGGGCGCGCCACTGTGACGCGCAGCTGGAACACGCCATTTTGCAGGACGGGCAGCGTCAACAGCGGCGATGTGCCTTCGCCCTCGGCAATTTTTTGCGCGGAGAGAATTTCCCAGCGCAGCGGCTGCCCCTCGGCAGCGGCCAAGCGCAGGAGCTGCTCAGTATTCTCACGCACGAGGATGGCCCGCGGCAGCATGCGCTCGGCCCCATCGCCGGCGGCAGCGAGCGCGTCGAGGATTCGAGCAAGAACCTCCGGGTCGACGGTCCGCAGATGTCCGAACCCGTCCCGATATTCGGTATCCACACCCTGACGCTTTGCACGTTCGAAAATGTCCATGGCAGCTATACCCGCAGAGCCGAGCCCGGCTGCGAACGCGAAACGCATGGCGTCCCTCACCAAGCGAGCAAGGGCCGAGACGATCCGGGTTTGTTCCGTTGACACTCGCGCGTTTGCGTCACACGATTTCATGTTTTTCGGCGCAACACGACCTGAACCCCGCCCCGGAACCAAACGGGGCGGCTATCGGTTCCATCAATGCGGCTTCCAGCGTCCGGGCAGGAAAAACACGATCGAGCCGTGACAGCGAATGCCAGCATCCGGTCCGTCGGCGACCTCTCCAGACATCGCATCTACATCGAAGACGTGTACCCCGTCGTCGATGAAGGCCGTTTTCCCGTTAAGCGGACCGTGGGCGAGGAGGTCGAGGTCTGGGCCGATATCTTTCGCGATGGACATGCCGTGCTCGCGGCCGACCTGTCGTGGCGGCGGGACGGAGCCGAGAAATGGTTCCGCGTCCCCATGGCCCTGCAGGAGAACGACCGCTGGAAGGCGAGCTTCACCCCGCACAGGACCGGCCGCTATGTTTACGTGATCGAGGCCTGGACCGATGTGTTCGCCAGTTGGCGGCGCGATTTCCTGACCAAACGTGAAGCCGGCATGGATATCGGCCTCGAGATCGAGGAAGGCCGCAATCTGCTGGCGGATATGAAGCTCAAAAATCCCGAGCAAGCGCAGCTGATCCGGGATGCCTGTAGCAGAAGAGACCTCGTCGAAAATGCAGCGCCGCTACTATCCGAAACGCTTGCGGCGGCAGCGCGGAACGGCCGGCAGTCCGACCTCAGTCGCAGCGCCAATTTTCCATTGCTCGTCGACCGGCCCATTGCGCGGGCAGGTGCCTGGTACGAGATGATGCCGCGGAGCCAATCCTCCATTCCCGGCAAGCACGGCACCTTTGACGATTGCATCAATCGATTGCCCGAAATCGCCGCGCTAGGCTTCGATGTGCTTTATTTCACTCCCATCCATCCGATCGGTCGCACCAACCGCAAGGGCCGCAATAATTCGCTGCGTTGCGAACCCGGCGACCCCGGTAGTCCCTACGCCATTGGCTCTGTCGAGGGCGGTTATGACGCCGTGCATCCCGAGCTTGGGACGCTCGAGGACTTTCGGCGCTTGGTGCGAGCCTGCGCGGATCTGGGATTGGAGGTGGCGCTCGATTTTGCCGTTCAGTGCTCGCCCGACCACCCCTGGCTTGCGCAGCATCCGCAATGGTTCAGACGCAGGCCCGACGGCTCTATCCAATATGCGGAAAACCCGCCCAAAAAATATGAAGACATCGTCAATCCCGACCTCTACGGACCCGACAACGAGCGGCTTTGGAAGGCACTGCGCGACGTCGTGCTGTTCTGGGTGGCGCAAGGGGTCCATATCTTTCGCGTCGACAACCCGCACACCAAGCCATTTCCGTTCTGGGAATGGATGATCCGAGAAGTCCAGTCCGTCGACCCCGATGTTGTCTTTCTGTCCGAGGCGTTTACCCGACCCAAAGTCATGAAGGCGCTCGCCAAGCTCGGCTTCAACCAGTCCTATACCTATTTCACGTGGCGCACGAGCAAGGATGAGCTGCAGGCCTACGCAAGCGAGATCACGCGCTACCCCGAACGCGAATATTTCCGTCCCAACTTCTTCACGAATACGCCGGACATTCTGCCGTTGCATCTGCAGTCCGGTGAGCCTTGGATTTTTAAGGCGCGGGTGACGCTTGCGGCCACGCTGTCGGGCAATTACGGCATCTACAACGGTTTCGAGCTATTGGAGCACGAGCCGATACCTGGAAGGGAGGAATACCTCAATTCCGAGAAATACGAGTTGAAAGTGCGCGACTGGAATCGTTCCGGCAACATCAAGGCCTATATCGGCCGCCTCAACCGGATCCGCAGGAACAACACCGCCCTGCTGCAAACCAGCAATTTGCGCTTTGCTCAGGTCGACGACGACGAGGTGATCGGCTTCGTCAAGGAATCGGTGACGCGCGACAATGCGGTGGCGGTTGCCGTGGCGCTGTCAGGGACCACTCCGCGGGAGTTCTGGTTTCATTTCGGCGACATCGAGATCGGGCCATCGACCTCCCGCCAGCGCGTCAAGGCGATCGAAAATCTTGTCACGGGCGAGCGGCACGTCGTCGAATGGGGAGGGGTGCGTTTGCGCGTCGATCAGCAGCAGGATCCTGCGCTCCTATTCCGGTGCTTCACGTGAGGTCGCTGGTGGACGTGGTTGCTGACATCAGGGCGGAGCCGAAGCTCGAAGCGGACGAGCTTTGGTTCAAGGACGCGATCATTTACCAACTTCACGTCAAGGCGTTTGCCGACAGCAACAACGACGGCATTGGCGATTTCGCGGGACTGACCGAAAAGCTCGACTACCTCGAAGATCTCGGCATCACGACTCTCTGGCTGCTGCCGTTCTATCCCTCGCCCGGCCGCGACGACGGCTATGACATTTCCGACTACCGCACCATCAATCCCGATTTCGGCACGATGGCGGATTTCCGCCGCTTCATGCAGGAGGCCAAGCGGCGAAAGCTACGTGTGATTACCGAGTTGGTCATCAATCACAGTTCCGATCAGCATCCGTGGTTTCAGCGCGCGCGCCGCAGCAAGCCGGGAACGGATGCGCGCAACTGGTATGTGTGGAGCGATACCGACCAAGCCTACGCGGGAACGCGCATCATCTTCAATGATACCGAAAAATCGAATTGGGCGTGGGATCCGGTTGCAGGAGCCTATTACTGGCATCGTTTCTTTTCGCATCAGCCGGATCTCAATTACGACAATCCGCGCGTGCTTTCCGCCATGATTCAGATCATGCGGCGGTGGGCCGATCTCGGCGTCGACGGCTTCCGGTTGGACGCCATCCCGTATCTGTGCGAACGCGAGGGGACCAACAACGAGAATCTCCCGGAAACCCATGAAATCATCAAGAAGATCAGGGCCGCCCTCGATTCTTACGTGCCCGGCAAAGTCCTGCTTGCCGAGGCCAATCAGTGGCCGGAAGACGTCAGCGCCTATTTCGGTGACGGCGACGAGTGCCACATGGCCTACCATTTTCCGCTGATGCCGCGCATCTACATGGCGATCGCCCAGGAAGACCGCTTCCCCATCACCGACATTCTCCGGCAGACGCCGGACATTCTCGCCAACTGCCAATGGGCGCTGTTCCTGCGCAACCACGATGAGCTCACGCTCGAGATGGTGACCGACGTCGAGCGCGATTATCTCTGGTCCACCTATGCGACCGACCCTCGCGCCCGCATCAATCTCGGCATCAGGCGACGTTTGGCGTCGTTGATGGACAATGACCGACGAAAGATCGAGCTCATGAACTCGCTTCTGATGTCGTTCCCGGGCACGCCGCTCATCTATTACGGGGACGAGATCGGGATGGGAGACAACATCTATCTCGGTGATCGCAACGGCGTGCGCACGCCGATGCAGTGGACACCCGATCGCAATGGCGGGTTCTCCCGCTGTGACCCGGCACGGCTCTACCTGCCGATGATCATGGACCCGGTCTACGGTTACGAGGCGGTGAACGTCGAGGCCCAATCGCGCAGTCTGGCCTCTCTACTGAGCTGGACCAAACGCCTGATATCGGTGCGCAAGTCGAGCAAGGTGTTCGGCCGCGGCTCGTTGAGCTTCATCCGGCCGGCAAACCGTGCCGTTCTTGTCTACATAAGGCAATACGAGGGCGAAGTCGTCCTCTGCATCGCCAATCTGTCGCGTTCGGCGCAAGCTGCCGAGATCGATCTCGCACCCTGGCGCGGCCGCGTGCCATTTGAACTGCTCGGGCGCACGAACTTTCCGCCCATCGGCGACGCTCCCTATATTGTGACTCTCGGACCATATGGCTTTTTTTGGTTCCTGCTCCGCGAACCGGATGCATCGACGGTCGAGATGCCGCGGACGTGGGCTGAATTCGAGACGCTCGTCGTCACTGACGGCTGGAAATCGCTGCTGCGCGGCCGTTCCAAGTCGGTACTCGAACGTGACGTTCTTCCGGCGTTTCTGGCGAGCCGCCGCTGGTATGCGGAACGGGGCAATTCGCCGACGACCCACATCGTCGAGGCCATACCGATCGGTGCCGGCAGTTCCGATTCGGGAATCGCGTTGCTCGAGGCCAAAGGCAGACGCGAGACTGCGAATTATCTGCTGCCGATGACCATCAAGTGGACCCGTTTCGCTCGCGAGCAAGAGAATCCCAATGCATTGGCCGCGGTGCGCCGCGGGCCGCGCGAGGGGACCCTGCTCGATGCCACCGCCGATGCGAGCTTTGTCGCTCTTCTGCTCGAAAATATGCGTGCCGCGCGGACCGTCGAGGACGAGCAGCGCCGAATCGAGTTTGCGCCCACGGGAAGATTTCCGGACAGCGGGCCCATTGCCATCCAAGACGTCCACGCCGTGGATACAGAGCAATCTAATACGACCGTTCTGGTTGGAGCAGACTACGTCATCAAGCTCTTTCGTCGCCTCGAGCGGGGTCTCAATCCGGAGATCGAGGTCGGTCGATTTCTGACGGAAACAGTTCCGTTCGCGCATATCCCGCCGCTTCTTGGAAGCGTGGAGCTCGAGGAGAATGGAGTTCGCAGTGCGGTCGCGGTCGTGCACGGCTTCGTGCAAAATCAGGGCGACGCGTGGACCGTGACAAGCCACTACCTCGACCGTTTCGTCGAGGAGCAGCGGCTCCTTACGGCGGAGGCCGCCGGGCACAGCGATGAGGAGGCCGCCTATCTGCGGCGGATGGACCAAGTCGGCAGGCGCGTCGCCGAGTTGCAGCTCGCGCTTGCCAGTCGTGACGACATCGTCGACTTCGCCCCGGAACCGATCTCGGCCAACGATGTGCGGTCATGGACGGAAACACTGCTGCAGCGTGCCGGTCGCGCATTCGATGATTTGGCGCGCCGTCGGTCGGAACTCTCGGAGGACGACCGGCAGTTGGTCGACGCGCTTCTCTCTTATCGAGAAGCGCTTCCCGCGCGGCTGCGCGAATTGCTTCCGGAAAGCGTGGACGCGATGAAGATCCGTCATCACGGCGACTTCCATCTCGGGCAGATGCTGATCGTCAAGGACGATGTCTCCATCATCGACTTCGAAGGCGAACCGCGCCGCAGCATCGAGGCTCGCCGGCGCAAGGCCCCGGCCGCGCGTGACGTGGCCGGCCTCATCCGGTCAATCGACTATTCCGCAACGGCTGCGCTCGAGCGTGCGCTCAAGTCGGCACCCGATGAACACGGTAAACTCGCCCGCGCGCTCGAAGCTTGGCGCGAACACTCCGCCGCCGCCTTCATGGCGGCCTATCGATCATCGCTGACCGACACGAGGCTTTGGCCGCAATCGCTCGAGGCCGCCGATCGTCTTCTCGATTTCTTCCTGCTGGAGAAGGCGTTTTATGAAATTGAATACGAGCTCGCGCATCGGCCGGATTGGCTGCGGGTGCCGCTGGCAGGCACCTGGCGCATCCTCTCGCGTTCGGAGGAGGCTGCGCAATGACGTCGCTCACGCCAGAAGCCTACGCGGTCATCGAGGGTCGCCATTCCGATCCGTTCCGCTACCTCGGCCCGCACGTCGAGGCCGGCTCGTCCGTAGTGCGTGTTTTCCTTCCCGATGCGGAGGGGGTGGCCGTCATCGACGAGCAGGGTCACGAAAGCGATCTCCAACGCATCCACGATGCCGGCCTGTTCGAGGGTCGTTTGCGCAACGGGTCGCAACACTACCGCCTGCGTGCACGCTACGGCGAACGCCTGGTCGAGATCGAGGATCCCTATCGCTTCCCGCCGATCCTATCCGATTTCGATCTCTACCTGCTCGGCGAAGGCACGCATGTGCACCTCTACGACAAGCTCGGCGCCCATCCCACGGTGCTTGACGGCGTCGAAGGCGTGGGCTTTGCGGTCTTTGCACCTTCGGCCAAGCGGGTCAGCGTGGTCGGCGATTTCAATTTTTGGGATGGACGTCGGCATGCCATGCGCGTGCGCGGCAACGGGTTTTGGGAGATCTTCGTGCCCGAAGCCAAGCCCGGCGCCAAATACAAATACGAGATCATCGGGCCGGACGGCCACCTGTTGCCGCTCAAGTCCGATCCGCTGGCATTCGCCGCCGAGTTGCGGCCGCAGACCGCTTCGATCGTGGTCGATCAGAATGCGGTTCAACGCCCGCAACCGGCCCCTCCCGGCGTGAATGCGTTGAGCGCGCCGATATCGATCTATGAAGTTCATCTCGGATCCTGGCGGCGCCATCCGCAACACGGGGGGCGTTGGCTCAGCTACCGCGAGTTGGCGGAGGAATTGCCAGCCTACGCGCACGACATGGGATTTACCCACGTGGAGTTCCTACCGGTCGGCGAGCATCCTTTCGACGGATCGTGGGGTTATCAGCCGACCGGGCTTTTTGCGCCGACGAGCCGCTTCGGCAGCCCCGCCGATTTCGCGGCTTTGATCGACGCTTGCCATCGAAAAGGCCTCGCCGTCATTCTGGATTGGGTGCCCGGACACTTCCCGGACGATCCGCACGGGCTCGCTCGCTTCGATGGGACGGCGCTGTACGAACATGAAAATCCCCAACAAGGGCGCCATCTCGATTGGAACACCCTCGTCTACAATTGCGGACGCACCGAGGTTGCCAACTTCCTGCTGGGCAGCGGGCTGTTCTGGCTCGATCGCTACAGCATCGACGGCCTGCGCGTGGACGCGGTTGCTTCCATGCTGTATCTCGATTACAGCCGGCCTGAAGGCGGCTGGATCCCGAATAGATATGGTGGGCGCGAAAACCTCGACGCCATCAACCTTCTGCGCCGCTTCAACACCGAGCTGTTCTCACGATTTCCCAATGCCACGACCGCGGCGGAAGAGTCGACCGCTTGGCCCATGGTTTCGAGACCGGTGGAGTGGGGCGGGCTCGGATTCGGCTACAAGTGGAACATGGGATGGATGCACGACACGCTCGAATACATCAGCAAAGACCCGATCTACCGCAAGCATCATCACGGCCAGATCCTTTTCGGTTTGCATTACGCGTTCTTCGAGAATTTCATCTTGCCGCTCTCTCATGACGAGGTCGTGCACGGCAAGCGTTCGATTCTCGGCCGCATGCCGGGTGATGAGTGGCAGCGCTTTGCCAATCTGCGCGCCTACTACGGCTTCATGTTCGGCCATCCCGGCAAGAAGCTCCTGTTCATGGGCAGCGAGTTCGGCCAGGAAAGCGAATGGCGCCATGACCATTCGCTCGACTGGCATCTTCTCGAGCAGCCGCGGCATGCCGGCATTCAAGCTTTAGTCCGCGACCTCAATCGACTTTATCGAACGGTACCCGCTCTGCACGAACTCGATTGCGAGGATGCCGGGTTCGAATGGCTGGTCATGCACGATGCCGCTCGCAGCGTATTTGCTTGGCTGCGAAAGGGACGCCACACGCAGGAGCGCTGCCTGGTGGTGGTGAATTTCACCCCTCAGGTGTACCGCGACTACCGCATCAAGGTTCCGTTTTCAGGCACCTGGCGCGAGGTCCTCAACACCGATTCCGCGCTGTACGGCGGCACCAATATCGGGAACGCGGGCGCGGTCAGGACGTTGGACGAGGGCACAACTCCCGAGGTGAGCCTTGTTGTTCCGCCCCTCGCTGCAATTTTTCTCGTTCCGGAGCGCTAGCGTGCGGGTCTCGGCCGGCGCGCCGCATCCTTTGGGAGCTACCTGGGACGGACGCGGAACGAATTTCGCCCTATTCTCCGCCAACGCCGAGAAAGTCGAACTTTGTCTGTTCGATAGTCATGGCCGGCGCGAGATCGAGCGTATCTCCTTGCCGGAGCGTACCGAAGATGTCTGGCACGGCTACCTCAATGATGTCGCCCCGGGACAGCTCTACGGGTATCGGGCGCATGGCCCGTATCACCCCGAACGTGGACTGCGCTTCAATCCGCACAAGCTCCTCATCGATCCCTATGCGAAACAGCTTGTAGGGCGGCTCGTCTGGAGCGACGCGCATTTCGGCTACCGGGCCGGCAGCCCGCGGGCCGACCTCTCGTTCGACCGGCGCGACAACGCGCGCGGCATGCCCAAGAGCATGGTGGTCGACGAAGCGTTCACCTGGGGCGAAGAACGCAGACTGTCGATTCCCTGGCAGGACACGATCATCTATGAAGCCCATGTAAAAGGTCTGACGCAGCTTCGCGACGACGTGCCACCCGCATGGCGCGGTACCTACCGTGGACTTGCGGCGCCGGCGGTCATCGATCACCTCAGGCGTCTTGGCGTGACAGCAGTCGAACTGCTGCCGATCCACGCCTTTATCGACGATCGGCATTTGATCGAGCGGGGCCTGAGCAACTACTGGGGCTACAATACGATCGGTTTCTTCGCGCCTGAGGCGCGTTACGCCGTAGACGGGCCGCTCGATGCATTTCGATCAACCGTGTCGCGATTGCACGATGCCGGCATCGAGGTCATCCTCGATGTCGTCTACAACCACACCGCCGAAGGCAATCACCTTGGCCCCACGCTCAGCTTCCGCGGCATTGACAACACCTCGTACTACTGGCTGCTCCCGGACCAACCCCGTTACTACGCCGACTTCACCGGTTGCGGGAACGCGCTCAACCTCACGCATCCGCGCGTGCTGCAGATGGTCATGGATTCTCTGCGCTACTGGGTGCAGGTCTGCCATGTCGACGGCTTTCGGTTCGACCTCGCAACAACGCTCGGCCGCGGGCCCAACGGCTTTGACGGCGGCGTGCCCTTCTTTGCGGCGATCCGGCAGGATCCCGTTTTGGCCAGAATCAAGCTGATTGCCGAACCCTGGGACCTTGGTCCCGGCGGCTATCGGGTCGGCGGATTTCCATCGGGCTGGTCAGAGTGGAACGATCGCTTTCGTCGCATGCTGCGTCGCTACTGGTCCGGCGAAGGCAATCTCATCGGCGAGCTCGGCCGACGCATGACCGGCTCGGCCGATCTGTTCGATCACAACAATCGCGCACCTTGCTCGAGCGTCAACTACGTTACCGTGCATGACGGATTCACGCTGGCGGACCTCGTCAGCTACGAGCGCAAACACAACGAAGCAAATGGGGAGGACAATCGCGACGGCTCCGATGAAAACGACAATACGAATTACGGCGTCGAAGGACCCGCCGACGATCCAGCTATTGTGCAACTGAGGCGGCAAGCGCGCCGCAATCTGCTTGCAAGTCTCATGTTGGCACAAGGCGTGCCGTTGCTGCTCGCGGGAGACGAAGTCGGCAACAGCCAGGGCGGCAACAACAATGCCTATTGCCAGGACAATCCCATCGGATGGGTGGATTGGTCGGCGCTCCGCGACAAAGAGAAGGACATGAGCTCCTTCGTGAGCAAGCTCACCGAGCTGCGCCGGCGATTTCCGCAATTGCGCGCACGGCATCGGGTCGAAGGCCGCCGCCCTGACGGTTCCTTCGGCGTGTTGTGGCTCACTCCGCACGCGACCGAAATGACGGAGCAGGACTGGAACTTCCCGGAAGGACGGTTCCTGTCCTATGTGCTGGGACCGGTGGGGGAGGCAGGCGCCCCCCTCTACGTCGTGCTCAACGCTGCACCGCAGGCGATCGAGTTCTTGCTTCCTAAGGTTCCGCCATACAACCGCTGGACCGCTTGCTTGGACACCTCGCCGCAGCCGCGGCTCGGCGCGGAGCTGACATCGGGCGCGAAGGCGCACGCGCAGCCCCGGTCAATTCTGGTCTTTTCGGGCTCTCCATGAAGCTCAGCGCGCGCTTTGGCGCCGAGCTACACCGAAGCGGAGTCACCTTCCGCCTCTGGGCGCCGGCAGCCAAGCGCGTCGAGGTGTTGTTGGATCGCGCCTATCCGATGCAAGCAGGGGCGCAGGGCTGGTACGAGCTCACCATATCCGGTGCGCGCGCCGGCACGCTTTATAAGTATCGCATCGACGGCGAGATGCAGGTTCCCGACCCGGCCTCGCACTTCCAGCCGCAGGATGTGTTCGGGCCGAGCGAGGTCATCGATCACGATCAATTCGAATGGCGCGCAAAGCAATGGCGTGGGCGACCTTGGCAGGATGCGGCCATCTTGGAGCTGCACGTCGGCACGTTCACGCCCGCCGGCACGTTTCGCGCAGCAATCGACAAGCTCGATCACGTCGTTGACACCGGAGTAACCGCAATCGAGCTGATGCCGATTGCCGATTTCGCAGGCCGCCGAAATTGGGGCTATGACGGTGTCCTGCTCTATGCGCCCGACAGCGCCTATGGTCGGCCCGACGATCTGCGGATGCTGATCGACGAAGCGC
>WNGB01019773.1_pt1 | contig 25054 bp, 20 predicted proteins | sample 5400681 | NCBI WGS metagenome assembly WNGB01 (sample SAMN13153367, study PRJNA577476) | soil metagenome | isolation source: 115 cm soil or saprolite under grassland replicate 2 | place: USA:California | collected 2016-06-15
AGCAGCAACAGGCGATCAATGGACTTGCCCAGTACCGGGTCTCGGCCGTGAAGTACAACGGGAAATTGTATTACGTGTTTCCCACAGCGACGAAGGACAAGATCTACGTCGGGAAACAAAAGCAATTCAACGCCTATAAACAGGCGCTCGCGGCGCAGCAGGCCAGCCAGCCAGCCAGCCAGCAGGCTCAGCCGGGGCAACAGCTGATAGCCGGACAGTCTCTGATGCCCACATTAGAAACTGCGGGCCCCCACAACATTGAAATTCAGCAGTTCGGTGGCTTTGGTCCAATGGGCACGGCGTCCTTGGGAGATTGGTAAAACCAGCGATATATAACGCGAGGGCAGCGGCCGTATGGCTGCTGCCCTCGTTGATCCAGACCCAAACAGACGAAGGAGAGAATGTGAGACAGTCTCCACTCGTTTGCGGAGTCACTGTTCTCACATTGGGGATTCTTTCAGTGGTTCCGGTCGTTCGCGCGACAGATTCACCGAGCGGCGATACAAGTGGCGAGGTGACCCAAGAGGCTTTCTCCACTGACGCGAGCACGCCTCTAGGTTTATCGCCCTTTCAGACAAATAGGAATCTTAGCTTAAGCGCCGTTTCCGAATCCTCTACTGACAGCAGTGCGAACGACGATGAGGCCGATAAATTGGCTAAACAACTTGCCAACCCGATCTCCTCGCTTATCAGCGTGCCGTTTCAGGCAAACGAGGATTGGGGTTACGGTCCTACAGGCAATGGCTATAAGTTCACCCTTAACATCCAGCCGGTCATTCCGATCTCGATCAGCAAAGACTGGAACGTGATTGTGCGCACCATCCTGCCAATTGTTTCCCAACATGACCTTTTCTATTTCGCGAATCTGCCAAAAGATTCGCCGCTGCAGCCTCAAAACCGTTCACAGGATGGTCTTAGCGACACAACGCAAAGCTTTTTTCTTTCGCCCAAGAAGCCGGGTCCGCTCGGACTGATCTGGGGAACAGGTCCGGCATTTCTTTATCCCACCGGCACTCATCCGCTTCTTGATACTGGCACATTCTCGATACGGGTTGACAGCCGGCACCCTGATGAACCAGCTCTGGTCGGTCATAATCTCGGAACACCGTAGCAGTGTTAGCCAGATGTTTCTTCAACCGTTCGCGGCCTACACAACAGGGACCCATACCACTTTCACCATCAGCACGGAATCCACAGCAAACTGGAACGCTTCTTCCGACGACGGGAAATGGATCGTGCCGGTCATCTTTCAAATCAGCCAGATTCTGAAAATTGGAAAACAACCGATTAGCATTCAGATCGGCGGCAAATACTATGCCGACTCTCCGCGGTACGGACCCAATTGGGGTGTGCGTTTTAACCTCACACTACTCTACCCCACGGGCAAGCGCCCCGAGCCTATTGAGAGAACCGGCTTCGTAAAGTAACGACTAGCCTCGATGAGAACATGGGCAAGCATTCGTTAGGTACTGTCCCGCGGCGATTAGGAATGCGTCGCTTCTCAACTGTAGAGCTTCTGATCGCTCTCGCGTTGCTCTTTGTCTCTTTCCCTTTTGTCGAAGAGGTAAAGGGTGGCGACATCATCGTGTCGATTTTGCTCTCGCTGGTGTTGATCTCCGCTGTCCTGGCGGTGTCAAATCGCCGCATTACATTAGTTGTTGCTGTGTTGCTGGCAACCCCGGCGATCATCGGCAGATGGATCGACCATTTTCGACCGCACCTGGTTCCGCCGGCCGTATTTCTCATTGCGGGGCTCGTCCTGGTTGCTTTTGTCGTGATAAACCTACTACGCTTCGTTCTGCGTGCCCCTTCTGTAAGCGTTGAAGTGCTTTGTGCTAGCATTTCTGCCTACCTGATGCTCGGCTTGGCGTGGACGATGGCCTATTGGCTCGTGGACCAATTGACGCCAGGAGGGGCTTTCTCTTTTAACACGAACGCGGGACCCCAATCCATGAACGGATTCACCGGCTTCTACTTTAGCTTCATTACCTTGAGCACGGTCGGCTACGGCGACATCACTCCAGTCTCAAGGATTGCGCGCTGGCTTGCAGCAATGGAAGCGATGACCGGGCTGCTTTACGTGGCGGTGTTAATCGCCCGCTTGGTTTCACTTTATTCCACGCCAAAGTCTCAATGATTCGTCTTCCGATGTCTAGTCCTGACCTGTGCGCTGACCCGGCACGAGTTGATGACAGCATTAAGAGAAGCGGGATGCGACGAAATCGGTGAAGTGCACGCCGCCTTCCTGTAGAATGACGACAAGATCAGCGTAATCCCCAAAGAACAGGTGAGTGGGGATCCTCCGAAGGAGGAGGAATTCTTCATTTCGCAATAGATCGAATGGAACTCAACGCCGTCGACTTCATCAAGACCCTGGGCGTCTCGTTTGCAGCGCTCTTCCCGATTGTAAATCCGCTCGGCTGCGCTCCGATTTTTTTCGGCCTCACCCGGAACTATCCGCAGTCCGCTCAAAAAGTATTGGCCCGCAAAATCGCGGCGTACGGGTTTGTACTTCTAGTTGTTTCGGCGCTTTTCGGCAGTGAAATTCTCGCCTTCTTCGGCATCTCTCTTTTTGTGGTGCAGATCGCGGGCGGCTTGGTCGTGGCCGCGACCGGCTGGAATCTCCTCAATCAGCCAGATGATGATTCTTTCTCAGAGCAAGTCCCCGGAACACTGGAGGATGCTCTTCAGCATGCCTTCTTTCCGTTGACTCTCCCGCTCACGGTCGGGCCAGTTGGCATCTCCATCGCAATCACGCTCGGTGCCCACTTGCGATATCAAACCGGCCCGGGATTTGAACACGGGTATCCACGCCACTTTATCGCCGCGGCAGCGGGCATGCTCCTCGTCTGCTTGCTGGTCGTGCTCTGCTACGGCAACGCGGCCCGACTGGTGGGGTTGCTCGGCAAATCCGGCACCAGCATTCTGACGCGCCTTTCTGCATTTATCCTTCTAGCCATCGGCGTTCAAATCTTCTGGAATGGCCTCAGTGTCGGGATACTGCAAATGCTTGCCCATACAACTGCCGCTCATTGAGAATTCTTCGTCCGGAGAGGCCTGCGCTGGGGAGGGGCCTTTTCCTTCAACACGAACGCAGGGACGCGCTCGATGAACGGGTTCAATGGCTTCTACTTCAGCTTCATCACACTGAGGACCGTCGGCTACGGTGACATTACTCCCGCTTCACGAATTGCGCGCTGGCTTGCGGCGATGGAAGCCATGACCGGGCTACTTTATGTGGCGATCCTCATCGCACGCCTGGTTTCACTTTATTCGAGCCCGAAATCTGATGATCCAAGCGCATAGGTTTAGAAAACGGCGACCGCTGCTATAGGCCTAAAGTCTTATAGGCACGTCGCTGCAGGCATGGCAACATTGCGTACATGAGCGCCGACGACTCTGGTCAACACTCCCCTAGATCTCATGAATTCTAAACATCCTAGAACATCTATTCGTATTCGCGCCATCGTAGCCGGAACATGTCTCACCTTTTTTGCCGACTGCGCACAAATCGCCGTGTCGGAAAGCGTCCGACCGCATTGCCGCTCTATTTCGCTGTGATTTATCTTTAGTCTAACGAGAATGCTTTTTCCCAGACGTTCCGATTCTTCTAAGCTGGCGCTGCTCTCGTTGCTCTGTGTTCTAGCCTCTTGCGCCACTCCCGATGCAGGGAGGCGCGCGGAGCGAGCCACTAGTGCGGAAGCGCTTCTCGCCGAGGCCCAACACGCCAAGGACCCTGCTGCACAAATCGGGCTTGCTCTGGCAGCGGCCGACAGCGCCGCCCGGAATCTTTCGAGCGGGGATGCACGGTTGACTTACAATGCTGCCTGCGTCGAACTGGCCGCCCGGGTCGGGACGTCCACCGGCGGAGTCTCTCTGCCCGCCACATTCTCGCTCCCGTCGGGAACCTACCGACTCGAGTTCAACACGACTCACCCCTCCGGGGCTTGGGATCCTTCGCTTTTCGCGAAGCTGCTTCCGACCGATGAGATCAAGAACAAGCGTCTCGTTTTCAACGCGCCGCTTTCAGGATATGGGGGCGTGCTGGTCGGCGTGTCGCTCCCTCCGAATCCGCGTGAGCTTCTCCTGCCGAGGGTTGGCGTTTCGGCGCCCGTGACAGCAGTCGTGAACTTTTCCAGGCCCGCGAGATCCGGCGCTCCGATTCGGGCGATCCTCACGCTGTATGATCCAGCAAGACGGAACTCTGCATTAGTCGCAGGAACGGAGCGTCCATTGGCCGCCGACTTCACTGCCCCGTTCGGCTATTATCCGAACCCGGGCGACCTGGGCATTCTCGGAATGCTCAGCCCGGAGAAGTACTTGGAGAAGGAAGGCTTCTTCCTGGTCCAGCCCTACGATCGCGATAAAATCCCCATCGTCTTTGTCCACGGCCTGATGTCTGTGCCCCAGATGTGGATACCGGTGATGGCGGCCATCGAATCCGATCCTGCTCTCCGCGGCAAATTCCAGTTCTGGGTCTTTGCCTACCCGACCGGCAACCCCATCGCCTATTCCGCACTCCAACTCCGCCAGGCTCTCGAATCCGTTTACAAAGTCTATCCCAGAACCAGGGACATGGTGATCATCAACCATAGCCTCGGTGGTGACCTCACCCACCTGCAAGTGATCAATTCCGGCGACGTGCTCGTGAAGGGCATCTTTAAGGAAAATGCACCGAAAATCATGGCCTTGCCGCCGAATTCTCTGGTCAAGCAGGCGCTCATTTTCAAGGCGAATCCGCGGATTAAACGGGTCGTTTTCGTTGCCGCGCCCCATCGGGGCGCCCCGCTCGCTGTCAATTTTATCGGAAGAATTGGTGCAGCGCTCATTCATATACCCGGGCGCCTCATTTCTCGAATCGGAACCGCCACCATTGAAGAGGCCGTGGCAGCCGGTGGGCTTGGGAAAAACTTTGTTCCTAATAGCATCAACGCACTGGAGCCGAGAAACCCACTCCTGATCTCAATGAACGAGGTGCCAATCCGCACACCGTTCCATTCGATTATCGGTGTTGCGGGCTCTCCGAAGGCTCCGCTGGAGAAAACCAGCGACACGGTGGTGCCCTACTGGAGTTCGCATCTTGACGCTGCCCGCAGTGAGAAAATCGTGCCCTACCCGCACACGGCAATGTTCGTTAAGCCCGAGGCCACCGACGAAATCAAACGCATTTTGCATCTGCACCTGGCCTCTATCGGAGACGCTCATTGACGCCCAGCTCCTGTTTTTCGCCGGCACCTCCCCAAAGTTCGACCAGCGGCACGTGCGACAGAGCAGTTTCTTCACCGCCCTCGCAGCCTTCCTCTTCGCCGCCGTGCGGATGCTCATGCTCCCCGTTGCGTAACCTCGCTTGACCTTATTCGTGTTATGAAAATTCAGTACTCTATAACTGCATCAGTCGTCGCGTTTGCTGTGGCGGGCTGCGCACAAATCGCCGTCGTGTCGGAGAAACGACCTGCCCCATTGCCGCCAAGCTCAGGCGCGGATCAGGTCGCAACGCAAACAATCGATAGTGCGTTGGCCCAAGAAAAGAAGCAGCCAACCGTCGCGCTCGGCGCGTTCATAGCCGCCGCGCGCGACGCCTTACGCCAGCTCGATCGCAACCCGGCGAACGCGGAAGCACGGCGCGATTACAATTTTGCCGTCGCACGTATTTTCACCGTCGTTCGCGACGCAAAATTGGATCCGTGGACCCAGCCGAAGCGCGTCGGAGAAAATGGCGAATTTACTCTCACGTGGAACCGCGATCCGCGCCCGGAGTGGAACCTGGCGCTCTACGACTTGATTCCGGCGGATCAGCTCGATTTCAAGGGGACCTACGTGAAGGATCACGTGACGAAGGAAGGAATTGGCGCGCCGCTCGTGGCGAAGCGGGCCCTCACCGCGGAACAAGCCAGTCAGATGTTCTGTCCGCCGTACATCTTTTACAGCGTCACTGCGACTGCGCAGTTCGAAGGTTCGCGTTGCGTCATCTCGATCAACGATCCGTTAGCCGCGGAATCGGTCCGCGTAGACGGACATACTTATCCGCTTGCGGCCGACTTTACGGCGTCGTACGCCTTGCTGCTGGCCCAGGAAAAACCCCAGAAGCTGGGGCTGATCCGTCTCCTCCGGCCGCAGGAATACGCCGCCACCGCCCGGGTCGCCCGCCTCGAACCCTACAATCCCAACAAGACCGTGCTGCTCGTCATTCATGGCCTCATGGATACACCGGCCACCTGGGTTCCGCTGCTGAACGAACTGCGCGGCGACCCGGAGATCCGGCGCAATTACCAATTTTGGTTTTACAGTTATCCCAGCGGTTATCCCTATCCCTATAGTGCCCTCATTCTCCGCCAGGAGCTGGACGCTATCGAAAAGAAATTTCCGCTTCGCAAAAAGATGGTCGTCATCGGTCACAGCATGGGTGGATGCATCAGCCGAACCCTAATCACCGACACCGGAGACAAACTCTGGATGAAGGCCTTCGGAAAGCCGCCCGAACAAGTAGAGATGCCGGCCGAGAGCAAACACCTCCTCGAGGAGGCAATCATCTTCAAGCACCGACCCGAAATCGGGCGCGTCATTTTCATGTCCACTCCACATCGCGGCAGCGATTTGGCCAGCAACTGGATAGGCCGTATCGGATCGATGCTGGTAAAAGCGCCGAGCAAGCTGCTCTCAGTTGGTCAGCTTGTTCGCCAGGACATTAAGCCTGATCCCGCGGCCCTTCAGATCAAACAATTTCCGAACAGCGTGGACACGCTGGCCCCCAACAACCGTTTCGTCATGGCCATCAATCAGCTTCCGATCGCCTCCGGCATTCCGTATTACACCATCCTGGGCGATCGGGGAAAAGGTAATAGTCCCAACAGCAGCGATGGAGTGGTCGCTTACTGGAGCAGTCATCTCGATGCTGCCAGGAGCGAATTTATCGCACCGTGCGGTCACGGCTCACCCCTCAACCCGCAAGCTATTGCCGAGGTCCATCGCATTCTCAAACTTAACGCTCAGTCCAATTGAGCATCTGCATCGTCGCCGTGCTCAAATTAAGTCATCACCATTCTAAGATCGCGGTTGATGGAGACGCTTCGTTCCGGCGCGGCAGCGGTTTCAAAAATCGATTTGTAGGGCGTTTGACTCGTTCGCTCCCGCTCTCTCACCCTGACGGGCTTCCCGTCTGTGTCGCTCGCATCCCTGTGGCTCCGCTCTGCGAAACGCCAATCGACTGGCCAGTCGTGCTGCGCGTGGCTTGCTGCGCGCGTGAGTCGTTATGCGCATAATAAAGGATCTAGTGCGAGTCATCCGCTGGGTCAGCGCGTTGCTCGTTCTTCTCACAGCCATCATTGCTATTGCCTGGGCATTTGGCGCCGTATGGTTTGACGCTCCATTCGGCAATGCAAACAAGATTCTGGCTGGACTCCTGGCGCTCGCATCAGCGGCTGCGCTGCTATTCGTTAGGCCGTTCGGGCGAAAACTATGCATCTTCGGCGGGCTCTTTGCCGGCGTGCTTATCTGGTGGCTGACGGTTTCTCCCACCAACGATAGCGACTGGCAACCAGATGTGGCCCAGAAAGCGTGGGCCGAGATTCAAGGCGACGAAGTCACCTTGCACAATGTACGTAACTGTGACTACCGGACGGCGACTGACTACACTCCGCATTGGGAGACGCGCACCGTGCGCATCTCGCAGATCACCGGCATCGACCTCGCGGTCAATTACTGGGGCTCGCCCTGGATCGCGCATCCTATTGTCAGCTTTCAATTCGTCGATGCGCCGCCGCTCTGCTTCTCCATCGAGACACGCAAGAAGCTTGGCCAAACCTACTCGACTATCGGCGGGCTCTACCGCCAGTTCGAACTCATCTACATCGTGGCCGATGAGCGCGACGTGATCCGCGTGCGCACAAACTACCGCAAGGAGGATATCTATCTTTACCGCACAACGGTTTCGCCTGCGCAGGCGCGCGAACGTTTTCTTGAATACATCCATTCGCTTAACGCTCTGCGAAACAAACCGCGCTGGTATAACGCCATCACCACCAACTGCACTACGAGCATCCGCACACAGCATCCACGCAATGAGCGCGTGCCATGGGACTGGCGCATCCTGCTCAACGGCAAAGGCGACGAACTGATGTATGAGCGCCATGTTATCGTCAACGGCGGACTTCCCTTTGCCGAGCTAAAAGCCCGAAGCCTCATCGACACCCGTGCTGTCGCCGCCAATGACTCTCCTGATTTCTCAAAGCTGATCCGGGAAGGCCTGCCTTTCGCGCTTCCGTCCGATGCATCAGAGCGATAACAGCAATCGGTTATGACTGAGTAACCAGGACCTACCGGCGTTGCCCCGACCGAAACAGAATTCGACAGCATGATCTTTCAGGTGACCGCCGGCGCGAAGCGATCGTGTAACAACACCTGGCAGTATCGCTGCGGCGATGGACTATGATGTTGCCATTTGCCCTTGATCGAGTTCTGCTTGTTACGCTCGTCTTACTTGGCGCGCACGTATTGCCGGCGGCGGAACCGTCGTCCGTCGATTCTCGGACCGCTGCGGAGCAACTGAAAGCATTAAATGATCAGACCATCATCCAATCCAGCGTATGGCTGGACACAGAGTGGGACCAATTCAAACACGGTGCAGAAGAGGCGACATGGACACTGGGAGGCTTGTGGGGGTGGCGCGTTAGCGACCGGCAGGACGGAGCAGTGCGGCTGAAGGTGCCGTTCGTTTATGATCGGAGCGATGAGGCATCGGGTCACGCCGATATAGGCGGTCTCGGCGATGTGGAAGTTGCTGCAGGCGCTGCTTTTCGCCTGAGCAAGACGTGGCGGACGGGCGGTGGCATCGAATTGCATGCAGATACTGCTTCTAATCCCGCGCTTGGCGACAGTGTGTGGCGCCTACACTCGTCTTGGTCCGTCGCGCACGATGTCACGAACTGGCTCACGCTTATACCGACCGCAGAATATAGCCATTCCGTCGCCGAACAACACGATGTCGCGTCGCAGCGTTATCTTGAGTTGTCTCTACCGATCACCTTTATCTTTCCGTATGATTGGTCGATCGCTACCAGGTACAAGGGGAAGATCGATTTTGAAAACGGCGACCGCTGGACTTATACAGTAGACTTGGGAGTTGCCAAACGCCTTCCGAGTGTTCCGGTTGTCCTAAGTGCCACCCTGGAAAAGACGTTCGATGGCAGCGAGAAAAAGTTTCAGGTCAATTTTACGATGACTTACTATTTCGAGAGGTACTACGCTCCAAATTGACCGAATTAGGATGCAAGTGCTGCTCATGTAGGCCTAAAGTCCAATATTGCCAGCGCGCAACGAGGGGTAAATTCGAAGATCATAACGCCAGTGAGGCTAACCGGAAAGGTATTGTAGTCTCGTTCACTGACAAACTGACCCATCGCAACCATTGAAAAGCTATATTCTGACTGCTTGGCTATGTATCTACGTCGCCGTCGTTCACGCGGAAACGAATGGTATGGATTCCCGGTGGTGAATTTTCTATGGGCGCTGCCATGGCCGGTCAGGGTAGCGCAGAAATGCCGATGGCGTCGAACGATTCCGGGCCGATTCACCGTGTTCGAGTGGATGGTTTCTGGATGGATGCCACACCGGTGACGAACGAGCAATTTGAGAAGTTTGTTAAGGCGACCGGTTATGTCACAATTGCCGAGCGCACACCAACAAAGGAAGAATTTCCCACTGCGCCGGCAGAAAATCTCGTTGCGGGCTCAGTCGTTTTCGCGCCGACCGACCAGGAAGTTCCGCTAACGGATCACTACCAGTGGTGGAGCTATGTGAAAGGCGCCAACTGGCGGCATCCGGCGGGGCCGCAGAGCGATATCAAAGGAAAGGAAAAATATCCTGTCGTCCAAATCGCTTATCCGGACGCGGAGGCATACGCAAAATGGGCGGGCAAACGTTTGCCGACCGAAGCCGAGTTTGAATTTGCGGCCCGCGGTGGTTTGTCGGGAAAAGTCTATGTATGGGGCGATGAGTTTCGCCCTGGCGGAAAATGGATGGCGAACACATGGCAGGGAAAATTTCCGGTCAAAGATGGAGGCGAGGATGGCTATGCCGGAATCGCACCAGTGAAATCGTTTTCGCCAAACGGTTACGGTCTTTACGACATGGCTGGGAACGTCTGGGAATGGTGCAACGACTGGTATCGCCCTGATTATTACAAGACCCTGGTTGATAAAGGTGGCGTAGCGCACAACCCGCAAGGGCCTGATTCGCCATTTGATCCTTCCGAGCCTAATGAGAAAAAGCGGGTGCATCGTGGCGGCTCGTTCCTTTGCAACGATCAGTATTGCTCGCGCTACATCGTTGGGACGCGCGGCAAAGGTGAGGTCAACACCGGCACAAATCATCTTGGTTTTCGATGCGTCCGATCGCCGGAGAACGTCGCGCAGCGCACAAGTCAGAATTAATTTTCGTGACGGGCAACCATTATCAATTCCGATTCCAAATGAAGAATTCTACCCGTGTATGAGACAATCTTCGCATCTCGGGCTGACAAGCGCGCCCTGCATCTGGTGTCGCCCTTCAGGGCAACGTCTCGCGCCCGAAGGTCTGATTCACCGTAGTCGGCGCAAACAATATACTTGTCCACCGCTTTGGTGATAGAGTCTTTGGTGATAGAGTAAACGCTATAGAGAAAGCCAGGAGAACTTATGAAGCCACGAACCCTTCAATCCACGTGCCGTGGAAAATTATTTAACGGCGTGATCGCCATTTTCTTTCTTGGGCTGTTATCGCCAGTTCATTCCCAGACCCCGGCGCAGCAAGCCGAATCGCAGGTGATGACGAACACGACGCCTGAGGCGCCGAAACTTTCAAGTGATCAATTGGATTCGCTGGTTGCACCGATTGCTCTCTATCCAGATCAGCTCTTGAGCCAGACACTAGTTGCTTCGACTTATCCACTTGAGATTATCCAGCTTCAGCAGTGGATGGAGAAGAACAAGAACCTGAAGGGCAAGGCGCTGTCGGACGCGGTGGAGAAACAGACCTGGGACCCTAGCATCCAGGCGATGGCGACCTTCCCGGATGTGGTCCAGAGACTGTCCGACAATATCCAATGGACGACGGACCTGGGCAATGCCTTCCTGGCGCAGGAATCTGATGTGATGGACGCGGTTCAGGCTATGCGTGCGAAAGCCCAGAGTAAAGGAACCTTAAAAACCACAGCACAACAAACGGTGCAAACCCAAACAGTGGGGGGAGCCAAACAGGCTATCGTGGTGCAGCAAGCCAACCCCGATGTCGTTTACGTTCCCTCGTATGATCCCACCGTAGTATATGGTGCGCCGGCCTACCCTTATCCGCCGATTGCTTATCCACCGCCGGGGTATTATGCGGCAGGCGCAGCGATTGCATTTGGGACAGGTGTCGCACTAGGAGCGGCATGGGGTGGTGGAGGCTGGGGTTGGAACTGCGGGTGGGGCGGCGGCAACGTTAATGTCAACGTGAATAACAAGTACGTAAACAACTATAACAAGAACGTTACCAACAATTTTAACCAGGCAAACTTAAACAAAGCCAACTACAATCAGGCAAATAAGATCAATAGCGGTAACTGGCAACACAATCCACAACAACGTGGCGGCGCTCCTTACAACAGAGCGTCTGCGAGCCAGGTCCAAAATCAACTGGCAAACAAAGGACAAGGTGGAGCAGGAGCTGGCAATCGACCTGGCGGCGGAGCCGGCGCCGGAAATCGGCCAGGTGCTGGCGGAGCTGGAACTCGGCCAGGTGGCGCCGGAGCGGGAACTCGGCCAGGTGACGGCGGTGCCGGAACGCGACCTGATGGCGGCGGAGCCGGAACGCGACCTGGTGGTGGCGGTGCCGGAACTCGCCCAGGAGGTGGTGGTGCCGGCACGAGGCCTGGTGGTGGCGGAGCCGGAACTCGCCCAGGAGGTGGTGGTGCCGGCACGAGGCCATCCACGCGCCCAGCTGGCGGTAGCGCTAACAACCAGATCGGTAATCGCACGGCGTCATCCCGACCTAGTTCCGCTTCTCGCGGCGGGGGATTTGGCGGCGGCGGTAGCGGTAACTACGCGCGAGCGAGCAGCAACAGAGGCGGTCATAGCATGGGAGGCGGCGGATACAGTCGCGGTGGAGGCGGCGGCGCTCACAGAGGCGGTGGCGGCGGCGGTCGTGGCGGCGGACGTGGCGGTGGCGGCGGACGGAGATAACATTCGATGAGGAAAAACAAATGAAATCGAAAGCAAATATTATGACTTCGTCGAAATTCTTCGTGATTGCTTGTGCGATCATTACTTGCGCTTTTTTTGTTCTGGCCTCGCAAGGAGCGCCGGAGCGAAAAAAAGAGTCAACTGTGGCGGCGTCAGAGCCACAGCAAAAACAATTCGATACACCGAAACAGGCGGCCGACGCTCTAATTCAAGTAGCGGGGAATTTCGATCCCGCCGCGGCCAAGGAAATTCTGGGACCGGACAGCGATGACATCATTGCTTCTGAAGATCCAGTTCAGGATAAGAACCGCGCGACTGCCTTTGCCGAAAAAGCAAAGGAAAAGAACTCGATTGAAATAGGTAAGAAAGATCCGAACCGTGCCATTCTCCTGGTGGGTAACGATGATTTTCCGCTTCCCATTCCCATCGTGAAACGCAAAGGCAAGTGGTCGTTTGATACCAAGGTAGGCCGTGAGGAGATATTGAACCGACGTATCGGCGCCAACGAACTGAACGCCATCCAGGTTTGTCGTGGTTTTGTGGAGGCTCAAAAAGAGTACGCTGCGGAAAAACACGATGATTCGAAAGTGAACCAGTACGCACAGCGAATCATCAGCACGTCCGGGAAACACGATGGTCTGGCGTGGCAAAACTCAGATGGCACTTGGGAAGGTCCGGTCGGAGAAGAAGCCGCCAAGGCGCTGGAGGAAGGTTATTCGGCGGGGCAGGGCAAACCGTATCACGGGTACTATTTCAAGGTCTTGAAGGGGCAAGGTCCCGCGGCGCCTTTGGGACAAATGGATTTTATGGTTAAGGATGCGATGATTGGCGGGTTTGCTCTGGCAGCGGCGCCAGCCCAATACAGAGTCACGGGAGTCCAGACATTCATCGTTAGTCATGACGGAGTCGTTTACGAAAAGGATCTCGGGCCGGATACGCTAAAGATCTTTGAGAGCATGGACCGGTACAATCCCGACAACACCTGGAAAGTAACCGAAGATGACGTCGAAGACGACTCACAAGAGTAGTGGCCGACTTTAATAACAAGAGCAGCCGAGCAACTGACCATTAAACCTAGCCTGCCTGAATTAAGTCTCTTTTTCTGCAATTGATGCCGGGTCTCAACCTTTCTCTCAGTTTCGGTTAATCGGGCTGGCCAGTTGCGTCCTTTCGGATGGCGTGTCCTATCGGCACCTTTAGCTTCGCCGACTCACTTCTGCCCTGTTTTTTCCACACTCGATCGTAATGATGCAGGTGCGCAGGCTTCGGTTCTCACCGAGATCCGTAAAACCACTCAACAACTCTCGTGGTCCCGCACGTCTCTGAAATGTTTGGGCGCCGGCTTGCGGATCTTCTCCTGTTCTGCGTCACCTCGACAGAATTGGTGATCCTCTTTTTGCTGACACCCACTTTCACGATCACAGATTGGATCTACGTCCTGCAACATTTCATCGTTCTTGGAATCGCACTCACGCGGCCTCAGCCAAAGCTGCGGGATTACTCTGTAGCTTCCAGCGTGGCGGTCGGGATCGCTTATGCTTATCCCTATGCCCAGGTCATCTACCTACGCTGGTCGCCTGGGCAGGTGACCTGGCCTGCAGCCGGGCTAGTCATGGTAACGCTCGCGGCTGGTCTTAGTCTTGTCAGCCTTCTCACTATGGGGAGACTCTTCGGCGTACGTCCGGCTTTGAGAGGTCTGGTGGCGAGCGGGCCCTACAGATTCGTCCGCCATCCGATGTATCTTTCGTACATACTTGCAGACATCGGTTACAACCTACAGGAATGGAATTCCGTCACACTTCTTCTCGTATTGATCGGTTGGGCATCTCTGATCTACCGCATCTGCGCTGAGGAGCGGGTACTCTCTCAACATGCCGCATGGCCAGCCTACGTCGCCCTGGTCCGGTACCGCCTTCTCCCTGGTCTTTGGTGAAAGCGCCGTTCGGGGATTGGCTTCGTAGCATACGAAGGCCTGCAAGCATTGCATCAAAAAGACATTGACTCGGGCAAACCCGATCGAAATCATCGCAGAAAACCAATTAATTATAGGATTAACTACAATGAAGTTTTTGTTATTTAACACTTTTGCCGCTGGCCTGCTCATTCTCGAGCGGCCAATCATTTTTGGCGAAACTTTCACTGAGGGCACGCGCGTGTCTCCAGAAACGGTGACACTTAAGCCCGGTGAATACGTTTGGAAACCGGAGCGCGCCCCGGAAGGACCTTTATTGATCGTAGCCAGTGTTACTGAGCAGGTGGCATATGTGTATCGTAATGGTATCCGCATCGCGCGGTCGAGTGTTAGCACGGGCCGGCCGGGGCATCGAACTCCGACAGGTGTTTTCACAATCCTGGAAAAGGAGGTGCATCATACGTCGAGTATCTATAAAGGAGCCGAGATGCCTTACATGGAGCGCGTAACCTGGGGCGGGATTGCGCTACACGCAGGCGACCTGCCGGGGTTTCCAGACTCGCACGGCTGCGTGCGACTCCCGTTGGAATTTTCGAAACTGCTCTTCGGCGTCACCATGAAAGGCGCGACAGTGATAATCGCTGATCAGCATTCCGCACCGGCCGAAACGGTCCATCCGGGTCTGTTCTTCGCGCAGAGCGGGGAGGAGAGTGAGCCAATCGCTGCTGGCAAATTTGACTGGGATCCCGACAAGTCTAGTAGCGGTCCAGTCTCGATGATTGTCAGTAGCGCGGACAAGACGGCCTATGTTTATCGTAATGGAGTCGAAATCGGGCGAGCTGGCATTCCGAATGCCCAGGTTGTTTCGCCTCTGAAAGATCGGATTTTCAGCGCGCTGGACGGGGTGGATGCGGACGGGCATGTGGGCTGGGTGGAAGTGACGTCCGCAGGAAAAGGAGGCTCAAGCAAGGGTCTGTTTTTGACAGCACAGAAGAGCGGGCTTCCGACAGCGTTCCTAACTAATGCGAAGGCAATCATCACACCGGGTACGACAATCATCTTTACGGACAAGTCGGTGGATCCGACTACGCAAAGTCCCGCCGGTTTTCAGGTTCTTGTGGCGCAAAAGGACAAGCCTGCAGAACCACCGAATAAACTCAGTTCAATGGAAGATTGACCCGTGGACGTGAGATTGAAATGATTAAAATCCAGATCGCAATCGCGAGAGAACGCCAATAGCCGATCATGCTTGATCAGTTCCTAAGCCGGATTTTTTCGAGCTGGATAGTCTTTGCGATTCTGGCGCTCATCCTGCTGGCGCTTTCGGAGCTCGGGTGGCGCGTGGGCCTCGCGCGCAGCAGTGCTAAACCGGAAAGAACGAAGGATGGCGGCAGCGTGCCGGCCGCGGTGCTGACCCTGCTGGGGTTATTGCTCGGTTTCACCTTCGCCATGGCGGTAAGCCGCCACGACACTCGGCGCGAACTTGTGGTTCAAGAGGCAAACTCCATTATTACTACTGCGCGGAGAGCGCATCTATTGCCCGAGCCGCAAGCCGGCAACGTTGGTCGGTTGCTTCGGGAATATGTTGCGCTGCGTATCGAGGCGCATCGTGAGACGCAATTCTCGCAGCGGTTCGCGGCGTTGCGCAAAAACAGCGTCGACTTGCATGAACGCCTCTGGAATGAAGCAGTTGCCGCCGCCGCAAAACAGCCCACGCCTATCACCGCAAGTTTCATCGTCAGCCTCAACGAAACCATTGATTTCGAGGCGACGCGCATCGCTGCCAAACGCAACCACGTGCCCGGCGCCGTCTGGTTGCTGTTGTTATGCGTGGCAGGTTGTGGTCTGTGGCTGACCGGTTGGGAGGCGGGAATCGCTCGCGGTCACCCGTTTCTTGCGCGATTTCTGTTCCCAATTCTCATTGCCGTTGTCATTGCACTGATTACTGATATCGACACTCCGCGGGGCGGCTTGATCACGCTGGATGATCGCCCTTTACTGGAATTGTACGACAGTCTCAAGTGACATTCGCTTTGTGAAAGACCTAACGAGTTACAGGAGTGTTTGGAGGTGTAAACCGCTCCAAACTGATCTAGGCCAGACACACGACCCTTCATCGACAGATCAGTTAACCACAGCGAAAAGGTCCCTATGAATATGGTTTTTATCGCTCTCATTTTGTTCGTATTTCTCGTTGGTGCCGCGTTACTCGGAAGGCGCGTACGTCGTTACCTACCTGAGGATCATCTGAGTGCTGACTCTAGGGACTCGGTGAAGCTTTCCATGGGCCTTCTTGCCACCATGACCGCTTTGGTCTTGGGGCTGCTGGTAAGCTCAGCAAAGGATGGTTACGATACGAAGCGAAGTGTAGTGATTCAGATGGCCGCAAAGGTCGCATTCCTCGACCGCGTGTTGGCCCTCTACGGACCAGAAACCGCGGAGGCTCGCGGCGATCTTCGCGCGGCCATCGCCGATGCCGTTCGGCGCATTTGGCCGACAGACGAAAGTGGACCTGCTCAGTTGGCCCCGAACCAACAGGCGGGTGACGCAGTTTTTGTCACCATCCAACGACTCTCCCCGCACGATGACACACAACGCGCAGTTAAGGCTCAACTGGCGACTCTCATGGTGGATCTCGGTCAGCTTCGATCGCTGCTGGTAGCTGAGTCGATTCCGTCAATTTCGATACCGATGCTGATCATTCTTGTCTCGTGGCTGGTCGTCATTTTCTTTGGCTTCAGCCTGATCGCGCCGCCCAACGCCACGACCACGCTCGCGCTGGTCGCCTCCGCTTTCTCAGTTGCCTGCGCTATTTTCCTGATTCTCGAGCTGGACCACCCTTTTGGCGGCCTGATTCATATACCAAGCGAGCCCTTGATAAACGTGTTGACTCATTTGCCGAAGTGAGGCGTGTTCAAGCCGGGGCGCATCGAGGCTCTTACCTTTCGCTCGTCTCTTAACTTAGTACGGCACGGGTAAACCGCTCTTGGGCGAACTTGTTATGTTGGAAGCGGTACATGCGGCTGCCATGCGCCGTTCCAGTCTTTGGCGGGAGGATTTTGGCGCAGCATTTGGATGCGCTCAATCAAGACCTGTGATGGACCGTCATTCTGTCGAACTTGGAGACATTCGCGAAAAGCAGCCTCAGCAAGGTCCCATTCTCGTGCGAGAAAGGCTCGGCGACCTTGCCCGTAATGTTCCCGCAAGCGCTCCAATTCCCCGGATAACTGTCCTTTTGGCGCGAGTAGCTCAAATATCCGCGTAGTTTCTGTCTTGCCTTTCACGAAAATAAAGTCGATCTCCCTGGTCTCGAATTTTTGGGCAACGGCTTGTGCAGTTGTTTCGCCGATTAGAATTTGCGTCCCATAGACGCGATTAGCGCGTTCGAGTCTGGCAGTGAGGTTTACTGTGTCACCAATGACCGTGTAACTGCGCGTGTTCTCCGACCCAATATTGCCAACTACGACTTCGCCTGTGCAAATGCCAATGCGCAGCTCGACGGTAGGAACATCACGGCGTAATCCAGTAATCTCCGGAAGTTCGCGACGCAGAGTGTGCAGTGCTACTAACTGCGCTCGCGCAGCACGACATGCCAACACGGCATGTTCTTCCGGCTTCACGAAGGGGGCACCCCAAAATGCCATGATGGAATCGCCCACGAATTTGTCCACTACACCGTGGTGCTCCTGGACTGCCATCGCCTGGAGGCCGAAATGACGGTTGAGGAGCGTGACCATGAGCGAGGGCGTCAGTCGTTCTGATAAACTTGTGAAGCCAACAAGGTCCGCAAACAGGACAGTCATCTGGCGTCGTCCGCCCGCCACGGTCTCTGCACCGGATTGTGCAAGCACATGCTCCAATATTCGCGGGTCAATGTACTTGCCGAAGGTCTGTTTCATCTGCTCCTTGGAACGCAATTGCTCCACAAAAAAATTGAAAGAGTTGGTCAGGCGGCCGACCTCATCGCCAGAACTCACAGGCAACTGGACGTTGAGATTGCCTTGCTGGACATCGAGCATGGCGCTGGCCAGTGACCGCACGGGGCGAGTCAGCCGGTCTGTGATTAGCCCCGCTACCGTCAGACCCAGGAACACCGTGGATACTGTTGCGGCAATCGTTAACCAGAGTACGCGGCGCTCGCGTCCCTCGGTCTCGTGGGCGGCGGCGGCACTCCACCTTGCCATTTTCAAATTCACCGACTCGCGCTGATTTTGCACGGTGAGCTGAAGGTCATTAAGCAGGTCCACCTGTTGATTGGCCTTCTCATGTTCGCCAGCCCGTTGCATGTCGAGCAACTCGCGTTGGCGAGTACTGATAACCTGATAGGCGGGTTCAATTTGATCCAGCAGGGTTCTTACTTCAGCGAGCGTTTCACGGCCAGGACCGGCTAGGGTTCTTGGATACGCTACGATAATGCGCCGGGCGGCGGCAAATTCATCCGCAAGCTTACGCGTAAAAAGCGTGTAGTTCGCGCTGGCCTCCGCGATGATTTGCTGATTCGGCTCAGCTGCATTCAGAGCTCCGAACCAGCGCTCAAATGCCAAGCGCCGTCGAAGACCGAACTCATCCAGTCGTGCTACCGACTGGGTTAGTGGGACATCGAAATGTGCCACGACCTCAAGAGCCTGCTTGGTTCGGGTTACCTCATGGAGCAGAAAGCCCGCAAGCCCGATCGTTAGCAGCAAGAGAAACACGGCGAGCCCGAAAATCTTTGCCGCAATGGTTTGCCGGAACGACATGGGACAGTGCCATCTTAGTTGGAGCAAGGTCGCTAAGGCGAGTTGAAACGGTGAACTTTACGAGCCGGTCCGGGCCACCGCACCAGTCACGCGCGCTGGGTTACTCAATTGCTCACCGCTTTGGCGAAGCGCTCCAGATATATGCGCTGTAGGTCTTCGCCGCTGAGTTTGGCCGGACCGAGGTCGAACACGACCTTTTCGATCGTGCCTCTGAAATACTTCGGTAGTACCTTCACGTATTCGAATTTCGGGACCACCGGCAGATCATTGTCAGTGCCGATATCCATGCCGGCGTAGGAGGCGAACCGGAACGGAACGCTATGCTCCATCTTCGCCTCAGCTTGCTGTTTGCCATTGATGAAAAGCCGGCTCGTGCCGCCAGTGCCGAACTCGCCGAGTTTATCGGCGGTGAACTCATAACGCACATTCACTTTACCCTTGGGCAACTCATCACGTGAACTGATGGTATCCAGTTTGAGACCGAGCAAGCTATAGGTGTGCTTGAGGTGGCCGTTTTCGACATAAAGCGAAAAGCCGCCAAGAAAACTGCCCTCGGCAACAATCACGCCAGCGATGCCAGGACGGAGTCCCAGGCCTGATCGGCCCGGATTGTCGAGATTCGCGCTGATGCTGTAAGAACGGTTATAGATCGGAGGAATCGTGCCGGAAGAGATGTTTTCCGTTCCGTTGTAATAGGTGAACTTCTTCTCGTCCGGTAAGCCTTTCGGAAAGCCCCACACTGTGGCCATCTCTCCAAGTAGTGGCAGTACCTGATACTTCTCGGCTTCGGCCCAGAAAAGCGCCGTTAGTTCGCGCACTTTGTCCGGATACTTGTCGGCGACATCGTCAGCCTGCGAGAAATCCTCGTCGAGATTGTACAATTCACATTTGTCCTTATTTGGGTCCCATTTGCCTGGTGCAAATCGCCCGAGAGTTTCGGGGTCGATCTTCCACGGAATGCGGTCCAGCCGCCAGCATGCCAGCCAGCCGTCCTTGTACATCGCGCGGTTTCCCAAGATCTCGAAATATTGTTGCGTGTGTCGCGCAGGCGCATTGGCGTCATCAAGCGTGGAGAGAAAACTTACGCCGTGCATCAGCATCTGTGCAACGCCGTTGACTTCCGTTGGCTCTGGCAAACCCGTGGCTTCCAAGATTGTCGGCGCGATGTCGGTACAATGAGTGAACTGACTTCGCAGACCGCCTTTGTCCTTGATGCGTTTTGGCCAGCTAATGACCATTGGGTTTCGAATACCCCCAAGATGTGAGGCCACTTGTTTGCCCCACTTGAATGGCGTGTTACCCGCCCACGCCCACGCAGCAGCGTAATGCGGGGCCATGTCCGGACCGCCCCATTTGTCCAGGCCACCATAAGCCTTGATCGCTTTTAGTTGCTGGTCGTTCGTGAGTGGAACGCCGTTCAGAGTAGTCATTTCGTTGAATGTCCCGCTCTCTGTCCCTTCCATGCTCGCGCCGTTATCGCCAAAGATGTAGATAATTAGCGTATTGTCGGCGAGACCCATGTCTTCGATCGCTTGCACGACGCGTCCCACAGCGCGATCCGCGTTTTCTTGATAACCGGCATACACTTCCATCTGATGTGAATACAATTTCTTTACTTCCGGCGGTACGCCATCCCAGGCTGGGAACGCCGGATCACGAGGGGTGAGCCTGGCGTTAGCCGGAATCACGCCGCGCTGCTTTTGTCGCGCAAACGTCTCTTCGCGCAACTTGTCCCAGCCCTGGTCAAACTTGCCTTTGTATTTGTCGCTCCATTCCTTCGGGACTTGGTGCGGCGCGTGAGTTGCCCCGGTTGAGAAGTAGAGAAAGAAAGGTTTGTCCGGCGACTGCGCTTTTTGATCACGAATCCAGGTAATGGAGTGTTCTACCATCGCGTCGTTTAGGTAGAAGTCTTTCTCTTTCGGCACTCCGATGATGGTGTTATTCTCTGTAAGGACCGGATCGAACTGACCGCTTTCTCCGCCGAGAAATCCCCAGAAATAATCGAAGCCAAGTGCGTTCGGCCAGCGATCAAAGGGCCCTGCAGGCCCCTGTTGCGCGTCAGGCGTAAGATGCCACTTGCCGATCGCAGCTGTGTTATAGCCGTTGCCTTGAAGAATCTGCGCGATGGAAGCGGCGCTCGTTGGCCAGTTCGTGCTATAGCCGGGCCAGCCGCCGATCAACTCGCAAATCGAACCAAAACCTACCGAGTGATGATTTCGCCCCGATAGTAATGCAGCGCGCGTCGGCGAACAAAGGGCCGTGACGTGGAATCGGTTGTAACGAAGTCCTTCGGCCGCCAGTTTGTCGAGCGTAGGCGTCGCGACGGGCCCACCGAACGTCGATGGATTACCGAACCCGGCATCGTCAATCAGGACAAGCAGGATGTTTGGCGCATTGGGTGGCGCCTTCACGGGTGGAGTGAAGGCCGCCACGGAGCCTTCCAGCGTTCGCTTGGCCACACCCTGAAACGGCTGAGGTGGACGCGGCAGCACGGTTCGATCCCATTCCGCATCGGCACCGACAGACCCGGTTGTTTGCGACGCGACTACAACAGCGATCGCAATGAAGCATTTTATTGGGTTGCGCATACTAATTCTTCAGAGAAGCAACGCGAGCGTACACAAAGCGGTTGGTCATCACACGCTAAAAACTGGCCAAACCAGACCACGCTTTCGTCGTTGAACGATTGGAGACACTCTTAGAGAATAGAAGAAGAGAAATGGGGCTGGAACTGAAAAACCAATGTGAAAAATGCGGAGCCACACTCACACCTGGTGGAGTGGGATTCATCTGCAGTTACGAGTGCACCTATTGCGCAACTTGCGCCGGACAAATGAATTTCGTTTGTCCAAACTGCGAGGGTGAACTCGTACGGCGCCCGCGTCGCAAAGAGCCGTCTACTTCCGGCGCGGCCGCTGATGCTTGATTCGATAAGTAAGAAAGCACTCCTCACCGATGGTGCGCATGTCGCTCAGCGAACAATGCACGCTGGCGGGTAGAAAATCCTTGCTCACGCCTGTCAACGTCGGGGCCTTTGCTCCACCGAACATGTAAGGCGCGATGGTTAGATTGAGCCGATCGATCAGGCCTTGTTCCAATAACGCTCGAAAAAGCGTCGGCCCACCTTCGCATGCAACAGTCCGAACCTTGTATTCGTCACGCAACGTTTGCAGCATGCCGCCGAGATCCACACTTTTTGTGTTGCTCAGATGGAGTGTCGTCTTCTTCTCCAAAGCCCGCTGATATTTTTGAGGCATTCGTTTCGTAGAAAAGATGATGATCGGGGAAACATCCGACTGAAAAATGTTCAGACGGTGGTCGATCCTGCCTTCGTTTGAGACGATCACGCGTAATGGGCAGCGGCTGTGACCGCGTTTCACTCTGGTTTCCTGCATTTCGACTGGCAGCCCGAGTCGGACGTTGTCGCGCTTCAAACTGGTGTGCCCGATAAGTACCGCATCGGCCAGGGCGCGCTGCCGAAACAAATGCAACTTGTCTTCCCGCGAAGTGAAATCTACGGGCGATAAATTTTTCGTGGTAACCTTGCCATCGACAGTCATGGCGAAGGTGGCGACGACAAGTGGGCGCTTGTGTTTCATAGGAAACGTTGAGACGTAAATCGTTGAATCGTTACATCGTCAAACCGAATCACGGCTTACGATTTACGAATCACGAGCCTCATTCCGCTTCGCCCATCTCATGTTCCAAGGCGATGACTTCGTGTTCCATCTCGCGCATTTTTACGCGCCCGGCTGCGCCGCTCGGTTTGTAAAACAGATAAACGATTGCGCCAGGCAGGCAGCAGACAAGAATGATGAGGAAGCTCAGGGAACCGATGAGAATAGCCTTTGCTTCCGGTACTCCACAAAGGCTGCTGAGCATGATCTGCAAGACTTTTTCCCGAAGCCCAATTCCCGCGAAACTGATGGGCAATGCGGAGATCGTGCGTTCCACTGGCATGACGGCGAAGAAGTTGACTACTGGCACCGGTGCGCCCAGTGCGTAAGCGGCACAGAGAAAAGTCGCGAACGTGGCAAGATGTGCGACCAAAGATGTTCCAAACGCGACGAGCGTCGCGCGCCAATGATGCGCGTAAAGATGATAGGCAGCGGAAATTTCGATCAGTTTGTCGCGACCAGGGAACTTCTCCGGCAATGAATGGAACAGGTTGAATCCGCTAATTACAAAAGTGGACACCAACGTCAGGACCGATACACCAAGGAGAAAAAGCAGGAGCCACAGTAAATTGCGCGTCTCGGTAGTTTGCGCGAGAAAATCATAGCGCAATCCGATGAGGGCGACGGTAATGGCGACCAATGCGACAAGACCAATGAAACGATCAAACACGACGGCGAGCAATGCCCCCGCTTTTTTGTCCGGCGTCTCTTTGAGCAGGTAATAACTTTTAATGATATCGCCGCCCGTGCCTCCCGGAAGAAATTGGTTGTAAAACATTCCGATGAAGAACAAACCTGCGAGGCGCGGAAGACTTAGATGGATCTTTTGGACTTTCAGCAAAACGTGCCAGCGAAAGGCTGCAGCAACTTCCACGACCACGTATGCCAGGATGCCGATCGCAATCCAACGATACTGAGCGTTTCGGATCGCCTCGACCATCTGTGCGCGCCTGTTGGGATCGTGATAAACCCAGTAAAGCACCGCAATGGTGACGCTAAGTTGGAAAAGGGTGACAAGGATTTTTTTCATTCGCCGAAGCGCTCCTTCCACATTTGAACTGATTGGCGAATTGCATCGGCTGTCCTATTCGGGCTCATCTCCCAGACAAATAAGCAGTTTGCGGGAAGGAGCGGAACAAATTTCTCGAAATCGACACCTCCAGCAAAGGGTAGTTCGCCTTCTCGCGCAGGCCAGATGCAGTCTTGCACGTGGCAGCCGAACGTGCGCGGACCCACCGCGCGCAGCCACTCGGCATGATCAATGAACCCCAGGTTCTCTTTGACCTGACAGTGAGCGAAATCATGCCAATAACCCAGGTGCGGCGAGTTCATCTCTCCAAGTAGCTCGGACAATTCCCGCTCAGTAGGGATTTGTTCATAATTGCGACGGGCTTCCAAACCAATCCTAATATTTTTCGGAGCGGCATAGTCGATGACGCGGAGCAGGCAATTCTTCACGCGCTCCAGGCATTCAGGCGCAATCCTTTCCCGTTCCTGCACTGCATTGATTTTCATTCTCACGTATTCGCGCGACAGGTATCTCCCGGCTTTCGCCATCGCAATCAGCCGGTCGGTAATTGGCGACATGTTCACTTTTCCCATATGTAATACAACAAATGTAGCGTTTAATTGTGCGGCGAGATCAATCGCCTGAAACGCTTGCGTGACGGCGCGCTCGCGCTCCTCGGCTGACGCGGCGGAAAATCGGTAACAGTCGGGCGAAGCCGCTGCGGCTTCGGTGGGTAAGAGACAAAAATTATGGAGACTGCTGAAGCGGATTTCTCCGGCATCGAATATCTGTTGAATTCCTGGCATCAGCGAACTGCGAACACCGTAATCCAGCTCAATCAATTCAAACCCGAGTTTGGTTTTGATTTCGCGCAGCATCGCATCGCCGGTAGTATGGCGTGCCGAGTTCCAACCAGTGGAGAACGAAATCATCGGCTAACTAATTGTAGGGCGTTTGATTCGCTCGTGCCACCTCGCTCACCCTTCGGGCTTCCCGTCTATGTCGCCCGGCACCCGCCGGCTCCATTCTGTGAAACGCCACTTTAATAATTAGCAGACCGGCTCAATCTCAGGCGCGGGAGCGGGTGAAACTGGGCGATCGCAAACGTGCCGCCCGGCGAGGCTCAAAACTGAAGCCGCAGCGATTCCGTAGACCACCGAGGCGATGCCGAGCGTGGTTCGCATTCCGATCAGATCGGAGAAACCAGGTGTGATCAGACCAGCAACGGGCATTAACCCGAAAAAGCTCATGCCCACGACCGCAGACACGCGGCCGCGCAGGTGCGCTGGCGCTTGCTCCTGCACGATAGTGTTAGCCAGACCGAAGTTCATCGAGAGTGCGATGGCAATGGCTCCCATGGCACACGCCGTAAGCAAAAAGCTTTGTGACCACGACATTAGGAAAACTCCCAAAGCGATGGCGATCACGTTTGCGCTCATGAACTTCAAGCGGTGTTCGCGCGCCACGCTTAGCAGGCCAATCGATCCAAGGAATGCGCCGCTACCAGATACCGCCATCAATCC